>Ga0208566_1001284_pt1 | contig 14920 bp, 8 predicted proteins | sample PL_2010_150m_FD_184159 | JGI IMG/M metagenome (GOLD analysis project Ga0208566, IMG submission 184159) | Freshwater microbial communities from Powell Lake, British Columbia, Canada to study Microbial Dark Matter (Phase II) - PL_2010_150m... | ecosystem: Environmental > Aquatic > Freshwater > Lake...
TTAAATCCACCCAACGGAAGCACGGGCGTTATTCCTTCCCCCTCATTCGCCTGGCTTACATCGGGGGGAGCGAACTACACGCTGCAGGTCTCAACAGTAAGTGATTTCTCGGTGCTGGTTGTCAATCAGAGTGGGATCACAGGTAATGGAACGTCTATTGGACCTCTGAACTACAACACACTTTATTACTGGCGGATGAGTGCAACGACCGTAGGGGGGACGAGTGCATTCTCGAGTGTATTTTCTTTTACGACAGCAATTGCGCCACCATCGCCACCGACGCTCTTAAATCCACCCAACGGAAGCACAGGCGTTATTCCTTCCCCCTCATTCGCCTGGCTTACATCGGGGGGAGCGAACTACACGCTGCAGGTCTCAACAGTAAGTGATTTCTCGGTGCTGGTTGTCAATCAGAGTGGGCTCACAGGTAATGGAACGTCTATTGGACCTCTGAACCACAACACACTCTATTACTGGCGGATGAGTGCAACAACCGTAGGGGGGACGAGTGCATTCTCGAGTGTGTGGTCTTTTACCACAGCGCCATCGACAACAGCCATCGAGCGGATGAGCGACCAGATTCCGGATGCTTACGCGCTTAACCAGAACTATCCAAACCCCTTTAACCCGTCGACGATGGTCCCCTTTTCATTGCCACACAGGAGCGTAGTCCGCGTTTCAGTCTACTCGCTACTTGGAAACGAGGTGGCAGTGCTTGTCAACGGTGAGCGGTCTGCGGGATCGTACGAAGTGCGGTTCGACGCGGGTGTGTATCCGTCCGGAGTCTATTTGATAAAAATGCAGGCCTCTCCCGTTGAGGGAACACTAGATCGACCGTTTATTGCGACCAGAAAGATCGTCCTGATCAAATAGTATCAGGAATCTCAGAATGCAGAAGGCCAGTCGGAGATCGGCTGGCCTTCAATATTTACGGGGAGCTCCAGAGATATGGCTGCTCTTCAATTTGCCAATGAAATCGTCAGAAATTGCGCAATTAAACCATTTACAATCCCGGGTGTCTTCCGTACTATAGGTGTAGAACCGGATCCCTCCGACCGCGTGACGGTGGTCAATGAATGCAAATCGGGGGGATGCGACATTGAATAAGTCATGATGAACTCCAAATATCGGTGGAGGCACTCCGTCGATAGAACAATTTCACAGTAGGGAAGGGGAACATGCAATGATACGAAAAGGACTGCTTGTTATTGTGCTGATCGCCATGTGCGGACTGATCAGCAATTCAGTCATTCTGGCGCAGTCGTCATTGTACGCGATTACTCTGAACGCGTCGGTGGGCTACGAAGGAAAGGTGGAGCTGAAATGGTCTCGTCCACCGGGGGATTCCGTTCGTTACTATCTCGTGTACCGTGCTTCGCTGCCGAATGCGTTGGCATTCACAAGGATCGACTCGACGACCTCCAATTCAAAAGTCGACATGCCGCCCTCGAGCTCCGTTCCGCCTGTCTACCTCTACTATGTGGAGGCGAAGATGAAAGGCGGGAGCACGCTCCGCAGCAACACGGTGACTGTGATGTTCTATGTTGTTCCGAAAATTGACGCTGTAAAAATCACCTCTGAACCGGTCAGAGCCGGTCGCGCCGGTGTGCTCTACACGTATCAAGTCCGGGCGGTATCATCCGACTCCACAGCGAAGTTTCGTTATGAACTCTCATCGAAGCCGGGAGGAATGGTCATCGATACCACCGGGCTTATCAAGTGGACTCCCGAGCGCAAAGGGAGCTATAGTGTCTACCTGACGGTGGTGTCGAGCAAAGGCGGCAAGGCTGGTCAGCAGTTCTACGTGACTGTGACCGGCCCATCGGGCACAATTGCCGGAGTAGTGACCGATACCACCGGGAAACCGATTTCCCGCGTGACGGTCAGGCTGTACGGACAAAACACGGCTGATCACTTTGAGTACTATGCGACAAGTGATTCAATCGGAAAGTACTCCATACCGAAGATCGACCTCGGGACCTACCTGGCTCGTGCAGTTCCCATGAAAGGGGACTACCTGGAACAATGGTATGACGGCGCGACCACAACGGCCGCCGCAAAACCCATTGTTGTGAAGGACAGCGTTCCCGTCACAGTGAACTTCAAGCTGAAATCGAAAGTCGTCATCCCGATCTGGACCGTCAGCGGAACAGTCACCGATACATCCAAGAAACCGATCAAGAATGCCGCTGTCGCTTTCACGGTTTCTTCGTTTGGATTCAATTCGTCACGCCCGAGCGGCGATGACTGGTCAAACGACGGTGATCATCGCGACCTGTTTGATCTCGGTCAGGTGTTTGCCTCTATCCTCGGCGCACCAAGCGGCATGCCGGGACTCGGAGGAATGGGGATGGGCATGGGCGAAGAGGGTTTTTCTGATTTCCGGCTAGACGGCAACTCGACCTATGTCGTGAAGACGAAAACAGATTCGCTCGGACGCTATTCTCTGAAGCTTCCCCAGGGATCCTACATCGCCCAGGCTGAAGCAGAGCGCTTCTACAAAATGTTTTATAACAACAAGAGTGATCTCCTGTCTGCAGACATCATCAAAGTCACGGCAAATACAGAGAATATCAATTTCTCACTGAAGCCAATTCTGCCTGTGGCTTACGGGAAAATCACTGGCTCTGTGATCGATTCTGTGAGCAGGGCTGGAGTCGTCTCGAGGATTATCGGATACCGGTTCCTTGTGAACGGCAAAGACACGCTCATTACACCGCGGGCCTATGTGACAGATACTGACTCAGTCGGTGTGTATACGCTTGCCAACCTGCCGCCGGGTGACTATATCGTTCTTGCACTTCCACTTGGTCACTTCGTGCCTTCCTACTACTCTGTTAGCGGCCCAACCAAGGAATGGCGCAAGGCGTCGAAAGTAAACGTCAACGGTACCACCGTCACGGGAATCAAGATCTATGTTGTGCCGATGCTCCGGACATCCACCGGTTACTCATCAATTCGCGGCAGCGTCCAGTCTGCGACAAGGCCGGGTTCACTCGGAAAGCTCGGCGCAACCATTGGAATTGAAGGATCATTAGTGTATGCGGTCGAAAGCACGTCGGGACAGGTAGCGGGTTATGGTGTGACGAATACCGATGGATCGTTTACTGTCGCCGAGCTGGCGCCCGGTACCTACACTGTGACGGTCGATAAGCTGGACTACTCATCAAGCTCCATGACGGCAAGCCCCACATATGATGCAACCACGGGTGCTGCCGTCTCGCCAACGGTCTCCTTGAACATCGACGCCGTCTTGGTTACAGAGGCAGCTCAGGAGCCGCTTGTTCCGGCAAACTATCTCCTTGAACAAAACTACCCGAATCCGTTTAATCCATCGACGCAGATTCTCTTCGGTCTCCCGCAACTTGAGAAGGTGTCATTGACCATCTATAATGTGTTGGGTCAGAAACTCGCCACGCTCGTCGACGGGATTCTTACGGAGGGAACGCACGTCGTGACTTGGAACGGTCGGGATAGCCGGGGCCTCCAGCTTCCTTCCGGAGTCTACTTCTACTTATTGAAGACGTCGAACTTCACTGCAACGAAGAGGATGATTCTCATGAAATAGTATCATAACCCGAGCATTCTCTCTGGAAAGGGTATTTGTCTGAGAAGGCAGATACCCTTTTCCATTGCTGGCGGGTGGCCTGTGTTTTGAGGTTTATTTCAAGGCGAATTTTTCTTAGCTTGCCTTCCGTATGGACAACCCGAAGTCAAAAATTGTTATCGGGGTCGACCTCGGTGGTACTACGATCAAAGCTGGCCTCGTCTCTGCCGATGGATCGATCCTGTACAACAACAAATTCCCCACGCACGCCGGCAAAGGCCCGGCAACGGTTATCCAGCAGATTCGCGCCGCTGTCCAGGACGCTTTGAAGCACACCGACGGTGCACAGGTCGGGGGCATCGGCATTGGTTCTCCGGGCGTCGTCGATGACGAAGGCGTTGTCAAGGCCCCTCCCAATTTTGTCGATTGGGATGAAGTGCCCCTGAAAAGCGAACTCAGCAAGCTCTTTCCGGCAGTCTCCATCGGTGTCGAAAATGATGCGAATGCCGCAGCAATTGCAGAATCGAAATTCGGCGCCGGTGTCCAGTACCCAAATTTCCTCTTCGTTATCTGGGGAACGGGGGTTGGCGGTGGGATCATTCTGAACCACAAGATCTTCCGCGGCCCGACTGGCGGTGCCGGCGAAATCGGCCACGTTTCGATCGATTACAGCGGACCGCAATGTAATTGCGGCAACGTGGGATGTGTTGAGGCATATGTTGGTCAGCGATATCTCTCGCAACGGACGGCGCAACGCCTCCAGGCCCACCCCGACTCGAGAATTCTCCAGCTGGTTGGAGGTGACTTTTCGAAGATCGAACCCGTCTATATCTCACAAGCCGCAAACGAAGGAGACACACTTGCTCGTGAGATCCTCGTTGAAGCAGGACAACTGCTTGGTGTCGCGCTTGCGGGAGTTATGAATATTATGGATTTGCGGGTGAGCATCATCGGCGGTGGAATCTCGGCGTCAGGCGGCTTCGTCATGCAGGCTGTGCAAGACTCTGTCGTGCAGCACGTCCTCAGACCGCTTCGAAAGGACATCCGGGTACTTCCTGCCCAACTCGGCAACGATGCCGGGCTCCTCGGTGCTGCCGGTCTGGTGATGTGAGGTGGGGTTCCCGGGATGAAACTCCCAACCGTACACATACTTCCTTTCCTGTTCCTTCTCGCGTGCCTTATTCCTTTCGAGACGCTGACTGCCCAGAGTGTTTTGGTTGCTGAGCGGGATACAACCCGCGCGACGTCCCGGGAGCGTGACAGCCTCGCATCGACGACATCCGGGGTTGATACGGTCGTGACATACCTCGCGAAGGATTCGATCGTCTATTCCATGAGCACGCGGCTCATGAACCTGTACGGCAAGAGCGAACTCAGATACCAGGCAATCGGCCTCAAAGCGGAGCGGGTCGATGTCAATTGGGACACGTCCACACTGAACGCTCAGGGCATCCCGGACACATCCAGCAAGACTGGAAAGAAAGTGATTGGCGCCCCCGTTCTTGTGGACGGAGGGGAGACATACAACGGATCGCGGATTGGCTACAACTTCCGGACTCAAAAGGGAAAGATCAGCGTTGGCGACACCGAAATTGAGCAGGGATACTATCACGGCGAGGAAATCAAAAAAGTGGAGCGCGACGTCCTCTACGTCGCCGGCGGACGTTACACAACATGTGACGCTGAGCATCCGCACTACTATTTCTACAGCCCCAGAATGAAGGTTACCCTGCGAAACCAGGTGGTCGCAGAGCCGGTATATTTCTACATCGCAGATATCCCGATCTTTGCACTGCCGTTCGGGGTTTTTCCGAATGAATCCGGAAGGCGGTCAGGAATTATTGCGCCGGCATACGGATCCGATTCCCGCCGGGGACACTACCTCAGTCACTTCGGCTACTATTGGGCAATCAACGATTACCTGGATCTCTCATCGACATTCGATTGGTTTGCGCGGGGCGGGTGGTTGAACCGGTCGATGTTCCGCTACGCGCTCCGGTATGATTTCACGGGATCCGTTTCCGTGAATTTCACAAATCTTCACAGCGGGGAAGAAGGCGATCCCGGTCGCTCGGAACAACGGGATTACAACATTCAGATCAATCATAACCAGCAGATCGATCCTACCGCAAGGCTCGATGTCAACTTCTCGTTTTCGTCAGGCAGTTTCTTCCGGAATGTGAGTTCGAACCTCGATGAGATCTTGCGGCAAAACATCGTGTCGAACGCCACTCTCTCGAAGACGTGGGATGAAGGCAACCGAAGCCTGACCCTGAACGTCTATCGTGATCAGAATCTTTCCACCAAAGACGTCGAAGAGCGACTCCCCTCCTTTTCGTTCAACCAGGGGCAGTTCTTTCCGTTCAGAGGATCATCGAAATCCCGGGGGTCTGCGAGTGACGCGGGCACAGAGTACGGCTGGTATGAGATGATCGGGGTGAGTTACAACGCACAAGGTCAGCTGAACCGGTCGAAGCATTTCTTGACCGTGGATGGTGCCACCGTCGAACAAAACGACGCGCGCGGAGGCATCAACCATCAAATCAATATCACCGCTTCTCCGAAGGCGGGGCACGTCTCGATCTCACCCTTCATCAGCTACAATGAGAAATGGTATGGTAAAAGTGTTGAGGAGGGATTTGAAAGGAGGGATGGTCGTGATACATTAGTTGTACGTGACGTCAACGGGTTCAGAGCTGTCAGAACGTTCTCGACCGGACTTTCCGCCTCCACACGTTTTTTCGGGATTGTGCAGCCACAGGTGTTTGGAATCACGGCGATTCGGCATACCGTCACACCGAGCCTGTCGCTTAGCTATCAGCCGGATTTCTCAGATTCCCGGTTCGGGTATTTTGGAACATATGTCGATACCACCGGGCGGACGGTTCGCTACAGCAAGTTTGATCGCGAGGTCTATGGTGGTGCAACGGGCGGGCGGCAGGAGAACGTGAATCTGAGTGTCGGGAACCTGTTTGAGATGAAACTTCGCTCGACCGACACGTCGCAGCAGGAACAGAAAATTCAGCTGATGAACATCGGTGCGAGCCTTTCCTACAATCTTGCCGCCGACAGTCTGCGTTTATCCCAATTGAACCTCTCATATCGAACCGACATTGGGAGTCTCCTGAGCCTCAGTGCCAGCACATCCCACGATTTCTACGTGTTTGACCCCGCTTCCAAGACACGCATAAACAAGTTCCTGTGGTCGACAGGGAAGTATTGGCCCGATTTGACGAGCGTGTCGTTCTCGGCATCGACTTCTTTGAGCGGGGAAAAGAGTCAGCCTTCCTCGTCCGCGGGCGCCCCACCCAACGTTGTCCGGGAGCAAGAGCGTGCCTCCGGGCAGATCGCGCAACCGGTGCAACCCCGAACCTATTCGGGCCTGTTCGAGCCCGAGTCGCCGGATTTCAGCATCCCATGGAACCTCACGCTCAGCTATACCTTTTCGCAGAGCCAGTCAAACCCGAGCGTAAAGTCTCGCAGCTCTTCGGCCAACGCAAGCCTGTCCTTTAGTCTTACGGAGAAGTGGAAGATCACGGGGAGTGGGAGCTATGACTTCGTGCAAAAGGAGTTCGCAGCGCCGAATGTGACAGTCTACCGGGATCTCCATTGCTGGGAGATGAATTTCACCTGGTTCCCGATCGGTTTCTATCGCGGGTACAGGCTTGAACTCCGCATCAAGGCGCCACAGCTGCAGGATTTGAAAGTGACAAAGCAGGGAAGCGCGAGAGGGACGTATTACTAGAAAAGAAAGTGAGTGGTTAATTGGTTAATTGACCGTTCACCAGTGGCCCAATCACGCTCTTATTTTTTGTATCCGTAGGCGTCAATCGGCTCCAAGCAGCATTCAGCGGCGACCCCCCAAATACTTCTTCAGAGTCTTTGCGAGATCTTCTCCACGTAGGTTGTCATGCATCTCGATTATTTTTCCCTTCGGATCAACAAGAATAGGTTTGGGGAATGCAACCTCGAAGGATAGCGAAACGTCAGGCTGGTCGTTCTCATCCACGACCACATTATGCCAGGGCATCGGCCATTTTCTTGATCGGAATCTACGGACAATGTCGGGAGATTGGTCAAAAGATATGCTCAGCATCTCCAAACCCTTGCTATGATACATCTCGTAAGCTTTGTGGAGGAACTTCAATTCGCCGACACAGGGGCCGCACCACGTGGCCCAGAAATCGATCAGAAGGTACTTTTCTCTGAAGCCCGTCTTGGTGAGCTTGATCGATGGGTCGTCGAGTGAGACAAATGAGAAATCCGGGATGTCAACGCCGGGCTTTATCTTGCCTCTCGGATACCAACTGTCCTTTGCAGCCCTTCCCGCAGGAGTGTCCGGGAAATCGTTGATGAGCCTGTAGAAGAGTCTGAGGTATTCCGCTTGTCGGTGCTCAGTCTTGGCGCTCGTGCATAGAACCAGCATCAACTGAGCACGAAAATTTCGGTTTGGATGTTCCGCTAGAATTCGATCCAGATATTTCTTTCCATTCGTAGCGTAAGTCGGCATTTGTTCTGCCGCGGTGACATGGTAAACCCAGCCTAGAGAAAGCGGAGAAACCTCTTGAAGACGTTTCTTCAAATAGCTCCTGTCAATTCCCTTCCCCGAGATCGTGGCCAATTCCAGGTATTCGATGATCAACTCGTCCCGCAGTATTTGAACGGTCTCGTTCTCAATGCTCCTTCGCAGATCGGCTGCGATGCGTGTCCAATCATATGAGAATTCCTTGAAGCTTTTCCCAGCCTTGAAATGTTCCCTGAACGCGAGATCGTGGCCTTCTTTTACTTTGGCAAATCTATCCTGGAGGTCGGCAAAACTTGCCTGAATGCAGGTCGAGTCAATAAATCTGATCTTCCCAGGCACTTCCGAGCGCTTCAGTTTCGCAGGGTCGAAGGTGATTCTTGCGATGTTGTCCCTTGAGTGGATGACCGAGAAGTACACGCCAAAGTTCCAATACTCGTAGATGTCTGCCATGGTTCCACTGGAAAAAGGAGGGGAGAATTTTGATGGTGATCCTCCGACATTGACGAGTACATAGTTGAGAGAAGGCAACTCCGTTGATATCTCTGCAACATAGGTGCCATCCGATCGTTTGCCCATTTTGTTTCTTGTACCCTTAGCCGAGGGGCGGCCATCGAGTACATTGAAAAAGACTTCCACGTTGTTGAGGTTGTCCAGATATTGCACAGGGCGAAGCTGGGCTTCAACCTGCAGATTCGTCGCACTTTCAACGATAAGTGGTACCTGCATCATCTCGTGTCCTACACCTGTGAATGCAAGATAGAAAGCCCCAGTGGCCTTCGTCGAAAGCCGGAAGTTCCCATCCGAATCGGTCTGAACGCGTTCATAATTTACATCGTGTAACGAAGGGTCAATGTCAAACCGTCCTAACCCGCCGTCGATATGGACATGCGACATAGCCATGGGTCGTCCATCGCATCCTAAGAGATGTCCTGTGATCGTTGTTTGAGATAGTGCTGTGATGGAAAGAGAAATGCAAATGAGAGCAATCAGGAAAGTGGTTTTCACCGAATGCCTCCGGGTCTCAAGAAGACTTTGTGTCTTGAAAAATGCGGGATGCCTTATGGGACGGTGCAATGAAAGGACGGCTCCGCCAGTTAACTATTGAGCCAATGAACCAGTTAACAATTTACGCGGATTTTCTTTCCTCATAGAGGTAAATCGGTTCTTTCGACTTGCCGATCGTGTCCTTGGTGATGACGCACTTCGACACGTTCTGGCGCGATGGAAGCTGATACATAATATCCAGCATTACCTCCTCAACAATCGCCCGAAGCGCCCGGGCACCACCCCCACGTGCAACCGCCTTTGTCACCACACTTTGAAGTGCCGCGTCCTCGAATTCCAGATCCACACCCTCCATCATAAACAGCTTCTTGAACTGTTTGACCAGGGCGTTGCGAGGCTCCGTCAAAATGTTCAGAAGGGCAGTCTCATTCAAGGAATGGAGAGTCGCCACCACAGGCAACCGTCCGACGAATTCTGGAATGAGCCCGTATTTCAAAAGGTCATCCGGCTCAACCTGCGACAGGTAGGTGTCGGCCGATCTGGTCTTTTTTCCATGGACATCTGCCCCGAAGCCTACAGGATTCTGGCTTACGCGCCGCTCGATGGTCTTGTCGAGCCCTTCGAACGCGCCGCCACAGATGAAAAGTATATTCTTCGTGTTGAGGTTGATCAGGCTTTGTTCCGGATGTTTCCGTCCACCTTTTGGAGGAACGCCGGCAACAGTTCCTTCGAGGATCTTGAGGAGGGCTTGTTGCACACCTTCACCGGAAACATCACGGGTGATGGAGGCGCTGTCGCTCTTACGGCTGATCTTGTCGATTTCGTCGATGTACACGATCCCGCGTTCGGCTTTCTCGATGTTGTATTCAGCATTCTGCAGAAGGTACACAAGGATAGTTTCGACGTCATCTCCGACGTAGCCGGCTTCGGTCAATGTTGTCGCATCAGCGATAGCGAACGGGACGTCGAGGATGCGGGCGAGAGTCTGAGCCAGGAGTGTCTTCCCGGTTCCAGTGGGACCGATGAGCAGGATGTTGCTCTTATCGATCTCGACATCATCCAGATTGTGAAGGTTGTCGTTGGAATCGATGCGTTTGTAATGGTTATAGACGGCAACAGCGAGGGTGCGTTTTGCGTGCTCCTGACCGATAACGTATTCGTCGAGAGCTTTCTTGATTTCAACAGGAGTCAGTGTGCCGCGCGTCGTGTGCTTCTTCGCACTGATGGCGGCCATGTTGTTCCGGATGATGTCGACCGAACTTGAGACACAGAGGTCGCAAATGTAGACGTCCGGTCCAGCGATGATGCTGTTGACCTCGTCTGACGAACGCCCGCAGAACGAGCACGTAATTTTTTCACCCTGTTTCGGTTTCTGGCTCATAGCTTACCCAACCACTCTTTCGCCGCTGTTGTTCGAGAGTATGTGCCCGTCAGTTGCCTACTTGTCCTTCTTGACATCCCCGGTGCGTTTGATCAGAAGGTTGTCGATCAATCCGTAATCCTTCGCTTCATCAGAGGACAGGTAGTAATCGCGGTCTGTGTCTTTTTCCACCACGTCCACAGATTTGCCGGTGTGCGTTGAAAGGATTTCGTTGATCCGTTTCTTTGTCTTGAGGATTTCGTCCGCCTGGATCCGGATATCGGATGCGGTTCCCTGGACGCCGCCCCACGGTTGGTGGATCATCACACGAGCATTGGGGAGGGCTGTCCGTTTTCCTTTCTGTCCTCCGGCAAGCAAGACCGCAGCCATGCTTGCAGCCATACCGATACAGATGGTCGAAACCTCTGGCCGAATGTACTGCATCGTATCATAAATCGCAAGGCCGGCCGTCACACTGCCGCCGGGACTGTTGATGTACAAATGAATATCCTTATCGGGATCCTCCGATTCGAGGAACAGCAACTGAGCGATAGTAAGGCTCGCGATCGTGTCGTCGATGGGTGTCCCGAGGAACACGATCCTCTCCTTCAACAGGCGTGAATAGATGTCATACGCCCGTTCTCCCCGGCCGGTCGTCTCAACAACAATAGGCACGAGCTGGTTGTAGACCTCAAATTTCGATGCACTCATGGAGCGTTCTATCCTTTCACAAGTTGGTTCGGCAACGTTTTGTCATCCACTTCTTTGACCGTGGTGCTACTGATGAGCAAATCAATGAGTTTGTCGCCGACGAGGCGATCCTTGACCTGATCGGACGATTTATAGTACGTGATTAATCGTTCCTTATCAATCCCAATTTTGGCAGCTTCCCGTTCTGCGAGGGTGACGAGTGCGGCTTCATCGACGCTCAGGTTCTCGGCTTTGACGATTTCTTCCCGCAGCAGCGCCCACTTTGCCTGGAAAATCGCGTAGGGACGGTTTTCCTGAAAGAACTTTTCGATGTCGAAATCGGCTGGCAGCTGCTTTTTGGGTTGCTGACCCTTGATCTCCTCAAGCAGGTTTTCCAGGACGCTCCGGATGAGCGATTCCGGCACCTGGAACTCATGCAAACGGATAATCTCGCTGACGATGGAATTGACGAGGCTGCGTCGGTTCTTTTCTTTCCAATAACTCTCCAGGTCCTCGCGAATCCCCTTTCGGAACTCGTCCAGTGACGTGATCTTGTCCTTTGTAACCTTCTTCACAAATTCATCGCTCAGCTCGGGCAGGACCACTTTTTCCACTTTGGTGACCTTCGCCTTCATGTTCACCTTGTGTGCGTGATCGTCGTGCTTGTGCTCGAACCTGATCTCGTGCTCGTTCCCTTTCTGTGTGGCCTGGAGCGCGTCTTTGAATGGTTGTTCGAGCTGGGGATCTGCAAGGTAGAACCTCGCGTTGTCCGTCTTCTTGCCGATGATGGGGAATCCCGTGTCGTCGAACTCCTGGAGCTCCGCGGATACGACATGCTCGTCGTCCGTAACCTTTTCGACTTCCTCGCGCACGCTATTGATCTTCCGGATACGGAGGAGTTCGTCTTCGAGTTCATCATCCGTCGTCATATGCACGACAGTCTCGATCGACAGCCCCTTGTATTGTACTAGCTGTATGGTGGGACGGATGTCGTATTGAATCTTTACCCAAAACCGCTCTCCGCGCTTGAAGTCCATGTCGGTGAGCGTCGGCTCGCCGATTGGTTTCAGTTCTTTTTCCTTTACCACGTTGCGGTACAATTCGCCGGCAAGCTTCTCGAGATACTCGTGCTCAATCATTTCGCCATAAAGCTTTCTGACGAGTTCGATGGGAGCTTTCCCCTTGCGGAATCCCCGGACCTCGATTTTCGGCAAGTACTCGCGGTACGCCTTTTCGAAATACGGCTGCAATTCCACGGAATTGACTTCGATCTCAGCCTCTCGCGAGACCTCCGTAATCGTGTGAATAGTAACTTCCAAGACATCACTCCTTTCTAACGTATTGAACGACCACCATCCCGCAAATGCACGTGGGCACGGGGGGACTCGAACCCCCACAGGTTGCCCTACTAGCTCCTAAGGCTAGCGCGTCTGCCAATTCCGCCACATGCCCATGGTATGCATGTGCGGGATGTGTCTGCCTGTTTCGCTTTCTGCCCTTGAAATGAAAAAGAATCCTCAAAGCTCCAACCGGTTTGAGGATTCCCGAGCACATCTAAATATACGAAGAATCGAGAAAACAAAAAAGATACGCTAGCGGGCGTTCTTCTGGAGCTCATTGAGCTTGTTGAGTAATTCCACCGCGTCCGTTCGGTAAGGATCAATCAAGATTGCCCGGTGGAAGTATTCCCGGGCCTTCTGGTAATTCTTCGCAGTTTGGTGAGCGAGTCCAAGCTGAACATCCGTTTCGTAGTTGTTCGGACTGAGCTCGAGTGCGCGATCGAATTGCCTGATGGCACGTGCAAGATCTCCATCGCCGAAGTACGCGAGGCCCAGGTTGAAGTTGATTTCCCAGAAATCATTTCCGCGCTCCAGGGCGCGTGTCAGCACATCGATCATCGCTTTGTAATTCCCCGATTTCCGGTACAGAATGTACGCTTGTCGATAGGCACTGATGTACATCGTGTCCGATTGGTACGCCCGCTCGAAAAACGTTTGTGCGCGGATCGGATCGCCCGTACGGGCAAAGAAAAGCCCCCAGCGATACGTTGCGTAGGCGAAATCCGGCGCAATCCGCATGGCCTCGCGATAGTGTTCCGAAGCTGCGTCGTTATTTCCGGCGCTTTCTTCAATAGCAGCCTGGGCAAGTACCTTCAATGCCTCGGACTTGCCACCGACCCGACGGGTGTCGAGAAGAATTCTCATTTGGTCAAATCGGGCCGTCAGTTCTGGGTCATAGCACGAACGAAAGATATTCGTGATCTCGGTCTTTCCACTGTCCATTGTTCCGGCGTAGTAGTCGTTGACCGCCTGCAACATGGAGTAATAGGGCAGGAAGAACGACGCTGTGTCTTTGCGAAGGTTGGTCAGAAATTCCGGCGGAAACATTGGCAACCGCCGTTGAACGCGGGCACTGCACTGGCGGACGAATGTTGTGTAGGATTCGTCGAGGTTTTCTTTCGTCAGGCGGGCCTGAATCTCGGGAGGAAGGACGAGCTTCTGCGGATTTACGGTCGTGTCGGAAAAGTCCATGGAAGAGAACGCGTACGCCAGAGTCTCGACCATATACTGGTACTGGCTTCCATTTTTTCCCGTGGCAGAACCCTCTACAATCCAGCGGACATTCTGGTCATCGAGGGCGCGTTGAAGTGAGTCACGAACTGTCCGGATCCGGTTTGTCGCTATCGTTGCATAGTCGAGCAGCCGTTTGACCGCGGAGTCAGCCGCGGTGATGTCAAGTTGAGGGTTTGGCAAAGAATCCAGGACGAATTGAAATGTCTTCTTGACCTCATCGAGCTGGCCAATCCTCTCTTTCAACGGTTTTTTGTCCGAAGAGATTACTTCGACGAGAGTGGAGATGCCCTGATTGTGAAAACTCTCGAACGTATGGGTACGGCGGCCGCGAAACTGAGTCACTTGAGGAAAGATCAGGAATGCTTCTGTCCGGAGAGCCTGCTCGCAACCTCCGATTGCGTCGTGGTACCGCTTTTCTTCGATTGCACGTTCAGTCGACTTCAAAGCCTCCGTGAGGAGCGAATAACCGGGCCAGTACTCCTCAGGGATGACAAATCCTACCTCAATGGTCGAGTCGGGCAGCCGGAACTGTGAAGAGAAGGGAAGGTACAGTTTCAACTCCTTGGGGAAACCCAGGAAGACGAACGTGCTCGTCGTGTCGCTCATGATTTCGCCCGCAGAAGCAATCGGGTAAATCTTTTCGTTCTGCCGGAGGACCAGTCGGGGGATCTCTTCCTTCACGAAGTCTGCATCAACTTTCCAGTCACCGGCGGGTCGAAAGACAAAGTAGTAGAATTGTCCCCCGTTCACATTTTCGCTCGTGAGCGGAGTGATGCGATTCTGGTTGGAGAGTTCAAGTTTTGCAAAGCGCTCTCCACTCAGGCCGAACAAACGGGTTTCGCGCACTTTGAACTGCACAGAAAGAGTTTGTGCGGAAAGAGCCGCCGGGAGAAGCCATGCGATGACGATGAGAGTAAGAAGCTTGCGAATTTGCATGCCGGGTCGATGTTCCTTCAAGGTGGGAATTACCTCCAAAGACGCAGAAAATATAGGAAATCCGATGCCTAGAAGCAACAATGCCTCAAATCCGCGATAGACAGGCCAGGTTAGGGGGGAACTGATTTTGGAGAGGAAGAACCTTGGTGAAGACGGGTGTGGGTGGAGAAACAGGATCAAGTGAAGTGAGTTGTAGGGTGGTACTGGGGAAGAACGAGGTCCATGCGATGCGCAGAGAGATGGCTCAGCACCTCAGTCGGGAGACCTCAGGAGAAGAAGTGGGG
>Ga0208566_1001285_pt1 | contig 14911 bp, 13 predicted proteins | sample PL_2010_150m_FD_184159 | JGI IMG/M metagenome (GOLD analysis project Ga0208566, IMG submission 184159) | Freshwater microbial communities from Powell Lake, British Columbia, Canada to study Microbial Dark Matter (Phase II) - PL_2010_150m... | ecosystem: Environmental > Aquatic > Freshwater >...
CTGAAGGTCAAATCGTCGCCGCCTACGGCCGCCAGTTTCTGGTGGAATTGGCGGACGGCAGCACCATTCCCTGCGTCACGCGCGGCAAGAAAAGCGGCGCCGCCTGCGGCGACCATGTCACCATCAAAATGACCAGCCCCAATCAGGGCGTGATCGAGGCCACTGCGCCGCGCCGCTCGCTGCTGTTCCGTTCGGACGCCTTCCGCGAAAAGCTGATCGCCTCCAATGTCACGCAAATCGTCGTCGTGGTCGCAGCCGAACCGGCTTTTTACGAGGAATTGATCAACCGCTGCCTGATTGCCGCCGAAGCGGCCGGGATCAAGGCGCTGATCGTGTTGAACAAGAGCGACATGCTGGCAGAAAGCGCGCAAGCGCTGGAAAAACTGGCACTCTACCGCGAACTGGGCTATCCGCTGCTGCCGCTCTCCGCCAAGCTCGACATCGCGCCGCTGCGTCCCTATCTACAGGACGAAACCAGCGTGCTGGTAGGACAATCCGGGATGGGCAAATCGAGCATCGTCAACGCGCTGCTCCCCGGCATCGCGTTGCGCACCCAGGAAATTTCCCAGGCGCTGAACTCCGGGCGCCATACCACCACCCACGCCCAGCTCTACCATCTCGACGCCACCAGCCATATCGTCGATTCGCCGGGAATGCAGGAGTTCGGTCTGCATCACCTGATCCGCGACGATATCGTTCATGCCTTCGTCGAATTCCGCCCCTATCTCGGCCATTGCCGTTTCAGCAACTGCAAACACCTGGTCGAACCGGGCTGCGCGGTACTGGAAGCCGCGGCGCAAGGGAAGATCAACCCGCGCCGCCTGGATAGCTATCGCAAGATGTCGACGTAATCGCGGCTCGGGCCGGCGAAGTCGATCAGACGGTTGGTCAGCAGACGTACCGCCAGCACGATCAGCAGGCTCAACAGGAAACCGCCTAACACATCCGCCGGGAAGTGAACCCCCAGGCTGATGCGCGACAATCCCACCCAGAGCAGGAAGAATCCGCCGCCGAAGCGCCAATAGCGGCCCAGCGGCCAGAGCGACGCACACACCAGCATGGCGAAGGAAGAATGGCCACTGGGGAAGCTGTGGTGAAGTTTCAGTTCACCGACCACGTGGATATTCGCCTCGCCCAGCGCCAGCGGCGGGCGCGGAAAATCCAGCAAAGGCTTGAGCCAGCCCAGCACGACGCCGTCCAGCCAGTAAGCGATGGCGAATACCGCAATCACGCCCAACCACAAGTGGACGACGGTTTCAGCATGGCAGGGCTGCCGCGCAAAAGTGCGGGGAACCGCAACCAGCACCGCCAGCATCAGCAAACCAAGGATAGGCACGAAGCTGGTGTGCTCACCCAGTTGCGTCCCCAGCAGCATGAACTGGTCGAGCCAGTCGGACCGCAAATCGTTTACCAGGTGAAACAGCCAGACGTTAAGGCCGCCCCAATCGTAGAGAATTTCTTTCATGTTGAAATCAGAGGTAAATGTGAAACTCGCACAGCGAGACTACGTCCCTCTCGCCGCGCGTGCGGGAGAGAGTTAGGAGAGAGGGGAAGCAGCGCCCCCTCCCCTTCCTGTTCAGTCTATCAAGCCAGCCACGCCAGCGCCCACAGCACCACGCCGCCAGCCGCCGCGACGCCGGCTCCGGCAAACAACCAGCGTTTGCGCGTCAACACGGTAATCGAGGCCAGCGAAATGGCGATCTGGATCAGCGTCATCGCCTGCGCCAGCCGATGATGCGGATGCATCAAATGCTCGCTATGTTCGTTGGCTATTTTGGATTCCTCCTCCAAAGCTTCCGCACTGGCTTTGATCTCCTTTTTTTCCTGCTCGTACTTCTCGATCTGCTTCTTGTAGAACTCTTTCCGGTCCGGCGGCACCATGTCGACCGCCACGGACATCAGATGACCCTTGCTGCTTTTGGCCTGGTAATAGTTCCACTGATTGGAAGCCTGGGTCTTTTTCAGCACGGCTTCGTTCTTGTACAGCATCGCCTCGTTCTGGGTGGAGCCGCCCTGATAGCTGACGACCGCGCCGACCGTGGACAGCACCGCGGTGAACATGGCGACGTACTGCGCCAACCCCGCCCCGCTATGGGCTTGATGCTCGACCTCGTGCTCGTGCGCACCGTGAACATGAAAATGGTGACCTGACATGAATGACTCCCGGACTTACCCGACTACCGATCAATAATGGCGCTTGTGGGCGCGTGCGCGCTTGTGCTTCGCCTTCTTCACCTTCTTGTGCTTTTGCGCCTTGACCTTCTTCACATGTTTGCCCGTTGCGGCAGGCGCAGCGGCCGGCACAATCGCCAGGCTATCGTCAGCCGGCGCAGCGCTTACCGGCAATGCAGCAGTCAGCGCGAACAGCGCGGCGGTCAACAGGGATGCCAATTTCTTCATTTTTTCACTCCTTTTACGGTTAACGGACTATCGAGGGCGCAATTCTACAACAACACTTCACCGTACGGCGCCTGCTGTGCCAAATTCGACGGCGATTAATTTTTCATGGGCGGCGAGAAGGAGGCCCATGATACCGGCAAAACCTTGGGGGAAATATCGATGGTGGACGGCGAGCCGCGCCTGCGCCGCATCAGCGGCATCCTGGTGGATTACCTGGAAGGCTGATTCAGCCCCCCGCGGTAGAGACGCAAGATTTTGCGTCTCTACTCCTCGTCCCCGTCGGAAAAGAAGCGGTAGGCATTGCGCCCGCTTTCCTTGGCCCGGTACATCGCCACGTCGGCGTGCTTGATCAGCGTGATGCCGTTGCCGCCGTCGCGCGGGTAGAGCGCGATGCCGATCGAGCCGGAGATGCGCACTTCCTGATTGCCCAGCATGAAAGGCTGGGACAGCTGCTCCAGGGTCTTGGCCGCGACCACTTTCGCTTCGCTGGTCTCCGCCACTTGCGGCAGCACGATGGTGAACTCGTCCCCGCCCAGGCGCGCCACCGTATCGCTGTCGCGCACGCTCTCCGCCAGGCGCTCGGCGGCGACGCGCAACAACTCGTCGCCGGCATCGTGACCGAAGCGGTCGTTGACCGCCTTGAAGCCATCCAGATCGATAAACAGCAGCGCCACCTGGGTATCGCTGCGCCCGGACTGGGCAATCGCCTGGTCGAGACGGTCGTAAAACAGGTTGCGGTTGGGCAAATTGGTCAGCTCGTCGTAATTGGCCTTTTTCCAGACGACCTTGTGCTTTTCCACGCGCGCGGTAATGTCGGCGAAGGTCACCACCGCACCGATCACCCGCCCTTCGGAAAATATCGGATGAGAGCGATACTCGACGGGAAAACATTCGCCATCCACGCGATAGAACACATCATTCTCGTCATGGGCGGACAGCCCGTCACGGTAGGCGTTTAGGCGGCACAGATGGGGCAGGTGATCAGCTTCCGCGGTGGTTCGGTGCACCAGTTCGTGCATGTTGTGGCCCAGCACTTCGCGGACGTCGCGGTAGCCGAGCAGACGCAGCGCTACCGGATTGCAAAAGGTGCAGTGGCCATCGAAATCCACGCCATAAACGCCTTCGCCCGAAGAATTGATCATCAAGCGCAATCTTTCCTCGGCCTCGACCCGTTCTTTCACCTGTTCCTTCAACTCGGCGGTGCGCACTTCCACCAGGGATTCCTGCTGCGACCGTGCCTCCTCGAGCATCAGCATTTGTTCGCGCAAGCGCCACAGGAAGAACACCGTCAGCGCCGACAGCAATAGCCACACGGTCAAGTGTGCCACCGCCAGGTTGCGTTTTTCCGCGCGCAGCGGCGCCAGGAACGAATCGGCGGGAAACACCACGCTCAATCCGCCGCGCACATCGCCGACTTTATAGCCCTGCTTGCGGTGACAATTCAGGCACGCTTCCTTGACGCGCAGCGGCGCCATGTAACGCGACAGCGTGCGGCCATCCTCCACGGTGAATTCCGAAAGTTCCGCCACCCCGTGTTCGAATGATTTCAGCGCGGCGGATTCCCACTCGTTGGCCTTGTTGCCGGGGTTAAGCGGCTTGAGACTGGTGAGATGCAGGCGTATCCCGCTATGTTCGAGCACCACGTCGGCCAACTGGCGCGTCATGTAAGCCGGATTCAGCAACGTCAACGATTTGCCGGAACGGGACACGATATCGCGGTCAGGCACGTCGAGATACGGATTGGGCTTGGTCGCGCCGTCGACCAGCGCATAAACGCCGCCGTGGCCGGCGTTCCACAAGCGCACGGTATCGACCATCTTGAAGACGAAACGCCCTTCATTGGTCGCCAGTTCGCGCGCATGATGGTCGAGTTCGCTCCAGTTCCAGGACAGGGAAAGGATCGCCACCACCGCCCAGAGGGCAATCGGCCACAGCCAGTATTTGGGGTTGAGAATAAAGTACTTCATAGCTCGCTCAGCGCCTTGACGTGCGCCAGCACGCTACGCCCCAGCGCATGGAGTTCGTAGCCGCCTTCCAGCACCGAGACGATGCGCTCACCGGCGTGTTTCAGCGCAATTTTCTTCAGTTCGTTGGTCACCCAGGTGTAATCGGATTCGCGCAGTTTGAATTGCGCCATGTCGTCTTCCCAGTGGCCGTCGAAGCCCGCCGAGATAAACAGCATTTGCGGCTGGAAACGTTCCAGCGCGGGCAGCCAGTGCGTCTCCACCGCCGCCCGGAAAGCCGGGCCGTCGGTTCCCGCCGGCAGCGGCACGTTGATGATGTGGTCGTTGCCGCTATCGGCGCCGCAGCCGGGATAATAGGGATGCTGGAAAGTCGAACAGAGCATCACGCGCGGATCGTCGTGGAAAATCTGCTCGGTACCATTGCCGTGATGTACGTCGAAATCGGCGATCGCCACCCGTTGCAGACCGTATTCGGCGATGGCGTGCATCACCCCCACCGCGATATTGTTGAAAATGCAGAACCCCATCGGGCGCGCCGCCTCGGCATGATGGCCGGGCGGACGAATCGCGCAAAAAGCGTTTTCCACTTCGCCCTTCATCACCAGATCCACCGCCAGCACCACCGCACCGGCAGCGCGATAGGCGGCCTCCAGCGTATCCGGGCACATCGCCGTGTCGCCGTCGAGATACACCAGGCCGGAAGCCGGCGCCATTTCCTTGATCCGCGCGATGTAAGCCGGCGGATGGACGCGCGCCAGCTGCTCGTCGGTCGCGCGCGGGGCATCCTGATGATTGAGAAAATGCATCAAACCGGAAGCGATCAACTGGTCTTCGATAGCGCGCAGACGCGCCGGACATTCCGGGTGGATGTTGCCCATCTCGTGTTTCAGGCAAGCGGGATGGGAAATATAAGCGGTATGCAATCTTGCTCCTACTCTTGTATGATATATAAGACTTGCAGGGCTGCTGAAACCAAGGGAACCCCTTGTCCCGACCTGTCACATTGTAGTGCTATATTAAACTTAATCAATTATGAGGAACATTAGCGGCTAGAGACGAGAGGCTAGCAGACCCCCTGAGTCCTAGTCTCTAGCCCCTAAAAAAAACCATGGGCCAACACTACCTCAGCACGCTTTTTTCCCCCAAATCGGTCGCCATCATCGGTGCCAGCGAGCGCCCCGACTCGGTCGGCAATGTCGTGTTCAAGAACATGCTGGAAGGCGGCTACCAGGGCGAGTTGTATGCGATCAACCCGACCCATGGCGAAATTCTCGGCCAGCGCGCCTACGCTTCGCTCGAGGACATCGGCAAACCGGTGGAACTGGCGGTGATCGCCACCAAGGCCGAGACGGTGCCGGACATTATCGAGGCGTGCGGCAAACACGGCGTGCACGCCGCCATCATCCTCTCCGCCGGCTTCAGCGAAACCGGCAGTCATGGCGCGGCGCTGGAACAGGTGGTACTGGCTAATGCCAAGCGCTACGGCCTGCGCGTGATCGGCCCCAATTGCCTGGGGCTGATGCGCCCCGGCATCGGGCTCAACGCCACCTTCAACAAGGGCGGCGCCAAGGTCGGCAATCTCGCGCTGGTGTCGCAATCCGGCGCGCTGTGCACCGCCATTCTCGACTGGGCGCCGGCCAATGACGTGGGCTTTTCCAGCGTGGTGTCGATGGGTACCTCGGCGGACGTGGATTTCGGCGAAATCCTCGATTACCTCACCTCCGACATCAAGACCCAAAGCATTCTGCTGTACGTCGAAGGCATCCATAAAGCGCGCGGCTTTCTCAGCGCACTGCGCGCCGCGGCGCGGGTCAAGCCGGTGTTCGTGATCAAGGTGGGGCGCCATGCCGCCGGCTCGAAAGCGGTGATGTCGCACACCGGCGCGCTGGTCGGCCAGGACGATGTATTCGACGCCGCCCTGCGCCGCGCCGGCGTGGTACGGGTGATGAGCATCGGCCAGCTGTTTTCCGCCGCCAAGGCGCTCACCTCGCGCTACCGCTCGTGCGGCAACCGTCTGGCGATCATCACCAACGGCGGCGGCCCGGGCGTGATGGCCACCGACCACGCGGTCGATCTCGGCCTGACGCTGGCCACCTTGTCGGAAGAAACGATGGCGACGCTCAATCAAACCATGCCGCCGACCTGGTCGCACGGCAATCCGGTGGACATCATCGGCGATGCCACCGCCGAACGCTATCGCGAGGCAGTCACCACCTGCCTGCGCGACCCCAATGTGGACGGCGTGGTGGTGATCCTCACCCCGCAGGCCATGACCCACCCGCTGGAAGTGGCGCAAGCGATGATCGACATCGCCGACCTGTTCAGCAAACCGCTGCTGACCTGCTGGATGGGCGACGTGCAGATCAGCAGCAGCCGCGCGCTGTTTTCGCAGGGCAAGATTCCCACCTTCCGCACCCCGGAAGCCGCGGTGGAATCGTTCTATTACATCTCCACCTATTCGCAGAACCAGCGCCTGCTGATGCAGACGCCCGGCCCCCTGTCGCATTACGACGAACCGGACGCGGAAGGCGCACGGATGGTCATCGAAACCGTGCTCGCCGAGCGGCGCAAAGTGCTCTCGGAAATGGAATCGAAATCGCTGCTGGCCGCCTTCCGCATCCCGGTGGCCAGCACCATGGTGGCCCACTCCCCCGCCGAAGCGCTGCTGCTCGCGCAGCAACTGGGTTTCCCGGTGGCGATGAAGATCAACTCGCCGGACATCACCCACAAATCCGACTGTGGCGGGGTACGTCTGAACCTGATGAACGCCCAGGCAGTCCGCGCCGCCTACAACGACATCATCGCCGACGTCAAAAGCAACCGGCCCGGTGCGCGCATCGACGGCATTTCGATTCAGCCGATGGTGGTCAAGCCCAATGGCCGCGAACTGATGGTCGGCGTCACCTCCGATCCGGTGTTCGGCCCGGTGATCAGTTTCGGCGCGGGCGGCACCACCGTGGAAGTACTCGGCGACCGTGCCGTGGCGCTGCCGCCGCTGAACCGTTTCCTGGTCAAAAACCTGATCGCCGGCACCAAAATTTCCAAGATGCTCGGCGCCTTCCGCCACATGCCGCCGATCGACATGGAGGCGCTCGAAAGCGTGTTGCTGCGCGTCTCGGAAATGGTCTGCGAACTGCCGTGGCTGCGCGAAATGGACATCAACCCACTGATCGTCGACGAACACGGCGCGCTGGCCGCCGATGCACGAGTGATGGTGGATTATCGCCCGCTCACCACCGACCGCTACACCCACATGGCGATCTATCCCTACCCGGCCTACCTGATGCAGGAATGGCAACTGCCGGACGGCACCGACATCACGATCCGCCCGATCCGCCCGGAAGACGCCGAGATCGAGCAGGAATTCGTGCGCAGCCTGTCCGACGAAGCCAAATATTTCCGCTTCATGGACACCATCCACGAACTGTCGCAAATCCAGCTGGTGCGCTTCACCCAGATCGACTACGACCGCGAAATGGCGCTGATCGCCGTCACCGAAAAGGACGGGCGCGAAGTGCAGATCGGCGTGGCGCGCTACGCCACCAACCCCGACGGCGAATCGTGCGAATTCGCGCTGGTGGTGGGCGACGAGTGGAACCACAAGGGCATCGGTCACAAGCTGATGGCCGCGCTGATGGAAGCGGCGCGCCACAAGGGGTTGAAACTGATGGAAGGCGAAGTGCTCGGCAATAACCGCAACATGCTCAACCTGATCGCCCGCCTCGGCTTCACCGCCGCCACCAGCCCGGAAGACAGCGCCATCAAGCTGGTAGTGAAAACGCTGTAATATGAATACCCCGCAAATTCAGACGCAAGCCGGAATGGTCGGGGTATTGCGCAACATCCTGCCGCAACCCGTGGAGATGGTGGAAACCCACATCTCCTGGGTGCTGCTCAGCGGCGAATACGCTTACAAGATCAAGAAAGCCGTCGATTTCGGCTTTCTCGATTTCAGTACGCTAGCCCAGCGCCGCTTCTATTGCCATGAAGAATTGCGCCTCAACCGCCGCCTGGCGCCGCAACTTTATCTCGACGTGGTTCCGGTTTGCGGCAGCGTAGCGGCACCGATACTTGGCGGCACTGGGGAAGCCATCGAATACGCAGTGAAAATGCGCCGTTTCCCCGCCGCCGCGCAATTCGATGCGATGCTGGCGCACGGCACGCTGGAGCCTGCCCACATCGACGCGCTAGCCGATAAGATCGCCAGTTTTCACCGAAAAACGGCGATTGCCCTAATGGATAGCGCTTTTGGCACGGCAGAGGCCGTCCACCAGCCGGCACAACAAAATTTCGCACAAATCCGCCCGCATCTGGATCAACCCGCCGATCTGGCCCAGCTGGAGAGGTTGCAAACCTGGAGCGAAAGCGAATTCCAGCGACTGGCAGCCACCTTTGCCCAGCGCAAGGAGCGGGGTTGCATCCGCGAATGCCACGGCGACCTGCATCTGGCCAATCTGGCGCTGTTCGAGGGGGAAGTGGCGCCGTTCGATTGCCTCGAGTTCAACGCCAACCTGCGCTGGATCGACGTGATCAGCGAAATCGCCTTCCTGACGATGGACTTGCACGACCGCCGCAGCCCGGAGTTCGCCTGGCGCCTGCTCAATGCTTATCTGGAGCACAGCGGCGATTATGCGGGGCTGGCGGTGCTGCGCTATTACCTGGTGTATCGCGCGCTGGTGCGCGCCAAGGTCGCCAGCCTGGGCTGTGCTCAGGAGATCCTGGCAGGTGCGGCGCTCACCCAGTGCCGCGAATATCTGGCGCTGGCCGCATCCTTTATCCGCCCGGCGCGCCCATTCATTCTGATCACCCACGGTCTCTCCGGCTCCGGCAAAACCACGCTGGCCGGCGAACTTGCCGCCCCTCTCGGGGCGATTCGGATACGCTCAGACATCGAGCGCAAACGCCTGTTCGGCTTGGCGCCGACGGCGCGCAGCGGCTCCGGTGTCGATGCCGGCCTGTATACGGCTGAGGCGCATCAACTGACCTACCGGAAACTGGCGGAGCTGGCCAGAACCATCGTTACCGCCGGCTACCCGGTGATCGTCGATGCCGCATTTCTTCAATATGCGGAGCGGGAAATTTTCCGGCAACTGGCGGAAAACCTGGAAAGCGGCTTTGCCGTCCTCGATCTGCAAGCACCGCCGGAAATCCTCCAACAACGCATAGCGCAACGGCAAAGGATCGGCCTGGACGCCTCGGAAGCGAGCGTTGCGGTGCTGCACCGGCAACTGGCTTATGACGAACCGCTACCGGCAAATGAAAAATGCCGGGCAATCCGTGTGGATACCCAGCATTATTCTTCAGAGGAAATTATGGCGGCAACCAGACGGCTGCTCGCCCAGTAAAACGAACTACTTCTTCTTGCTGCCCAGCATGGCGGCGATTTCCATCTCCGCCTCGATCCAGTCGCGCACCGGGTCGCTCATGAAACCGTTGCGTTCGGCGCGGTAATAAGCCGCTTCGGCAACCATGCAATAGTGCTGTTCAGGAGTGACCGTCGTTTTTTTGCTTGCCGCCGGCTTTTTCTCGGCAGCCGGCTTCTTGGCTACAGCGGCTTTTTTCTCGGGCGCTTTGGCGACCGGGGCTGCCGCTTTTGCCGCAGGTTTGGCGGACGCAGCTTTAGCGGGTGCGGGTTTGGCAGCGGGTTTCTTGCTAGTCGTCTTGCTGGTGGTTTCAGCCATGGTTTCTTTCCTCCTAAATTAAGGTCATTTGATTCTAGACCAAAAGTTTCCCAATGTTCTAAATTTTAAAACATTTTTATGACAATGAAATGACTCCCCATTCATTTTTTCCGCAATGAGCGATCCGGCAACACCAAGTATTTCTCGCTGCCCGCCTTGCGGTTCTGGATGTAATGGTTAACGGTGATTTCCTTGCCGTCGCGATCGAGCACGATCTCGTAATACTGGTAATTCTTGAACACTTCCTCGATATTCAAATCCTGCCCCGGCTCCCAGGGACGCTGAACAGGATCGAAATTCCCGAAATAATACGGCGTCCCCGGCACCAGCGCAGCCGCAGCGACGGCGTGCGGCAGTACCAGCAGGCACAGCGTCGCGATACTGCGCAGCACTTGCGCTGCTGGAATCACGCGGTTCCGCCCACGGTCAGCCCGTCCACGCGCAAGGTCGGCTGTCCGACGCCCACCGGCACGCTTTGGCCTTCCTTGCCGCAGGTGCCGACGCCGGGATCGAGCATCATGTCGTTGCCGATCATCGAAACCCGGGTCAGCACGTCCGGCCCGTTGCCGATCAGGGTGGCGCCCTTGACCGGATAGCTGATCTTGCCGTTCTCGATCATGTAGGCTTCCGCCGCCGAGAACACGAACTTGCCGCTGGTGATGTCGACCTGGCCGCCGCCGAAATTCGCCGCGTACAGGCCGTGCTGTACCGAGGCGATGATTTCCTGCGGGTCCTTGTCGCCGTTGAGCATGTAGGTATTGGTCATGCGCGGAATGGGGATGTGCGCATAGGATTCGCGGCGGGCGTTGCCGGTCGGCGCCATGCCCATCAGACGGGCATTGAGGGTGTCCTGTAGATAGCCGCGCAGGATGCCGTCCTCGATCAACACCGTGCACTGTGTCGGGTTGCCTTCATCGTCGACATTCAGCGAACCGCGCCGCCGCGCGATGGTGCCGTCGTCCACCACCGTCACCCCCGCCGCCGCGACGCGCTCGCCGATGCGCCCGCTGAAGGCGGAACTGCCCTTGCGGTTGAAATCGCCCTCCAACCCGTGGCCGATCGCCTCGTGCAGCAGGATGCCCGGCCAGCCGGCGCCCAGCACCACGGTCATGGTGCCGGCCGGAGCGGGACGGGCATTCAGGTTGATAATCGCCTGGTGCACCGCCTTCTGCGCGTAGTCGTGCAGGATTTCGTCGCTGAAATAAGCATAATCGAAACGTCCGCCCCCACCCGCGCTGCCCTGCTCGCGCCGTCCGTCTTCCTCGGCGATCACGCTCAACGAAACCCGTACCAGCGGACGCACGTCCGCCGCCAGCAAGCCGTCGCTACGGGCGATCAGCACCACCTCGTATTCGCCGGCGAGCGAGGCGGTAACCTGGGTGATGCGCGGATCGAGGCTGCGCGCATAGCGTTCGAGCTTTTCCAGCAGCACGACTTTCTGGGTATCCTGGAGGCTGGCAATCGGATCGTGCGGCAAATAAAGCTGGCGCAACGCGGCATTCTTCGCGTGATGCGCGGTCTTTCCCTCACCCTGGGCAGCAATCGCGCGTGTCGCCTGGGCCGCGCCCAGCAGTGCCGGGAGGCTGATGTCGTCGGAATAGGCGAAGGCGGTTTTCTCGCCGGCCACCGCGCGCACGCCGACTCCCTGGTCGATATTGAAACTGCCCGACTTCACCTGCCCTTCTTCCAGGCTCCAGCTCTCGGCACGGGTGTACTGGAAATACAGGTCGGCGTACTCCACCCGATGGGTCATCATCTGGCCGAACACCTGTTGCAACGAAGACACATCCAAACCGTAAGGCTTGAGCAGCGTTTCGTCGGCCAACGTGAAAAGGGTACCCGGTTCGGGCGATTGTGTTGCGGTCATAAGAATTCCTCAGATTAGAGGCTAGAGGCTAGGGGCTAGAGGCTAGTGAAAACCATCGATGTTTTCTAGCCTCTAGCCTCTAGCCCCTAGCCGCTGTTTTCAACATTGATGCAGCGTGCGGTGCGCCAGCGCCGGCAGGCTCTTGCGCAGGCTGGCCTGGTAGGCGGGGTTGATGCTGGCGAGCACCACGCCGGAGCCGCGCGGCAGGCGATCGAGGACCACGCCCCAAGGATCGACGATCATGCTGTTGCCGTGCGTTTCGCGGCCGCTCAGATGGTAGCCGCCCTGCGCGGAGGCGATCACGTAAGCCTGGTTCTCGATGGCGCGCGCGCGCACCAGGATTTCCCAGTGCGCCTTGCCGGTGGTTTCGGTAAAGGCCGCCGGCACCACGATCAGGTCGACGTTGCCCATGGCGCGATAGAGTTCGGGGAAACGCAGGTCGTAACACACCGACAGGCCGATGCGGCCGAACGGCGTTTCCACCACAACCACCTTGTCACCCGCTTCGATGGTTTCTTCCTCGCGGTAGCGCTCGTTGCCCAAATCCAGACCGAACAGGTGAATCTTGTCGTAGCGCGCCGCCAGCTTGCCCTTGTCGTCGTACACCAGGCAGGAATTGCGTACCTTGCGCGGATCGTCGGACTGTAGCGGCACCGAGCCGCCGACCAGCCAGATCTTGTGTTTTTTCGCCATCTGGCTGAGGAATTTCTGGATCGGCCCTTTGCCTTCCGCCTCGCGCACCGCCACCTTGTCGCTTTCCTTGACGCCCATGATGGCGAAATATTCCGGCAGCGCCACCAGCTTGGCGCCTTGCGCCGCCGCCATGTCGATGAGGCGCTCCGCCTCGCTCAGATTGGCGGAAACATTGGGGCCGGAGGCCATCTGAATGGCCGCCACCCGAAACATGCCGGCCGCCGGCTTGGTCTTGTCAACCAGCGCGGAACGCGATTTGGTTTTGGCGAAACTTGCTTTTCCCGTCATTGCTGTCCTCGTTTTGTCGTCAATTCAATCTGCAATTCGCCGATTCCCGGCAGGTCGTCGGCCAGCGCTATTTGCTCGTCATTCACCGCCAGCGCGATCAGCCAGGCGCGCAACTCCTCCGCCCGCAGCTGGGCTTCCTCGCCGCCGCCGTAATGGATCGCCAGCAGCGCGCCGCTGCGGGATAACAGCGCGGCAACCTGTTGGCGCAAAACCGGCTGAGCCAAAACGGCCTGGGCGGTGCGCGGCTGCTCCCACAACTCGGCGGGCACCGCCATCATCTGGCCCGCCGGCGCGGCCAAAGGCGTCATCGCCAGGGCCACGAGCAACCATTTTCCGTATGTCATTTCTCAGAATCCGCTGTCACTCTCGTTTCGCTCCACTTTCGGCACCACCTTCTCCACCTGCGGATTATCCCATGTTCCGGTAATACTGTATTCATAGGCGGCGATTTGATCGAGCGGATCTTTCAGCAATTTCTGCACGAGCAGGGCGGTCACCCCGACCACCGGCGAAGCCAGCAGCACCCCGGCCATCGAGACCCCGGCGCCGATCGCCGGCACCACGCGGACATGCAGGCTCTGGGTTTCCAGCGCCAGATCGGTATCGCCTTTCATCGCCACCTTGGCCGACGGCCCCTCGATCCTGAAATCGTCGCTGGAAACCACCCCCCGGCGGGCTTTCAGGGTACCGGAAATATCGTCGAAGGCAAATCCTTCGCTGAACACGTCGCGGAAATCCAGGGTAATGCGCCGCGGCAGCGCTTGCAGGCTGAGTATCCCCAGCAGTTTGCCGATCCCCGGCTCGACCTTGGCGAACTGGCCGTTGTGCGCGTCCAGCTTGATGCTGCCGGACAGGCTGGGATAATCGATTTCCTGCGGACTGCCCTGCCAGGAAAGCTGCCCGTCCAGGTTGGCAGTGCCGCGCCGCACGGCATCCGGGTAACCCAGGCGCACCAGCAGCTTGCCGACATCCTGCACCTCCAGATGCAAGGTGACACGGGTCAGCGGCTTGCGCCGCCAGGACTGCCACAAACCGTCCATGGACAGCGTCGCATCGGGGTTGCTCAACTTGAGCCGTTCGATGCGCCAATCGTCATCCTCGTTGCTGGCCTTCAGTTCCAGACGCCCGAGTTTCTTGCGCTTGACCTGAAAATCCTCCACCGCCACATCCAGCGCCGGCCAATTGCGGCTTACCGTCGCTGAAGCAGGCGCAGCGGCGCTTTCCGTTGCCGCTTCCGGCACGCTCAAATGGCGCAGGCGTGCCTCGACATACCCCCGCCCCGCGGGACGCCAGGCGATTTCACCGGCCATTTCCCGGCCTTGTACCAGCGCTTTCCAGTTTTCACCCTGGCTGGTCGCGCTGATCTTCAGGTTATTGAAACGCCGTCCGTGCAAATCGAGCTGTTCGCATTTCAGGTTCATCCCGGAAATGGCGATGGCCGGGGCATTCGCTGCCGGTTGCCCGAACACGGCATACCAGGGATCGAAGTCGAAATACGGCAACTCCCCGTTCAGCCACACCCCGTTTTGCGGCAACGGCGCATTGGCCGCGCCGAGGTTGATCACGCCGCGCTCGATCTCGGATTTGCCATTGTCGGAACGGCGCTGCAGTTGTAGCGACAGCATCCGGCCGTAGTTGGCCAGCCAGCTCTCGCGCTGCGGACCGAGATTCTTTTTCTCCAGATGGAACGGCACCGGCTCTGCGGCTTTTTTTCCGAAGGGCGCCGGCAAATTCGAGGCCAGTCCCAGCAAGGTCGAATCCACGGAAAATTCGGCATTCTTCTTGCGGATGGCGATCTGCCCGCGCCAATCCGTGCTGCCGCTCAGGCTCTGCGCAGCCGGATGTTCGGCAAGTTTGGCGATGCCCGTCGCCGTGGCTCTGCCTTTCAGGTTGAGGCGTATCGTGCCGTCCTTCTGGGTGGCGCCATCGAGGAGGGTCGCCCCGCCCAGCGCCTGAAAGGTAATGCCGGGGATTTTTACCTGCGACTCGCTGAATTCCAGCTTGCCATTGACTTGGTC
>Ga0208566_1001286_pt1 | contig 14907 bp, 16 predicted proteins | sample PL_2010_150m_FD_184159 | JGI IMG/M metagenome (GOLD analysis project Ga0208566, IMG submission 184159) | Freshwater microbial communities from Powell Lake, British Columbia, Canada to study Microbial Dark Matter (Phase II) - PL_2010_150m... | ecosystem: Environmental > Aquatic > Freshwater >...
TCTTTAAACTTCAACGTAGTTCCAGATTTTTTCAATTCCTTTAGAATCTTTAATGTAGCAAATGTGTTTGCATAAAGTACTGATAATGGATATAAAATTAGATTAAATCCCATTTTGTGTAGTTCACTGGATGAAAGAACCGGCGTAGCTCCACCCTCTATCATATTGGCAACCAGAGGAGCTTTGATTGATTTTCCTATTTTCTTCATCTCATCAATTGATTTTGGGGCTTCAACAAAAATTGCATCTGCTCCAATTTCTTTATAAAGTAAACCTCTTTCTATTGCCGCATCAATACCTTCAGTAGCCCGGGCATCTGTCCTTGCCACAATTATGAAATCCTTACTTTTCCTAGCATCAACAGCAGCACGAAGTTTTTCAACATATTCTTCTTTTGGAATTACTTCTTTACCAGACATATGTCCGCATCTCTTCGGCCATTTCTGATCTTCAAGAAATATTCCTGATGCTCCGACTGCCTCCAATTCATTTACAAGTTTCCATACACTCAATGGATTTCCATAACCCGTGTCAGCATCTACTATGACTGGAACAGAGACTGATTTGCATATTCTTGTTGCATTTTCAATTGTCTCTTTAGATCCGATGAAACCATAATCTGGCATGCCAAGAAGTGCTGCAGATGTTCCATATCCTGTCTGAAACATTGCTTCAAAACCTACTTTCTGAGCAATTCTTGCAGTTATTGCATCATATACTCCTGGAAAAACAAGAGGTTTTGATTTATCTAATAATAATTTTCTAATATTTTTCAACTGTGGCTATAATGTTCTACAATTATTTATTACTTGGTTGACCTTTGATTATTTTTCAAATCTCTAGGTAAAACGGAGAACTATGTACCAAGAAGGTGTAGAGCCTTCACAAGACATATTTATGAAGCCTGAAAAGTAGAAGTCGAATAATGGTTAACAGCATAGAACTTGATCTCTTGATAGTAGGTTCTGGTCTTGCTGGTCTTAGGGCCGCAATTCAAGCAGCAAAAGTAAGTTCAAAGTTAAAGATAGGAGTTATTTCAAAGCTTCAAGTTATGCGTTCACACTCGGTATCTGCCGAAGGTGGAACAGCAGCTGTTCTATATCCTGAAGATGGAGATTCTCTTGAATCTCATGTTTACGATACTGTGAAAGGAAGTGACTTTCTTGGGGATCAGGATGTCATTGAAAGACTTGTACAAGAAATGCCATCTGAAATATACCAGCTTGAACATTGGGGAATGCCTTGGTCAAGAAGAGAGGATGGACGAATTGGTCAGAGACCATTTGGAGGTTACAGCTTTAGCCGAGCAACATATGCTCAAGATAAAGTTGGTTTCTATGAAATGCAGACACTTTATGATACTTGTCAGAAATTTGACAACATAGAATTTTACAACGAATGGTTTGTTACATCTGTAATCCATGATGGTCAAAGTTTCTGCGGTATTACAGCTATCGAACTTTCAAGTGGTAATTTTTATACATTCAAGGCAAAGGCACTAATTATTGCAACTGGTGGCGCAGGACGAGTTTACAGTTTCTCAACTTATTCATTATCTTCAACTCCTGATGGTTTGGACATGGCATATCGTGCAGGAATGGCATTGAAAGACATGGAATTTGTTCAATTTCATCCAACTGGAATATTGCCATCTGGAATTCTAATTACAGAAGCTGCTAGAGGTGAAGGAGGTTATCTGATAAACAAGGATGGAGAGAGATTTATGAAAAAATATGCACCAAATAAACTTGAACTTGCCTCAAGAGATGTTGTTTCGCGTGCAATGATGACAGAAATTGATGAAGGTAGAGGCTTCAAAAATGAGACTGGAGTGGAATGTCTAAAATTAGATTTAACGCATCTTGGTAAAGAAGTGATTATAGGAAAACTTCCTGCAATCAGAGAAATATCATTAAAATTTAATGGTATAGATCCAGTAACTGAACCAATTGATGTTCGACCAGTATGTCACTATATGATGGGTGGAATTCACACAAACATAGATGGTGCAACAGAAATTCAAGGAATATGGGCAGCTGGTGAAGCTGCATGTAACAGTGTTCACGGTGCAAATAGATTGGGAGCAAACTCTACATCTGAGTGTCTTGTTTGGGGAAAAATAACAGGTGAGCAGGCTGCAAAATATATTCTTGAAGGTAAATCACAACCTCCGTTTCCAATGCATCTGATAGCTACTGAAGAAAAGAGAATCTATGATGGAATTTTTAGAGGAAGTGGAAGTGTAAATCCCTATGAAGTGCGTCAAGAATTAACTGATATTATGAATTCAAAAGCTTACGTCTTTAGGACTGAAAACAACCTAGTTGAAGGATTAAAACAAGTGCGACAATTACATCAAAAAACTTGGAAGCACGTAGATGATAAAGCTAAAGAGTATAACACTAACTTTTCAAACGTTATGGAACTTGATTCAATGTTTCGTGTTGCTGAAGTTATTCTGATGGGCGCAATTGCAAGAAAGGAATCCAGAGGTGCTCATGCAAGAGTTGATTATCCTGATAGGGATGATAAGAACTTCTTACACCATACTCTTGTTTACTATGACACAAAGGAACCTGTTCTTAAGACACATCCAGTAACTATTACTAAATACCAGCCAGTGGAGAGGAAATACTAGTTGGCGGAAAGATTGTCAAACCGTGAAGGCATTAAGGGGATGGCAAATCCTACTCGATATGGTATAGAACGAGTTGCATATTGGTTACAAAGACTCACTGGACTTGGTTTACTTGCTTATTTGATAGGACATATTTTTGAAACAAGCACAATTGTTCATGGAAAAGTTGCATGGGATAAAATGTTAGAATTTACACAGACGCCACAAGGACATATCATTCTTACACTGGTCATTGGCATGTGTGTTTTTCATACCGCAAATGGAATTAGAGTAATGCTTGGTCATGGAGGCATAGGAGTTGGAAAACCTGGACAACCAGAATATCCATACAAAGCAGCATCATTAAACTATAAACAAAGACTTTGCATCTGGGTCTCTATTGGACTTGCAGCTCTTGCCATGATGTATGGTGCATCAGTTCTATTTGGTGATTAAGATGCGAGAAAGTATTATCATGAAAATACATTATGGAACAGCATTAGGAGCTGTAGTACTTGTAGCTGTGCATATCTTAATGAGGATGACACAAAACTTTGATCAGTCATTACAATACCAAAATGTGATTGCAAATTATCACTTTTTACCATATGCCTTGATGTTGGAAGCTATATTGATACTGTTATCCGTCCATGGTTTCAATGGCCTTCGAGTAATTCTTTTGGAGCTAAAACAAGGATCATCTTATGAAAAAATAGTCAACTATGGTTCCATTGCATCTATGGCAATTTTGATTGCTTATGGCTCAAGGACTATATTGATGGCGGGAATGGGGATTTCTTAGGCATGGCAGTTGTTACAGCTCCTAAACCATCTGAAGAATTAATCTCAATTGACAAAACCTTAGATCAACTAAACACTATAACACTGAGAATAGCAAGATCAAATCCTGCAGAAGGACACGAGACCACCTACTCTGAATTTAAAGTCCCAGTAAAGAAATGGACCACAGTTCTGGAAGCAATTTTGTATGTAAAACAAAATCTTGATCATGCTGTAGCAGTAAGATACTCTTGTAGACAAGCATCCTGTGGTTCTTGTGGTATGAAGATTAATGGAAAACCTTCACTGGCTTGTTACACTAAAGTTTCAGAATTACACTCAAACGTTATCACGGTTGAACCTATGAATAATTTCCCAATAATTAGGGATCTTGCAGTTGACTTCAAACAACTAATCTCAAATCATAAAAAAATGAAGCCGTTTATCATAAGGGAAGACTCTGAAGTAACACCTGAATCTAAAGAATTTATACAAACACCGCAAGACGTTGAAAAGTATCTCCAGTTCTCATACTGTATCAAATGTGGTCTGTGTAACGCTGCATGTCCTACAATGGCTACAGATACATCATTTATTGGTCCACAGGGACTTGCACAAGCTTACAGATACGTAGCAGATAACCGAGATAAAGGAAAAGAGGACAGACTGAAAATTGTAGACGACTCTCATGGAATCTGGAGATGCCACTTTGCTGGATCTTGTAGTCACGTTTGTCCAAAAGGTGTTGATCCTGCAATGGCAATACAATTGCTTAGAGGATATCTCTTAGGATTTCAAAAATAATATTTTAAGGCTTTTTAGGATTTTTACTAGAATTAACTTGATTGTTTATAGCTTCTGCCATGAAATGATTTGAGACATTTACCTTTACATCATCGATGCCATCTATCTTGAGCACATTGTCATGCACATCTTGCGCAATCTTAAATCCAAATATTGCTGGACAAAAGGGACTTGTCAAATGCAGATCGATTTTAACTTCTGGTCCAATAATGTCAACGTTATCCACTAGTTCAAGCTCCATTATTGAGACATTAATTTCTGGATCAACTACTTTTGTTAGCTCATCAAAAATTTGCCTTCTTAATTCTAGAGATGCCTGTGACATAAATCAAAAAAGCGTCTATGCTATATATAACCATTCTAATTCGTAAATTGATGTACAGATCAAGGTTGGAAGGGAAATTAGATAAACACACATTAGAATTTCTCTCATCAATCTCTGATGATTTTCAAATTGCTTTGTATGATATTTTAGGAAGTCAAGCTCACACTATGATGCTTTTAGAAAATAAAATTATTACAAAATCTGAAGCAACAAAAATTCTTACTGCTCTTGAGAAACTCAAAAAAGAAGAATTTTCTGAGAAATCTGAAGCTGAAGATATTCATGAACTCATCGAGTCTCTAGTGATAAAAAAAGCAGGAAAAGAAGCTGGAGGTAAGATGCACACGGCACGCTCAAGAAACGACCAAGTTACACTTGACATACGTATGAAGATACGAGATGACATCAATATCATCTGTTTTTGTCTAAATGAAGTCATTTCTACGCTAATACAGCTAGCAGAAAAGTATCAAAATACCATAATGCCTTTGTATACTCATCTTCAGCAAGCCCAAGTTGGTTTATTCTCTCATTTTCTTCTTGCATATGCAGATGCACTTTTCCGTGATCTTGATAGGTTCTATGTAACATATGGTCGAGTCAATGAATCCCCTCTTGGTGCAGGCCCAGTTGGTGGAACAAGTATTCCAATTGATAGGCAATCTACTGCAAAAATGCTTGGATTCAAAGGACTAGTAGAGAACTCAATTGATGCAACTTCATCACGAGACTTTGTGGCAGAATATGTAGGAAACTGCTCCATCCTAATGACAAACTTGAGTAGAATGGCAGAAGATTTTATCATATGGTCCACCTCTGAATTTTCTTTTCTTGAATTGTCTGACAAATTTACATCTACATCAAGTGTTATGCCACAGAAGAAAAATCCTGACATTCTTGAGCTAATCCGCGGTAAAACTGCTCAAGTCATAGGATATCAAATGGCTATCTTGTCAAATCTAAAGGGACTACCATCTGGATACAACCGAGATCTTCAACAAATCAAAGTCTCTATTTGGCCAACTTCTAAGATAGCAATATCATCATTACTTGTAGTCAATTCTCTTCTTAAAACTATGAATGTAAATGAGAAAAAACTACGACAAGCAATAGATCGAGGATTTTCCATATCGCTTGATATTGCAGAAAATCTGGTACGAAAAGGAATACCATTTAGATTATCACACAAAATAGTTGGACATCTAGTACAAATAGCTGCAAACTCAAAAAAATCTCTATCACAACTATCTTTGTCTGAAGTAGAAAAAACAATCCCATCTAAGGAAATTGATGCAAAGCAACTCTACAAAATTATTCAATCAACAACTCCTGAATCATCATTAGATACTAGAAGGTCTCAAGGTTCCTCTGGTAAACATGAACAACAGAGAATGATTGCAGACAGGAAAAAGAAAATTCAGGCATATGTAATTGGTACCACTAAGAGAACAAATGAAGTAAGGACTGCAATACAAGGCCTTGAAAGTAAATTAAAAGTCTTGATAAAAAACAAAGCCTAAAATATATCGGAAACATAGGAAAATCGAAATTTTTACAGGTAAAACTTGTAATTACTTGAATTTAATGTAGGAAATTTGACTTTTATATTTATTTTACTTAACATATGGACAAATAACGAATTTTCGTGCATAACGTCTCGTATGTATCAATTCGTACAACCACAATCAAAAAACCCTAACTACACTGCCGGTCAAACATGGGGTGCACTCAAAAAAGCCTGGCGAGGATACAAAATCGCAAAGGTTCAGAGTGACAACACCAGAATGTCTGAATATGCAAAGAAGATCAGAACACTTCAGAATGACTTGGGAATCAAGCAAGCAGAGTTTCCAGAACTGAATCTTAGTAGTTAGAAAACCTCTCTTTTTGAAGTTACACTAAGTAGAAACCTGACATTTTCATACCTTGGATTAATTTATTGATTTTAAGCGGGTTCGCGGGGATTCGGACCCCGGACAGCCGGATTAAAAGTCCGGTACTCTACCTGGCTGAGCTACGAACCCATAGCAAAACGTCATAGTTGTGTATAATTTAGTCTTTTACAAAATTTTTTGAAGAAAAGAAAGCTTTAAACTCAGATTTTCTTCCACAATATTTTAACGCCCTTGTAGTATAGAGGGGATGCGGTTAATTCCAATCCTCGTAAAGCCCGGTCTAGAATGGGGCCCTGTCACGGCCTCGACGCGTGTTCAAATCCCGCCAAGGGCGCCATAAATTTTTCTCAGAAATTAAGTAAATCAGAAATCAAATCTTAGAAGATAATCCAAGTTTTTTCATTACATCATCAAGTGTTTCCTTATTTGCAGCAGCTATGAATGAGATTCTCTTATCATAGCTTAATTTTGAGTCAAGTGGCATACCATTTTCATCAACTACATATCCCCCAGCTTCTAAAGCTATGAGATATCCTGCAGCAACATCGGTTATCCTTAATTTCCTTCTCAGATCTACAAATACATCAACTAGTCCACGAGCAAATATTGCAAGCTCAAGAGCAACTGCTCCAAAATGTCTTACATGATTTGATGCTGCAAGAATTGGTGCCAATTGAGGTAGAGCTTCTGGTGTAATTCCTGAAATGTCAACACCCACAACAAAGTAAATTGGCTTGTCCTTGTGAACGTGAATCTTTTTTCCATTGACATATGCACCATTGCCCTTTGACGCAGAATACAAATCTCCATTATGTAAATCCATAATTACTCCATCTGTGACAGAACTCAAATTATCTTCAGGTGCAAATGCAAGTGAACAGCAAAAGAAAGGTAATCCCCTAACTGCATTAGTAGAGCCATCAATGGCATCCATTATTACAAATCCTTTGGGATTTGGAGATAATTCCACCATGCCACACTCTTCTCCAAAAACAGTACACTCAAAATTTATCTCTCGCAGGTAATCAAGAACTGTCTTTTCTGCTACAATGTCAATCCTTCGTGATATGTCTCCACCTGCTCCCATTCCATGGTCTGCACCAGATTCCTCTGTTCCTGCAAGATCCTTAACATTACTGTATACTCTCTTTGCAGCCTCTTCTAAAATTTCGATAACTTTCACAAGTTTTTCTTTTCCAAGTCCTAATTTATTTTAAGTAATAAAAAGTAGGCTGAATGCATAAATAGCAAAAAAGTTGTGCCATTGTGTGAGCAGTAAAGACGATTCTATTTTTAGTAAAGAGGCTCTTTTATCTACTAAACCAGGCAAGGACATAGTCAAGCAGGCATTATTCAAAAGCAAAGGATATCGATTATTTGACAAGTACAAAAAGGAAGCAGAGAATGAATTTCCAAAATTTACCAAAAGATTTGCTGAAGATCTATTAAATGAGATCAAATCAGATCCTAATCCATTTGAAACACAAGAAAAATTTGCCAAAGAAGTAGGCTCTACAGAGATAATTTTAGAAAAATCGCAAATAGACGAGGTCAAAAAGAGGCTAGAAAATTTCGAAACGCTACTAGATAGAGTTTCAAGAATACTCAATTCCAATTTTGTTAAAATGACATTCCCAGTTTTTAGTGCATTATATGATGCCTCAAATCAATATTTTGGAGATGAAAATGATGCCAAGAAAAAAACAGACATCATTGATGGTCATATCATCGCAATTGATCTAAGTGAACCAATGGATAGGATAATGGACAAAGACGAAGATGTTGAATTTTTAGATGATTACAAGTTGATGAATCCTTACATCTTGAAGCTTGCAAGAGACAAGATTTCAGTTGGTGGAAAAGAAGTTTTAGAAGAATTTGAGAGGGGTTTCAAAGATGCACGAATTGGTCAGTATATTGATTTTAAATTAAAAATGAATCCAAAGAGCATCTCCGAAGAAGAGATGATTTCATGTTATAAAAAATATAGAGCAGTTATGGGAACTGCGGGAAAAAATATGACTCTAGCAAGATTTCCACTAGGCGAAATTTTCTATCTTGGTATGGCAAAAGCTGCAGAGTCAGTTGGATGTGGAAATGAAATTGAAGATTCTATAAAAAATAAATTTGTTAAAGTTCCTTCCTGGCCTCTATATTATACATTTCTTACAGGTGATGTTCAAAAAGGATTTGATTTTACAATGAAGAAAAGTGATATTTACCTAAGTGAGGCACGACTTGCTTTGGAATTGTTGCCAGAAAATTTCTCACATAAAGATTTTCTTGAATTTCTCTTTTTAACAGTAGAGCATTACAATCTATATTGGTTTAATCAACTTTCAAAAGAAAAATTATGGAAAGAATTTGAATCCAAAATTCCAAAGTGATTTGAAATGATGTGGTCTGACAAATATAGGCCAAAGAATTTACTTGAGATGGTAGGAAACGAAGAAGCCAAGGAATCTTTTGTAAAATGGCTTGGTAAATGGATCAAGGGAACCAAACCTCTTCTTTTAGTTGGACCACCAGGAATTGGAAAAACTACCATGGCAATGTTGGGTTCAAAACAATTTGGTTATGATTTAATCAGCATGAATGCAAGTGATGTGAGAAACAAACAGAAAATTCAAGAAATTCTCAATCCTATTTTAGGTAATAGGAATCTACTTGGAAATCCAATGATCTTTGTTGATGAAGTGGATGGTATTCACGGAAGATCTGATTTTGGTGGAGTAGAGGCATTAATTGACGTACTAAAAGAACCCACAGTTCCAATAATTCTTGCAGCAAATTCTGATACTTCTGATAAAATGAAATCAATCAAAAAAGTCGTAACTACTGTAAAACTTAGACCTCTTCCTCCTAGGCTGATGAGATTATATCTTCAAGAAATTCTAAGGCGTGAAAAAGCATCAATAAAAATTGGTAGTATGATAAAGGTGATTATAGATTCACGAGGTGATATTAGATCAATTCTAAATTCTGCTCAAGCATTGGCAGGTGGATTTGAACCCGAACTTGATAAATCCTATCTGACTGGTAATGTGGAAGAATCAATAAATTCATTTTTTAATGCAAAGTCATCTGAAGAGGCTAGAGTAATACTATATTCGCTACGAATTGATCCTCGAGAGAAGATTAACGCATTTTATTCAAGTGTAATTACAAGTACTCTTCCAAAAGACACTCTAAAGGAAATGCTGGAAATACTTTCTGAAGCTGATATGTTGTATGGAAAAATAATGAGGCATCAGGAATGGAGAATCTTACGATATTTGGATAACATACTGTTGAAACTATACAGGCAAGGGACTGGAATAAAATATTCTCAATTTAATCTTCCATGGCCAACTTTGAACAGAATAAGATGGGATGGCAGAGCGATTAAGGGACTAACTAGTAACCTTGCAAAACAAATGCACGTCTCACGTAGCGTGTTTTCAACTTTTTATCTTCCATATCTTCTTTTTTGTATAAAAAACAAGTCTCTTGAAATGAATCTAAACGAGACTGATTATGAAATTGTTCAAAAAGAATTGGAGATTATGAAATGAGCTGGCGAGCAATTCCTATGAAGTTTCCAGGAACTTGTCTTGTCTGCAAAAAAAAGATTGAAGTCAATGAAGTTGCTTTATGGGCAAAAGGATTAGGTGTCAAACATCAGGCATGTGCAGAAGTTTTACAACTAAAGTGTATTGTCTGTGGAGGTCATGCAGGTTGCCCTGATTGTGAATTTGCAGAAAACTGTGATCTAATGAAAGTTTCCCAGATGTGTATTTGTAAGAAATGTAGTGATGAAAAAGATGCTTTTTCACTCTATCAAAGTTCTGTAGTTAAACGATATCCAATGCTAAATCTTAAAATCTAACCCTTCAGATTGAGAAATCAATGGCAAAGCCTACAACAAAGATAACACCAATAGATCCCGCCTTTCATGGGGAATCAAACTATGAAGTGGGATTGGAAGTTCTCCTTGAAGAGAGGAGAAATCTGATTGCAAAATTAGAGGCTGATCCACAGACTAGTCAAGAAACATTACAGTCTGCGAGAGAAGCACTTCAAGTCGTAGAGGGACTATGGCAAAATTATCACATTGGCATGAATGTTTTTCGTAACGCCAAGGGTGGCCGAGACGGTATTCGAGAAGTTAAAACTGATTAAATTAATATAGGTTGTAGACAGTTCTAATTCGAATCATGCATTCTGAAAAGATAAAAAATTTTTTACATAAAAGACATCAAGCAGAACAGAGTGGTGGAGAAGAAAGGGTTCAGGGTCAACATGATAAAGGCAAGCTAACGGCAAGAGAGCGAATTGACCTGCTTCTTGATGAAGGGAGTTTTAATGAAATTGATGCTATGACAACTCATCATTATTATGAATTTGATATGCAGGACAAAAAATTCTTTGGAGATGGAGTTATCACAGGATATGGAACTATACATGGAAAACAAGTTTTTCTTTTTGCTTATGATTTTACGGTTCTTGGTGGAACACTTAGTGAGATGGGTGCCAAGAAAATTACTAAAGTTATGGAACATGCTACAAAAGTTGGTTGTCCAATTATTGGAATAGCTGATTCAGGTGGAGCAAGAATTCAAGAAGGAATTCTAAGTCTTGATGGTTTTGCAAAAATATTTTATCATAATCAACTTGCATCAGGAGTAGTTCCTCAAATTACAATTAGTGTAGGACCATCTGCAGGTGGTGCAGTATATTCCCCTGCAATGACAGACTTTGTAATAATGGCTGACAAGATTGCTACAATGTTTGTAACAGGTCCTGAAGTTGTCAAGACAGTCCTTGGTGAAGACGTATCATTTGATGAACTTGGTGGAGCAATGTCACATGGAAAGAACAGTGGTGTTGCACACTTTGTTGCAAAGAATGAATATCAGTGCATGGATATTGTCAAGACACTCTTATCGTATATTCCTCAAAATAGCACAGAAGAACCGCCAATTGTAGAAACTGGTGATGATCCAAACAGACTAGATAATAATCTCATAAACATAATTCCAGATAATCCTCTTCAACCATATGACATGAAAGAAATCATTAGTTCTATTGTTGACAATCACGTATTCTTTGAGATTCATGAATTATTTGCACCAAATGTCGTAGTTGGATTTGCTAGAATGCACGGAAGGACAGTTGGAATTGTTGCAAACCAACCAATGGTACTTGCAGGGGCCTTGGATATTGACTCATCTAACAAGGCAGCAAGATTCATTCGATTCTGTGACTGCTATAATATTCCAATTATCACTCTAGTAGATACTCCTGGATACATGCCTGGAACACAACAAGAACATGCTGGAATCATCCGTCATGGAAGTAAACTCTTGTATGCATACTGTGAAGCTACAGTTCCAAAAATAACACTAATCATTGGAAAAGCCTACGGAGGAGCTTACATTGCAATGTCAAGCAAGAATTTGGGAACGGACATGAATTATGCGTGGCCAACTGCACAGATAGCTGTACTAGGTTCTGAAGCAGCTGTTAGAATTATGAATAGAAAAGAACTTGATGCTGCAAAAGATCCAGCAGCAATGAAGAAACAACTTGTAGATAATTTTACTGAAAAATTTGCTAATCCTTACGTAGCTGCATCATCCGGTACCATTGATTCAGTAATTGATCCTGCTGAAACACGACCTGCAATAATTCGAGCTTTAGATGCTTTAGCAAATAAGAGAGAAAGACGACTACCACGAAAGCATGGGAACATTAATCTTTAGAATAATATGATCAAGAAAATTTTAATCGCAAACAGAGGAGAAATCGCAATACGTGTAATCAAGACATGTAATGCATTAGGAATAAAATCAGTTGCAGTTTATTCTGACGAAGATGTAAATTCGAAACATGTCAAGATGGCTTCTGAAGCATATCATATAGGCGCTGCATCTCCATCACAAAGTTATCTTAACATGGAAAAGATAGCAGAGACTGCAATTAGTTCTGGTGCTGATGCAATTCATCCTGGTTATGGTTTCCTTTCAGAAAATGCAGATTTTGCAGATCTTTGTGAGAAAAAGAAGATCAATTTCATTGGACCATCTGGAAAATCGATGAGACTATGTGGTGATAAAATGGAATGCAAGAATGCAATGATAAAAGCAAATGTACCAACTGTCCCAGGAAGTCCTGGAATTGTGGAAGAAGTTGAAAAGGCATTAGATATTGCTAACAAAATTGGTTATCCTGTTCTACTAAAGTCAGTTTTTGGAGGAGGAGGTAGAGGAATCAGACTAGTACATGATGAAAAAGAGCTCAAAGAAGCTTTTGAGATGGCATCTGGAGAATCAAAAGCCGCATTTGGCAAATCCGCACTATTAGTTGAGAAATTCCTTCCAAAAATTCGTCATATTGAATTTCAGCTCGCACGTGACAAACATGGAAATGCATTACATATTTTTGAGCGAGAATGTTCTATTCAGAGAAGACATCAAAAGCTCATAGAGATGTCGCCATCTCCAGTTGTTGACCAAAAGGTACGTGATGAAATTGGAGAAATTGCAGTAAAAGCTGCAGTAGCTGTAGATTATACTAATGCTGGAACTGCAGAATTTCTAAGATTAGATGATGGAACTTTTTACTTTATAGAAATAAATGCAAGATTACAAGTTGAACATCCAGTAACTGAATTAGTTTCAGGACTTGATCTTGTAAAATTACAAATTGATATTGCAAATGGAAAAGAAATTCCTTTCAAACAAAAAGATCTCAAAGTAAATGGTTGCGCTATAGAATGTAGAATTAATGCAGAAGATACATTTTTGGACTTTGCTCCATCAACCGGAAAAGTCTTTGATGTCAATATTCCTTCAGGTCCAGGAGTTAGAGTTGACACTTATCTCTATCCTGGTTGCACCGTCTCACCTTACTATGACTCACTAATGGGCAAACTAATTACTTGGGGACAGAACTTTGAAGAGGCGAGACAGAGAATGACACTTGCATTATCTGATTTCTATATTGAAGGAGTTGAAACTGCAATTCCGTTATACAAAACAATCTTGGATAGTAAGGAATTCATTAATGGAGATTTATCTACTGACTTTCTTGATAGATTCAAAATTCTTGATAGACTACGTGATGATATGAAAAAAGAGGCATCAGATAAATCAGAAGCTGCACTAGCTGCAACCTTAATCCACTCAGAATTTCTCAAAAGCAGGATAAAACCGAATAAAGAGCACAGTCTTAGATGGAAGACACAAGTGGACAGGCATTGATATGAAATTCAAACTAGAAAATACAGATGAAAATCTGGATGGTGAAATTGTAAAATCAACTGGCAATAATGAATTTGTCTTGAAAATCCAAGGAAAAGAACGGGATCTTAAAGTAATTACAATGAGTCACGATAAAGTTGAGTTTATGTTAGATAGTGTTTATCATATCACAAAATATCTTGAACACACTACAAACAAAATAACGCTGGTTATTGATGGAGTCAAGCTTACATTTAACAAACGTCCAGATATGGACAAAATTGTATACAAACACTCTGGATCTGATTCAGCTGCAGACTCTCAAATAAATCTCAAAAGTCAAATCCCAGGTAGAGTTGTATCGATAAATGTGGCTACTGGAGATAATATCAAGAAAGGAGATGTGGTATGTGTCTTGGAATCTATGAAAATGCAAATCTCAATCAAATCTCATAAAGATGGCGTTGTAAAATCAATGAAATTGAAACAGGGTGCATCAGTAGCAAAAAATGATGTGCTCGCAGAGATTGAATAAATATTTTTAAAAATAAATTGAAAGGAATTTAATTTCCTTTTTTGAGAAAGTCTATAATTTCTTGATAGTTTGGCTCTATCAATGGATTATCTGAAACCCATTTGTAGACTATTGTTCCATTCACATCTATGATGAATACAGATCTCTTTGCTGCATCATAACCTTTCACGTGCAACAAGTCAGGCATTAAAACATCATAATCTCTTATTGTCTGACTTTTGTAGTCTCCAAGTACAGGAAAATTGAGATGTTGCGCTTCTGCAAATGCTTTATTTGCAAACGGACCATCGTTACTAATTCCTATTACTTGAGCACCAAGTTTTGATATCTGATTCCATTCATCTCTGAAGGTACACATTTCTTTTGTACATACAGGAGAACTTGCAGCTACAAAGAATGAGAGAACTACTTTATTCCCTTTAAATTCATCCAAGCTTCGCATTTTCAATTCTGTATCCACTAAAGTAAATGGTGGTGCCTTTTGTCCTACATTTACCATAATCAAGTTTCATAATTGACATATATCAATCATTTTAGAAATTTAAAATGGTTGAAATCTATTGTTATTAAAAATTGAAGATATTGCTTAATTTCAAAGAAATTATTGAAAAATTTGCTTGCAATAAAAGTTTTGATCGTATAATGTGAATAGATTTTTATACTCTGCGACTGGCTTGTTAGCTACTTTGGTAGGAGAAGCTGCTAGTAGTTTCAGCCCAATTTTACTA
>Ga0208566_1001288_pt1 | contig 14907 bp, 15 predicted proteins | sample PL_2010_150m_FD_184159 | JGI IMG/M metagenome (GOLD analysis project Ga0208566, IMG submission 184159) | Freshwater microbial communities from Powell Lake, British Columbia, Canada to study Microbial Dark Matter (Phase II) - PL_2010_150m... | ecosystem: Environmental > Aquatic > Freshwater >...
AAAATAAATAGCGTTAAGGAAAATAAATGCCAGCCAATATATTAGTCGTTGAAGATGAACCTGCTATTCAAGAACTACTTACCCTTAACATTACTCAAGCTGGCCATAACGCCATGCGTGCAGTAAGTGCTGAGCATGCGCAAGAATTACTGCGTGAAGCCATGCCAGATTTAATTTTATTGGACTGGATGTTGCCCGGCATGAATGGCTTGGAGTTTGCGCGCAAGTTAAAAACAGACACGCTCACCAAATCTATCCCTATTATCATGCTCACCGCACGTGGTGATGAATATGACAAAGTACGTGGCCTTGAAGTGGGTGCTGACGACTATGTCACTAAACCATTTAGCCCACGTGAACTAAATGCGCGTATTAAAGCCGTTTTACGCCGTCGAGCTCCACAAATGACCGACGACCCCATTGAAGTTAATGGCTTGCGCCTAGACCCTACGACTCACCGAGTAACCGGCAATGATAAGATTATTGACCTCGGACCGACTGAATTTAGATTACTGCACTTTTTCTTATCTAATGCGGAACGTGTTCATACGCGTAGTCAATTATTAGATAAGGTGTGGGGCGATCGCGTCTTTGTTGAAGACCGAACGGTAGATGTCCATATTCGCCGTTTACGCAATGCACTTTCTATTTCAGGTCATGAGGATTTAATTCAAACCGTTCGTGGTGCTGGTTATCGATTATCAGTACAGTGAGATTGCCCCAATCACGCAGACATGTCTACGCGACAAAGTAAATCCAGCTGTACTTGTAATTTATTATTAAACTTATGCCCACTTAAATCTTATGTTTGCAAAAAGCTAGATATAATAACTCAGCTTTTTTGAGAAAGGTTTGAAAGTGCAAGATATACGCTGGAACGTCTTTTGGCTGAGTTTAACACTCTTCATTATTTGCCTAATCACTTGGGCAAGCAGCAATGCAACCACCGCACTTTTAGTTTTTTCTGTCGTGATTACGTTGTATCTTATCAGTCATCTATATTGGCTGTACCAACTCAATGCCTGGCTTAAAAAACCAGTCATCAACAATATTCCTAATGGGACTGGTCTATGGGAAGATGTATTCGGTGCCTTACACCAAGAATACCGTCGACACTCGCTTAATCAAACCCAATTAAGCTCAGCTTTAGGGCGATTCCGTCATGCCGCAAGTGCTTTGCCAGACGGTGTAGTTGTTCTTAATGTAGCCAATGAAATTGAATGGTGCAACCCACCGGCCGAAGTTAAATTAGGTCTAGATTTGAAACATGATGAAAATCAACCTATCAACTATTTAGTGCGCCATAGTGATTTTGTGAGTTATTTAAATAACCAAGACTATTCTGAACCAATTAAACTTAAATCATGGCGAAACTTAGACGTAACCCTTGAAATTCAACTCATCAGTTATGGTACTAAACAGAAATTGCTGATTTGTAGAGATATTACACAGTTAGAGAAAATTGAAACGATGCGCCGCGACTTTATAGCCAACGTATCGCATGAACTGCGCACACCACTCACTGTAGTAGGCGGATTTGTGGAAACCTTATTGGACATGGAAGGTGCTGTGCCAGATTGCACCCGTACCTATTTTAATATGATGCAAGAACAAACTATACGTATGCGTTTATTGATTGACGACCTGCTTACACTGTCCCATATAGAAAGTAACGTCCAGGATCCTGAAAACATAGAAATTGATATGATATCGATGCTCAATATGATCATCAACGACGCCAAGGCGCTTAGCCAAGGCAAACATAAAATTACTGCCAATTTAGACCCCCATCTAAATTTATTAGGCGCAGTCGGTGAGTTACAAAGTGCCATGAGCAACTTAATAAGCAATGCGATACGCTACACGCCTACTGGGGGTGAAATTAAGGTTGAATGGAAGCTAAGTAATAATCAGGCTGTATTCAGCGTGAAGGACAATGGTATTGGTATTGAGCAACAGCATATTGATAGGCTAACCGAGCGCTTTTATCGGGTTGACCGCAGTCGCAGTCGCGAAACTGGCGGAACTGGGCTAGGCTTATCAATCGTAAAACACATCCTAACTCGCCATCAGGCTAAGCTTGAAATTATTAGTGAGCTTGGTCTAGGTAGCACTTTTAGCGAAGTATTTCCTAAATCACGTATCATTCAAAAATAGATAGTATCGCACTAAAAGTGATAGTATTTTAACGATGAAAAATTTAGTAATTATTGTGATTACCCCACTGCTTTTAACCCTAACTTCATGTGCAAACAGTCCATTGGCGGCTAATCCCAGCAAGTCTTCTATTAAAGCCATCCCAGAGCAAACCGATCGAAGCACAATTAATCAACTAGCTAAATCAGACTTTGATCGTATGGCCGATGTAGAAATACACGAAAACACAGAAAGTCTTCGCTTACTGATGTTAAAGCTGTATAAGCGCAATCCGCACGAACTACAAAAGAGCACTTCTGATGTCGCCGAGAAAATGGTCAACTGGGTGTTTAATGGCGAAAGCCAGCATCATAACAAATTTGAGTCAATGAATAATACGCAAGACACTGAAGCTATTTTCCTAGCCTTTAAAACAGAATATACAGGTGATCGGGTCCTTGCTTTCATTGTGGGACTGCACACGATGTTACTGAAAGCTCATGATGGAAAAACAGATTTTTATTTTACTGACACCATTGATCCGCAACATCTCTATAACGCATCCAGAAATTTTGAAATTGCTGCTTGGAGAATCTCAAACGCTAGAGATGAACAAGGTAATTTATTTTTGTTAAGTAACGAGATTAGCACCACAGATCGAAATTTATCATTTGAACGTGAGTTTGGAAAAATCATAGGTCGTACCGATTTATTCGCGATAGCTTTGGCTGAAAAGTCGCAGCGTTTTATTTCACGCGTGATGCAAAATCTCACTACAGCGGTCTTCCTGCCATTTTAGTGAAACAAAGGTATAGTGTGATAATTCCCTATGCTCACTTAAATTTCGTTTCATAAGAAAAGGGGCCAAAGCCCCTTTTTCTTATCCTTGAAAACCATAATAACTAAAGCAATACCTTCTCGATACCACCTTTATTAACACGTTCAACATATTCCTGCATCCAGTTTTTACCTAAAAGATGCTTGGCCATTTCAACCACGATATAGTCGGCTTCTATCCCTGTATCTTCGCCATATCGCGACAAACCTTGCAGACAACTAGGGCATGAAGTAAGGATTTTTACTTTCTCCTCGGGTGCGCCGACTGTTAAACCCATCTTAGTCATGCCTTTTTCCAATTCTTCCTGTTTACGCATTTTGACTTGAGTGGCAATATCTGGACGGTCAACAGCAAACGTACCACTCTCACCGCAACAGCGATCATTTAACTGTACTTCAGTACCCATCAACTTATTGGTGACCTCCATAGACTTGTAGGTTTTCATCGGGCTATGACATGGCTCGTGGTACATATAACGCGTACCGGATACGCCTTGCAGGCGCACATCTTTCTCCATCAAATACTCATGAATATCAAGCAGGCGGCAACCAGGGAATATCTTCTCAAACTGGTACTTCTGCAATTGATCCATACAAGTGCCGCAAGAAACAATAACAGTTTTAATATCTAAGTAATTCAGCGTGTTGGCAACCCGATGGAATAGTACGCGATTATCCGCTGTAATTTGCTGGCCTTTATCGTGGTTTCCACTCGCGGTTTGTGGGTAGCCGCAACATAGGTATCCTGGTGGCAATACCGTAATGGCACCTACATCGTATAACATGGCTTGCGTGGCTAAGCCAACATTTGAGAATAGTCTCTCAGAGCCACATCCAGGAAAGTAAAATACCGCTTCTGAATCTTCAGTCACTTTCTGCGGATTACGAATCACCGGAATCATGCTGTCATCTTCTACACCCAATAATGCGCGTGAAGTTTTAGTTGGCATTGCTTTTGGCATTGGTCGATTAATAAAATGCACTACTTGTGCTTTGATTTCTGGCTTACCCACAGTGGCTGGCGGCCGAATTTTATCCTTAAGTAACCCAAACCTTTTAGCCAAGCCATGAACAAAACTCTGCGCTCGATAACCAATAGTGATCATAAATAAATGTAGAAATTTAATGGTCGCTGGGTCTTTAGCATTTAAAAAGGCCATGCCCGCTGCTGTCACTGGGTTAAATCTTTTTTTGCCTTGTTCACGTAAAAAATTACGCATAGAAATAGACACATCACCAAAGTCAATATCTACTGGGCATGGATTTAAGCACTTATGACAGACCGTGCAATGGTCAGCAACATCATTAAACTCGTCAAAATGCTTGAGTGAAATACCTCGGCGCGTTTGCTCCTCGTATAAAAACGCCTCTATCAAGAGTGATGTAGCTAAAATCTTATTACGCGGAGAATACAAAAGATTAGCGCGTGGTACGTGAGTCGTGCAGACTGGCTTACATTTACCGCAACGCAAACAATCACTAATAGAGTCAGCAATTTCGCCTACCGCAGACTGCTCCATAATAATAGACTCTTGTTCCAACAAGCCAAAACTTGGCGTATAGGCATTTTCAAGGCCAGAACCTGCCAACAGCTTACCTTTATTAAAGTGCCCATTAGGGTCTACTTTATTTTTGTAAGCAGCAAAGCTATCAATCACCGATTGATCCAAGAACTCCATTTTGGTAATGCCAATGCCGTGCTCACCTGAAATAACACCATCAAGGCCGGTAGCCAATGCCATTACACGCGCCACTGCTGCATGAGCGGCTTGCATCATTTCATAGTCATCAGAATTTACTGGAATATTGGTATGCACGTTACCGTCACCGGCATGCATGTGTAAGGCAATGAAAACTCGGCTTTTCAGTACCTTTTTGTGAATTTCGTCACATTGATCTAATATCTTCTGATAAGCACGTCCAGCAAAAATATCTGCAATAGGCCGTTTTAATTCGCGCTTCCATGAAACGCGCAAGTCATACGACTGTACCGCACGGAATATATTTTCATATTGGTTGAGAGATTCTCCAGTATTGCCGAGGACAGAAACTGGCGCATCTAAGCTATTAAGAATTAAACTCCAATACTGGCGAAGCTCCGCTATCAAATGCAATGCCATGACTTGCTTGCTTTTCACCATCTCGGCATCAGCATTACCGTCTTCATCTGTCTGCAGGGGTAATTCGCCTTGCATAAAAGCTTCCAAGGCATCTACAAGTTTAAGTTTATTATGAATCGACAATTCAATATTGATGCGTTCTATGCCGTCTGAATATTCACCCAAACGTGGCAATGGAATAACTACGTCTTCGTTAATCTTAAAGGCATTGGTATGCTTGGCAATTGCTGCGGTCCGCGCACGATCTAGCCAAAACTTTTTACGTGATTCTGCAGAAACTGCAATAAAACCCTCACCATCGCGTGCATTACATAAACGCACAATATGAGAAGCAGCTTCACCCACTGCATTTTCATCATCGGAAGCAATATCTGCGATTAACACCATTTTAGGACGTTGTTGGCGCGCCGCTTTAGTGGCATAACCTACCGCTTTAATATAGCGCTCATCCATATGCTCTAGACCTGCCATCAGCACGATAGGATCTTTTTTTGCGGTCGCATCTAGGTAATCTTTAATTTCAACAATCGCCGGCACAGCGTGCGACACGTTGCCAAAAAATTCTAATGCGACAGTGCGCACATGCTTAGGCATACGATGCAAGACAAAAGTTGCTGAAGTGATTAATCCATCGCAGCCCTCTTTTTGTATGCCTGGCAAGCCGGATAAGAACTTATCTGTAACGTCTTTACCCAACCCTACTTTACGGAAACTAGGGCCAGGAATTTCTAAAATCGTAGGCTCCGCTAGAAGAGTTTTCATGTCTTCGGCATACCGACTTACTTTAAAGCGTGCCAGCGGTATATCATGAATTTTGCCTAAGTTATGGTCTAAGCGTTCTACCTCTAACCACTCAGCATCTGGTGTCACCATGCGCCATGAGGCTAGATTATCCAACGCCGTACCCCACAGCACAGCTTTCTTTCCGCCAGCATTCATGGCTACATTGCCGCCAATACAAGAAGCATCAGCAGAAGTTGGATCACAAGCAAACTCTAAACCAGCATCACTTGCTGCTTCCATCGCGCGACGCGTGACCACGCCTGCACCGCATTCAATCGTTGCGACCTGTCGTGAGACGCCTGCCAAAGTTCGCATTTGCACACCGCTATGCTGATCAAGTTTTTCAGTATTAATTACGGCTGACATTGCCGTTAGTGGAATCGCGCCACCGGTATAACCTGTACCTCCACCTCGTGGAATAATAGTTAACCCCAACTCAATACAAGCGCGCACCAAGGCGGCAATTTCTTTTTCAGTATCGGGGTTCAAGACTACAAACGGATATTCAACACGCCAATCCGTAGCATCTGTCACGTGTGACACGCGAGCCAAACCGTCAAATTGGATATTATCTTTACGTGTGATTTTAGTCAGTTTTGACAGCGCTTTTTTGCGCAAACTTGCCACTTGCTTAAATCCAAGCTCAAATTCAGTAACAGCATGGCGTGCCGCCACAACCAGCTTCAATACTTTTTCATTACCGGCACTACGCTCATCAATCGCATTAATTCTATGATGCAAGGCATCCACTAGTGCTTTGCGTCGTTTAGGATTTTCAAGAAGATCATCTTGCAAATAAGGGTTACGTGTCACTACCCACAAATCACCAAGCACTTCAAACAACATACGCGCAGAACGACCCGTTTTACGCTCACCACGTAGTTCGTTTAAAATACTCCAAATCTCCTCTCCTAAAAACCTAATGACAATTTCACGGTCTGAAAAGGAGGTATAGTTATAAGGTATTTCGCGCAAGCGCTGTGCTGGCTTGGCTTCTGCATGCAGAATATTGCTTAATAAAGGAGCGTTCATTTAGATTTTGATAAATAGCTTTGCTATTAAAAAAATGATTATATCATGGTGCTGACGCGCAAATAAGCGTAACAGTTTCATGGTTATTGGCACACCACTCCGCTTCATACATATAAAAAATTGAATTAAAACTAATTGTGAGCGTCAGTATTTTGTTCCCAAATGCGTGCAAAATAATTAATTATCCGTTGAAGAAGACGATACACTTGCAATATGGATCATTTATTAAAAAAAATATTATTGCCGCTAATAATTCTAGGCTTACTTACATTCCTAGGCCTACAACTAAGTAATAAAAATAGTGCACCTAATGTAGTCTTCACTACCATCAATGGCACTAAAATCTCCATGGATAGCCTTAAAGGCAAAGTAGTCTTAATCAACTTTTGGGCCACTAATTGCACAGCCTGCATTAAAGAAATGCCGCAATTGATCAGTACATATAATCAATTTAACAAACAAGGTTTTGCACTTATTGCAGTGGCTATGCCTGATGACCCACCATCGCAGGTACTTAATTACACCCAACAACAACATTTGCCATTTCCAGTAATGCATGACGGCTTATCTGAAATCAGCAGTCAATTTGGTGATGTAAGCCAAACGCCAACAGCATTTCTCTTTGATCAGCAAGGTCATCTGCTAAAACGAACATTGGGTGAACTAGATTTCAAGGCCTTACATCAACTACTCAACACTAAGCTTAACTATAAAAAGGATAGCGCCTGATGCTTTGGATTAAGGCTTTTCATATTATATTTGTCACCAGTTGGTTTGCTGGCTTGTTTTATTTGCCAAGACTATTCGTCAATCACGCCATGGTCAGTGATAACGCCACTGTAGAGCGTCTAAAACTCATGGAATATAAGCTGTATCGCTTTATGCTGCCTTTAGCTATTTTAGCGATTGGCTTTGGTTTATGGCTATGGCTAGGCTACGGCTATACTGGGGGCTGGCTACATGCCAAAGTGCTATTGGCCTTGGTGCTAGCGGCTTATCACCTTTACTGCGGCAAACTGGTGCGTGACTTTAAGGTAGATAAAAATCTGCATAGCCATGTGTGGTATCGATGGTTTAATGAGTTGCCAGTTATCGTGCTGTGTTTTATAGTGATCTTAGTTGAAGTAAAACCATTCTAGCCCAAGCCTAGTTAGATTTCTGGAGTCAATTTCAAGGTAATGGATATTTTAAACTCTACGTGGTTAATTAAAATGCTGTCTAAAGCAAACGCCACACCACAAGGGCGCATGCTCAGTCTTTTTGACATTTTAGATGACTGGCTAAATGCGCCTCAGCTTAACTCAGCCATTGCACAACAAAAGCTACTATCAAATAATGAAGGCAAACCACTCTTGATTGCCTACCTCACTGAACAGGCAATAGCTTGCGGTGCTGCTAATCCAGCCATCCTCGCTGAGCATTTAATGCTAATAGCGCGCAACGCAGCTCAGCAATCCATCCAAGATCCAAATTGTGACAGTTTAGCGCATGGCAAGAAAGCCGCTGCTGCGCTAATCTTGGCGCAGACACCGACTACTTGGGCGCCACTAAGTTTGTTAAATAAATCACTAAACTATGGAATAGCCGCTAGCTTAATATTTTTCCTTGGCGCCACAATCCTTATTTCCCAAGCCCTTATACAAAATCATCGACATCAGTTCAACATTGCTAAAACTTCTCATCCGCAACTCGCAAAGCCGATGACGGCAGACTACAAACCAAAAACCTCATTAACAGCAGACGACGCGGCTGCAATCTATGCCAAGTATGAACAGATGCGTAATGGTACTTGCCAGTTTCCAGAAGCCCTACAAATTCCAGACAAAGACAAAGCGGTTTATTTGGATAACGTGGTGGGAGGCAAACTACCTAGCGATGTCGGAGATTTAGCAATTGCGAAATTTTACTTAGAAAAAGTACGCTGCAACTACACCCCCATGCTAATGGCGCATTCAAAATAACCAACTATTCGCGACCAAATTCTTATTAAATGATTGCCATCAACCTATACAGGTTAGTATAATCAAGCCATGTCACTGCTACGCGAAAAAATACTCAGTACAGCAAGCCACTTATTCCAAACACAAGGTATCAACTCGACTGGCGTTGACACTATTGTTGCTGCAGCCGGCACCACTAAAATGACTTTGTACAAATACTTTCGAAGCAAAGAGAATTTAATTCTTGAAGTGCTTGAAGAGGGCCATAAAGATTTTCAAGCTTGGTTAAGCGAAAAGCTTAACAACAACACCAGTCAACCGAGTGAAAAGTTACAAAAACTATTTGATTTTATTGAAGAATGGGTCACCTCACCCGACTTTCGTGGAATGGGCTTCATTAAAGCTTCCGCTGAGTTTCCAAGCGAAGCTAGTCCTGTGCACCAATTATCTTCTGAGCAATCACGTCAATTTAAGCAATACATTAGCAGTCTGGCTTATGAAGCAAATATTCAAGATGCAGACGGATTGGCACTACAACTTTCATTGTTGTTTGAAGGTGCGGTGCAGGCCGAACAAATGATACGTGGTTCGGGGTCGATGACGTATGCAAAAAAAGCCGCCAAAATTTTAATTAATGGCGCTACTACTCATTAATAAAACTTAGAATTAGGCTTGCTTGCATGAGGGCTTAACCACGATAATAGTCGCTTATTCATAAATTCCCACTCCCATGCAAACTCTTATCTGCGGTTCACTCGCTTTTGACACGATTATGGTGTTTCAAGATCAATTCAAAAATCATATTTTGCCTGACAAAATTCATGCGCTCAGTGTTGCTTTTTATGTGCCAGAAATGCGTCGTGAATTTGGTGGCACCGCGGGCAACATTGCCTATAACCTACAGCTACTTGAGGGGAAACCCCTCATTATGGCTACCGTGGGAGAGGATTTCGCTAGCTATCAACATTGGTTAGATCAGAACAAGCTTAACGCCAGTTATATCAAAATCATCCCTAATAGCTTTACTGCACAAGCTTTCATTACGACCGATATCGACGACAACCAAATTACCGCCTTCCATCCTGGCGCAATGACTGAATCACATCAAAATAGTGTGCTCGATGCTAGCAATGTTTCATTGGCAATTATTGCGCCCGACGGACGTGATGGCATGTTCTTACATGCGCGTGAATGTTATGCCGCAAAAATTCCATTTTTATTTGATCCAGGCCAAGGTTTACCAATGTTTAGTGGAGAAGAGCTGTTACAGTTTATTGAAATGGCAGATTACCTCGCGGTCAATGATTATGAATCTCAAATTATCCAAGACAAAACAGGGCTATCTTTGGCTCAATTAGCGCTTAAAGTAAAAGCCTTAATCGTGACATTAGGGGGTTCAGGCTCACATATTTACGCGGATGATCAACGTTACGACATTCCATGCGTTAAGGCTGATCAAATAGTAGATCCGACTGGATGTGGGGATGCGTACCGCGCTGGTTTAGTGTATGGTATTGCCCAAGGCTGGGATTGGCTCACCTGTGGCAGATTAGCTTCCACCATGGGCGCCATAAAAATTAGTAGCCGCGGTGGACAAAATCACACACCAAGCCGCGCCGATATTGAGGCTATTTATACACAAGCTTTGGTGAATGAGACAACTCTGGCTGAACCATCATTGATTGCAAACAGTCTAATTAGTTAATTAATTAGATAAATTTTTTTAAGGAGCACAAGCATGAGAATCACCTCAATATTAGTCACTGCACTACTTACCCTGTTATTAGGCGCTTGTGCCAGTTCAAACTCAGGCTCGGTCTACAGTCGTGAGGATGCCCGTAAAGCCCAAACGGTGAGAACTGGTGTCGTAGAAAGTGTACGGCAAGTCAAACTTGAGGGGACTAAATCGCCCATAGGCACTGTGGCAGGCGCCGCAGTAGGTGGCGTTGCCGGCAGTTCTATTGGTCAAGGTAAAGGCAGTACCATCGGCGCAGTGTTAGGCGCGGTAGTCGGCGGTCTTGCTGGTTCAGCTGGAGAAGAAATGCTCACCCGTAAGGACGCATTAGAAATCACAGTGAAACTTGATGGTGGTGGCTTAACTGCAGTGGTACAAGAAGCTGATGAGCTATTTAAACCCGGAGATAAAGTACGTCTCATTGAAAGTGGTGGCAATACACGCGTTTCACATTAGTATTCCTTGAGCAACGGTTTATTAAAATTTTACTCGCAATGATGTATAGCGAAAGCTATCATTGCGAGTAAAAACAAACTCTGTCAATAAAAAGTAATATTTCTGTCATAAACCTTTAACTTTAGCAATTTAAACTCTTTTTATATTCTAAAAGGAGTATTTAAATGGCTAAAAAAAATGCGTTACTAGAAAATTCACCGGAATTGATACTCCCACAAACCGAACTACAAGACACTACGCAAAGACGACTTTACGTTAGTCTTGCACGCACTCAAGCAGAGATTGAAGAAGCGCAGCGTTTACGCTACAAAGTCTTCGCTGAAGAAATGGGTGCTCAACTATCAGGCACAGGTAGCTTAGATATTGATGGTTTTGATCAGTTTTGCGAGCATCTCATTGTTCGCGATAGCGGCACCCATCAAGTAATCGGCACGTACAGAATTCTCAGTCCAGAAAAAGCCAATGCAGCTGGTGGTTACTACTCTGCTGGCGAATTTGATTTAAGTCGTTTAGCCAATTTATTTGATCGTACAGTAGAAATCGGTCGCGCCTGCGTCCATCAGAACTACCGTAATGGTGGCACTATTACGATGCTTTGGGCTGGCCTTGCTAAGTATATGAAAATTCACAATTATGAATACATGATTGGTTGCGGAAGTGTCAGTATGGCGGACGGCGGTCATGCTGCTGCCAGTTTATATCACAAGTTAAAAGACGAATATTTATCCCCCCTTGAATATCGCGTATTTGCACGTAACCCATTGCCTATCGAAGCATTACGTACCGATATGCAAGTGGCTTGCCCACCTTTAATTAAAGGCTACTTACGTTTGGGCGCCTATATTTGTGGCGAACCTGCTTGGGATCCCTATTTCAATACAGCGGATATGCTGGTAATGTTACCTTTATCTAGAATGAACCCAAGATATGCTGCGCATTTTCTAAAATAGTTTTTTAGGATCTGTAGTATCAGTCATCACAACTTTGAAAAAAACCTCTCAAAATCCCATTTCGAATGGGATTAAAAGCACTAATAGAATTACGCGCTATTATAGAATCAGTCGCATCTCCACCCACACATTGGCTGGGGTGCTGCTGGTATCTTTAGTCTTGCCACTTTCTACCAAAAAAATTAAATTACTGATTATCAAGTGGTGGTGTAAGCGCCTGCTTGCCACCTTTAACATCCGTGTTCTTACCACGGGACACGTACCACTTAAAAATGCGACTTTTAAAAAGACTATGATTGTAGCCAATCATATTTCTTGGACGGATATTCATGCCCTCAATAGCCTCGTCGCACTTCGCTTTGTCGCAAAAGCCGAAATTAAAGACTGGCCCGTTTTTGGTTTTCTTATGCGCGGAGCCAATACCCTGTTTATTGAGCGGGGTAAAAGGCAGGACGCAGGTCGCATCGTCAATGTGGCTGCATTAAGTTTAATGGACGGTGATAATCTGTGTTTTTTTCCCGAAGGCACGACCACAGATGGTACCGAAATAAAACCATTTAAGAGTAGTTTAATGCAAGCGGCAATAGAAGCGAATGCCACCATACAACCAGTCGCGATAAGATATCCAGGGCTTAATGGCAGCATCAATACTGGTATCGCCTACGCCGGTGAAACCACGATGCTCGAATCGATGCAGCAAATATTATTTCAGAAAAACCCACTAGTGGAGCTTCACTTTTTCGAGCCCATTCACGTAGAAGGCCTGTCCGAAACCAATAAAGATCGCCGCGCACTAACCCTACAAATTCAGCATCAGATTCAACAAAAATTAGACTTATAGAAAGCTTTTAATTTAATTTAGATTTTAATGGTTGATCTAATGGATGTGACTGCACTTGGCTAATCTCTTTGGTTTGTAAATTCATCGCACTTAATTGACCACCCCATAAGCAGCCTGTGTCCAAAGCATAGACGTTTTCACGCTGCTGTAGCCCTAATGCTGACCAATGACCAAAGATAACCGCTACATTCTGAGTAGCACGTTTTGGTACATCAAACCAAGGCATAAAGCCTTCAGGCACGTCTTGCAGTTCGCCTTTGAATGTAAATTGCATTTCACCCTCTGCGCTACACACCCTTAACCGCGTCATTGCATTGGTGATGACACGTAATCTATCTGCACCCATTAACGACTCACTCCACCGACTGGGCTCATTGCCATACATACTGGCCAGAAAGGCTAAATAATCTGCGCCCTGTAGTGCTGCTTCTACCTCTGCAGCATAGCTAAGTGCTTGATTAACCGTCCATTGTGGCAATAGACCCGCATGAACCATAAGGTATTGATCCTGTTGGACAATAAGAGGTTGGTGACGCAACCAATTAAGGAGGAGATTACAGTCATCAGCTTTGAACAATGCATCAAAAGTATCGCCTTTATGTGCACGTACTATGCCATTCGCGACAACAAGTGCATGTAAATCATGATTGCCTAGCACGACTTTCAAACTTTCTTGGTGCTGATAACACCAGCGCAACACCTCAAGCGAGCCACTACCACGATTAATTAAATCCCCCACTAGCCACAGCTGATCGTGTTTAGGGTTAAAATGAATGCGCTTCAGTAAAGCCTGAAAAGCATAATAGCATCCCTGAATATCTCCCACTGCATAAGTTGCCATCAACAAGCTCCCAAAACAAAAAAGCCACTCAAAACTTTAAGTGGCTCTCTTAATAGCATTTTTATAATGGCCGAAAAAAAGATTATTTAAAAGCGGCTCCTCCGGCATTAGCCATATAAATAACTGCATTTGAAACTTCATTGTCAGACAAGCTTGAATTACCACCTTTAGCAGGCATACTGCGAATACCATTCGTTGCATGACTAATTAAGGTTGCTTGACCTTGTGCGATGCGAGGTTTCCAAGCCTCTTTATCACCAATCTTAGGTGCATTCATCAGACCAGCAGCATGGCACATAGCACAAACTGCCTTAACGACCTCTTCACCTGTTTTATCAACATGCGGACCTGCATCTGCAACAGCAACCACCACCGTAGCGACTGGTTTAATATTTTCTAAGACTGCTGCAGAAGTATCTGCAATCACTGGAGCTTGTGTGGGCGAAGCGGTTGGACTAGCTAACTTAGCAATTAAGGCAATAATCAAAGTGAGTGCTAAGATAGCGCCAGGAATCACCAACATCAATTGCACGAAGGTAGAAGCTTTATATTCAGTATTGTTATCGCTCATTACAGTTCATTCCTATGGTTAATTTCAATTTTCGCTATTATACCTGTACATAGCCGCAGGTAAAAGTCCATGAAATCCAGCGCTTTGTTATAATGATATTTCACAAGCGCCCGTAGCTCAGCTGGATAGAGTGTTGGTTTCCGAAGCCAAAGGTCGCGCGTTCGAATCGCGCCGGGCGCACCATAAGCTACTCGCTTTCAGCGATAGCACTTACTAACATTTATTTCCCGTGCCTTGTTTGTGCCCATTTCGTGCCCAAACCGTGCCACATAAATTCTAGAATAAGCTCAATTGACTCTAAACTGACTGTTAGTGTCTGCGCCTAAAGTAATTATCTAATAAGCTTTTTCTAAACTCCAGATTTCTCGTCAGGAATAAATTCTAGAATATCCTCAACTCTACAACCAAAATAGACACATAGCTTATTAAGTGTTTCTAAATCAACTCTTGTTGCAGTTTCATCATATAGCAGAGTAATAGTATTACGATGCAAACCTAAATCCCTCGCAATATCAGCAACCTTCAGTTTTTTCTCTCCCATCAAACGGGATAAATGGCACTTAATCAAGATAACCTCTCAATAAATTCATTTTAAATGAAATAAATGTTTACAAGATGACATTAATGCATCTATAATGTCATTTAGGATGTAATTTAAACATTTG
>Ga0208566_1001290_pt1 | contig 14901 bp, 14 predicted proteins | sample PL_2010_150m_FD_184159 | JGI IMG/M metagenome (GOLD analysis project Ga0208566, IMG submission 184159) | Freshwater microbial communities from Powell Lake, British Columbia, Canada to study Microbial Dark Matter (Phase II) - PL_2010_150m... | ecosystem: Environmental > Aquatic > Freshwater >...
GTCACCTTGTCCCGAACAACCCCCATGCCCAGGCGCGGGCTCAACGAAGCATGAAAATCCATCACCGATGTCATACCGGCGAAAGCCGGTATCCAGAAATATCATATGGTTACAAAAACACTGGACCCCGGCTTTCGCCGGGGTGACGACTTTTTACGAGGTCGTCATCCATAGAAGGGAGGAGATCAAGGACTACACGTCGGACCCGGCCGTTAAGGACAACCGTGGTTACAATACGATCACCGGCCGGCAGTCGGCGATGTTCAAGACCGAGGGGGAGTCATGGATGGAATCAAGAATCCATTCTCGCCGGGAGCCTGTTCGCCGCCGCCGGAACTTGCCGGTCGTGAAGGATGACCCAAGGAAGTCAAATGCCGGCATGAAAATGATCGCGGACATCTCATATTTTATGGCCAGTATTCCATTGACACCCAAGAACGGACTTCATATACTTTCATCCCGGAAAAACAATGACTCAATTCAATTAATTCAGTAGGAGGATTCAACGCATGGGGATACGTGACGGTGAACAGATTTTAAAAATGATGCGCGCCTATCAGATTCCCTGCCTCCTCGCCGCAGCGGCCGATCTGGATCTATTTGAGAAACTCACTCCGGAGTCCCGAACCGCCGCGGAAGTTGCCGCAGCGGACGGTTGTGATTTGCGTGCGGTAACGATTCTGCTCGACGCGCTGGCAGCCATAGAAGTAATCGTCAAGCAAGAAGAGCGGTACTCGATTTCTCCTCAGCTTGCCCCGTTTCTGTGTGAGGCCTTTCCGCAGAGCATCATGGCCATGCTGCGCCATCAGGCGAACTGCCTGCGTAACTGGTCACGATTGCCGTGGACTGTGCACTCGGGAAAGCCGGAGTATCCGGGACCGAGTATCCGTGGGGAAGACGCGGATAAGGTGTCCTTCATCGAAGCGATGCACGTGGTGTCGCGTGGTATCGCCGACGAGTTGATTCAAGAAATCCACCCTGGCCGCGTGCGTTGTGTGTTGGATCTGGGTGGTGCATCCGGATCGTGGACTACAGCCTGGCTGAAGGTAGAACCGCAATCGCGTGCCATCATCTTCGACCTGCCGCATGTAATTCCTATGGCTCGCGAGCGTTTTGCCACATCACCGTTTGCCGACCGCGTCGAACTGTGCGCCGGGGACTACAACACCGACAACTTGCCCAAAGGCGCCGATCTTGCCTGGGTAAGCGCGATCATTCACCAAAATTCTCCGGACCAGAACCGTGCGCTGTATCGCCGGATTGCCGTAGCACTTGAGCCGAATGGCTGGATCTACATTCGCGACATTGTCATGGAGCCGTTCCGCACGGCCCCGGTCGCCGGCGCACTGTTTGCCGTTAATATGCTGTCTGCTACCGAGGAAGGTAACAGCTACTGCTTGACCGAGATTCAGGATGATCTTCAGTCGGCTGGATTTACAGACGTTCAACTCGTTCGCCACGACGAAGGCATGCGCTCGATTGTGCGGGCTCGCGTGCGATAGATCGGGAGAAACCGGTCTACTCGACTCAATTCAATAGAATCAGTTCCAACAAAATAGATGAGGAGGTGTCGAAATGTCCAAGGTAACTGCCAACGGGATTCAAATCGAGTATGAAACCATCGGAAACCCATCAGGCCGACCGCTCCTTCTGGTCATCGGACTTGGCGGACAGATGATTCATTGGGATGATGACCTTTGCAAAGATCTCGCAGAACGCGGCCACTATGTCATCCGATTTGATAACCGAGATGTTGGGCTCTCCACCAAATTCGATGACGCCGGTGTGCCAAACCTAATTGAAACCTTCGGGAAAATCATGCAAGGCGAGAAAATTAAGCCGCCGTACACCCTGGATGATATGGCTGACGATGCGGTAGGCCTCCTGGACGCTCTTGGAATCCGGAAGGCCCACATCTGCGGTATGTCCATGGGGGGAATGATCGCCCAAACGATCGTGATTCGGCATCTTTCCCGCGTCCTGAGTTTGATCTCCATTTACTCAACTACCGGCAATCCTAAAGTTCCCCAACCGAAGCCGGAGGTGATTGGGATGCTTATCACCCCTCCTCCCAACGAGCGGGAGGCGAACATCGAGCACATGCTTGGAGTCTTTAAAACCATTGCCGGGCCTGGTTTCCCGCTCGATGAAAAATGGACCCGCAAGATCATGGCCGAGAGCTACGACCGCTGCTTTTATCCTCAGGGCATGGTTCGCCAACTCGTTGCTATCTTAACGCAGGTCAACAGAGTGCCTGCCCTCGCTTCAGTGAAGATACCGACCCTTGTGGTTCATGGAACCAGCGATCCTCTTGTGCCGGTGGAGGGGGGGAAGGACACGGCCAAAGCCATCCCAGGAGCTCAACTTATGTTGATAGACGGTATGGGTCACGATCTGCCGCACGGCGGGGCATGGCCGCGGATCGTCGAGGCAATAGCAGCCCATACAGTGAACGCAACCCCATATCGATCATAATCCACCAGCAGAGATGGCTGATCCGTCGGGGATGACATCGCTGTCCTCGCTGCTAGCTTCCTGAAGTCAGTCAAGGCTCAATTCAACGATCATCAACTCAAAAGTACGCATGAACCGGATGAACCTATTTTGCGGATCATCCCGGGTCGCTGCGTTGCAGAAGTTTCCGACTTTTCAGGTTGTTTCGACTTTACCCTGGGGATGGACCCAGTTCCGGTGGGAAGGTCCCTACCCATGGATCTCCTTGACCTTCGCCCGATCGATCGAACCGTCCTCTTTTTTAGGAAGCGTGTCTACAAATTCGACATAATTTGGTTTTTTGTAGCGGGCAATTCTGCCGGCCACAAAATCGATCAGCTCCTGCGCCGACGGGGACATGATGCCGCATCGTGTCCCCATTGGCTTCAGCACGCAAACGGCCTTGATCCCCTCCCCGAATTTGGGATCGGGAACGCCGATCACGGAGACTTCCAGAACGGCAGGGTGTTCGAGGAGCACCTTTTCCACCTCCGCCGGGTAGACGTTCTCCCCGCCGGGTTTGATCAGCTCCTTTTCCGCCTTCCTCCCGACAAACCAGAGGAATCCCTCTTCATCGAGACGGCCGATATCGCCCGTATGGTGCCAACCCTCCCGGAAGGTATGGTTCGTCAGCTCCTCTTCGCCCCAGTACCCTTTAAACACAAGCGGTCCCCGAACCAGGATCTCCCCCGGTTTTCCCGCGGCGACATGATGCCTTCATGGGTTACGATTGAGTAATTTTACTCAACCATTGAGTAAAATAGCTTGCATCGATTGAAGTCATTTGATATAAGGCCGTTATGAGCTACGAACGTCCCCTTTTATCGACCCTGCGCACGGAATTTTCCCGGCCGACCCCGGTCATCCATGTTCTGATCGGTCCCCGGCAGGTGGGAAAGACCACCATTGCCCACCAGATTGAGAACTCCATCGGTATTCCGACAGTATACGCCACCGCCGACAGCCCGGTTCCCCTGGATTCGGCCTGGATCGAGACCCAGTGGCGCCGCGCCGTTGCCGACAGCGGCCCATCGGGCGGCCCGATTCTCCTTATTCTCGACGAGGTGCAGAAGGTGCGGGGATGGAGCGAGACCCTCAAGCTCCTCTGGGACAGCCGCCCGGCAGCGCCGGAGATCCGCGTCCTGATCCTCGGGTCGTCCTCCCTGTTGATGCAGGAGGGGCTGACCGAGAGTCTGGCCGGCCGGTTCTTCCTGCATCGCTGCAACCACTGGGGGTATCCGGAGTGCCGCGCCGCCTTCGGCTGGAATCTGGAGCAGTGGATCTTCTTCGGAGGCTATCCGGGGGCCGCATCCTTCACGGAAAACGAATCCTCCTGGAAGCGCTACATCACCGATTCCCTCATCGAAACAGTCCTCGCCCGCGATGTACTCCAGATGAGCAAGATCACCAAGCCGGTCCTGCTGCGCCATCTCTTCGTCCTGGCGGCCACCCTTCCGGCCCAGTTCGTCTCCTACACAAAAATGCTCGGCCAGCTCCATGACGCCGGGAACACGACGACCCTGGCCCATTACCTGAAGCTCCTCGAATCGGCCTTTCTGGCGAGCGGCCTGGAACTTTTCTCGCGGGGGAAACAGCGCAAGCGCGGAAGCAGCCCGAAGCTGGTCCTCTGGAACAACGCCCTGGTCAACGCCCTTTCCACGCGGACCTTCGCCGACGCCCTCGGCGACACGATCTGGTGGGGGCGGTTGGTGGAAAATGCAGTGGGCGCGCATCTATGCAACAGCCTCCCTTCAGTGGAATACGAGCTCACCTATTGGCGGGAGGGCGGGCACGAGGTCGATTACGTGGTCGCCAGGGGGCGGGACGTCTGGGCCATCGAGGTCAAAAGCGGCCGGAGCGGCAAGGCTTCCGGCCTGACGCGGTTCCGCGACCGCTATCCCGAGGCGCGGGCGCTCCTCGTGGGGGGACAGGGGATTCCCCTTGAAACGTTTTTCAATAGGGATGCAGCATCATGGCTGGTTTGACGGCGATACGTGCGATAAGGTTTATCCGTCTTTCTGTACTTGCATCAAATATATCCCTTCAAATACAAGTGTTGAATCTGGATAGCCCGAGCATTTTGTGTCAAGAGCATTTTGTTGAATACGGATCGAAACATGGGTATACTCCCACCTCAAAAATGTAATATCTTACCAAAATAGGGTCTTGACTTTAAACGATTGCGGTCATGCCCCTTTGAATGGTCAGCAATCGTAATCCCTCTGGATCTGCCGGAGGATACTTATTGAAGAAGGGAGGCTTGCATGAAAGGGAAAGGTGTAAAGTACTTGATGTGGCTGATCATCACATTGAGCGCTGTGGTTCTTGTCGGCGAGACTTGGGCAAAGCCGATTGTGATGGTGAGCGGCCGATGGGATAACGAGATGATCTTCATCGACCTTGCCAAAGCCATCGAGCCCGCAAGCGACGGTACTGACAAGGCCGTAGTCAACCGTGTGCGCTATACTCCAGACAGTCCAGACGGAGGCCCGATGGGCGGTCAGGCGATCAACGTCGGTATTCCGCCCGGCAGCCGTTTTGCTTATGTCATCGATCACGGCCGTATGACCTCTGCAGAGTCAAAAGCCTTCCAGAAGGGTGAGTTGATCCAGCACGGGTATCCCGGGTTTCTAGCAGTGTATAACATCAAAAAGGCACTCGATCCGGCCAATGGCGGAACCCTGAAGGCCATAGAGACATTTATCGAGACAGGTGGATATGGGGCAGCCGGACTGGCCTTTACTCCGGATGGAAAGTACGCTCTGGTCGGCCATGCAGAGTCGAAAGGAAGCGAAGATGGCGGGAATCTCCTAAGCATAATCGACCTGAACACACGACAGGTTGCTCGGAAAATGAATCTGAAAATGGGAAATCCGGGATTCCCATGCCCCCCTGATCCTATCCCGCATGCAGCACCGAACCCGAAATGGGGATGCTTCCCGGACACGAATGGCATCGTGTATAGCCCTATAGGTGGTGGCTATCTCTTCACGGGCAACGGGGGGACGGATGACGTGTCTGTTGTCGATGTGACACTGGCACTGGCCGGCAATCCGGACGCCGAGATTTTCCGTATTCCAGTGCAGACCGGCCCGTTTGGCATGGCTGTGAGTCCGGATGGCAAGTACGTGGTCAGCGCCAACCGGGAAAGCCAACGCACGGAGGTTGAAGGGAACACAATCTCAATCATCGATGTTCAGAAAGCAATTGCGAAGGCCAAGGATGCCGAGGTGGCCCGCATCCTTGTAGGCTCTAATGACCCTTCGGTCAAGACCCGGCCGTTTGCCCCGGCCTTCATCCACGGCGGGAAACGGATCCTTGTGACCAACTTCCGGAGCAATAACTTGTCCGTAGTGGACGTGGAGAAAGCGATCAAGGGAGAGCCCGCGGAAGTGGCGCGGATTCCCCTGGTCACGCCTAAAAATCTTGGCCCCTCCAGACCCCGGGGTATCGCGATCACCGCAGATGGCCGCTATGCCGCCATCACCGGCGCCCCAACGAAGAAGGGCCGGGGAAGTTCGGTCGTGTTCATCGTAGACCTCGATACGTTGAAGGTAGTTGGCCGCGTAACTGGAGTGGGAGACGAAGCGTACTTCCTGGCCGTTGTGCCGGACGATCAGTTGTAATTTGACAGCTTATTGGACACACGGCCCGGAAGAAATCTACCGGGTCGTGTGTTTATCCCTCCCTCTCTTTGGTACGATCACTCGGCGACTCGCTTCAGTATTGATATTTGTTCCTGATCAGCCGTACCGACAACAAATACTATGTTGCAATAAGGGTCATCACGGTATACCATTGAGTTCTGGTCGAAAGGTGGCATTTTCAGGGATGATCGGGGGGCATCCACAACTTCCTGAAAGCAGTAAAACGAGGCCCTTAAAGAAAATGCTTGATTTCAAGTGGTTATCAATGATTACGGGGCGAGTAGCGACGGTCGACTTGAACTTTTCATCTACAATATGATTATAAATCCAATAGGGTGGATCTATGGATTGGGAAAATGCTCTCAAAATCGCCGCCGCCTGTATCACCTTAATCACAGCGCTATATGGTGTCGTACTCTTCATAGACAAACGTATTGATCGTAAATTACGTGATGATGCCTACCTCCGAAAGATTGCAAGCGTCTTGCACCCCATAGTGATCTTTGATCATAAGGGTTCAATCTTGATCGATCAAGGCGCTATGAGATTTATCGCATCGATCAAAGTCGAACCAAGTAAAATACTTCCTTATCCAGAACACATCATAGTTAGCCCCAATAAGCACTTAGCTCAAGCACCTTTACTTACCCTTCTGGATGCGGATATGGCAAATGTCAAAGCCAGCCGTGGCACTAAGTATGACTGGGTTTTTGCTCTCGACTACTTTATGACGAATAGTGAGCGTGAAATTCTGAAGTATAGGCTTGAGATTATACTTTAATATGAAAGGGCCATCTGAACAAAAAAACTGACAGATGAACAAGTTCAATCCTGTATATTTATTATCGGGAGTATGGCATGGAATGGCTAATTGTCGCTGTTTTCGTGGGCTATCTTTACTATAGGTTCGTTCTCGTAAAAGCCGGGAACCTCAAATTTTGGAAGGTCACAAGAAGCCATGCTGATGATGCATATTCTTTCTTCAAGAGTAATGACTGCTTCGTAGTTTTCGAGTGCGAGCCCCCCGGTAGTTATCGGGCGAGCTTGCCAGCGGGTAAATGGGATGGCCCGTTCAAACTATCTGTCCCGTCAAAAGGTCGAGTCGTAACTATTTATGGTCGCAACCCCGAATATCAGGCAGCCCAAGAAGATTTTGTCAGGAGATTTCAATGACCGACTCACTACCGCTGTCTCTTGTTATTTCGTGGATCACATTCTTTGGCTTCGTAAATACGTATCAACGCCACGCAACCTTGCTGAGAAGCACTGAGGGCACTTAAAATATTCATAGTAATTGAAGGTAAAATAATGATTTGGAATCTATTATTACAGATAGGTGTAGGTTATTTTGGGAAAAATATTTTTCTATTCAATGCAATAGGATTAAGACGCTGCTTTTTTTTAACTGCTATTCTACAGACTATTAGCATGTTTGCATTTCATCATCATATAAAAAAGACTGTGCCGGAAAATATCACCCGCAACAAAGGAATTTATTTTTATAAGCTGGTACAGTTATTTATTTTTAAAACCTTGTTTTACGGTATATTAACTCTTGGATCTGCGTATATCACGCGAATATATTTATAAAATTTACATTTATGGCATAAGGTCGCAACTTTTGCTCAGCCACTCGGAGTAATTTTAAATGGCCCCGGCAAATCCAGATCATTGTTTGCAATATCAATAATGACAAAATCGACGCTTTTTCCCATGACAGGGGAAAAGGCCATCGATTTTCTTAGTTACATTGAAGAGGGGGCAGGTGCATGAGTTTGAATTTCAAGTACGTTTCGCCACCCCGGATTGAAACGATCCTCGTCGTCGATGCCATGTACCTGCACGCGGCACAGGCGAGCTTAAAACGGGCGCTCAAGCAGCAGCCGACTATCGATAAGGCGCTGAGACGGATCGCCTCCCTTAATGCGCGCCGCGATCGAATCATCGTAAAGCATGGCGACGATGTCATGGCTGGCTACGATGAGCTTGAGCCCATCTACATTCAGATGGAGGGTGCTGACTATCAGCTTGGCGAAGCGTATGGACCGCAGCTACATGCGTTTGCCTCCGTTCATATCCTGGCAGCAGCAGCACTGGAGAGTCACATCAACGCCTTCGCGGTGGCAAAACTCAGTGGTTCAGCGCTTCAGCTCGTAGAACGCTTCTCGTTGGAGGCTAAGTGGTTCACACTGCCTCTAATGGTCGGTCTTGTCGGCTTCGAGATAGGTAAGGAACCATATCAGAGTTTCGCAAGGCTGGTTCGTTTTCGGAACGGGCTTATCCACTACCGACAGCGCGCAGAGACTTGGGAGGCTCCGGGTGTTCCGACTTTCTTGGAGGATCTTGGCCTTACAAAGGATGCTGCCGAGAGGTCTCTCAAAGCAACCGTTGCAATGGTGGCACAGCTTGCGAAGCAGCTCGGGCAGACGAAACCATACTGGGTGGGTCGAGAAGACATCAGCTATTTCAAAGTCAAGGTGGGGAAATAAGCGAGCGCTCTAACCAGTAAAGATTGAGCCAATCCCGAAGGGTCGTTTCTATGCGTTGAACAACAGGATGAAGTTGACGAGGCTGGCGCAAGCGACGGAGCCTCGCCGCTTATCCTGGCGTTACTCCCTTTCGATCCATAATCTTCATTTATAAAAATCGACCACCACTCAGCAGTAGTAGGTGGCAACGATAACCGTACGGGTTTTTTTGGCCGAAACTTTCCGGTTGAAAACTGCTACAAAATCAAAATTGCCTCCCTTGATGACTCCAATAAATAATCGGTAAGTGAGGATAGCAAACCGATAGAGGTGATTTTCGCTATCGATACCAGGTTGTTGCGTTGCAGAAGTTTCCTACTTTCGGGAATTTTTCGGCTGCACTCCGGGGATGGTCGCCGTTTAAGCGGGAGGGTAACCTCGGGGAGTGAAGAAGAGTGGGTTTTTCACCCATGCAGCTCTTTCACCTTCGCGCGGTCGATCGAGCCGTCCTCTTTTTTAGGAAGCGCGTCGACGAATTGGACATAGTTTGGTTTTTTGTAGCGGGCGATTCTGCCGGCCACAAAATCGATCAGCTCCTGCGCCGACGGGGACATGATGCCGCATCGTGTCCCCATTGGCTTCAGCACGCAAACGGCCTTGATCCCCTCTCCGAATTTGGGATCGGGAACGCCGATCACGGAGACTTCCAGAACGGCAGGGTGTTCGAGGAGCACCTTTTCCACCTCCGCCGGGTAGACGTTCTCCCCGCCGGGTTTGATCAGCTCCTTTTCCGCCTTTCTGCCGACAAACCAGAGGTATCCCTCTTCATCGAGACGGCCGACATCGCCCGTATGGTGCCAACCCTCCCGGAAGGTATGGTTCGTCAGTTCCTCTTCGCCCCAGTATCCTTTAAACACAAGCGGCCCCCGAACCAGGATCTCCCCCGGGTTTCCCGCTTTGACCTCCCGATCCCGTTCGTCGGCGATCATCAGATCGACCAGCGCTCCCGGCCTTCCGGCGGAGCCGGGCCTTTCCGCGTTCAGGCAGGTGCAGGTCAGCCCCATCGTCTCGGTTTGGCCGTAGGCCAGACAGAACCGTCCCGTGCCGAGCTCTTCAAATCTCTTCACCGTTGCAGGGAGTTCCACCCCGATTACATTTCTCAGCGAGGCCAGCGTGCACGCGCCGGCCGCCTGCTTATCGAGCAACTGGGTCAGGATGGGCGGGAAATTGCCGATGAAGGTCACCCCCTCCCGGTCGATCATTTCGCCGGCCGCCTTGGGATCATATTTCGCGACGACCAGGTTCCGACCGCCGGCATGCATCACCGTCAGCGCCGCCATCCAACCGGCAATATGAAAGAGCGGAAGAATATTCAAATAGGAGTCCTGGTGGGTCAGGCCGAGGGCGCCGATGAGCTGAATCGAACAGGCGACGAGGTTATGGTGGCTGAGGATCGCCCCGCGCGGTTTTCCCTGAACCGCGGCCGTATGCATGATGATGTAGGGAGCCTCCCCGCTCAGCTCCACGGCGTTCACCGGCCGGCCGCTGAACAGCAGGTCAAAAGGTTCGAACTGCCCTCCTCCGGGGCCAAAGGTGATCCATTTTCTCAGAGACGGACAGGCGGGGCGCAGGGCGGAAACCGTCTTCTCGTAATCCGGATCGACGACAATCGCAACCGGTTCCGTATTGGTGAGGTTGTATCCGATCTCATCCGCTGCAAGACGAAAATTGATCGGAACCATGATCGCGCCCGCAGCGGCGATGGCGCCGGCCACGATGAAGAATTCCGGTCGGTTCTTTGTCAATACCGCGATCCGGTCTCCCGGACGAATCCCTTCGGAAACCAGCCACCCCGCCACGGCATTCACCCGATCATACAGCTCTCCGAAGGTGATCCGCCCCTCATCAGACTGAATCGCGGTTCTGTTGTGAAAGACGCGCGCATTCCTTTTGAAAAGGTCATACACGGTAAAACTGCGAAGTTCCATTTTTTGCTTCCCTATGATCATCATGTCAGCCAGCGTTTCCGACGCTTGTAATGCTTCACTTCCCGATAACTCTTCTTGCCCACTTCCGTCAGGCCGAGATAGAATTCCTTGATATCGGCATTTTCCGCGAGCTTGTCCGCCTGATCATCCAGCACGATCCGGCCGTTCTCCATCACATAGCCGTGGTCGGCAATGGAAAGGGCGAGACGGGCATTCTGTTCGACCAGAACGATGGTGACCCCTTCATCCTTGTTGATCCGTTTGATGATCTCAAAGATTTCGGAAACCAGCAGCGGGGAAAGGCCCATGGAGGGTTCATCCAGCAGCATCAACCGGGGGGAGGCCATCAGCCCCCTCCCGATGACGAGCATTTGCTGCTCGCCTCCGCTGATATAGCCCGCCAGCGTATCTCTGCGCTGAACCAGACGGGGGAAATAGTGAAAGACCTTTTCCATGTCCTGTTTCATTTTCCGGGTGTTCTTGTTGGTATGCCCCCCGATGACCAGGTTTTCTTCCACCGTCAGATCGCCGAAGACGCGGCGCCCCTCCATCACCTGAAAGATGCCCATGCGGACGATTTTTTCCGGGGAGGTGCGATCGATTCGTTGTCCCATGAACTGGACGAAGCCGTCCGTCACCTTGCCGTTCTCCGAAGCGAGAAGCCCGGATATTGCCTTGAGCGTGGTCGTTTTCCCGGCCCCGTTGTTTCCGAGGATGGTCACGATCTGTCCCTCGTTGACCTGAAGGGACATTCCCTTCAGCACAAGGATGACATTGTGATAGATCACCTCGATGTTATTGACCAGCAGTAACGGCTCCACCTTGCGCTATGCCCCCAGCCTCGAATACGCTAAATCGACCTGACCCAGATAGGCCTTGATCACCTGTTCGTTCTGACGCACTTCGGCCGGCTCTCCTTCGGCGATTTTCAAACCGAAGTCGAGCACGCAGACGCGGTCGGAAATGTCCATGACCACCCCCATGTCATGTTCGATCAGGATGACCGTCACCCCCCATTCCTCATTGATATCAAGAATGAAACGGGCGATATCCTCCGTCTCCTCCAGATTCATGCCCGTCGCCGGTTCGTCTAAGAGAAGGATCTTGGGCTTCATCGCCAGCGCGCGGGCCAGCTCCACCCTTTTCTGAAGACCGAACGGAAGCGTATGGACGACGCTTTTCCTGATCTGCTCGATTTCGAGGAAGTCGACAATCTTCTCTTCGATCTCTTTTCTCAAGACCATCTCCTCGCGACGGGTCTTGCCATAGTAGATGCCGCCGGAGAGGAATCCCGACCGGAGATGCACATGATGCCCAAGCTTGATGTTGTCAACGACCGTCATGTGTTTGAACAATTCCACATTCTGAAAGGTTCGGGCAATCCCCAGGGCGGCCAACTGGTGGGGCTTCAGCTTTAAAATGTCCTGCCCCTCAAAAATGATTCTCCCCTGATCCGGGGTATAGAACCGGTTGATGCAGTTGAGAAGGCTGGTCTTGCCGGCGCCGTTCGGTCCGATGATCGAGAAGATCTCCCCTTTTTTGACGCTCGTACTCACCCCGGCCAGAACCTTCAGGCCTCCGAAACTCAGGTGGATGTCCTCCACTTGCAGTTGGATCTCTCCCGCCACGGGTTGCGTCATCTTTTAGCTCCTGACATGCTGCACCTTGACCATGGTCTTCATCTGAAACCCCTTGCCGTCCCGATAGCGGATATCGGACTCCACTTCCAGTTCCTTCTCGTCCCCATAGAGGGCGTCGATGAGATGTTTGTACTTTTCCGCGACGAATTTTCTTCTCACCTTCCGGGTCCGGGTCAGCTCCTCATCGTCGGCGTCCAGCTCTTTGTATAGCAGCACAAACCTCTTGACCTGGGCCACCTTGGGAAGGGTTGTGTTGATCTTGGCCACCTCCTGTTCGATGAGCCCATAGACGCTCTCTTTCTGGGAGAGGTCCGCAAACGTGGTATAGGGAATCTGATTGTTTTCCGCCCACTTGCCGACATTGTTCATGTCAATGTTGATCATTCCGGTAATGAAGGGCTTGTCTTGACCGATCACCAGCGCATCGATGATATAGGGGCTGAATTTCAGCTTGTTCTCAATCAACTGCGGAGAAAATTTGCCTCCATCCGCCAGCTTCATCACGTCCGACACCCGGTCGATGATGACGACCTGGCCGTCTTCATCGAGGATCGCCGCGTCGCCGGTATGAAACCAGCCGTCCCGCAGCGCTTTTTGGGTCGCCTCCGGGTCCTTGTAATATCCCTTGAAGTTCGTATCCCCCTTGATCATCATCTCCCCGTCGTCGGAGATCTTAACCTCGATTCCGGGAAGGGGCTTGCCCACGGTCTCCAGGCGGATGTCGTCCGTCCGGTGGATCAGCGTCCCCCCGGAGAGTTCGGTCATACCGTAGGCCTGCTTGATATTGACGTCCAGCGCCTGAAACATCTGGAATATCTCCGGTCCGAGCGGCGCCCCTCCGGTGTAGACATGGCGGACCCTGGCCAGCCCGAGGTAATTTTTCAGCGAGCGGAAAAGGAGCCAATAACCGACCCACTTGAATAGCCGCAAATGGACGGGGGGCGTTTTCTTGTTCAGCTTGAATGCGGTGGCCCGGTAACCGACGGACAAAAAGATTTTGTAGACGATCCGCTTGATCCATGCGGCATCCTGTATTTTGACCTGGATGTCGGAACACATCTTTTCCCAGATCCGGGGAGGCGCCAGCATAAGATCGGGACCGATCTCCCGTATGTTTTGCTGGGTGGTCCCCACTTTTTCCGGAAAATTGACCGTGAAGCCCTTCGTCAGGCTCCAATACAGTGCAAAGTGCTGTTCCCCGATCCAGGAGAGGGGCAGAAAGGAGACATAATTGTCCGTTTCCCGCGCTTCATCGACCTCATCCAGGAACCGGCCGATGCTGGTCATGTTCTTGTGGGTAATCATGCTTCCCTTGGGCAGACCGGTCGTCCCCGAGGTGTAGATGATCAGCCCCACATCATCCGGGGAGAGTTGATCGATCATCTCGTCGAAAAAAGCGGGACTCTGATCCGCCAGCGCCTGACCGGTCTGCTGGACCTCCTTCAGGAAGACCAGCATGGGATCGTCATATCCCCTCATACCCTTGGGATCGTCCACGATCGCCTTTTTGATTTTGGGACATCTCTCTTTGATGGTCAGGATCTTATCGGCCTGCTCCTGATCTCCCACCATGACGAAGGTGGAATCGGAATGGCTGATGTTGTATTCGACCTGATCCAGATGACTGTCCGGATAGATCCCGACAACCGCCCCGCCCAGGGACTGCGCGGCGAGTTCCGCGTAGAACCACTCGGGCCGGTTATCGCCGATCACCGCGAGTTTGTCCCCTTTCCGGAATCCGAGTTGGTGAAGGCCAAGCGCCAGGCGCTTCACATTGTCGTAATAATCCGTCCAGGTTATCGACTGCCAGATTCCGAATTCCTTCTCTCGGAGGGCAACCCTCTTCTCCCCAAACCGGAGGGCGTTTCTTCTCAATAATCCCGGGAGTGTTGAAATTTCCACGATCGGTTTCCTGTCATTCAAGGTCAATCCATGCGAATCCAATCGGAGATCGGATCAAATTGCATTGTACTTGCATTGCCGCGATAGACCCTTCCCACCGGAATGCTGTTGTCTTTGATGGTCACCGGCGGCATCAGCCCGCCGACGTCATAATTCTTGATCGACTGGAATGCCTGGACCATGTTGTCCGGCGTAAAGCCACCCTTCATCTTGTCGGCGCGTTTGAAGCTCTCCACAAAAAGAAGGGTGGTCAGGAAATTCTGCATATAGGCCTGGGAGCGGTACTCAATCGTCGGATATTTCTTTTTGGTCCAATCCTTGATCTTTTTCATCATCGGGAGGTTGTCCTGGTAAAAGAAGGAGTAGGCGGAAACCCCGACATACTCGCCGGCCAGAGGGCCCAACTCTTTGATGAGTTGCTTTTCCGTCGACCAGAAGGTCCCCATAAACTTGGCATTCAAACCATAATCCTTGCTCTGCTTGATCACGGTCGCGATCGGATTGCTGACAAATCCCTGGAAGATGCAGTAATCCACCTTCTTGGCCTTCATATCGAGGATCTGTGTCGTGAGATCCACCCCGCCCACCTGGGAAACCTCTTCAGCCACCACGTTCAGCCCCATTTTCTTGGCCATTTCCCGGCCTGCGGGAATGGGCTCTCTGCCGAATTCCGAGTCGCCGTAGAAGAACGCAATGTTGGCGCCGGGTTTTTCTTTGGCTATGTATTTCAGCAGAACGCCAAACTGCTCGGCATATGTGGGGC
>Ga0208566_1001294_pt1 | contig 14846 bp, 13 predicted proteins | sample PL_2010_150m_FD_184159 | JGI IMG/M metagenome (GOLD analysis project Ga0208566, IMG submission 184159) | Freshwater microbial communities from Powell Lake, British Columbia, Canada to study Microbial Dark Matter (Phase II) - PL_2010_150m... | ecosystem: Environmental > Aquatic > Freshwater >...
TTTCGGGGGTGGGCGGACTGGTGCGCCGCCTCCTCGAAACCTCCCCGGCGCAGGGGGAAATCACCGACGTCGTCGCCGCGGGGAACACCGTCATCTCCCACTTCCTGTACGGGATCTCCCCCTCCCCGATCCGGCGCCCGCCGTATCATCCGGTCCGGAAGGAGTACCCGATCGTCCCGGGGGAAACCCTGGGGACCGGTCCGGCGACGGCGCGGGCGATGTGGCGGATCTTCCCGTCCCTCGGGGGGTTCGTCGGCGGCGACGTCGTGGCGGGAATTCTCGCCTCGGGGATGCACCGGCAAGAGGAGGTCAGCCTGCTCTTCGACGTCGGCACCAACGGAGAGGTGGTTCTGGGGAATCGGGATTGGAGAATCGCGTGCTCCTCCTCGGCCGGTCCCGCCTTCGAGGGGGGGGAGGTCGGCTGCGGCATGCGCGCGTACCCGGGGGCGATCGAGTCGGTCCGGATCGATCCGGAATCCTCGGCGGCGGAGTGGACGGCGATCGGGCGGGTGCGGCCGGCGGGACTGTGCGGCTCGGGAATCCTCGACCTGTGCGCGGAGCTGTTCCGGGCCGGGATCGTCGACCGGGGGGGACGGTTCACCTCCCGCGACGGCGACGGGCGCCGCTCCACGGAGCGCGGCGAAGCGTTCGTCGTGGTCCCCGGCGAGAAGAGCGCCACGGGCCGCGACGTTGTCTTCTGCGAGTCGGACCTGAAAAGCGTCCTGCGGACCAAGGCCGCCCTTTGCGCGGCCGCCGAGGCGCTGCTCGCCGCGGTGGGGCTCCCGCGGGAAGCGGTGGCGCGCGTCTACGTGGCCGGGGGGTTCGGCAACTTCCTCGACCTGCGCTCCGCCCTCACCATCGGGCTGTTCCCCCCGATCCCTCTCGCCCGCTTCGCTCCGCTGGGGAACGCGTCGCTGGCCGGCGCGCTCGGCGCGCTGCGGAACCGGCGGCGCTGGAAGGAGGCGCTTTCGCTCGCCTCCGGGACGCTGTACCACGACCTCTCGTCCGATCCCGGCTTCATGGAGCTGTACCAGCGCGGCCTATTCCTCCCCCACACCGACGAGGAGAGCTACCGTTCCGTGCTCGCCGCGGAGGTGAGGGTCTATCCATGAATAAGATGTGCAGATATGGGCGTCGAGTCGCCCGGCCGGCAAGGCGCGAGGAAGGAGAATACCGTGAGTATTCGACCGACGAGTAACGAAGCCCGCCGGGATGAATCGGCGGCCAGATCGCACAAGTTATTCATGGATAGGCCCTAAGGGGATGACCGCGTTGCCGGGGATCTTCCCGTGCACGGGCGTGGGATCCCTGCCGCACCTCGATCCCCGCGCCGCCGTGGCGGAGGTCCTGTCCCGTTTCCGGGAAATCCCGTACTGGCCGCAGCTCCCGCACCGGACGCCGCTCGAGCACATGTATCCGCAATACGCCGCGGCCCTCCCCGGGGCTTCGGTCGTCGGGGACCGCCTTACGATGAAGAGCGGGGAGGAGCTTCTTCCGGACGCGGAGGCGTTCTACGGGACGTTCCTCTCGGAAGATCTCCTCCCCTTCGCCGTCCCCGCCGAGCGCGCGGCCGGGCTGCACGTCCTTCTCGAGGCCGGCGTCGGGCCCTTCCCCGCGATGAAGGGCCAGGTGACCGGCCCCGTCTCCTTCGGGCTCATGGTGTGCGACCGGGAGAAGAAACCGGTCTTCTACGACCCTGTGGGCCGGGACGTCCTGGTCAAGTACCTGCTCCGCGTCGCCCAGTGGCAGGCCGAACAGCTTCGCCGCCTGTCCGGAACCGTGATCCTGACGCTGGACGAGCCGTACCTCGCCTCCGTGGGATCCGCCATCGTCTCGCTCCCGCGGGAAGAGGTGATCGCCGCCCTCGACGAGATCTTCGACGGGCTGCCCGGCGTCCTGTGCGGGATCCACTGCTGCGCGAACACCGACTGGGGGCTGGTCCTGGCGTCGAAGGTCCGGTACCTTTCCTTCGACGCCTACGAGTACGCCGACTCGCTCCTCCTCTACCCTGAGGAGGTCTCCGCGTTCCTCGCCCGCGGCGGGGTGCTCGCCTTCGGGGTGATCCCCACCGCGCGCGAGGCGATCGCGGCGGAGACGCCGGAATCGCTCGCCGGGCGGATGGAGAAGATTCTCGACCGGTACGCCTCCCGGGGAATTTCACGGGAAGCGATGATCCGTTCCTGCGTGATCACCCCGGCGTGCGGCCTCGGGACCTTGCCCGAGGAGTCCGCGGAGCGCGCGCTGGGGCTGACCGTCGAACTGTCGGCGCTGCTGCGCTCCCGGTACAAGGGGACCACCCCGTGACATTGCGGATCGCCGTCGCCGGCAAGGGAGGGGTCGGCAAGACCACCTGTTCCGCCCTGCTGCTGCGCGCGCTGGCGTTGTCCGGCGTTCGTCCCCTTCTCGCCGTCGACGCCGACCCCAACGCGAACCTGCACCAGCTCCTCTCGCTCCCCCTCCCCGAGGCTCTCGGCTCCCTCCGGGAGGATCAGCGGACGGCGGCGGGGGGGGCGGTCTCCCTCCCGGACCGGATCGCCTCCGAGGTCGAGCGGCGGCTCTCCGAAGGCGATGTGGTGGATCTCGTCGCGATGGGGCGCGGCGAGGGGCCGGGATGCTACTGCTACGTGAACAACCTGCTTCGCGAGGCGCTCGACCGGATCGAGGGCGGCTACCGGGCCGTCGTGGTGGACAACGAGGCGGGGATGGAACATCTCTCCCGCCGGTCGACGCGGCGGATCGATCATCTCGTCCTGGTGGGCGACCCATCCCGGCGCGGGTTGGATGCCGTGGCGGCCCTGCGGGACCTGGCCGCGGAGCTTGCCCTCCCCGTCGGGAAGACGTGGCTCCTCCTCAACCGGCCGTACGGCGTCCCCGGCAGCGCAGCGCCGGAGGTCCTCGGGCTCCCTCTCCTGGCGGCGCTCCCGCACGATCCGCGGATTCCCTCCTGGGAAAGCGAGGGGCGATCGTTCCTCGACCTTCCCCCCGGGGAGTCCCCCGCGGCGGACGCCGTAGCGGACGCTCTCCGGACCTCCCTTCTCGGATCCGCGCAGTGAAAGTCCTCTTCGCGACCCAGGGGAAGTACGGCGAGCGGATCGCGGACTACATCGCCGCGAACCGCCCGGAGGGATGGGAGATCCTTCGTCTTCCCCTTCGACGGGGCCTTCCGATGGTGATCGACGATCCGGACGAGGTCCTGCCAGCGGTGATTCCCCCCGCCGATCTGCTCGTCTCCCTCCACGAGTCGTCGGGGGCCGCGGAACTGATCCCCGACATCGCGCAGCGGTGCGGCGCCGCCGCCGTCCTCGCCGCCGTCGACGACCGGGCGGCCTGCCCGCGGGGGCTGGAGAACCAGATCGGGAAGCGGCTCGGGGCGATGGGAGTCGCGTTCGCTTTCGCCCGGCCGCTGTGCGGGTTCGACGGCGGGCCGCACCCGCTCCTGTCGGCGTTCGCCGAGCGGTTCGGCCGGCCGAGGATGCGGATCGACGCCGACGGGGACCGGGTCGGCCTCGTGACGGTCGAGCGGGACTGCCCGTGCGGCGCGGGACGGTTCGTGGCGAAGGTCCTGCCGGGGACGCGCCTGTCGGAGGCCGCGGACACCGGCGCGCTGCGGCACCACCACCACCCGTGCATGGCGTCGATGGAAGTCGACCCCGAGTTGTCCGACACGCTGATGCACCTGTCCGGGTACATCTTCCGGGCGGCTATCAACGCGGCGATCCGTAAGGGATAAAGGAGGGAGGAGGCTGCACTATCCTCCTCAGGATGGCCGGGGGGTGTCGAGGACGGAACGGACGACCCTCGCCAGCATTTCGGCGCGGTACGGCTTCGGAAGGAACGTCGTCCCGGGAGCCAGTTCAACGGGGGGGCTGCCGCTGGAGAGGATGACCCGCATGCCCGGGTCGATGTTCCGGATCGCCCGAAGGACCTCCATCCCCGACCGCTGGGGCATCGTAAGGTCGAGCACCACCAGGTCGATCGCCTCCCGGTTCGACCGGAAAAGATCGATCGCCCGGATGCCGTCCTCGGCCAGAAACACCGAGTACCCGTGCATCTCCAGCACCTGGCGGGCAAGGTCGCGGATCAGTTCCTCGTCGTCCGCGAACAGCACGGTTTCCTTTCCCGTGCCGGAAGGCGTGCTCTCCGGGAACTCCTGCACCTCCTCCGGAAGGCCCGCCGCCTCGGGGAAGTAGGCGCAGAAGGTCGTCCCCTTTCCCACGAAGCTCTCCAGGTTGATCCACCCGTTGTGCTGCTTGACGATGCCGTACACGGTGGACAGCCCCAGCCCCGTTCCCCGTCCCATCTTCTTCGTCGTGAAGAACGGTTCGAACACCCGCCGCTGGGTAGCCTCGTCCATCCCGGCGCCGTTGTCGCCGATGGAGAGCCGGATGTAGCGTCCTTTCCGGGCGTACGGGAAGATGCGGCAATAGTCGTCGTCCACCTCGACGTTCTCGGCCCGGGTGTAGATCCAGTACCCCGTCAGCGGCCGCCTCCCCGACCTCTCCTCGGCCTCGAGGCTCTCCAGGATCGCGTCCCGGGCGTTTACGCACAGGTTCATGAGGACCTGGTGGACCTGGTTGGGATCGACGAAGGCCGGGAGCAGGTCGTCGGCGATGGAGCAGGTCACGCCGATCCGGCGGTCGATCGTCTGGGAAAAGAGGGCGGCCACCTCGCGGACCACGGTCCCGAGGTCCACGGACCGGCACTCCGCGGGAGCGCGCCGGGAAAAATCGAGGAGCTGGCGCACAAGCTGTACCGCGCGTTCGGACGCCTTGATCCCCTCGGCGATCGGGGCCGACGCCGGAGAGCCGGGCGGCACGAAGCCGCGGGCGAGGTCGAGGCTGCCGAGGATTCCCGTGAGGATGTTGTTGAAGTCGTGCGCGATCCCCCCGGCCAATGTCCCGACGGCTTCCATCTTCTGCATCTCGATCAGCTGCTTTTCCAGGAGGCGCCGCTCGGTGACGTCGATCCCTGTGACGATGACGGATACGATCGCTCCGGCCCCGTCGTGCAACGGGGCATGGTTCCACGCGATCGTCCGCGGCGAACCGTGGGGGGTGACGATCGAGGTTTCGAGAGGGGGCGGCGTGCGCCCCGCCGCGACCCCGCGGATGGCGTCGCGGTGGAGGTCGCGTGCCGGCTCCGCGATCAGCAGTTCCCACATCTTCTTTCCCATCGCGTCCCGTGCGTCGATCCCGGTCACTTCCTCGCACTGCCGGTTGAAGAGGAGGATCTCCCCTGCCCGTCCAACCTGCAGGACGAGCGCCCCGGAGATGTCCAGCATCCGGTTCGAGAAGTCGCGCTCCTTCCGGAGTTCCCGGAGGACCCGCACCCTCTCGGTCACGTCGCGAAGAACGATCATCCCGAGGGGGCCGCGCCGCTTCGGGATGAACGAGTCGTTCCGGTCTTCCCGGGGCGCCCAGGTAAGACGGATCTCCCCCGGGAAGGTCGAGCCGTCCATGCGGAGGAGAGAGGCCTCCCACTCGCTCCGGAGTTCCCCCATGCCGGGCCCCAGTAATTCTTCCCGCAGGCCGGCCACCGCGTCGGGGTCCGCGAGGATCGAAACCGGATCGGCGTCGAACAGCAGCCCCGGGGAGGCGTACCCGAGCATCTCGGCGGCGGCGGGATTGGCTCGCACCACCTTCCCCTCGCGCACCAGGATGACCCCGTCCCGCTGGTTCCTGAGCAGTTCGTCGTAGGAAGTCTTCGCGTTGACGAAGATCTCGTGGCGCCTGGCCCCCTGAACCGCGCTTCCAACCCGGCGGGCCATCGCGGAGAGCGCCTCCGTTTCGACCGCGTCGAAGGCGGCGGCCGTGTCGGCGTGCACGACGAGAACCTTGTGCTGGAAGCCGGGCTGCTCGATCCGTGCGGCGGCGCAACGAACGAGTCCGTGTCGCCGGCAACCCTCCTGCCACTTTGTGGGGAGCCTGTCGCCGACTTCCCTCAAGGTGATCGTCCCGCCGGTCCTCAAGGCGTTCCCGGGCGGCGTCCGCCCTTCGGGCGTGTCGTCCCAGCGGAGAACGACCCCACGGAGGCACTCCGCGGCGTCCCCCGCGCTGCACTCCACGCGGATCGTTCCGTCGCCTTCGGCGGCTCCCACCCACACGAGGCGATACCCGCGGGCGCGGGAGAGGATGCCGCACACCAGGGAGAGGACCTTCCCCTCCTCCAGTACGCCCACCAGGGACCGCTCCACCTCGGCGATCAGCTCGAACCGCGCCTCCAGGCGCTCCCTGAAGCGGAACCATTGGCCGGTGAGGAGGAAGCCCGCGGCGAGAAGCAGGGAGATGAAGAATTCGGCGATCACGACCGGCTGGTCGGTAAACAGGGTGGACGTGGACCAGGAAGAGGTGAAGACCACCCAAGTCGAGAGAATCCCCTTCAGGAAAATGGCAAGGGAGACGAACGACCAGACACGGCCGAGCCGGCCCGTCGAAACAAACACGACGGACTGCCACGCGGCGATGAACTGGAAGAAGACCGAGACGCACTGGATCGCAGGAAGCACCATCCGGTAGTTCCACTCCCCCCGTTTTCTCTCGAGAACAACTCCCGCTAATCCCTATCGGAGGGATGCGCCCGGAACTTCAAGAGATTTATTCGGCTGGACGGCATTCTGCCAGATCGAAAAGCCGCCCCGCCCTTATGGCGAACGGATGCGGAAAATTGTAAAATGCCGCCATCATCGCCCAACAGGAGATGCGGATGGGGAACGGGGCACGAAGCGACTCGATCGTACGGGGATTCGCCCTCTCTTCGGTGTTCTGGCTGCTGGTCGGGCTGGTGCTCGGGCTGTGGCTGGCCGCCGAGATGGTCTACCCCTCCCTGAACCTCGCGCCGTGGCTCGCGTACGGGCGCCTGCGCGTTGTCCACACCAACGGGCTGGTCTACGGGTTCACGATCGCCGGGATCTTCGCCTGCAGCTACTACATTCTTGAAAAACTGACCCGGACCCCGCTCGCCTTTCCGGGTCTCGCGAAGGCGCAACTCTGGATGTTCAACATCGCCATCGCGCTGGCGGCCCTCTCCCTGTTTGCCGGGTGGAACACCTCCAAGGAGTACGCGGAGCTGGAGTGGCCCCTCGACATCGTGGTGGTGGTCCTGTGGGTGATGTTCGCAGTGAACGTGATGGGGACGCTCGTCAAGCGGCGGGAGAAGCAGATGTACGTCTCCCTCTGGTTCCTCATCGCCTGCGTCGTCACGGTGGCGGTCGTCTACATCCTGAACAACCTGGCGATCCCGGTCAGCCTCTCCAAATCGTACTCGGCGTACGCCGGGGTGAACGACGCCAACGTCCAATGGTGGTTCGGGCACAACGCCGTCGCGTCGGTCTTCACCTTCCCGATCCTCGCGATGTTCTACTATTTCCTGCCGAAATCCACGGGATTGCCGATCTACAGCCACCGCCTCTCCATCATCGCCTTCTGGTCCCTCGTCTTCGGCTACCTGTGGACCGGGGCGCACCACCTGATGCTGACCCCGGTGCCCGAGTGGATCCAGACGGTCGCGCTCGCGTTCAGCCTGTTCCTGATCGCTCCCTCCTGGGCCTCGGTCATCAACGGCTTCTACACGATGAACGGGAACTGGGACCAGATGAAGTCGAACTACCTGGTCAAGTTCTTCATCCTCGGCATCACCTTCTACGGGCTCCAGACGATCCAGGGGCCGACCCAGGCGATCCGGGTGCTCTCGGCCCACCTCCACTACACCGAATACATCCCCGGCCACGTCCACATGGGGACGATGGGGTGGGTGACGATGGTCATCACGGCGTCCATGTATTTCATGATGACGAAGATCTCCGGCCGGGAGATCCACAGCGTGAAACTGGCGAACGTCCATTTCTGGCTGATCCTCGTGGGGCAGCTCCTGTTCACGGTGACCTTGTGGATCGCCGGGATCGTCCAGGGCGCCATGTGGAAGGCCACCAACCCGGACGGCTCCCTCGCGTACACGTTCCTCGACTCCGTGGCGGCGATGTACCCGTACTGGACCGTGAGGCTCCTCGGCGGCCTTCTCTACTTCGCCGGGATCGCGGTCTTCGCCTACAACCTCTACATGACGTCGCGGCTGAAAGCCCGGGCGGTGTGACCGATGAAAATCGACAGCCTCTATGAAAAGCCGGTTCTCTTCGCCCTCGCGGCGGTGGTCGTCATCTCGGTAGGAACGCTGGTGACGACCTTCATCCCCCTCTTCCTCCCGTCGACCCAGCCGGTCAGCCCCCTGTTCAAGCCGTACACGGCGGTCGAGACGGAAGGGAGGGACATCTACATCCGGGAAGGGTGCAACAATTGCCACACCCAGACGGTGCGGCCGCTGCGGGCGGAAGTCGCCCGGTACGGCGACTACTCCAGGGCCGAGGAATCCGCGTGGGACCGGCCGTTCCTCTGGGGTTCCCGTCGCACGGGGCCGGACCTCGCCCGCGCGGGGGGAAAGTATCCCGACGCGTGGCACTACCGCCACACGGCGAACCCGCAGGCGATGTTCGAAAAGTCGAACATGCCCGCGTACCCATGGCTCGCGAAGGCGAAGCTCGACACCTCCCTGACGGCCCGGAAGGTGAAGACCCTCGGATTCGGCTACGACGAGGCGGAGGTCGCCCGGCAGCTGGCCGACTTCCGGCAGACGGTCGCGGCGCCGACCTACCCGTCCGCGCAGGTACGCTCCCAGGTGACGCCGGCCGGCCTTCGGGGGGAGATCACCGAACTCGACGCGCTGGTGGCGTATCTCCAGAAACTGGGCCGGGACCTGAAAGCGGCGCGGAAACCCGCGGCGGGGGCCGCGACCGCAGGCGCGGACGGATCGAAGAACCCCTACACCGGGAACCACGACGCCGAGGAGGAAGGCGAGAAGATCTTCAAGGAGAATTGCGTGAGCTGCCACGGCGAAAACGGGGCCGGGGGATTCGGCCCGAAGCTGGCGACGACCGCCCACAAGTTCGGCGGATCGGACGCGGATCTGTTCGCCTCCGTCGCGGGGGGCCGCCCCGGGGGGATGCCCGCGTTCCTTCCGCAGCTGGGGAAGGAACGGATATGGAAGGCGGTCGCCTACATCCGGCACCTGGAACGGGAAGGCCGATGACGCCGCGCGCGCTGGCGTACCTCTTCTTCACGCTGCTCCTCGCGGGGGTCTTCGCCGGGATCATCGCCTACTATTTCAACCGGAAGCGGCGCGACCGCGTGGAAGCCCCGAAGTACCGGATGCTGGACGACGACGATCCGCTGCCCGACTCCAAGGGCGGCCGCCGGGAGGGATGATCCGATGGACGAGCCGATCGGGAAGATGGAGGCGCACAACAAGGTTCCCCGCGGGTTCCTCGTCCTGTTCTTCGGGTTGATCGCCTTCGGCGTCTACTACATCGCCGCGTACACGCCGGGGATCAGCGGCTGGTCGCAGTACAAGGCGCTCTCGAAGGAGATGGAGGCGGAGAAGGCAAGCGCCGCCGCCGGTGCCGCGAAGATGACCGGGAACCCGTACGAGCGCGACGAAAAGGCCGTGGCGGAAGGACAGGGCATCTACGCCGAAAAATGCGCCGAGTGCCACCGAAAAGACCTGAAGGGAGCGGACGGCCCGTCCCTGCTCGCCCACCTGAAGTTCGGCGAGCAGGATCCGGAAAAATACGAGTCGATCGCCAACGGCCGCCCGGGGGGGATGCCCGCGTTCGGGACGGAACTGGGGCGGGAGCGGATCTGGAAGGTGCTGGCCTACGTCGACTCGGTCCGGGAGTACGGGAAGAAGCCGTAACCGGTCCTCCCCACTCCCCGCCTCCGGGTTACACTCGTTCCATGTGGAAAAACCGCCGAAGAATCGTCGCCCTCCTCGGGGGGGCGGCGGTTCTCCTCCTCCCGTTCCTCCGGATCCGCGGGCGCAGCGCGGCGCGCTTCGACCTTCCGACCCTCTCGCTCCACTTCTTCGGAGCGGTCGTTCCGATCGACGAGTTCTACCTGGTGCTGCTGGGCGCGCTCTTCCTCGTGGCGCTCACCCTCTGGGTGACGGTCGTCTTCGGCAGGTTGTGGTGCGGCTGGCTCTGCCCGCAGACGGTGATCCGCGAGACCGGCGAGTGGATCGCCTCGGCGCTCCCTGCCCGATACCGCCGCGGCGGGAAGACGCTGCTCCTCCTCCCCTTCTCCGCCCTGGTTTCCCTCTCCCTCCTCTGGTACTTCCTCCCGCCCGCCGAAGCGACCCGCGACCTCTTCCGGTCCCCGGTTCTCCTCGGCTTCTTCCTTTCGCAGTGGGGAGTGATCTACATCATGGTGGCCATCGTAGGACCCCGCTTCTGCAAAACGGCGTGCCCGTACGCGATGCTCCAGAACGTCCTCTCCGATCGGGAGACGCTCGCTGTCGCGTACGACCCGGCGCGGCCGGAATGCCTCCGGTGCGACGGGTGCATCCGGGCCTGCCCGGTGGGGATCGACATCCGGGTGGGCGTGCAGCGGGAGTGCATCGCCTGCGCGTCGTGCATCGACGCCTGCCGGGAGGCGACGGCGGGCCCGGGCATCGCTCCCTTCATCGCCTACCGGGGAACCGTCCTGCGCGGGAAAGCGTACCTTTTCGCCGGGGGGTGCCTCGCGGCGGCGCTTGTCCTCCTCGCGGCGGCATGGAGCCGTCCCGACGTCCGGTTCGCCGTGCAGTGGGAGGGGAAGGCCGGGGAGCGCCGGGGAAACGTCTACCGGTACTCCGTGCGGAACGATTCGGACCAACCGGTCGCGCTCGCGCTGTCGGTCGAGCGGCCGGCGCGCCTCCTCGACGATCCGGAGGTGGCGGTGCCCCCCCGGGGGCGAGTAACCGGCACGCTGACGGTGCAGGGAAGGAACGGGACGCCGGAAGAGATCCTCTTCACCGCCGAGGGGCGGGGGTTCCGGATCGTCCGGAAGGCGGCGTTCCCGTGAAGCGGTTGATCGGGGGACTGTTCGCCGCCTTCGCGCTCCTGATCGGTGCGACGATCTACATCTCGTTCCGTTCCTGGGACGGCCTTGTCGATCGCCCCTCCTCCGAAACGGCGGGCACCCTTCGCGCCGCGATGGGCGGACAGGAGATCCTCCTCTCGATCGCCCCGTGGCCGCCACCGACGATGCGAGAGGTGGATTTCACCGTATCTCTCCCGGGAACCGCGGGGAAAGACGCGCCGTACGTCGACCTGTCGATGGCGGGGATGGAGATGGGACGGAACCGCGTCGATCTCTCCCGCGGGGCCGACGGCCGATACCGGGGGACGGGGGTGTTCGTCCGGTGCCCGAGCGGAAGGCGCGACTGGGAAGCGACGGTGACGGCGCCGGGCGCCGGGAAGGCGGTGTTCCGCTTTGCCGTGGCCGACTGACTCCCTCCCGTGGATCCTTTTCGTCGCCGGACTGGTGGGCGGCGCGGGCCATTGCGTCGGGATGTGCGGCCCCCTGGTCGCGGGGTACGCCATCACGCTGCGCGACCGCGCGGCCACCCTTCCGCACCTCTTCTTCCACCTGGGCCGGGTCACCACGTACGGCATCGCGGGGGGGATCGTCGGGGCGTCGGGCTCCTTCGTCCGCGTCGCCGCGTGGGTAGCCCCCCTCCAGTCGTTTCTCCTCGCCGCTACCGGCGTGCTGATCGCGCTGATGGGGCTTTCGGTCGGCGGGTGGCTGCCGTGGGCGCGACGGATCGAGGGGAGCGGCCCCTTCCGGGGCGTCCTGGCCGGGGTCGCGCGACGCGCGGCCGAGGCGGGCGGCCCGGGCGCCGCCTTCCCCCTCGGCATGGCGACGGGACTGCTCCCGTGCGGGTTGGTCTACACCGCGCTCCTCTCGGCGGCGCGCTCCGGGATGGATGGAAGTTCCCCGGCCGACGGGTTCCTCCGGGGATTCCTCGCGATGGCCGCCTTCGGGGCGGGAACGTTCCCCGCCCTGTTCCTGTTCGGCAAGGTGGTCGCGGCGGCGGGGCCGCGCCTGCGGGGGGCGCTCGCGAAAGTCGCCGCCGCCCTCCTCGTCGCGGCCGGAGTGATGTTCGCCGCGCGCGCGTTCCTCCATTGAGCGGGAATCGGGCGATGGCGGTCTGCGCGCACTGTCTCCTTGAGGTGCCGGAGGAGTCCGCCACCCGGGAGACGATCGACGGGAAAGAGACGGCTTTCTGCTGCCCCGGGTGCCGGGCGATCCACGGTCTCCTCCGCTCCGAGGGGTTGACCGGCTTCTACGCCCGGCGCCAGGGGTGGACTCCCGGCCCTCCGGAGAGCGCGCGGGTTCCGCTCGACGCCTTCTACGGCGCCGTCCGCACCTCGGGCCGGGAAGCCGAAGCGGATCTCGTCCTCTCCGGGATCCGGTGCGCCTCCTGCGTCTGGCTCATCGAGCGGTATCTCGGGGGGCGACCCGGCATTCTCGCCACACGCGTCAATTTCGCCACCGGAAGGGCGCGAATCTCCTGGAATCCAACGGAAACCGGGATCGGAGACGTCGTTTCCGCGATCCGGGCCCTCGGATACACGCCGTACCCCCCCGAATCGGTTCCCGTCGGAGACGCCCTTCGGCGGGAAACGTCGGACCTGCTGCTGCGCTTCGGAACCGCGGCGTTCCTCTCGATGCAGGTGATGCTCTTCACCGCGGGGCTCTACGCCGGGTACTTCCAGGGGATCGACGCGCGGTACGAGCAACTTTTCCGGGGACTCTGTTTCTTCCTCTCCACTCCGGTCGTCTTCTACTCCGGCGCGCCTTTCTTCCTCGGCGCCCTCCGCGGGGCGCGACACGGGGCGTTCGGGATGGACGCCCTCGTCTTCCTCGGCGCCTTCTCCGCGTACGGCTACAGCACCGCTTCGCTGTTCCTCGGGGGGGAGGTCTATTTCGACACGGCGACGATGATCCTGACCCTGGTCCTCCTCGGTCGCTACATCGAGGCGGGGGCGCGGTCCCGCGCGGCCGACGGGATCTCCAGACTCGTGCGGCTCGCGCCCGTGATGGCCCGGAAGGCGGTACCGGGCGGCAGAGCGATCGACGTCCCCGTCGCCTCCCTTGCTCCGGGAGATCTCGTCGAGATCGTCCCCGGAGAGCGGATGCCGGTGGACGGGAGCGTGATCGAAGGTAATTCGGAGGCGGACGAGTCGATGCTGACCGGGGAGTCGGCTCCCGTGCCCAAAACCGCGGGGGATCCGGTCGCCGCCGGGTCGCTGAACGGGACCGGACGGCTCCTCGTCCGGGTCGTCCGGACCGGCGGGGAGACCGTCCTGTCCCGCATCGTGCAGGCGGTGGAAGAGGCGCAGGCGCGAAAGGCGCCGATCCAGCGGGTGGCCGATCGGGTGGTCCGCTTCTTCGTGCCGGCGATCCTCCTCATCGCCGCGGGAACGGTTTTCCTGGGACTTCACGGCGGTTCCCTCCCCCACGCCGCGCTGATGGCGGGGATCTCGGTGCTGGTGATCGCCTGCCCGTGCGCCCTCGGGCTTGCCACGCCGCTCGCCGTCCTTGTGGGAACCACCTCCGCGCAGGCGCGCGGGATCCTCGTCCGCGGGGGGAACGTTCTCGAACAGGCGGCCAGAGTGCGATGCGTCCTGTTCGACAAGACGGGGACCCTCACTTTCGGCCGCCCCCGGCTGACGGACGTGGAGGGGATCGGGATCGGACGCGAGGACGCCCTGCGGCTCGCGGCCTCCCTCGAGACCTCCTCGGAGCACGCGATCGGACGGGCGATCTCGAACGCGTTTCCCGCCTCCCGGCGCCTTCCGGTCCGGGGATTCCGGGCGCACCCGGGGGAAGGGATCGAGGGGGAGATCGACGGCGTGCGCTATCTTCTGGGCCGCCCGGAACTCCTGGAGCGCTTCGGGGTCGCCGTGGACGGGGAGGCCTCACGTGCGTACGCCGCGCTTTCCGCGGGACGCCGGACCGCCGTCCTCCTCTCCGACGGTTCGAGGCCCCTCGCGATTCTCGCCACGGAGGACGCCATCCGGCCGGAGGCGGCCGGGGCCGTCTCCCTGCTCCGGGCCGCCGGAACCGCCGTCGCGATGGTCACGGGGGACGACCCGGGGGTCGCCGCCCGCGTGGCCGGGGAGGCGGGGATCGTGGACGTCCGCGCCCGCGTGACGCCGGATGGGAAGCGCGAGGAGGTGCGCCGCGCGCGGGAACGGTTCGGCCCCGTCCTCGTCGTCGGCGACGGCGTGAACGACGCCCCCGCCCTCGCGGAAGCGGACGTCGGGGTCGCGATGGGACGCGGCACCGGGCTGGCGATCCACAGCGCCGGCGCGACGCTGATGACGGAGGACCTGCTTCGGATCCCCGCCTTCCTCGCTCTGTCCCGCGCCACGATGCGGGTGATCCGGCAGAACCTGTTCTGGGCGTTCTCCTACAACCTGGTGGCGATACCGCTGGCGGTGGCGGGGAAGCTCCACCCGATCGCCGCCGCGGCCTTCATGGCGGGAAGCTCCCTCGTCGTCGTGGGGAACTCGCTGAGACTGAGAAGAGGGGGCCGGTAGCCGTGTGGACGACGCTCCTGCTGATCGCCGTGTCGCTGGCGCTGGGATTCGCCGCCTGGCTCCTCTTCCTGTGGGCGGTGAAGAGCGATCAGTACGACGACGTGGAGCGCCCCAAGCATCGCATGCTCGACGACGACCCGGAGGACCGCAATCGATGACGAAAAGACTCGGCATAGCCGCCGCAGGAGGGGGACGGAGTGAGGTAAAGCGCAGCCGTGCAGGTCTACCGCACGGCGAGCCACGAACGGAGTCCCCGCTCCGAGGTGGCGTAGCCGAAGGTGAGTCCTAGAGATGCGATACTATGGAAGAGAACAAGAGTGAAAGGAGCGAACGGATGAAAGCCGCCGTGTGTGACGTCTTCGGAAAACCGCTCACCATCAGGGAAGTGCCGACCCCCTCCCCGGGGCCCGGGGAGCTTCTCATCCGGGTCCAC
>Ga0208566_1001295_pt1 | contig 14840 bp, 11 predicted proteins | sample PL_2010_150m_FD_184159 | JGI IMG/M metagenome (GOLD analysis project Ga0208566, IMG submission 184159) | Freshwater microbial communities from Powell Lake, British Columbia, Canada to study Microbial Dark Matter (Phase II) - PL_2010_150m... | ecosystem: Environmental > Aquatic > Freshwater >...
TCCCGGAATAGAGACGATCGAGTTCGGCCAGCGCCGCGCCAAGCGTGGCGCCATTCACTTCGACCTCGCCGCGCTCGGTGTACGAACGCAGTCCACCGGGGATCAGCATCTTCATCGCGGCGGGTGTACTAGGCGAACTCCGTCGCTTCGACGGCGTAAATCTCGGGCAAGTGGCGCGCGATGCAGGTCCAGCGCCGGCCTTCGTCGCGGCTCATCCACAGTTCGCCGCTGGTGGTGCCGAAATACAGGCCGACCGGATCGCGCGCGTCGCCCGTCATTGCCTGGCGCTTCACCGTCCACCACGCCTGCTTCGCCGGCAGACCGGCATCCAGGCGCTGCCAGGTCTTGCCGCCGTTGCGCGTTGCATAGACGGCGGGCTTGCCCCCTGGGCTGGTGCGCGGCCACACCGTGGTGCCGTCCATGGGGAACACCCACGCTGTCTTGTCATCGCGCGGGTGCACTACCAGCGGAAAGCCGATGTCGCCCACGCGCTTGGGCATGCTCTTGCCGATGCGCACCCACTCCCGCGACGGTGCATCGAGCCGGTAGATGCCGCAGTGATTCTGCTGGTACAGGCGATCTGGGTTGCTCGGGCACAGCCGCACGCAATGCGGATCGTGAAAGGCCGGATTGGCGCGATCGAAGCCCTCGACCACTTCCAGTCCAGAGAGGATCGGCGCCCAGCTGCGGCCACCGTCCACCGACTCGTGCACACCGCCGCTGGACATGGCGAAATACAGATGCTTTGAATCGCGCGGATCGACGATGATGGAGTGCAGCTTCGGGCCATCCGGCGTGCCGTCCTGCTCCGAACCCATCCAGCTTCGGTATTGCGCATCATCGTTTATTTTGGAGAACGGCTCCCAGCTGACGCCGCCGTCGTCCGAGCGAAACAGTCCCTGCGGCGAGCTGCCTGCATACCAGACGTTCGGTTCGTCGCGATGCGCGGGCGTGAGCCAGAAGGTGTGATCGACGCTACGGCCCTTCTCGCCTTCCGCGGCCTTGGCGAATGCCGGCGGCCGCTTCGCTTCAGTCCAACTGCGGCCGCGGTCGGTCGAGCGGAACACGGTCGGACCGAGGTGACCAGTCTTGGCCGCGGCAAGCAAAGTGCGACCGTCGCGCGGATCGAGCACCAACTGACTGATTACGTGTCCGAGAAAATGCGGCCCGTCGACGCGCCAGCTTTTGCGCCCCGCATCGCCGTGAAACAACCAGGCGCCCTTGCGCGTGGCGACCAGCAGTGAAACCTGACGCGAAGATTTCGCACGCACCGTTGCGGGCCGCTTTCGATTCGCCACTTTCGGGTTGTCGCGCTTCATCGATTCCTCCGTTGCTTTAGTTTATCGGCGCCGCCGCGTGCGGCGACGGCTTCCCGGTTGGGGCGGTTCGTCCGCTTCAGAGTACTAGCGCAAGCCGCTCTTCGTTGAGCGAGTTGAATCCGCGCCGGACGTAGAACTCCCGCGCGCGCATGTTATCCAAATGGCATGAGGTATCGATGCGGCGCACGCCAAGGCGGCGCAGTTCGGTCTTGAGGCTGTCGATCAAGGCAGTTCCGATGCCTGCGCCCAGGCGCTCCGGCAGTACGCACACGTCGTCGAGTTTGGCGACCATAGCGCCAGCCGAAGTCGAAATTGCGTAGCAGACAACGCAGCAACCGACCGCGGCGTGATCGTCGAAAGCAAGCCAGACGAAACCGAGTTCGGGGCGCGCAAGGAATAGTTTCAGCGCTTGCCGTAGCGCGTCCGGCCCGCCGTCGCCATAGGCCGCGGCACTGTCCAGATAATGCGCGTCCGACGCGAGGAAAATGCGCAGCAGCTTGAACGCAGATTCGAGGTTTGCCTCGCTCATCACCTTTGCGCGAATGGACATGCATGCCTCCATCCCTCTTCCGGGATATCCCGGCAAGCCAGAAACGGGCGCTTAGGACCTCTGACCCAGATAAATGACCCACAGGCGCGCCAGCGAGGCGGCTCCATTCGCGCCCTGAACGGCCTTGAACGCATGGATCGCCTTCTGGTTCTGTCCCGCGACATGATAGGCGTAGCCCAGATGCAGGCGCAAATCGTCCGCATGCTTCATGCCGCCTTTGCGCAGGCCCTGCTCCATCATTTCCAGGCCCTTGGCAGCATTGCCGTTGAGCACATGGTTCAGTCCGGCGCTGACCAGGGCGACGCCGTCTTTGGATGCGGCAAGCTGCGCGTCGTCCTGGCCTAAGCTCTTGAGGTCTTCCGCCAGATTTCGCGCCGCCATATCCTTCAGGCGCCGATGGCGATCGGACTCAGGTCCGGCTCCGAGCAGTCCAGCCGCGTAGCCCTGATCGATGATCTTCTTCCCTTCAACCGGGAGGCCCACCTGAATCGACAGCTGCGCCGCTTCGACGTACTCGGTGGCGGTACGCATGGTGCCGGTAGCCAGCTTGAGCCGCGCGTAATCAAGCGCGAGCCGCTCGGAAAATCCCGGACGCGCGCCAACGCTTTGAATCACCGCGGCCCAATAATCTTTCTTCGGATGGTACGCAACCAGTTTTTCCAGCACAGTGGCGTAGCCGGAATCGTCGCGCTGCCTGGCATACACGTTTGCCAGCATCTGCAGCTGATCCTCGGGCGGCGCCCTGCCCGCGCGCTCGTCGTCCTGAATTTCGCCCGACAGTTCCTTCACCGCAACGGCGAAGTTGCCCCCCAGGTACAGTGCCTGAATGTAAAGCGTGCGAATCGATTTTTCCTTGCCGCCATCCTTGAAATAGCGGGCGCCGAGATCGGCGACTTTGGCGTAATCCTTGGCCATATAGTACTGTCCCGCGGCCGCGGCCAGAAACTGCAGTTTTTCGCCGCCGCTGGCGAAATTCGAAGCAGCCGTGGTTTCAAGGAGGTGCGCGGCGCCTTTTGTGTCGCCCGCCGCGGCGGCGATCTGACCGTGAACGCGCGCAATCAGATAAGTTTCGTAGGCGGTCTTGTTAGGCAGGGCGTCTGCGTCGTGAATCCTGGCGAGCGCGTCTTTGGTATGTCTGCCCTTGAGCAGGTCGAGCGCTGTCTGGACCAGTTTGCCGACCTCAGGCCGCACCGTGTTGCCGACGGGTTTTTGCTCCTGTGCCAGAGCCGCCTCGAAAGGCGCCAGAGTTGCGACAATGCCCGCGGTACCGATGAGCACGGCCGAAACAATCGCGCCAGCCACGCGGTCAAGCCTGCGCGCTGCGCTTTGAAGTAACGTCATGCGGCTAGCGCAATACAATTCGACATCACTTGATGAACTGCTCATTGCCAATGATGCCGATCTTGGTCAGGCCCAGCCGCTGGGCCGAAGCCATCACCGCGACCACGTGTTCGTACTTGACCAGTTTGTTCGGGCGCAGATGAATTTCCGGCTGAACCGGCGTTGCGGCGGCGCCACGCAATCGCATATCCAGCGTCGGCCGGTCCGGCAGCACCACGCCATTCCAGAGTACAGTCCCGTCGAAATCCAGTTCGATGGTCACCACTTCGGGCACCACCAGCTGCGGCGGCGGCTGGCCCACGGGCATGTTCAGCTTGACCGCATGGGTCTGGATTGGAATGGTGATAATCAGCATGATCAGCAGCACCAGCATCACGTCGATAAGCGGCGTGGTATTGATGTCCACCATGACATCGGGATCACCGGATGTGCTGCCATTGCCGACATTCATCCCCATATGATTCTCCTTAACCCGCGACGTTGCGAACCGGCGGTTCGGTAATGAACCCGATTTTGAGTATGCCGGCGCGCTGGCACGCGAATACGACTCTACCGACAAATTCGTAGCGCGCGCCCCGGTCGCCGCGAATGTGCACTTCGGGCTGGGGTTTCTTCACGCCGACCTCCTTCAGCCGGGTCAGCAGTTTCTTCTCGTCGACCAGTTCGTTGTTCCAGAACACGTCACCGTCCTTGTTGACGGCGATGTTGATATTCTCGGGTTTGGTTTGCGTAACCTGGTTTGATTCCTTCGGCAGTTCCACCGATGTGGTCTGGATCGCCACCGGAATGGTGATCAGGAAGATGATGAGCAACACCATCATCACGTCCACCAGGGGCGTGGTGTTGATGGTCGAGATGACTTCGTCCTCGGCTTCCAGCGGAGCAACGAGCATCGACATGCTCAGCTGCCTTTACGCCGGTTACGGCCACCGCCCAGCAGTGTCATGTGTACGCCACCACCGAAATGCCGTATTAGTTCCATCGCCACCCGGTTGCGCCTAACCAGCCAGTTATAGCCCAGGACCGCCGGAACCGCCACGGCAAGGCCGAACGCAGTCATGATCAGCGACTCGCCCACCGGACCGGCAACCTTGTCGATAGACGCCTGACCGGCAATGCCGATGGCTGTGAGCGCGTGGTAGATCCCCCAGACGGTGCCAAACAGGCCGACAAACGGCGCGGTCGAACCTACCGTTGCCAAAAACGCCAAACCGTTCTGAAGCCGGTTATTCACCGTATCGATGGCACGCTGAATCGACATGCTGACCCAGACATTGAGGTCCACGCGTTCGATGACCGAGCCCTGGTGGTGCTCGGCCGCGTAGGCCCCCTTCTCCGCGACAAAACGGAAGGCACTATCTTCATGCAGGGCGGCAATGGCGTCTTTGACTGAAGCGGCTTTCCAGAATTTTTCGTCGGATTCCGCGCCTTGCTTCAGCAGCTTGGCCTGTTCGATCAGCTTGAGGATGCCGATGTACCATGATCCCACGGACATGATGACCAGAATAATGAGCGTACCTTTGGAAACAAAGTCACCCTGCCGCCACAGCGCGTCCAGTCCATAGGGATTTTCGACGGTCTCGGTCGCAGGCGCTGCCACAGGCGGTGGCAGCGGTGCAACCGCGGCTGCGGGCGCGGGCGCCGCAACAGGTGCTGGTGCGGGAGTTTGCGCGGCCGCCGGCAACGGCGCCAGTATCGTCACCGCCGAGACGCTTACCAGCGCCGCGAGAAACAGCTTATATATACGCAACTTGAAACTTGTCATAGTGATTTCCCAAAAAATTAGTATGTGGCTTACGGGTCGGCGGGCCCGTCAGGAACGAAACACCGGTTGCATCAGTCGATTTTCCACTCGTACTCAATTTGCGCCCATGCCCGCTCGGGCTTGCCGTCCGTGGTCGCGGGTTTGAACTTGCACAGGGAGAGCGCTTTGCGCGCCGCCTCGTCCAGTCGCCTCGACCCCGATGACCGCTCCACCTTGCTTTCCACCGCAGTTCCATCCAAGTCGATCAGGAAGGCCAGCAAAACGATCCCCGTTTCCTGTGCCCGAAGTGCGGCCGCAGGATAGGTCGGTTTCTCGCACGCCCTCGCGTCTACCACCGCCGATGTTTTTACCGGCGCCGCACGCACGACGGCCGGCGCAGGCGGCGCCACACGCTGTCCCGGTGGTGCGACCGGCGCGGTGGGTGCGACGCGCGTAACCGCAGTGATCGCGGTCGTATTGATCTGCGGAACCTGCACCTGAATCTCCGGCGGCGGGATGAATGGCGGCGGAGGTGCGGCGAGCTTCGGCGGCGGGGGCGGCGGCAGCTTGTCGGGAGGCGGCGGCTTGATTTCCTCGATGATCTTCGTTTCCAGCGGTTGGGTAACCACTTCCACGATTTTTCGCGCCAGACCGTTTACCAGCGCATAACCCATGACCAGGTGAAATACAACGACGATCACCAGCCCGGTCAGCCGGCTGCTCGAATTCTCATGGGCCTGGACGTAACTCACTGGAAAATTCTCATATTGCCAAGTGTCGCGCTTCCCGGCGGGCAAACCACATTCCCGCCAGCGATGTGTTGGTTAAATTTGCTATTCACTCTGGTTTCCCGCCAATCCCATTTGGTCCAAGACCCGCTGACGGCCTTCTGCAGTTGTCACGAACAGCGGACCGCCAACTGACGGAGCTGACGGACGCGGGATTGTACTCGAAAATGCGGCGGAATTGTACGCATGCGGCATCAATTTCACAGTCATTCACACAATGCGTTCCTGGAATCGCCATCTGCCCGGGGCAGACGTAATCCGTAATTAACGGGGCAGCGCCGGAAACCACCCGGGTTCGCTCGATGCCCAAAAGAAAAGGCCCAAAACAAGGTATTGCGTTTTGGGCCTGAGTGACCGGGGATTGAGTGAATTTGGTCCGCTCAATCCCCAGGTAGTACTAGGTTTAGAACTTATACGATCCGCGGACGAATACAGCGCGTCCGATCGCATCGGTGTAGCGCGGGTCGTAGCCTTTCTGGAACACGGTGCCCTGGTTCGAGAACGGCGGGTCCTTGTCCAGCAGGTTCTTGACGCCGGCCGTCAGGGAAACGTTCTTGAAGCCGCTGTATGTGGCAACCAGATCCGTCAGCGTATAGGACTTGACGGTGTTCGCCGGGTCCTGATCGATGTAGCTCGACTTGTTGCGGATGATCAGCTGGGTGCTCCAGTTGGCGTAGGTGTGATTCACGCCAACCACGTGTTGCCAGCGGAACACCGGCGACGAATCGACGTATTTGCCGACGTTTTCCTTGAACTCCTCGACCTTGCTGTTCTGGTACTGGTAGGAATTGACCCGCGTTCCACTGTAGGTCATCGCCATGTGGCCATAGTTGCCGATCTTGAACGCATAGGACGCGCCCAGATCGAAACCGTTGGTCTTCACTTCACCCAGGTTATCCGTCGTGGTGATGATGTAGCCGATTCCAGGCCCGTTCAAATAGCCACCCTGACAGGCAGTAAGGGTTGCCTGCAAAGCGACCGGGATGGCTGGGCAGCGAACGATCTTGGCGCCATAGGCCCCAGGGTTACCCATGATCGACTGCTCCGGGAAGCCGGCGATCTGATCCTTCATGTTGATCTTCCAGTAATCAAGCGAGAACTGTAGATCCTTGGTCGGCTGGAACACAGCGCCCAAAGAACTCGTTTTCGAGGTCTCAGGCTTCAGCAACTTGTTGCCGCCCTGCTGGGCCTGCACCTGCTGGTCGCAATCGCGCGGCGCGAGACCGCCCGCCGCAGCGTTGACCACACCACCCGGGCACAGCACTGGATCGTTGTAGGAGTTGGCGCTGAAGGTAATGCTATTCGGCCCATACAATTCGTCCAGCGTCGGCGCGCGGAAGCCCCGGTTGTAGGACCCGCGAACCAGGAAGGAACTCAGCGGCTTGAACTTGAAACCGATTTTCGGATTCGTGGTCGAGCCGAAATCGCTGTAGCGGTCCATACGCGTAGCCAGCTGAATTTCCAACTGCTTGGTGATCGGCAGCAGCGCTTCGAGGGTGAAAGCCTTGACATCACGATCGCCGCCGGCGTGATAGATATCGCGACCCATCGACGGTACGTTCGTGACGTAATCGTCATAGGTATCGTTGCGATAATCTTCTTTACGCGCTTCCAGCCCCGCGGACAAGCCAATCTTGCCGCCGGGAAGATCGAACACTTCACCCGAAATCTTCACGTCCGCGCCCTTGGTGGTGCCTTTGCCCCGAGCGGCCAGACCGATCATTTTTGCCGCATCGATCAGCGTCTGTTGCGCGGCCGTGGGATCGGCAAACGGATTCAGCGTACCGGCAAGCACGCCGGCCTTGATTTTGCCGGCATTGACGTAGCCGTCCGCGCCGCCGTCCCTGGCCTTGCTCTGGGTCCAGAACACGCCTGCATCGTAGTCCCAGGTCGACCAGGAACCGCTCAAGGTCGCAACCACGCGGTCCATCGAAGTCTCGGCGATATTGGTGCGGCGTCCGGCCGGAATCATGCGCCAGCCGACGGTTATGTTCTTGGTCGGATCGATACCGGGAAAAGTCGCGGGGTAAAACGGTGAGGCTGGCGTCATGGTAATGCCGGTCACGGGATCCGGCGCTACGCGAGCGGTATTCGTGTTCTCTGAATGCAGGACTTCGATCGAAGCGAGCTTGTTGCCCCACTTGAAATTGGCCCGGCCCATGACGGTGTCGGTTTCGGTCGGCGCAACGATATCTATCATTGCGGTGTAATCAAACCGGCAGGTCGTCGCCGACAGCGGCAGCGAGAACGGCGGCTTGCAACCGGCGGCGCGGGTCGTATTGCCGGCCAACGCGCCCTGAGAGAAGTTTCCCGGGAACGTCGTGCCCGAAGTCAGGTTCAAGCCCTTGTTCAGATCGACGCCGGTCCGGCCGAATTCGCGCTGGGTTGCTGCAATCGCTTCCTGCGCTTTGTGATCGAAGGACATCCAGGCGTTCCACCCGTCCTTGTCCAGGCTGCCGAAGCCCTTGGCCAGCGAGAACCGCGACTGGCCGCCGCCTTCGAGTTTCGGCACCGTCAACTCAGCCGAGAATTCGCCTTTGTCGAAATTGCGCTTGGTGATGAAGTTGATCACGCCGCCGATGGCGTCGGTACCGTAAATTGCCGACGCACCGTCACGCAGGATTTCGATGCGGTCGACCGCTGCCAGCGGAATGGCGTTCAAGTCGACCGAGGCCGAATCGAATGCGAACGCCGCCAGGCGGCGCCCGTTCAACAGAACCAGAGTCTTGTTCGAACCCAGGCCGCGCAGGTTGGCTTCCGCTTTACCGGCCGTCCCGGAACCGATGGCCTGGCTGCTGCCACGGCTGGTCTGGTTGGAGGAAAGCATGGTCATCGCCTCTTCGACGCTGGTGATCCCTGCTTCGCGCAGCTTGCCCATATCGAGCACCGTGACCGGCAGCGCCGTTTCACTGTCGATGGATCGCTTGATCGCCGAGCCGGTAATCTCGACTCGCTCAACTTTCTGCTGAGCCAATACCGGCACAGAAGTCACGGCGAAGGCGCCAACCCCTATGGCGTAACCAACGAGTACGTGCATCCTTTTTTGCTTGAACATCATGTTGCCATTCTCCCTTGCAATGTCGTTAGAAAGCCTGTGCGCCCTGTATGCATTCGCGTCCTGCACCGTGCAACATGACACAATCCCGTTTTTCTGCAGCTTTTACTCACATTACTTACAACTTTTGACACATCGGGAATTCCTGCGCTGGTTGACTGCTCCACAAAAATGGCAGTTGCCCCGAAATGGTGCGAGGATGCTAGCAGACAGCCCGTCCAGCCGCCATAGATTGATTGCCATTTGCCCTGCCTTTTGTTGTATTTTTGCAACAACCTTCCTTTTGAATATTTGACAGGCATCCGGATGCATGGGTTAGCGCGTGATAAATTACGCACCCGAAAAGGTAAACCAGCATGCCAATGTCAGTAAAACTCTTGTGCTTGTTGTATTCCCGGTCCCCGATGGCGGCGGCTTCCGCGCGCCGGCGGTTTCGATCTTCCGCTACGTAAACGCAATGCGCGCGTTACTAATACTGTCGGCTGCATCGCGCCGCTGGCCGCGCAAGCCGCCGATTCGGCACCCCGAATTGGCCAGATCGAGAACATCGTTGCCGCAATTTCGCCGCAGCGCATCGAAATGCGCATCCGGAAGCTGGCGTCGTTCGGCACCCGCCACACGCTATCCGATACGGCATCCGCGACGCGTGGTATCGGCGCCGCGCGGCGCTGGATCAAGGCCGAACTCGAAGCCTGTGGCGAGGCGAGCGGCGGCAGGCTGCAGGTCGCGTTCGACGCCTTCACCCAGCCGGCGGCGCGCCGCGTGCCCCAGCCAATCGAGATCATGAATGTAGTGGCAACCCTGCCCGGGACGCTGCCCGGTGCGCGGGCACGCCACTACGTCGTCAGCGGGCACTACGATTCCATGCCCTCCAGCGTGATGGATTCGGAGAGCGATGCGCCCGGCGCGAACGACGATGCGTCGGGCGTAGCCGCGGTCATGGAAATCGCCTGCGCCATGGCGGCGCACCGCTTCGATGCCACGCTGGTATTCATGGCCGTTGCCGGCGAGGAACAGGGTTTACTCGGCGCCACGCACTGGGCCGAGCAAGCCAGGGTGAAAGGCGTGGATGTCGCCGGCATGATCACCAATGACATCATCGGCAGTTCGACCGCGGATGACGGTTCGCGCAATGACCGCGCGGTGCGTCTGTTTGCCAACGGCCTGCCGGCGCTGCTGGCGCTGCTGGCGGGCCAGGCGAGCGCAGATTCGGCCCCCACGCAGGCTGCGCACGCCCAGATCGCTTCAATTGCGCGCTCCGGCGGCGAAGCCGACACCCCGGCACATCAACTGGGTCGCTACCTGAAGGAAACTGGAGAGCGCTATGTTCCGGGCTTCAGCGTGGACCTGATTCCGCGGCCGGACCGGTTTCTGCGCGGCGGCGACCATCTGCCGTTTCTCGAGCAGGGCTATGCGGCGGTACGCTTCACCGAACCCGCCGAAGACTTCCGCCACCAGCACCAGAACGTTCGCGCCGAGCTGGGTGTGCAATTCGGCGATCTGCCGGAATTCGTCGATTTCGGCTACGTTGCCCAGGTGGCGCGCGTGAACGCGGCCGGACTGGCGTCGCTGGCGCTCGCGCCGGCCGCGCCGCGGGATGTGGGCATCGAAGTGCTCGCCCTGGAAAACGACACGACGCTGCGCTGGACGGCGAACGCCGAGCCGGACATCGCCGGTTACCGCATCCTATGGCGCGCGCCCGGCCAAGCCCTGTGGCAACACGCGCGTGATACCGGCAATGTCAACCGCTACACGCTTAAGGGTGTTTCCAAAGACAACTACGTATTTGGTTTGGTCGCAATCGATCGCGACGGCAATGCCAGCCCGGCAAGTTTCGCCCGACCGTGGCGGCCCCGGTAACATAGCGCGTCGGCTCGGCCCGTTACTTTTCAGGAGTTCATTTTGAATACATACCGCATCATTGCGTTGATGCTAGCTGTTACCGTGTGGCTGTTCCCGGGTAGCGCCCAATCCGAGACTGCCACGCCTCCGGCGCTGCGCCTGCCCGACAGCGTCAAGCCGCTGAACTACGCTGCCGAACTGACGATCCGTCCTGAAGAAACCAGTTTTCACGGTTCGATCGACATTGCGCTGGAAGTCGTGAAACCGACGAGCGTCATCTGGCTCAACGCGCGCTACCTGACGCTTGAACAGGCACGGATCGATGGCACAGGCGCGCCGGCCCAGGCGAAAATCATTCCCGGCGGCGAGGATTTCGTCGGCCTTCAGTTCGATCAAGCACTGGCGATCGGCGGCGCCAGGTTGCATATCGAGTACAAGGGCGAAATCAACCGGAAAGACACCAGTGGTGTATTTGCGGTAAAGGAAGGCGTAGATTGGTACGCCTATACCCAGTTTGAGCCGACGCGTGCGCGACGCGCATTTCCCAGCTTCGATGAACCCGGATTCAAGGTGCCGTGGCAATTGAATCTTGTGGTGCGCGAGGACAACGTCGCCGTTTCGAATACGCCGATCACCGCGCAGACGCCCCTGCCCGGCGGCATGAAACGGATCGCGTTTGCGCAGACCAAACCCCTGCCCAGCTACCTGATAGCGTTCGGCGTCGGTCCGTTCGAATTCGTCGATGCCGGAACCGCCGGAATGAAGTCGATACCGCTGCGCATCGTGACACCCCGAGGGATGAAAGAGCATGCGCGCTTCGCCGCCAGAACCACCGCGCGCATTGTGGAGCGCAGCGAGCAGTACACCGGCGTCGCCTATCCGTTCGAAAAACTCGACAGCCTGGCGGTGCCCACACCCAACTTCGGCGCCATGGAGAATCCGGGCCTGATCACCTACCGCCTGCCGTTGCTGCTGGCGAAGCCCGAAGACGAGACCATACGCTTCAAGCAGACTTACACACAGATTGCGGCGCACGAAATCGCCCACATGTGGTTCGGCGATCTGGTCACGCACGCCTGGTGGGACGACATCTGGCTGAACGAATCCTTCGCCACCTGGATCGCCGCGAAAATTGCCGACCAGATCGAACCATCCTGGGAGATCAAGGCGCGCGAACTGATCTGGAGCGGCGAGGCGATGGCCAACGACAGCCTCGCCAGCGCACGAAAAATCCGCCAGCCGATCGAAAACAACGGCGACATCCTCAACGCGTTCGACAGCATCACCTACGCCAAAGGCGGCGCGGTGCTCGGCATGTTCGAGGCCTGGATGGGAGAGCAGAAATTCCGCGCCGGCGTGCGCCGCTACCTCGACAAATATGCGCATGGCAATGCCACGGCGGCAGATTTTCTCGCCGAATTGGGCGCTCAGGGCGACGCGCGCGTGGGACCAGCGTTCGAAACATTCCTCAATCAGGCCGGCGTGCCATTGGTGTCGATGCGACTGCAATGCGGCTCAAACGGAGCGGAACTGCGGCTTGCGCAACAGCGCTACCTGCCGCTGGGGTCGCAGGGCGCCGAGGCGCAGACCTGGCAGGTGCCGGTTTGTGTACGCTACAGCGCCAGCGGCGGCGACAGGCGCGCGTGCACGCTGATGCAGGAAGCCACTGCGCTGCTGCAACTCGGCGCCGCCTGCCCCACGTCGCTGCACGCAGACACGGCGCGCTATTTCCGTTCGCGCTACCAGGGCGAATTGCTGCAACGCATAGCCGCCCCGCGCAGCACTGCGGAAATTGTCGCCTTCATCGGTGATACCGACGCGTCGGCGCACGATGGCAGTCTGAGTCTTGCGCGCGCCTTGCAAAGCGTGCAACCGTTCGCCAAATCCGCAAACCATAACGTTGTGCAGGCAATGGCCGCGATGATCGAGCGCATTCAACCGCTGGTACCCGCGGCGCTGCGGCAACAGCAGGCGCGCTGGATCCGCAGCACCTTCGGCAAGCGCGCGCACAGCCTCGGGCTGGCGCCGCATGCGGCCGAGAGCGAAGGTGCGCGGCAGTTACGACCGGTCCTGCTTAATTTGGTCGCCGACGCAGGAAATGACGGCAAACTTGGAGCGCAAGCGATCGTGCTGGCCAGGCGCTGGCTGCAACAGCGCGGCGCCATCGATGGCAGCATGGTGCGGTCCGTGTTGCAAAGCGCGGCCCGCCATGGCGACCGCGAACTGTTCGACCTGCTTCGCGCCGAGGCGAAACAAACCCAGGACCGGCGCGAAAAAGCCAATCTGTTCATTGCCCTGGGGTCGTTTCGCGACCCGGCGCTGGCCGAGGCCGCACTGGGACTGCTGCTCAGCGAAGACTACGACATTCGCGACGCCATGCTGATCGCATGGACGATGTCCGAGGACGCCCGAAACGCAAACGCGGCCTACGAGTTCATGAAACGCAATTTCGACGTGCTGGCGGCGCGCTCGCCGCGCAACGCTGCGGCACGCTATCCAACCTGGGGCGCGAAGTTGTGCGACGACGAAAGACGCGCCGACATGGAAGCGTTCTTCCGCGACCGCATGAGCGGACTCGACGGTGGCCCCAGAATTCTCGCGCAAACGGTCGAGACGATAAAGCTATGCAGCGCATTCAAAAGCGCACAGCAGTCCGGCCTGAGCGACTTTCTGCAGCGAACCGGGCGTTGATCCGACGCTTGAATTCGAGCGAAACAGTCCAAACAGTCCAACCGGACGCAGCGGCTACCGCGGGCTGCCTGCAGTTCGTCGCGCAGGCGCGCAGTTCATCCCCCGACGGACGCAATCCGTCGCAACAGCGTTGCCGCCATCCATCGCCCCCCTTAACCTGCGCACATCGACAGACGCACCAAGGAAGGGGACGCAATGATGAATCGATTCGAACGCAAGGTTTTGGCAGGATTTCTGGCGGCAGCAATCGGCTTCGCGCCGATCGCATTCGCAGCGGCAGCGGAAACAAACGGCAAGCCCGGGAAAGCGTCGAAACAAACCACCAAAGCGCCGGAAATTGCGCGCGTGGTGGTCACACCCAGCGCGGAACAATTGGCGGAAATACGCCAACAGCGGCGCATGGCCGGAATTGAAAAGCGTGCGACTGTTGGCAAGCAGGCCGCAAGCGAGCGCGACGGCGCGACGGGCGCGCTGTGACGATGCATCGCACGCATCGCCCCGCCACGCCGATCTGCACGCGGGATGACCATGGCTGCTGACAGCCGATTCGACCGCTCGCTCAGCGCATTCCAGGCCGGTTTCAATCGCATGGCGGCGCGGATCGCGGGGCTGTCATTCTGGCAGTTCGTGCTGCTCGCGATCATCCTGTTGGTGGCGGCGGGAATCAGCCAGAGCCTGTGGGAAAAGCCCACCAACCGCCATATCAAGGTCCTGCAGGAACGGGCCAAGACTTCCACGGACAAGCGCGCCGCCAAGGCGCGCGGGAAGGAGTCGGTAACCGCCGAAATCCATATCGATGAGGACGGCATCGTCATTCGGCGCAAGCCGGCGGCTGCGGAAACGGCTGCCCCCGAAGGCAAGACGGTGCCAGCGCCGCCCGCAGCAGCGGATCAGCCGGCCGCTGACGCAGCGGCGAAAGACGCGGTGGCGCAGACGCCTGCCACACCGGCGAAGGAGCTGGGGCAAGGGGAAAAGGAAACAAGCATCGGCAAGGATCTGCACCTGTCCGATATTCCGCTTTCCGACGCAGATCTGGAGGAGATCGAGAACATCGCGGTGAAATCGAAGTCGCGCGAGCCCCAGATCGTCATCTTCACACTGCTGCTGATTCTGGCGCTGTTCGTAATGCGCATGTTTGCGCGCGCGCAGCAAAGGGCCGAGCAGAAAGCGGAAGCCGCCGAGGCGGTGGCGGAACGCGAAACGCTGCAGCGCCAGGTAATGGAGGCGCGCCTGCAGTTGCTCCAGGCCCAGGTGGAACCGCATTTCCTGTTCAACACGCTGGCGGCCGTCGAACACCTGATCGAGACCGCCCCTGCACGCGCGGCGCAGATGCAGCGTCATCTGATCGAATACCTGCGCTCGGCACTGCCGCGCATGCGCCAGCAGTCGGCGACGCTCGGTCAGGAAGTTGAACTCTGCGCGAGCTATCTCAAGATCATGCAAATGCGCATGGAAGAGCGCCTGCAGTTCGACGTGATCGTGCCTAGCGGGCTCGCGTCGGCTTCGATTT
>Ga0208566_1001296_pt1 | contig 14824 bp, 13 predicted proteins | sample PL_2010_150m_FD_184159 | JGI IMG/M metagenome (GOLD analysis project Ga0208566, IMG submission 184159) | Freshwater microbial communities from Powell Lake, British Columbia, Canada to study Microbial Dark Matter (Phase II) - PL_2010_150m... | ecosystem: Environmental > Aquatic > Freshwater >...
CAAGCCGGAGCCTTCCCGCTCCGGAGGTCGTAGAAAGGATCTCTGCCATCTCCCGGGCCGGTTACCGTGAGATCGTCCTCACGGGGATCCACCTCGGCGCCTGGGGCCGCGATCTCCAGCCGCGGGCGGATCTCGTGACCCTCATCCGGCGGATCGTGGAAGGGCGCGCCGTGGAGCGCCTCCGGCTGAGTTCGATCGAACCGCGCGAGCTGAACGGGGAACTGATCGCCTTGATCGGGGCCTCCGGAACCCTCTGCCGCCACCTCCACATCCCCCTTCAGAGCGGCGACGACGGGATTTTAGACGCAATGCGCCGGGATTACGATGCGGCCTTCTTCCGCAACCTCGTCCGGGAGCTCCCGTCGGCCGTTCCCGGCATCGCCGTCGGAATCGATCTGATGGCGGGCTTCCCCGGCGAGACGGAGAAGGCCTTTGCAAACACGCTGCGCCTGGTGGAAGAGCTTCCCGTTGCCTACCTCCACGTCTTCCCATACTCCCGGCGGCCGGGGACGCCCGCCGCAACGATGGCCGGGCAGATCCCTGAGCCGGAGAAAAAAAGGCGGGCGGAGCGACTCAGAGCGGTCGGGGCGGTGAAACGGCAGAAGTTTGCCGAGCAATTCATCGGCACACCGCTTTCGGTTCTCGTCGAAGGGAGAATCGATAAAAAAACCGGATTCCCTGTCGGATTCTCAGACAACTACATCCCAATCGCCGTTCGCGGCGACGGGGCAACCGCCAACCGGATCGTCCGGGTTATGCCCGAAGCCTTCCGGGAAGGCCGTTTGATCGCAGAGATCATATATGACGGTCGAAACAACGGCTCTGGAGCGATTGAGAGATGAACATGAATGAGGAACGGGTTCAGGCCCTGACAGCGCTGGAGGACCGGCTCGGCTGGTATTTCGCGGATATCGCCCTTTTGGACAACGCGTTGACGCACCGGTCCTATGTCAACGAAAATACGGCCCTCACCTGCCGGGACAACGAACGGCTGGAGTTTCTGGGCGACGCCGTCCTGGAGTTGACCGTCAGCGACATGCTGATGAGAAAATTCCCCGACCATTCCGAAGGGCAGCTCTCGAAACTGCGGGCCTCCCTCGTCAACGAACAGCCGCTGGCGGAACTGGCCCGGAGGTTCGGAATTGGTGAACACCTTCTGCTCGGCAAAGGGGAAGAGGGTTCCGGCGGCCGGATGAAATCCTCGCTCCTGGCAAACGCCTTCGAATCGCTCATCGCCGCGATGTACCAGGACGGCGGTTTCGACCGGACCGCCGCCTTTATCGGCGAGCTTTTCGAACCACTCATCGAGGAGAAGTTTCCCTCCGCAATCTACAGGGATTACAAGACCGCCGTCCAAGAAAGGTGCCAGGTTCTGTTCCGGGAAATGCCGCGCTACATGGTGATCTCCGAAACCGGCCCGGACCATGACAAGCGCTTCGAGACGAGCCTTCTGATCGGCGAGCGGGTGATCTCGACGGGAACGGGCCGGAGCAAGAAGGAGGCGGAGCAGCAGGCGGCCCGCATCGCCATGGAGAAGCTCCGGAAGATCGAACCCGTCCCGGCGGCGACCGCGATGGAGACGACCGGAAAAACGCCGGCCCCGGGATCTCCTTCCGGGGCGGGACCGACCGGTGCACCGCCGGCGGCAAACGGGGAGCCCCGGGATGCGGCCCCCCCCGGCGGAGCCAGGATCGCCGCGGAACCGGACCCGCAGTCCCCGGCGGAGCAACCGACATGAACCGGTTTCGCCGGACCAGACCATGCCGATGATCATCCCCGTTTTCCTGATGAACCGAGGCTGTCCCCACCGCTGTCTGTTCTGCAACGAGCGGCTGACCGCGGGGGATCGCCCGGAGAGGGTCACGGAAGCGGCTTTCGCCGAAACCGTCCGCGCCCACCTGGTCGGCGCCCTACGGAGGGGCGGCCCACGCCGCCCGGTGCAGATCGCTTTTTACGGCGGAACTTTCACCGGGATGGAACGGGAGGAACAGCGTCGTCTGCTCGACATGGCCGCACCCTTTCTCCGGGAGGGGGCGGTGGACGGCATCCGGGTCTCGACGCGTCCCGACGGGATCGACCAGGAGGCCCTCGATCTTTTCCGGACCGCCGGCGTCACGACCGTAGAGGTGGGGGCGCAATCACTGCATGACGGCGTGCTGATGGAATCTCGCCGGGGTCACACGGAAGCCGACACCGTCCGGGCGCTCACGCTGCTTCGGGAAAAGGGTTTCGAAACGGGAATCCATCTGATGGCCGGCCTGCCCGGGGACAGCCCCGACCGTTTCGCCGAAACCATCCGGAAGACCATTGCTCTCCGTCCGGATATGGTCCGGATCCATCCCACGCTCGTTCTCAGGGACACCGCCCTCGCCCAGGCCTTTCATCAAGGGGCGTACCAACCCCTGACCCTCCCGGAGGCGACGGATCTCTGTAAGGATGCCCTCAGGGCGCTGACCGCGGCGGGGATTCCCGTCATCCGTCTCGGACTCCAGACCACACGGGAGTTGGAAGAGCCGGGGGCCGTCGTCGCGGGGCCGTTTCACCCGGCCTTCCGGTCCCTCGTGGAAACCGCCCTTTTCCGGGAGTCGGCCGCCGCCCTGCTCTCGTCCGTCGAACGGGGAAACGGCGCCCTCTCTTCCGGAATAGCAGACGCCGACCGATTGACCGCCCATTTCACCATCTCTCCGGCCGATCTCTCCAGCTTCTGCGGCGCCGGGCGGGCAAACATCGCTTTCCTGAAGGAACGATTCGGCATCGAAGAAATCCGCGTCACGGCCGATCCCGCCCTTTCCCGGGGAATCGTGATCCTGGCGCACGGAAATAGACAATGGAAGGCGGACGGCGCCGGTCGAATCACCGCGGGACCCGGGGAAGGTTTGCATGCGGATGGTTGACGTGGTATCGTGACCCCCGGAATTGCGAAACGGATTTTCGGAGACCGGGGAATTATGGGGACACCTTGCAGCAAGGTGTCCCCATAATTCCCATCATTCCCCACCCAACTGCAACGGAGGCGGACGTGTTCAAATCGGGTTTCATCGGCATCATCGGCAGGCCCAATGTGGGAAAATCGACGCTTCTGAACGCGATCGTCGGCGAGCGGATCGCCATCACGACGCACAAACCCCAGACGACGCGGAACAAAATCATGGGGATCCGGAACCTCCCGGAGCCGCAGCCGGGGCAACTGATTTTCCTTGACACGCCGGGGATTCACAGCGGAAAGACGCCGCTGAACCGGGCGATGATCGAGGCCGCGACGGGAACCTTCGGAACCGTTGATCTCATTTTGCTCCTCGCCGAGGCGGCCCCTCTCCCCCACCAGGACGACCGGTTCATTCTGGAATCCCTCCGGGAAAAACCGATCCCCGTATTTCTCGTGATCAACAAGATCGATCTCATGGAAAAACCGCTGCTGCTGCCGCTGATCGAGGCATACGGCAAACTTTTTCCATTCCGGGAGATCCTGCCGATTTCCGCGCTGAAAGGCCGGGGCGTGGATGTCCTGACCGAAGAGATCTGGAAGATCCTCCCCGAGGGGCCGCGTTACTTCCCCGAAGAGATGATGACGGACCGCTCCGAGCGTTTCATTGCCGCCGAGATCATCCGGGAGAAGATCACCCTCCGCACCCACAAGGAGATCCCCTACGTGACCGCCGTCGTCGTGGACGCCTTCAAGGAGGACGAGGCGAAGAACATGATTCGGATCGCGGCAACCATCCACGTGGAAAAGGAGTCGCAGAAGGGGATCATCATCGGCAAGAAGGGCGCGATGCTCAAGGAGATCGGCACAAGGGCACGCCTGGAGATGGAGAAGTTCTTCGCCGCCAAGGTCTTCCTCGAACTCTTCGTCCGCGTCGCGAAGGACTGGACCCACGATCCCCGTATGCTCAAAGAGTTCGGGTACCGGGAGAAGGGGTAATACGATTTCCAAAGGTCCTGCGACCTTTATGGATCGACCTTTGTCAGCTTCGCTCCGAGCCGGGAGGCGATGATCACGAGCGTCGTGGAGATGAAGATCATCAGGATTCCCAACGCGGAGAGCCTCCCCCACAGGCCGTCTTCGGCAAACCGAAGGATCTGGACGGCGAGGACCTCCGTCCCCGGCCGGGAGAGGACGACGGAGAGGCTCAGTTCGCGAACGAACATCGTGGCCATCAGGATCCAGCCGGAGACTATTCCAGGGATCAGCAGCGGGATGACGATCCGGCGCATCGTGTAGAACGGCCCGCCGCCGCAGACCCGGGATGATTCCTCCAGATTGCTGTGGATCTGGACGAAGGCGCTGGTCAGCGGCCGGATTCCATAGGGCAGGTATGTCGCGATGTAGCCGATCAGCAGCGCCCAGATCGTCGCGTAGAGGGGCGTCTGGACGAAAAACCACATGAACCCGATGCCGACGACGATCCCCGGGAAGGAAAATGAGAGAAAACTCAAGGATTCGAGAAAGCCGGAGGCCTTTGTCCGGACCTTGACGATCACGTAAGCGACGAAGAAGGAGAGGATCATCCCCAGCGTGGCCCCGCCGACGCCGAGGTAGAGACTGTTCTTGAGGGACAGCAGCGAGACGGGGTCCTTGAGGACCGCGATCCAGTGCTTCCAGCTCATCATCGCGAAGGCCTTCGCGCTCGGAACCATGGAGTAGGGCACGACGGAGGTGTAGAAGAGGACCAGGACCGGCAGAACGATCAGCACAAACGATAGCACCGCGACGATTCCGAAAAGGGGATACCGGGCCCCCTTCAAGTCGATCACGCTCGGCCGGTATCCCCGGCTGGAGACGGTGACGTATTTCTCCCCTTCCCGGGTCAGGTGGCGGTAGAGGAAGATCAGCGTGATCGAGGCGGCCAGCGCGCTCATCCCCACCGCCGCCGCCATCCCGTAGTCCGTGACATACCCGGTCGCGACGACGCGGTAGATGTGGGTCGCCAGCACGTAGATCCGCCCCGGCATGCCGATTACCGAGGGAACCGCAAAGGAGGCCAGGCTCCGGACGATGACGAGCGTCGCCGCGGCGAGGATGGCCGGCCGGAGAACCGGCAGGGTGATCCGAACCAGCGTCCGCAGGTTCGACGCCCCGCACACCTTCGAGGACTCCTCCAGCGAAACATCGAACGCCGACATGGCCGGGGCGATGACCAGGTAGGCGATGGGCAGGTCCAGGAGCCCCTCCACAAGGATCATCCCCTGAAGCGTATAGATGTTCAGCGCCGCCCCCTCCCAACCGAAGACTTGTCGGAGGAAGAGATTGATCATGCCGTTCGACGGGTTCAGCAGCAGAACCCAGCTCACGGCGAACAGGATGTGCGGCACCATCATCGGAATCAGCGAAATGATCCGGAACATGAACTTGAACGGGATGTTCGTTCGGGTGTTCAGATAGGCCAGAAACAGGGCCAGGACGGTGGAGACGAGCGCGGAACCGATCGTGAAGACGGCTGTGTTGACGAGGATGTCGGCAAACGCGGGATCGGTGTAGGCCTTGACGTACTTCGAGAGCGTGAAGGTTCCGAAGGCGTTCAGCCCCTCGCTGAAGCTCCCGAGGATGAGCATGACGACAGGGCAGACCGTGAGGAATCCGACAATCGCGATCAGAACCGGCGTCAGGCCCGTTCTCGTCTTTTGCATCGCACGCACCCTTTGTTAATTCAACAGGATCGAGCAGTGACGCGGGTCAAAGTGGAGGGCAATCTCTTCGCCCTCCCGGACGGCGGTTGTCGGCTCGATTCGGAAAATCAGCAGGGTCTCCCCGACCCGGATCTCCCCCTCGTAGGCATCCCCGACGAAGACCAGCGATTCGACCCTTCCCCGGAAAATGTTGCGCCCGACCTGATGATCCCCCTTCAAAACCCGGATGAACTCCGGGCGGATGCACACCGTGACCGCCGCACCCGGCGAGGTGCTGATCTTCTTCTCGCAGGCGATGGCGCCGATTGCGGAATCGATCAGCGTGAAGGAATCCTCGCCGGTCGAGACCTTGCCCTCGATGAAGTTCGCGCGGCCGATGAAGTCCGCCACGAACCGCCGGTCGGAGTCGAAATAGATCTCCCGCGGCGTCCCCATTTCGATGATGCGGCCGCTCTTCATCACCGCGACGGTATCCGAGAGCGACAGGGCCTCGATCCGGTCGTGGGTCACGTAAACGGCGGTGATCTTGAGTTCCGTGAGAAAGGCCCGCAGCTCCTTGCGTGTCTCCTCCCGGAGCTTGGCGTCGAGGTTGGAGAGGGGCTCGTCGAAGAGGATCACCTTCGGCTCAGCGATCAGGGCCCGGGCGAGGGCGACCCGCTGCTGCTGCCCGCCGCTCAGCTTCGTCGCCGGCCGCCTCTCGAACCCGTCGAGCTGGACGAAATGGAGCGTCCTGGCGACCTTGCGGACGATCTCCTCCCTGGGTTCGTTGCGGGTCTGGAGCGGGTAGGCCACATTGTCGAAGACATTCATGTGGGGCCAGATGGCGTAGGTCTGGAACACCATCCCCAGTCCCCGCCGGTCCGGCGGGACGTAGATGCCCTTTTCCGCCGAGAAGACCACCTCGTTGCCGATCGCGATCTCCCCCGCGTCGGGCATCTCCAGGCCGACGATGCAGCGCAGCAACGTCGTCTTGCCGCAGCCGCTCGGCCCCAGCAGCGTGAAGATCCGGTTGGCCGGGATCGTAAGATCGACCTGATCCAGCGCCGCGATCGTCTTGCCTTCCGAGTAATAGTTCTTGTTGAGACCTTTGATGCGGATTTCCATTTTTTCAACCTATCACACGTCCGGACTCTTGCGATCCTGTTGCTGCATCACTTGAGAATGATGTTGCCTCCTCCGGCAGCCGGGCCGCCCGGAACGATGAGCCGGGACTGCTCCTGCCGCTGCAGTTCCTTGGCCTGTTCGACCAGGTGCGCCACGAATTCCTCCATGGCCTCGGAAAATTTGTCCATAGCCTGCTGGAGGTTTTGGGCATCGATCGGGAACTGAACGGGCATGGGGCCTTGCTGGGTGTAAATCTGGGACTCTCCTACAAAAAGAATCGGACGGGTTTTATCCGGTTCCCCATTCTGCTTGACCGGCGACAGCCGGCGGATGGAGCCAACCGTCAGATCGCTGAAAACCTCCTCCCGGTGAAGGTTCTGTTGATTGAATTTCGCTTTTTTCCCTTTTTCTTCCAAGTCTGCCATGATGCCCTCCCGAATCGTGATCGGCCATCATAAACCGCTTCACCATTTTTTCCAACCGTTATCGTGATGAGATAGGTTGAAAAATATGACCGGTTCGGGATGACGGCGTCTATGAGCCGGAAAGGAAATTCATATGACAACGCCCCTATGGAAAGCTTCTGGGCGTGCTCAAGAACGAACAGATCCACCATTGCCGGTATGCAACCAGACAAGAAGCCATACAGGACATTACAGGGTACATCGAGATTTTCTATAACCGGCAAAGGAAACAGGCCGGGCTCCGGTTCCTGTCTCCCGTGGCTTATGAACGATTGTTCTATGAAAAACGACTGGCGGCATGAAATGTTTGGTGTCCACTATTGACGACCAACCTCAGCCACCCCCGAGGATGATTCAGACGATACACACATCGACTACAAATGAACCGTTGTCGGTGCTAAAAGGAATTATGACGCTCGGGCCACTGAGCACATGGCTGATGACATGGCCTTTACCCGAAACCACGGTAGGGATCGCCGCGGTAATCGTCAGTCCTTCATACTGGAGCCTCTTTCTCGCATCGCCGGAAATCATGTTGGTTATCTCTCCCACAGCGTCCTTGATCTCGTCAGTGATGGAGGTGAACTCCTCTCCCAGCATATTGGATACGATCTTGCGAATACAACCCTCGGTGAAAGTCACCGCCAGCGATCCCCTCATCGATCCGGTAAGACCGATGATTCCGGTGACATCGCCGTGGGCGGTATTATCGGTCTTCACATACGGCTTCCCTGCGATAGGGTCCACAAAGGCCATCGTTTTTATGACATTAACCGTACTGTCAATAAAGGCATTTATGTGTTTGACGTCCATCAATCACCCTTTTTGGAAAATCCATTTTTTTCAGGTGCCGCTTCCAGCACCCTCTCAATCGCTTCCAGGAGATCTCTGGATTTAAACGGTTTCGAAATAAAGTCGCTGACACCGTGCGCGAACGCCTCATCCCTGCTTACCTCTAAGCCTTCTACCGTCAGCATGAGAAACGGGGTCTGGCCGATATCACGATCGGCTCTGACCTTCTTGAGAAGCTCTATCCCCGTCATGCCGAACATATTCCAGTCAGAAATAATCAGGTCGATCCTTCGTGACTTCACGATTTTGAGTGCCGGTGTCCCGTCGTATGTCGAAACGATATCCTGGTACCCGGCCCTTTCCAAGACCTTTCTGATCATGGTCCTCATGGACTCATTGTCATCAACGACTAAAATAGCAGCACTCTTTTTACTCATTTGTTTCCTTTGAGTTGCCCTTTTTTATATTTTGATAAAACTTTGCTTTCAAGGGATTGAAGTATAGGGGGGCTGTTTTTGCTTGTCAATGAATATTATGCATCAAAAGATTTAATGACCGGGGCGATTTGTTCGGATCGGTATAATATCCCCCCGTGACCTCCTCACTCGCGTGAAGGGCTGTCCGATCCATGAACAGATTCTCAGCACGAGACCGCCCGTTTCAGTCCGAATTCAATAGACCCGAACGACAAGTGACACCAACGCTTTGTATTTGATTTTTTAGACTAACGCCCACCACGGGCATGGAGGGAGTGGATAAATCTTAACTTTGGTTCATCTGTTCATCCGCCCAGCATACGTTTTTCTTGATCAATTCGGGTATTGGAAGATCGTAGGGGCAGCGGGTGGTGCATACACCGCAATCGGTGCAGTTCCTGCCTTTTTCGATGCCTTCTTTATGGAATCCCTTCTGCAAAATTCCTTTCCCCATCCTTTTGACCATGGAACGGATACCCAAAACCATTTGAATGGGAATCTCTTCCGTACAGGGTTGGCAGTAATCACACCGACGGCAGAAGACCTTGTCGTAATGCTTTTGGATTTCCTCGATCTCCTTTTTCTCTATCTCCGTCAACCCTTGCCCTTCCTGGAAGACCTTCCAGTTCTCATCCATGAGATCCTTCTGTTCCACCCCGGCAATGACCAGGATCCCCGGCTGAGAAAGGACATATTTCAAGGCTAACCTGGCGTTTTCTACAATCCCGCCGGAGAACGGTTTCATCGCGATCACCCCGATATTCTTTTCTCTCGCCTTGGGAATAAGCTTTTCCGCGGCCAAAGGTTCGAGAAAGCTGAAGCAAACCATGATTGTGTCGAAGAACCCGTCATCGAGAGAACGGTCCAGTATGTCCAGACTGTGGCTGCTGATCCCGATGTGGCCGACCAGCCCCTCCTCCCTGGCCTTGTTGAGCGCTTCCAGAGCGCCCCCAGGGGCAGTGACATTCTGGTAGTCAGCATTGTCCCTCACAAAATGACACTGGTAAAGATCAATATAGTCCCTTTGGAGCTCCTTGAGGCTCGTCTCCAGGTCCATCCTGACCTCGTCATATCTTCTGCTCAGCGATTTTGAGGCCAGGATGACTTTCCTGTCTGTTTGCTTCAAGGCCAGCCCGATTCGACGCTCGCTGGTCGTATAGACGCGGGAGGTATCGATAAAATCTACTCCGAGCCGAATAGCGCGCAAAACCGTCTCCACGGCCTGGGCTTCACTGACCCGCTGAATAGGGATTCCACCAAACCCCAAGCGATAGACTTCAAGTCCCGTTCTTCCAATGACCATTCTTTCCATAGGCTTACTTCCCTTTCCCTCTTGTAAGGCATTGCTCCTGTGAGGCGGAAGTATAAGGAGAGCCGCCTTGTCTGTCCATTACTATTTATCACAAAATGTGGGGCATGGTGTCGATAAAGGAGAAAAGGATGTGTCTCGCGTCCGTCCGTTTTGAGCACCGTTCAACCCGCATTCAATGTCTTGCCCGATCAGCCAACATCAACTGCAGTTGAACCTCAGATTACCTACCACGCTTTCGAATACTTATGTAAACGCCCGCGACGAGATAATGACATTCAGCTTTTCGAAACCCGCATAGGCAAAATACCCAGCAAACAAAATTAGAAAGACTGCACAGGCAGAAATAAGACCGCGGTAAAGGCGATTGGTTAGAAAATGTCTGCCCCCTGCCACAGCAGCCGCGACAAGTGAATACCAGACCAGGTCAGCCAGAATATGGCCGACAAAGAAAAAAGCTATGCCCCAGAAACCAAACCGCCGGGAATAGAGAATATAACCCAGGCCGATTGTTGCCCACCAGATGATCCAATATGGATTGGCCACACTCATCAATATGCCGCTAATCATTGGATGACTCCTCCGCTTATGGTCTCCTTCCCATGAAAGACGCAAGGAAGGCAAGGAACGGAACATCCCGAAGGCCATCCAGAAGAGAATTATGGAGCCGATCAGGGCGGTTGCTATAAAAACCGCCGGCTGTTGAAAAAAAGGCGCCAGCCCCAGCAGAAAGGCGATAACGAGTACCAACTCCAAGATGGCGTGACCGGTAACCAGAAGTGGCCCTGCGATGAAACCGCGTTGCGAGCTTTCACTGATTGTAGCGGTCAGAAGTGGCCCCGGCATCAGGGCTCCGGATAACGCGATAACAAAGGATGAAGCAAAAATTGTTAATAGGGCCGTCAACACGGGTCTTCTGATTTCCTTCTCGTATTATTAAAAAAAGCCCTCTACTGGTGCAACTCCAGCACTACCACATGGTTTTCTGCCGCGGGCCAAGCCATGCCGGCGATGCGTTCCCCATTGAACTCACCGACCACCGAACGGCCTGCGGTATTAGCGACCTTGAGCTTGGCCGCTGACACACCAGCCACGCCGGGCGGAATGCCGGCGGGCGGGCTCTTGCCGTCCAGGCTGATTTTGTCGCGCGGGAGGCCGAAGTAGCCGCGCGGTCGCGTCAGCGTGACCACCGACATGGCGTCTTTGTCGGCATCGGCCAGGCGTTCTGCGCGCAAGTTGATGATGTTTGACGAGCGCGCAAACGGCGAGCGGTAGATGTGCGTAACGGCATAGCCGGGCGCGGCGATCACAAACTCGTAGCTGGTCTTGTTGTCGGCGCCAAAGGGGCCCCACAGGCCATCGGCGCCCAGCGTCTTGCGATGGACGGCCGCACCCAGGCGTTCGCCGGTGGCAGCGTTCGTGGCATACACCTCGACAGTGGCGCCGGCGAGCGGCAGGTTGGTGGGGTAGTTGCCTTGCGCGTTGTTCAGGCCCAGGCCCGACACCTTGCCGGCGAGCACGATCAAGTCCTCAGGCACGACCATCAGTGTGGACGGCGACTTGCCGGTTATAAAGCGATAGGCCTGCTCGAACGCCTTGGGGCTGAACGAGGTTTCGCGGTGGTCGATGCCGGCGATGACCACGTTCTCGGCGCCCTTGAGTGCCGGCCCCTCGAAGGTCACGTTCGTAGGCTTGCCCTTGGCGCCCAGCCACACCCCATCGGGCTGAGCATATTTGTCATTGTTATCGGAACGGATCGTCAGCCATTTCACGCCCGGCGTGACCTCGTCGCCATTCGGACCTTTGGGCGCATTGAGCCCGGTGAGGAAAGGGCCGGCGCCGTTGAATTCGTTGCCGGGGTTGTTGCCGATGTCGGCACGGACACCGTGGTTGGGCGTACCGCCAAGGATGGCGTGCGACACCTTGGCCGCTCCACCCCCGTTGGCGATGTAGTTGCGAATGGCGTTGCCGCCCCGCGAGTTGCCGAACAACACCACATGGTTCGCGCCCGTCATCTTGATCACCTTGTCGACCTCGGCCGACAGGTACTGCACGTGCTCAGTGGTCGATGTGCGGCCGTCTTGCGGTTTGGTATCGGCATCACGCGCCAGCGGGTACGGTACGTCAATCGCATGCAGACGTTCGCGCGGCCAGCCATTCGACTCGAACCGCCAGGCGGTAGTATGCCACAGCGCAGCCGTGTCGCCATTGCCGTGCACGAACACAATAGGTGAGTAGGAGACGGTTGTGGTAGGCGCGTGGGCGCATGCGGTGAGTAGTGCAGCGCTGACGGCAATGGCCAGCATCAGCCCTCGGCGGATATTCCGTTTTTTCCTTGGGCTTCCGTTTAAAGCTATCACTTTCATAAAGTTAACCCCAACCTCATTTTATCTCGTTATAAATCGTCTGGACCAGCGCCGACTGGTTCTGTTCAAACTGTTTCTGCACCTCCTCGATGCTCTGGCCTTTCACCTTGAGACCGCGCACTTTCTCCTGCAGGGCCTTCATCTGGGCAATATGGTTCTGGACCGCAGCGCGATCGATCACATCATTGTGCCCGCAGACAAATTTATGGGCATCTATGGTAGAGAGCATCTTTTCCAGTGCCGCTACCTCGCCGAACGAGCTCCCGCCCTTGTAGGCATGAATCAACTGCACCCGGGTGGTGAATATCTGGTCGCCGATGAACGCCACTTTCTCATTCGGAAAATACACTACCGTGTCCCCGGTGGTGTGGCCAACTCCGAAATAATGGAGCTCGATACGTTTCGCGCCGACCTGCAGATCCATTCTGTCCTTGTAGATGACCGAGGGCAGGAATTCCTTGAGCGCCGGGTTGTTCCAATCGGATGGGGTGCCATTCATGGAGGGAGCGAAGAACTCTTTCAGACAGTTCTCGTGTGCGATGAAGGTCAGACCTGCGGGCTGGAACCGGTTGCCGAACACATGGTCGCCATCCGCATGCGTGTTCACCAGGCGGCTGACAGGGTTGTCCGTGAGTTTCTTGATTGCCGCGAGCACCTGTCCGACCGATACCAAATCCTGTTTCGAGTCGATGAGCAGCACTTCCTTTTCGCCGATGTATGCACCCGTATTCGCGCCCCGTCCTCCGGTGAACATATAGATGTTAGACTCGACCTGCTTCGAAACGACCGGTGAGGAAGCGATAGGGGCTTGGGCTTGTTGACCAAATGCCGATGTTGAAGATAAAATAACAAGAACAAGAATAGAAAAAATCTTCAAGAAAATTTTTTTCATAGTCCCTCTTCTTTGGATTGTGATTAAAATCCTGCAATGCAAGCCCTGAATTTCTTTCTCGAAAATGTGCTACCCAGACCGACTTCACGTTTACGGCGCTGCGAAAATCTTCTTGAACTCGTCTCCCCACTTCTTGATCTCGTCATCCGACAGTTCGCGGATCGGGATGACCTTCGCCTTGTCGATTCCGGCGATCGGGGGATAGATGCCCGGGGCGAGGACATATTCGCCCACCTTCTCGGCCATGATCTTCATGGCGTCCTGGGACAACCAGTAATCCACGAACAGCCTCGAGGCGTTGGGGTGGGGTGCGCCGGCCGTAATGGCCATTCCCCGGGGAGTCCCCATCATCGGCTGGGAAACCTTTGCCCAATCCAGCGGCGCGGGGGCCTTGGTGATGATGTATTTCGGCATCGAGATACCGATCAGTTTCTCACCGCTCTCGATCGGGGCCGGTGTGGGGCCGAAAGAGGCCACGAACATCGGCTTGTTGGCGGCCAGCCCTTTGAGGAACTTCATCCATTCCGCATCCGATTTGATCACGTTTTCCTTCAGTCCGATGAGCCAGGAGATCGTCGTCGGATGGGAGGAGGGATCGGCCATGACGATCTTCCCCTTCCACTTCGGGTCGGTCAGGTCTTCATACTTCTTGGGAACATCGGCCGGTTTGACCAGTTCCTTGTTGTAGATCAGGGCGGCATATTCAATGCCGAAGCTCTGGATCTTGCCGTCCTTGTTTGCCCATTTCGGATATCCGGCCGCGGCGGGAGATGTATATGACGCCAGAACGCCCTTTTCCATCAGAAATTCGAGGACCGGCATGGGCGCCTGGAGAACGTCGGCCGTGAGCTTGCCGGCCGCGTGTTCCGTCAGGATGGTCGCAATGAATTTGGTGGTGGAGAGTCTTGTATACTCCGCCTTGACGCCGTACCTCTTTCCAAAATCCTCCAGGATCGGCTCCACGGAGGTGATGTTGGCATAAAACGTCACCTTTCCTTCCGTCTTTGCCTTTTCCACCAGGGCCTGCCCTGCCGAACCCTTCGCATCCGTCCCTGCCGCGAAAACGCAGGGAGCCGCAAACAGAACCAAAATGACAAAAATGATGAGTTTCTTCATAAGTTTTTCCTCCTTGTGTTTTGGTAACACGCTTGGGCAATATTGTCAAATTCGACATTTTTACCCATATTTCCTTGACAAACCCTTTCAGCTATGGTTTATAGCCAAGCTCATTAATTTAAACCGGGGATCAGATAATGAAAAAGACATTGACAGTGTTCAGCAACACCAAACGAAAGCGCACCCATGGTTTTCTCGTCCGGATGGCCACAAGGGGCGGCAGGGCCGTTCTCAACCGAAGACGGGCGAAGGGCAGGAAGAGGCTGTCGGTGTAACCCCAGCGGGCGGGCCAAAGGCAGGTCGGTGAGGCCCCGGGAAAGGGGCGGCAGGGCATGGAATCCCAAACCTTTGGCAAAGACGAACGCATTCGGAAAAGACAGGATTATTTGCGGATCTATGAGCAGGGAGTACGGAGTCACTCGGCGCGTTTCACTATTATCACATGCCGCAACCAGTCGGGAATCAGAAGACTGGGTACGACGGTCAGCAAGAAAGCCGGGAACGCCGTACAAAGAAACAGGATCAAACGCCTTTTGCGCGAGTTTTTCAGATTGAACAAATCCAGGCTTCCAGCTTCGCAGGACATCGTGATCATCGCTAAAAGGGGCATATTGCCGCTGACCTACAGAGATGTTTGCACGGAACTGGAGAGTCGCCTGATCCACAGAGCCGATGTC
>Ga0208566_1001298_pt1 | contig 14799 bp, 11 predicted proteins | sample PL_2010_150m_FD_184159 | JGI IMG/M metagenome (GOLD analysis project Ga0208566, IMG submission 184159) | Freshwater microbial communities from Powell Lake, British Columbia, Canada to study Microbial Dark Matter (Phase II) - PL_2010_150m... | ecosystem: Environmental > Aquatic > Freshwater >...
CACCCACTCCTGGTAAGACTAGTTTATCGGCAACCTTAATCTTATCTGTCTGATTAGTTACCTGGCAAACCCCTCCCAATCCCTCAAGCGCCTTTTGCACGCTGTGAATATTACCCATGCCATAATCAACAATTACAATCATTTTAGTCAATGATGCCCTTAGTTGAAGGAATCCCCTTTCTGCGCGGATCAAGTTGTATTGATTGATCTAAGGCAATCCCTAAGGCTTTAAAGATAGGCTCTAAAGTTGTATGTAAATCCTTATCAAGTGGCGCAACCATAATATTAAGGTTTAAACCAAGATTTTTGGCAAAGGCTTCAAAAAAGTGTTCGGCATCCTTGAGCGCATATCCGTCCTGAGGTTTTGGGATGACAGTTTCTATCCCCCCGTTAAAGCGAAAGGAGCCTCTTCCACTGATATCCACTACCACATTGGCTAAAACATCCTCCATCGGCACCGAAGCTGAACTAAACCTCCTGATCCCCAGCTTCTTGCCTAACGCTTTTTTAAAAGCTCCCCCTAAAACAATCCCTACATCTTCATTGGTATGATGAATATCAACCTTCAGGTCACCCCGAGCAATAATCTCTAAGTCAAATAACCCGTGGAAGGCGAATAATTCCAACATATGATTAAGTATGCCTATGCCGCTGTCAATTTTAGCCTTGCCTTTTCCGTCGATGTTTAATTTTACCTGGATATCAGTCTCCCGGGTCTTTCTTCTGATCATTGCACTTCTTTTTTTAGTTGCCATTAGCTCTCCTTCTTGAAAAAATTAAAACCGCGCCTTAACTGAATCTAAGTGACTATTTAACCCTTCAATAGTAGCTATTTTCTCAATCGGGTCCCTGATTTTTTCCAGGGATTTTTTTGTATAGCTGATAATATGACTGCTTTTAATAAAGTCCGTAACCGACAGGCCGGAAAAAAATCTGGCGGTCCCCTGCGTAGGTAAAACATGACTGGGGCCTGCGATATAATCACCTAATACCGTAGGGCTATAAGGCCCCAAAAATATTGCCCCGGCATTCCTGACGTTTTTGAGCAGTTTCTGTGGATTTTGCACTAATATCTCAAGGTGTTCGGGAGCAATCTTATTACTGATCTCAACCGCCTGCTCAAGGTTTTTGGTTAAGATAATTGACCCGTTTACCTCAACCTGTGATTTTATCTGTTTAGCCAGGTTTTTGGAATTAGTAATCAGTATAGCCAAACCGCGCGCGTGCTCTGCCTGTGCCTTGAGGTCTGCAATAATATATTTGGGGTTGCTATAACGGTTGGCAATAATCACCAACTCCGTAGGTCCGGCAATCATATCAATATCCACTAACCCAAAAACCTGTCTTTTAGCCTCGCTGACATAGATATTTCCCGGCCCGATAATCTTATCTACCCGCGGAATAGTTTTAGTCCCATAAGCCAAAGCGGCAATCCCTTGCGCTCCCCCAACTCGGTAAACTTCGTCTACTTTTAAAAGATTAGCAACAACCAGGATATGCGGGTTGATATAGCCGTTTTTATCCGGCGGGCTGACCATTATAATTTTTTTTACGCCGGCTATTTTAGCAGGCAATACCGTCATATAAACACTAGAGACCAATGGCGCGGTGCCTGCCGGAATATATATTCCTACTTTATCTAAAGGAGTATAATTCTCTCCCAAGATAGTGCCTTCGGCATCCCTAATCTTCCAGGATTTTTTTAAGGTCTTGCGATAAAACCGGTTTACATTATCGATGATCACCTTTAAGGTTGAAACAAAGTTAGGGCTGATATTCTGATAAGCCCCGCTGATTTCGATTTCCGAGACTTTCAGCTGCCGCACGGACAGTTTAACCCTGTCAAATTTCCTGGTATATTTAATTACCGCCTCATCCCCTAAAACGCGCACGTCATCGATAATCCTGCGTACTTTCTCCTCCAGGCGCCTGGACCTTGTTAACCCGCGGTTATAAATCCGCTCTAATTTTTTACTGTCTGAACGTATTATCTTCATCTCTATCCTCCGAGGAGTTCCCTTAACCTAAGGAAAACCCGATCGATATTTTCCGGTTTACTACCTCCGGCTTGGGCAAAATCTTTCCTGCCACCGCCGCTACCTGCGACTAAAACAGCGATATCGTTGATTAATTTCTGCGCGTCTTTGCCTTCTTGGCATAAGTTCTCAGTTATACCCAAGACTAACAATGCCCTGCCGGCATTGACAGAAGCCAGCAAAATAACAGCGCGCTTTAGTTTTTGCCTTAAGAGGTCTACGCTCTCACGCAAAATATTCATATCCGCATCTTGAAGCTGCCCATAAACAAATTTAAAATCACCAATCGGTTCGGCATTGCTGACTAAGTTCTCTAGCTGGTTTTTAGCCGCATCCAGTTTTTTCGCGCTCAGCTGTTTTTCCAGATCTTTTAGCCTGGATAGCCTTCTCTGCAAATCCTGGGTTATCTTGGAAGCCGGCAGATTCAGAGCCAAAGCGAGATCATTTATAATATCTTCCTCGTTTTTAACCATTCTATAGGCAAAATTTCCAGTAGCAGCTTCTATTCTGCGTATGCCGCTGGCAACCGCACCCTCATGAATAATTTTAAATAGGCAAACCTGGCTTGTAGAATCAAGATGTGTTCCTGCGCAAAGTTCCAAAGAAATATCCCCTATCCCTACAACGCGCACGCGCGATTCGTACTTTTCCGCAAAAAACGCCAAAGCTCCTTTTTTTCTTGCTTCTTTCAATGTTAGCTGTTTTTTGGTTACAGAATAATCGCTCATTACGTACTCATTTACCACCTCTTCTATCCTGTTAAGCTGTTTACGTTCAATATCTTTAAAATGCGTAAAATCGAACCGTAATCTTTCTTCTGCTACTAAAGATCCTTGTTGCCGCACGTGCTGGCCAAGGACTTTTCTTAATCCTGCCTGTAAAAGATGGGTGGCGGTATGGTTGCGTGCGATAGCCAAACGGCGCTGGCTGTTAACAACAGCTAATAGCAGATCGCTCTTTTTAAAACTGCCCTCTTTAACCCGGCCGCTATGTAAGATTACCTTTCCTATTTTTTGTGTATCAAGAACCTCAAATTTATTTTTACCTTTGGCCAGTTCACCCTGATCGCCGAGCTGGCCTCCGGATTCGGCATAAAATACCGTTTGATCGAGTATAATTCTAACCTCTTGCCCGCTTATAGCTTTTTTTATTTGTTGGCCGCCTTTAAAGATTCCCAGTATTTTTGCCTTAGCCGAATAATTATCATAGCCCAGGAATTTCGTGGTTTTAAAATCAAATTTCTCCTCTTTAAAAGAAAATACATCCCCCTTCATCATACTCTGCAGCTTAGAGCGGTTCTTCTGTTCTGCTAATTCTTGGTTAAACCTCGTTTCTGAAATGACTATCCCGTTTTTCTTCGCCCACTCAAGGCTTAATTCTAAAGGAATCCCGAAAGTATCATAAAGCTGAAAGGCAATAATACCTGCTTGTTCGGGATCAGGTTTACTGCCGGAAGTATTGAACTTATCCGCTAAAAGCAGGCCGCTGGAGCCTAAAACAGAAATAAAATTCCGTTCTTCAGCCAGGATAATCGCGGCAATATTTTCTTTACGCTTTAATAATTCAGAGTAAGGGTCTTTCATTATCTTGGCCAATAAAGGAACGAGCTTATAGAGAAACGCTTGTTTTATGCCTAAAGCACGTAAATGGAGGGTGCTGCTGCGGATGATTTTTCTGACCACGTATCCGCGTTTCTCATTGGAAGGGAGTATCCCGTCGTAAATAGCAAAAACAATTGCCCTAATATGGTCGCTTACCGCATAGATATCCTCAAAGCTGTTTTTATTTGCGCTTGCTGCGCGCGATATTTCTTTGACTAGCGGAGCGAATAAATCCGATTGAAAATTGTTTTGTACTCCTTGCATCACTGCTGCCAACCTTTCTAAGCCCATTCCGGTATCAATATTCTTTTTTGGCAGTGGCTCTAATATCCCTTCATCTTTGCGGTTAAACTGGGTAAAAACTAAGTTCCATATTTCTACGAACCTTCCGCAGTTGCAGGCCAAAGAACAATTCTCTCTGCCGCAGCCGGCACCCTTACCGAAATCAAAGAAAATCTCAGAACAAGGCCCGCAAGGCCCATTCGGCCCTTTTTCCTTGGCTTCGGAAGGCCAAAAGTTTTGCTTATCCCCTAACTTAATGATCTTATCCTTGCTTAATTTTACCTCATCTTTCCAAATCCTGTAAGCTTCATCATCATCTTTATATACGGAAACCCAAAGCTTATCTTGGTCAATACCTAGCTCGCGGGTAAGGAATTCCCAGGCATAAATAATGGCCTCCTGCTTAAAATAATCACCGAATGAAAAGTTACCGAGCATCTCAAAAAAAGTATGGTGGCCGGCAGTCTTTCCTACCTTATCCAGATCATCAGTTCTTAGGCAGCGCTGCGCCGTGGCTGCCCGGCTAAATCCGGAATTATAGCCGAGAAACTCCCGTTTAAACTGATTCATTCCGGCAGGGGTGAACAATACTGTCGGATCATCCGCAGGAACCAATGAATCGCTTTCTACTATCTTATGTTTTTTGGATTTAAAGAAGCCTAAGAATTTTTTCCTTAAAAGATCTGCTTTCATTCTTTATACATTCGCAATAGTAAAACCTCGTCATTTATGGCTAGGATGAACGAAGTTTTTTTTGAGTATCAACCATAACATGCCTCGGCTTTTAAGCCGAGGTACCCGTAGGTTGATTTAGGCACTCGCTGACTATCCCAGGTGAAAATCCACGGCGTAATAAATAAGCGAAAGTGCGCCTCTTGGCGTTTTGCGGTTCTATTCTTTTGAGTTTAGAGAGCCTCTCTTGGATAATTCCGCTGACTACCTCTTTTTCCGAATAATTATTTTTTATACTGGCTAATTGTTCCTCAATAGTCTGATCGGCTATACCTTTTGCCATTAACTCTTGTTTAAGCCGGCGCAAACCCAGTGGTTTTTTAATCCGGGAATTAACCCAGCTTCTGGCAAAAAATTCGTCGTCCAGGAATTTTTTTTCTTTCAGGAAAACAATGGTCTTACGGATGATCTCCTGATTAAATTTTTTTCTCTTTAGCCTCTCTGAAAGCTCATACTCGCTGCGTAATCTGAATTTAAGCAAAAGAAAGGCGTAAGCCCTGGCTTTTTTTAGCTCTTGCTGATAATTTCCCACTTCTCCGGCGACTGCTTAATTATTAAAGAGAGATTTTTTTTCTGATTTCCTTCTCTATCTCTTGCGCTAATTTCTCTTTTTCTTTCAACAGCTTAATTGCCTGATCTCTACCCTGGCCGATTTTTTCATTTTGAAAGGAAAGCCAGGTTCCTGACTTCTCGATAATACCCAAGTTAAGCGCAGCATCGATGATGCTGCCGGCTTTAGATATCCCTTCATCGTGCAGGATTTCGAATTCTGCTTCACGGAAAGGCGGGGCAACTTTATTTTTAACTACCCTCACCCTTACCCTACCTCCGATTACCTTCTCTTGGACCTTTAAACTAGCAATCCTCCTGACATCCAATCGTACCGAGGAATAAAATTTTAGCGCTCTTCCTCCCGGAGTTGTCTCAGGGTTGCCAAACATGATTCCGATTTTTACCCTCAGCTGGTTAATAAAGATAACGCAGGTGCGCGATTTGCTGATAGCGGCGGTCAATTTCCGCAATGCCTGAGACATCAGGCGAGCCTGCAGGCCGACATGGGCATCTCCCATCTCTCCTTCAATCTCAGCGCGGGGGGTAAGCGCAGCTACAGAATCAATTACGATCAGGTCAACGGCATTTGAGCGGACCAGGGTTTCCGTAATCTCTAATGCCTGTTCGCCAGTATCAGGCTGCGACATCAAAAGCTCATCCAAGTTTACGCCGATAATCTTAGCGTAAGTAGCGTCAAAAGCATGCTCAGCATCAATAAAGGCAGCTACCCCGTTTTTTTTCTGGATCTCTTTGATTGCGCTTAAGCTTAAAGTAGTCTTACCTGATGCCTCAGGCCCAAAAATCTCTACTACCCTGCCCTTGGGTAATCCGCCTACGCCTAAAGCCCAATCCAAAGTTAAAGCACCTGTTGGAATAGTTTCTACATTAACCTTGATCTCCCCGCCTAATTTCATAATCGAACCTCTTCCGAATTGCTTCTCGATCTGGGCTAGGGCAAGCTCTAACGCCTTTTGCCGATCGCTGATATCTTTTGTGATTTCCTTTTTTTTCTCTATAACCATGGTTTCCTCCAAGTTTCACCTACCTCTTTCTCTAAATTGAGATTATAATTATATCCCACCCATATTTATCTGTCAACTACTTTAGGGACGGTTCTCAACTCAAAGGGAAAGTGTCCCCATAATCTTAAAATATAAATGGATTATCCAAAATACTAATGTTCCTTTGCCTATAAATATAACTACTCCAAGGATATTCTTTAATCCGTGAAACCAGCCCTGCCCTCAAGGGGTTATTTTCGATGTAATTGATGCACCCTAAGAGATAGTTATCTTTTTCTATCAGCCTGCTTTTAAATCTGTCCTGCCAAAGATGGCCCACTTTATCATATTTAAAATTAAAATATTGACTATAGCTCAAGTTTAAACCGTGAAGAACTTTCTTTAATAGGCTTGGTATCCCTACTTCTATGACAAGATGTACGTGGTTAGGCATCAAACAAAAGCTATATAGCTTGAAATTATAGCGCTCCTTGTATTTATATAGCAGGCTTAAATATTTTTCATAATCTTCTCCTTTCAAAAATACTGGCTGTTTTTGGTTACCCCTCGAGATAATATGGTAACATCCGTTCTCTGTCGTAACTCTGGCTATTCTTGGCATCCTTATCACCTCCTACCATAATAGACGTAAAGTTAAAGTATTTCTAACGCAAAAATTAGGGGACACTTTCCTCACGAGTTGAGAACCGTCCCTAAGGGATTGACAGAGGCAAGAAAGTATGCTAAATTTACACAGTATGGAAGAGATTGATAAACTTAAAAAAGAAACAGAGCGTACTAAGGCTGAGCTGGCTATCCTCTATGAGGTTTCTAACGCCATGCGTACTACCCTTAAGCTGGATGAAATCCTTTATATCATCCTTACCGGGGTTACGGCGCATACGGGTTTAAGCTTTAATCGGGCGTTGTTATTTCTGGTAAACGAGAAAGAAAAGCTGATCGAAGGCAGGATGGCTATTGGCCCGGAAAGCGGCGAAGAGGCAAACCGCATCTGGAGTAATATCGAACATGAAAAGATGGGGCTGGAGGAATTAATCAGTGCCTACAAAGACTCCAAAAATATCAGCGAGTCTGGTTTTAATAGGCAGGTACAGCGGATTGTTATCCCTTTAAAACAGAATAATACAGAACTGCTTAGCTTGGGCGTACTCGACGGCATGCCTTTGCACCTCACCCGGGAAACCCTACAGAATTACCGCGATGACCCGATTATTCAATTATTAAATAGCGATGAATTGGTAATTACTCCCTTAAAAGCCAAAGACAAAGTCAACGGTATTGTCCTGGCTGATAATTTTATTACAAAGAGGCCGATTACTAAAGACGATATCCGTATGCTGATCATGCTAGCTAACCAGGCAGGCCTGGCAATAGAAAATTCCCAGTTATACGAAAAGACGGTTCAACGCGCACACTCTGATTCCCTGACCGAACTATGGAATCACGGCTATTTCCAATACCTGCTCCAGTTAGAGCTAGACAAAGCCAAGGCAGCTGGTTTAGCGATGAGCCTGATTATGTTGGATATTGACGATTTTAAGATTTATAATGACACATTGGGGCATCAAGCCGGGGATAAGACCCTCAAAGAACTGGCACTCTTATTAAAGAATCAATCTCGGAGGATGGATTTTGTCTGCCGTTACGGCGGAGAAGAGTTCACAATTATTTTACCGCAAACCAGCAAGAAAGAAACTTTTTTAATCGCCGAGCGTTTTAGGGCAGATATTGAAAATTACCGTTTCAGCCAAGAAGAAATCCTTCCAAATAAAAAGCTTACCGTTAGTGTGGGCATAAGTTCCTACCCAGAAGACGGCTTCTCTCCTGCGCAATTAATCTCTAGCTGCGATAAAGCTCTGTATAGAGCTAAAAGTAAAGGCAAGAATTCTACCTGCTATTAGGTCTGGGCAGTTGCAACTGCCTCGGGTTCCTTCTCCTGGGCCTCTTTATCTTTCGCAAATTTTACCGAAACAATCTTAGAAACTCCCGATTCCTCCATAGTAATGCCGTACATCACGTTAGCATTAGTGATGGTTTTCTTATTATGGGTAATCACAATAAATTGCGACTGCTTGACAAACTCATGAAGGATGCGGCTGAATCTATCCACATTGGCCTCATCTAGGGCTGCGTCGATCTCGTCTAATATACAGAACGGGGAAGGCTTAACCTTGAAGATGGCGAAAATCAACGCTATCGCCGACATAGACTTTTCCCCTCCGGAAAGTAAAAGCACATTCTGTAATTTCTTGCCCGGCGGCCGGCAAATAATCTCGATTCCGGACTCTAAAGGGTCGTTCTCATCGATTAAGAATACCTGAGCGTCCCCGCCATTAAATAATAAGCGGAAGTAGTTACGGAATTCCTCCTTCACCTTTTCAAAAGTTTCTAAAAACATCTTCTTTGTAGTACGGTTAATCTTTAGTATTACCTCCTGCAGCGCCTGCTTAGCCGAAGTAAGATCGCCCTGCTGTTGGACCAGAAAATCGTAACGTTTTTTTAATTCATCGTACTCCTCAATCGCCACCAAATTAACCGTACCGTAGGAATCAAGTTTTTCTTTTAATTTCTCAATTTCCGCTTTGAGGGTATCTATTCCCGATGCCGTATCTTCGGGGATCTCGCTGATATCCTCTAGCTCTATTCTATAGGATTGCCGGATTCTCTCTTTCAGGCTTAATAAATTAAAATCTAAATCCTTATTTTTCATTTGCAATTCATAAAGGTTATCTTTTATAGAGTCTAACGATTTACGGCCGCTTTCGATTTTCTTTACCACGTCGCTAGAGCCTAAGGTAATCTCCTGGTACCTGGCTTCTTTCTCTTTTAGCAAATCTTTTTGGCTGGCTGCCTGTTCTCTGATTTGATCATTCTGCAGCTTTAACTGGTCGATATCCAAGGCCAGCGACTCCTTTTTATCCATTCCTTCTTTTATCTGTTTCTCGAGGTTTGTCAGGCTATCTTTATCCTGCAGGTAGGTATCTTCAGCCATTTTAAGCGTAACCACATCCGAGTCAATGCGTTTGTTCAGCGCCTCTAGTTCGGTCTTACTCTGGGTAATCACCACCAATAATTCTTCCTTAACAGCGCTGTTTGCGCTAATGTTATTCTGTTCGCTGGTTATCGACTCCTCTAATCTTTTCTGCTCCGTCTCTGCCTTAGATAAGGCCGAATTCAAATTATTTAACTTTCCTTCCAGAATAGAAAGATCGTTTTTAATTTCCTCTAATTCAATAACAATAACCTCTTCCTCTTCATTTAACCTGTTAAATTGCTCAGTAACCGCCTGCTGTCCAGCCTTCTTATTCGCTAAATTAAGCTCCTGGGCCCGCAGCTCTTCCTGAATCCCAAGAAGGTTATTTTTTAACTCCTCAAGGCGCTCTTCTTTGCTTAAACGGTCATTCCTTAAAAGCTCGATCTTCTGCTTTAAGTGGCTTATTTTATTGTCGATATTAGTAGTATCTAACTCAATCGGTTTAGCTTCACCGGATAATTTATAGCTTGCCGGTTCAAAATACGCCCGGTCCTCATCGCTTAAGTTAAAATAATCCTTTACCTTAATTACTAAACCGTTTAATCTTTCGTCGGGAAGTTTGTCCAGATAGATTACTGCGTTCATCGATTCGCTGATATCCTGATAGCGGCTTTTTAGCTTATCAATGAATTCTTTTTGGGATTCTAAAGTCAGTACTTGTTTTTCTAGATCTAAAATCTGATTATTCAAATTGGTCAGGGATAAGTTTTCTTCTTCAAGGCTATTTCTTAACTGGCTAGTCTTAAGGTTCAGGTCAGCGTAAGTTTTCTCCAGGCTTACCACCTCTTTGGTAATCTGCTCGAGGCTCTCTTGAACCTGAGCCTTTTCTTCTTTTACCTTGGCCCGTTCTACCTGCAGCCTTCTTTCTCTGGCAAGAAAAATTTGCCTGTGGGAGAGCGCATCGTTAATTTCATTCTTAGCATTTGCCGTTTTGGTTACCAGTTCAATCGTATTCTTTTTAGATTGTGAAATCTTGTCCAAAGAAAGCTTGATCGATAAAATAATATTATCGAGCGCTTTCTGATTATTATCTAAAAATGATCTTTTTTCCTCTATCTTCCCTTTTAAGTTGTCATATTCTTTCTTGATCGTATCAAATTTCTCCCTGTTTAAAACTAATCTGCCCTCTACCTGCTTAAGCTGGGACTCCAGATACTTCCTGCCTTCATCTAATTCTTTGATCTTCTCCTGGTTAAAAATGAGCCTTTCATTATTCCTAATCTCTGCATTATCCAGGCTGAGAATCTGGTTCCTGACGGACATGATTGAATCTTCCAGTGTTCTTAATTCCTCCTGCCGGACGGAGATTTTTGATTCCGCTTCCTTGATAGAGGATAAAAGTTCTGCTTCTTGAGTTTCTAGTAGGTCTAGTTGGCTGATGATCTCCCCTTGTTCCCGCTTTAGCCTTTCTTTTTCAAGTATTGCTGCTTGTATTTCCTTGGCCTTAAGCTCTTCAAATACCTCTTTATATCTGCGGGCCTTATTTGCCTGGCGCTCCAATGAACCAATCTGGCGTTTTACCTCGGTAACTATATCACTTACCCGCAAAAGATTCTGGTCAGTTTCTTCCAGCCTCCTTAACGTTTCTCTTTTCTGGGTTTTATATTTGGTAATTCCCGAGGCCTCATCAAATACCAAGCGCCTGTCTTCCGGCCGGGAACTTAATATTAAATCGATCTTACCCTGGGCGACTAAAGAATAACTCTCCGCGCCGATCCCCGTACCCATCAGCAGGTCCAGGATATCTTTGAGCCTTACCAGGTTTTTATTCAGTAGATATTCGCTCTCGCCGGAACGAAAGATTCTGCGCGTAATTAAGAGCTCTGGAAAGTCTATATTAAAAAATCTATTGCTATTGTCAAAAACAATTGTCGCCTCAGCCATGCTTAATGCCTGCCTAGAGTCAGTGCCGTTAAAAATAACGTCTTGCATATCAGAGCCGCGCAAGGATTTGATTGATTGTTCGCCGAGCACCCAGCGCACAGCATCAAAGATATTCGATTTGCCACAACCGTTGGGACCGACTACCGCGGTTACCCCTGGCTCAAAATGCAAAGTTGTTTTTTCTGAAAAAGACTTAAAGCCGATTAATTCTAATTTCTTTAAATGCATACCGGTTCTCCTTTTAAATTAATGCGCATGGTTTTCCAGCCAAGCATCGATTTTATCTTTACGGAATCTCCATTGGCCTACCAATTTAAACGCGGGAATTTTATTATGTTTTAACCAGTCATAAATAGTCCTGCGGGTAACCTTAAGGTAATCCGCTAAATCTTCGATCGTCATCAACGCATTAACCGTAATTCCCATTTTTACTCCCCTATTATTTTCTTTTATTATAAACAAAAGTAGGTATCTTGTCAAGGAAAATCTTTACATTCCTTTACATAATTTAACAAATGAATCAATTCTAATGCTAAATGATGTTAATTTAGTCATTCCTTATCCGAGTCCGGGACTCGTAACTAATTGCGGGAGAGAATGTTAGAGTATTAGTTATTTATTAGGTAGCTTCTTTTATAAGGAAAATTAAGAGCAGGAGGTGAGGATTTAGAAAGTTTATTTTCTGAGAACTTCTTTGAATTTTTTTGTTAAGGCAGGGACAATCTGGAATAAATCACCGACAATACAATAAGTTGCAACTTTAAATATCGGAGCCTCCGGGTCTTTATTAATAGCAACGATAATTTTTGAGGACTGCATCCCTACTAAATGTTGGATTTGGCCGGATATACCGCAGGCAATGTAAATTTTAGGAGCAACCGTCCGGCCGGTCTGCCCGACCTGGTGCGAATAAGGCATCCACCCCGCGTCGACGGCAGCGCGCGATGAACCTATCGCCGCACCCAGGACATAGGCCAAGTCTTCGATTATCTTGAAATTTTCCGGTCCGCCCATCCCTCTGCCCCCAGAAACAATTATATCTGCCTCTGCCAAATTAACCAGTGACTCGACCTCTTCAACGATATCTAAAAGTTTTGTGCGCGAAAAATAAAGGTTGTTTTCAAAGAGCTCTTTAATAATTTTCCCTTTTCTCTTTTTATCGGGCTCCATTGGCTGCATTACTTTATGCCTGACTGTAGCCATCTGCGGCCGATAATTAGGGCTGATAATCGTAGCCATAATATTTCCGCCAAAAGCTGGGCGGGTCTGGAGTAAAATCTTTTTTTGCGCATCGATATCTAATCCAGTACAATCAGCGGTTAAGCCGGCTCTTAGCGTAATCGCGACGCGGGAAACCAAAGACCTCCCAATAGCAGTTGCTCCGCAAAGCAAAATTTCCGGTTTATACTTTTGAACCAATTTCACCAATATATTGGTATACGGTTCATCCTGAAAATTAGCTAATTCCGGAGCCTCTACTAAATAAATATTATCCGCGCCGCGCCAGATTAATTCGTCTAGCTGATTATCTAAATTATTTCCTAATAGTACTCCGCTTACCTGGCAATTTAATTTCTGCGCTAATTCCTGGGCCTTGCCTAAAAGTTCGTAGGCGACTGACTGGACTTTTCCGTTTTTTTGTTCGATAAATACCCATACCCCTTTGTAACCCTTAATATCCGCAAGCGCGCAACTGGTTACGGCTTTTTCTAATAATATTGCCTTTAAATTACAAGCAGGTACGCAGGCGCCGCAGAGATTGCATTTGTTTAAGTCGATTGCCGCCTTTTTATCCATAATGCGAATAGCATCAAAAGGACAAGCCTTAACGCAGAGCGAACACCCGCTACAGTTCTCGATGATTATTTTAATAGGCATTACTAAAGCACCTCATCTTTTAGAAAGCCGACTAGTTGATCGACAATTTCCGGCGTCTCTCCTTTGATTATCTGGCCACCGGCTCTCTGGGGAGGAGTAAAAATTTTAACTACTTGCGTAGGAGACCCGCATAACCCAATCTTTTGGGTATCTAAATCCAGATCTTTCTGCGTGATTATAGTTATTTTAGCGGATTTTGCCCGCATCATTCCTTTTAAAGACGGTAACCTAGGCTCGTTAATCTCTTTTACTACTGTCAGTAAAACAGGCATTGGGGTCTCGATAACCTCAAAACCCTCCTCCATCATCCTTTCTACGCGCATTGATTTATCTTTAACCTCTTCGATTTTTTTCACGTAGGTAACCTGCGGTATATCTAAATGCGTAGCTATCCCCGGCCCAACCTGAGCGGTATCCCCGTCAGATGCCTGCTTACCGCAAATAATTAAGTCAAAATCAGGAATTTTTTTGATTAGACCCGACAAAGTATAACTAGTTGCCCAGGTATCGCTTCCGGCAAAGGCGCGGTCACAAACCAAAATTCCTTCATCAGCACCTAAGGAAATAGCTTCGCGTAAAGCTGCCTCTGCCTGAGGAGGCCCCATCGTAATAACCGTCACCTTACCGCTAAATTTTTCCTTCAGCCTTACACCCTCCTCAATCGCATACATATCAAAAGGATTAATGATTGATTTTACCCCTTCACGGATAAGAGTATTTGTTTCGGGGTTAATCCTTACTTCAGTAGTTTCCGGAACTTGTTTTATACAAACTATAATGTTCATATTTAGCCTTCAGTCATCAGACTTCAGCCTTCAGCTGATAACTGAAAGCTGATAGCTGATAGCTTATTTAGCCATTTCTTTGATTAATTTTAAAGCGATTATATTACGCTGTACCTGGTTTGTCCCTTCATAAATCTGGGTAATCTTAGCGTCACGCACGTATTTTTCAATCGGGTAATCCTTCATATAGCCGTACCCCCCGAAGATCTGTAGAGCGTCTACCGTAACTTTCATCGCCACATCCGAAGCGTACATCTTAGCCATAGCCGAATCGCGGGATACGTCTTTAATTCCGGCATCTACCATTTTAGCCGTTGTGTATACTAAACCACGCGCCGCTTCTATCTCAGTAGCCATATCCGCCAGCATCCATTGAATACCCTGAAAGCTGGAGATCGATTTTCCGAACTGATGCCTTTCCTTGGCATATTTTACCGCTAACTCCAGGGCACCCTGGGCAATACCTAAAGCCTGGGCTGCCACACCCGGACGTGACATATCAAAAGTGCGCATCGTAACGATAAACCCCATACCTTCTTTAGAAAGCAAATTCTCCTTGGGGATTTTACAATCAGTAAAGATGAGCTCGCGCGTAGAAGAAGCGCGGATACCGAATTTATCTTCCTTCTTGCCAAAAGTAAATCCGGGAGTCCCTTTTTCTACGATAAAAGCCGATGCCCCTCTGGCTCCTTTTGATTTATTAGTCATCGCTATTACAACATACGTTTCTGCGTCTCCGCCATTAGTAATAAAATGCTTTAAGCCGTTTAAAATATAATGATCCCCTTCTTTACGGGCAACGGTTTTAATTGCCGAAGCATCGGAACCGGCTTCCGGCTCAGTAATCCCGAAAGCAGCTACTTTTTTCCCTTTAGCTAAATCAGGCAGGTATTTTTTTTTCTGCTCATCATTACCGAAAAGTACGATTGGAAAAGTACCCAGGGCTGAAGCAGCATAGCATACCGCAATACCGCCACAGGCGCGGGATAACTC
>Ga0208566_1001299_pt1 | contig 14784 bp, 19 predicted proteins | sample PL_2010_150m_FD_184159 | JGI IMG/M metagenome (GOLD analysis project Ga0208566, IMG submission 184159) | Freshwater microbial communities from Powell Lake, British Columbia, Canada to study Microbial Dark Matter (Phase II) - PL_2010_150m... | ecosystem: Environmental > Aquatic > Freshwater >...
GGCGCCAGGCCTGCATTTCTACACCCTGAACCAGGCCGGGCTGACTACCGCCATCTGGCAGCGGCTGGGGCTATCGACCAACTGCTAGAATCGTCAGACGAGTGCCCGACCGGGCACTGCCACACAGCGAGCAATCGAGGATCTTCATGGCAGGTCATTCCAAGTGGGCCAATATTCAGCATCGCAAGGGGCGCCAAGACGCCAAGCGCGGCAAGGCTTTCACCAAGCTCATCAAAGAGATCACCGTTGCCGCCCGGATGGGCGGGGGCGACCTCAACTTCAATCCGCGCCTGCGCCTGGCGGTCGAAAAAGCCAAGGCCGAGAACATGCCCGGCGACAACATCAAGAACGCCACCAAGCGCGGCACCGGCGAACTGGAAGGCGTGAATTACGAGGAGATCCGCTACGAAGGCTACGGCATCAACGGCGCCGCGGTGATCGTCGATTGCCTCACCGACAACAAGACGCGCACCGTCGCCGACGTGCGCCACGCCTTGAACAAGCACGGCGGCAATCTCGGCACGGACGGTTCCGTGGCCTACCTGTTCAAGCACTGCGGCCAGTTCCTGTTCGCTCCCGGCACCGACGAGGGCAAGTTGATGGATGCCGCGCTGGAAGCCGGCGCCGAAGACGTGGTAACCAACGACGACGGCTCCATCGAGGTGCTGTCCGGCCCGAACGATTTCATGGCCGTCAAGGATGCGCTGGAGAAGGCCGGATTCAAGCCCGAGTTCGCCGAGGTGGCGATGAAGCCCTTGACCGAAATCGAATTCGCCGGGGAGGATGCGGTCAAGATGCAGAAGCTGCTCGACGCCCTGGAGAATCTCGACGACGTCCAGGATGTCTACTCCAATGCGCTGATCGAGGAACAGTGACCGACCCAGTTGGAGTCCAGCGCATACTGGGCATCGATCCGGGCCTGCGAGTGACGGGGTTTGGAGTCATCGAAAAGCGCGGGGGCAAGCTGGCGTACATTACCAGCGGCTGCATCAAGACCGGCGAAGGCGGCGCCTTGCCGGAGCGCCTCAAGATCATCCTCGACGGCATTGCCGAAGTCTGCGCCGCGCAGCAGCCACAGCAGGCGGCGATCGAAAAGGTGTTCGTGAACGTCAATCCGCAGTCCACCCTGTTGCTCGGACAGGCGCGCGGTGCGGCGATCAGCGCACTGGTGCTGGCCGGGCTGCCGGTGGCGGAATACACTGCCCTGCAAGTAAAGCAGGCGGTGGTCGGCCACGGCAAGGCGGCGAAACAGCAGGTGCAGCAGATGGTGCGCCGCCTGCTGTCATTGTCCGGAGATCCGAGCGCCGATGCCGCCGACGCCCTGGCCTGCGCCATCTGCCACGCCCACGGCGGACAAGGCCTGGGAGCGCTGTCAACCACCGGCTTCCGGGTCCGCAATGGCCGGCTGGTTTGATCGCATGAATTCGCGTCTCGCCCACCTTTCAGGAGACTAGCCATGATCGCTCGCCTCACCGGCATACTCATCGAGAAGAACCCGCCGCAGATCACCCTCGACGTGCATGGAGTCGGCTACGAGATCAGCGTGCCGATGAGTACCTTCTACAACCTGCCGGCGGCGGGCGAAAAATTGAGCCTGCACACCCACATGATCGTGCGCGAGGACGGACACTTCCTCTACGGCTTCAGCTCCGAGGGCGAGCGCGCCGCCTTTCGCCAGTTGCTGAAGATCACCGGCGTCGGCGCACGCATTGCACTGGCGGTGCTCTCCGGCTTGTCGGTGGCCGAACTGACGCAGGCGGTGGTGATGCAGGAGGCGGGGCGACTGATCAAGATTCCCGGCATCGGCAAGAAGACCGCCGAGCGCCTGCTGCTCGAATTACGCGACCGCCTGCCGAAGTCGGCGATGACCACGACCGCCAGTGCCGGGGGCATGGTTGAGGATGTTTCCGGCGACATCCTCAACGCGCTGCTGGCGCTCGGCTACAGCGAGCGCGAGGCTCTCGCCGCGTTGAAGTCGCTACCAGAAGGCGTGGCCGTCCCCGACGGCATCCGCCAGGCCCTGAAGCTGTTGTCGAAAGCCTGATCTAGCTCGGGTATCGGGTAAACTGCACTTATGGCTATCGAAATCGACAAGATTGCCGACAGGCTGATCTCGGCAGTGCCGGAATCGCCCCAGGAAGACGTGCTGGAACGTGCCCTGCGGCCGAAGAGGCTGGCTGAATATGTCGGCCAGGAGAAGATTCGCAATCAGATGGAAATCTTCATCCAGGCCGCCCGGCAGCGCGGCGAGGCACTCGACCATGTGCTGCTGTTCGGTCCGCCGGGGCTGGGCAAGACCACCCTGGCGCACATCGTCGCCCACGAAATGGGCGTCAACTTGCGCCAGACTTCCGGCCCGGTGCTGGAGCGCGCCGGCGATCTGGCGGCGATTTTGACCAACCTCGAGCCCAACGACGTGCTGTTCATCGACGAGATTCATCGCCTGTCACCGGTGGTGGAGGAAATTCTCTATCCGGCGCTGGAGGATTTCCAAATCGACATCATGATCGGCGAAGGACCGTCGGCACGCTCGCTCAAGCTCGACCTGCCGCCGTTTACCCTGATCGGCGCGACCACCCGCGCCGGCATGCTGACCAACCCGCTGCGCGACCGCTTCGGCATCGTCGCCCGCCTCGAGTTCTACTCGCCGGAAGAGCTCGGGCTGATCGTCACCCGCTCGGCGCAGCTCCTGAACGTGCATCTAGCCAGCGAGGGCGCCACCGAGCTGGCCAGGCGTTCGCGCGGCACGCCGCGTATCGCCAACCGCCTGTTGCGCCGGGTTCGCGATTTCGCCGAGGTCAGGGCCGATGGGCGGATTACCCGCGAAGTGGCTGATGCGGCGCTTACCATGCTGGATGTGGATCACCTCGGCCTGGACATCATGGACCGGAAGCTGCTCGGTGTGATGCTGGAGAAATTCGCCGGCGGCCCGGTCGGCGTGGACAATCTGGCCGCCGCCATCGGCGAGGCGCGCGACACCATCGAGGATGTGCTCGAACCCTTCCTGATCCAGCAGGGCTTCCTCCAGCGCACGCCGCGCGGGCGCATCGCCACGGCGACGACCTGGCGGCATTTCGGCCTGGCCGACCCCAATGCGAGCCGCGTCGGAGACCTGTGGGCGCCCCAGTGAATGGCTTCCCTGGGCGAAGCGCTGCGGAGGCAGGGTAAAATAGCCGCATGGCGCACCGATCGTTCACGCTGCCTGTGCGGGTCTATTACGAGGACACCGATGCCGCCGGCGTGGTCTACTACGCCAGCTACCTGAAATTTCTGGAACGCGCCCGCACCGAGTGGTTGCGTGCCTTAGGCTTTGAACAGACAAGACTGGCGGAGGATATGGGTATAGCCTTTGCAGCGCGCTCCATATCCGCCGAATATCTGCTGCCGGCACGGCTCGACGACTTGTTGTCGGTGATATCGACCATCGAGTCCCTGGGGCGGGCGCAACTGGTGTTCGCCCAGCGCGTCGAACGTGACGGGGAGGTGCTGCTGACGGCGAAGATGCGCATCGCCTGCTTCGACCGGGTGCGCGGCAAGGCCACGCCGATACCCAGAAGCATTCATGAAAAACTCAAGGCCCTGATCGGAAAACAAGCATGAACCTAACCCAGGATCTATCCATCATCGAACTGGTCGTCAATGCGAGCCTGGTCGTCAAGCTCATCATGGCGCTGCTGGCGTTCGTCTCTTTCATGTCGTGGTACTGGATCTTCCGCAAATGGTTCGCGATCCGCGACGCGCGAGTCCGCACCGACAAGTTCGAGCGCGATTTCTGGAGCGGCGGCGACCTCAACAGCCTGTACCAGAGCGCCGCCAACGACCGGCACGGCAGCGGTGCGCTGGAGCGTATCTTCGAGGCGGGTTTCAGGGAGTTCTCCAAACTTCGCGGCGCGCAAAAAGCCCTGGATCAGGCCACGGTGGTTGACGGTGCCCGCCGCGCTATGCGCGCCACTTACCAACGCGAGCTCGACGAGCTGGATTCCCACCTGGCTTTTCTGGCTTCGGTCGGTTCGGTATCGCCTTATGTCGGGCTGCTCGGCACGGTGTGGGGCATCATGCATTCGTTTCGCGGCCTGGCCAGCATGAGTTCGGCGACCCTGGCGGCCGTTGCTCCCGGCATCGCCGAGGCGCTGGTGGCCACCGCCATCGGCCTGTTCGCGGCGATCCCCGCGGTGGTTGCCTACAATCGATTCGCCCATGACGTGGACCGCATCTCGGTGCGTTTCGAGAGCTTCATGGAGGAGTTTTCCAATATCCTTCAGAGGCAACTGCGATGAGACAGCGCAGACTCATGAACCAAATAAATGTCGTTCCGTATATCGACGTGATGCTGGTGTTGCTGGTCATTTTCATGGCCACCGCGCCGCTGATCCAGACCGGCAGCATCGATCTGCCGAGTATCGGCAAGAGCTCGCAACCGCCGGCCGCGCCGCTGGAAGTGGTGATCCGCGCCGACAACTCGCTGGCCTTGCGCAACCGCGCCCAGGGCGGGATCGAGCAGTCCGTCAGCCAAGCCGACCTTGCCGCCCGGCTGAAGGATGCCCAGGCGAAGAACCCCCAGCAGCCGGTGCTGATTGCCGCCGACAAGAGCGTCAGGTATGAATCCGTCCTCAACGTCATGGACCAGCTTCAGCGCAGCCAGGTGACGAAGATCGGCTTGCTGGTGCAGCCCGGTCAACAGCCCGGCAACCCTCAGCCCGGTAAATGAACACAGCGACTGTCCTGCCCTACGCCGAACAGCCCTCCCCCGGCAAGGCCGCCTCGATTTTCCTGGCGGTAGCGGTGCATGCGCTGCTGCTGGCTTTCCTGTTTTACGGGATCCGCTGGCAAACCCAACACCCGGCCGCGATCGAGGTCGAACTGGTGGTCGCCGCGCCCGAACCGCCGCCCCAGGTGGAAACTCCACCGCCGCCCACAGAACCCGTCCCCGTGCCGGAACCCGTAGCCAAGGTCGAGCCGGAGCCACCGCCACCGCCGCCGAAACCCGAGATTGCCCTCAAGGAGAAGGAAAAGCCCAAGCCTGTCCCGCCCAAGCCCAAGCCCAAACCGGCCAGCGACATGTTCCAGAAACAGGCAGAGCAGGAATTGAAGCAAACCGCCGCCCTCAAGTCGGCCAATCTTGCTCAGGCCGCCATCAACAAGGAATTGTCTGATTTCAAAGCTACGCAGGCATCTGCAGCGCGCAGCAAAGCGATCGCTGACTACATCGCCAAGATCCGTGGCAAGATCAAGGGTAACATCGTCCTGCCGATCGACATCAAGGGCAATCCGGAAGCGATCTTCGACGTCGTGCAATTGCCCAGCGGCGAGATTCTCACGGTCAGGCTGAAGAAGTCCAGCGGCCATATGGGTTACGACGGGGCGGTCGAGCGCGCCATCCTCAAGTCCTCTCCCCTGCCCAAGCCGGCGCAAGGGGAGCTGTTCTCGCGGGAGCTGGAGCTCAAGTTCCGGCCCCAAGAAGACTGACGGTATGACGGTATAATCGAGGTATGAAGAAATCAGCCTTTCCAGGCCTGCTGGCGGCGCTGTTGTTATGCGCCTCCGCCGTCACCGACGCCCAGCTTTCCATTGAAATCACCGGTGCCGGCGCCAACCGCCAGCCCATCGCGATTGCCGACTTCGCCGGCGAGAACATCGTCGCCAAGGCGCTGACATCGGTGTTGCGCGCGGACCTGGAACGCAGCGGCCTGTTCCGCCTGATCGACGGCGCCACCGAACCACTGACCGATACGGCGGCAGTCAATTATCCTGACTGGAAGGGTCGCGGCGCCGACGCCCTGGTTGCCGGCAACGTCACCTCCGCCTTCAGCGGTAGCGATGGCCGCTATGAAACGCGCTTTCGGCTTCACGACGTGCAGAAACAGGCAGTGTTGGGGGGCCAGACCTATGTTTCCAGCGCCGCCCAGTTGCGCGCCGCCGCGCATCGGACGGCCGACTTCATCTACGAGAAGCTGATTGGCGAGCCGGGAATCTTTTCGACGCGCATCGCCTACGTGGTAAAGAGCACCGGCCGCTACGAGCTGCAGATTGCCGATGCCGACGGCATGAACGCACAGACGGCGCTGGCTTCACGTGAGCCGATTATTTCACCTACTTGGTCGCCGGACGGCACGCGCCTGGCCTATGTGTCCTTCGAGGCCAAAAAGCCGATCGTCTATGTGCATTCCCTGGCCACCGGACAACGCCACGTCGCCGCCAACTTCAAGGGATCCAATTCCGCGCCGGCCTGGTCGCCGGATGGCAAGAAGCTCGCCGTGGTGCTTTCCAAGGATGGCGGATCGCAGCTTTACCTGGTCAATGCCGACGGTAGCGGCGTGACGCGCCTGGCCAGTTCCACCGGCATCGATACCGAGCCGCAGTTTTCCGGCGACGGCCAGTTCATCTACTTCACCTCGGACCGCGGCGGCAAGCCGCAGATCTACCGGATACCGGCAGACGGAGGCGAGGCCCAGCGCATCACGTTCGAAGGCAGCTACAATGTCACCCCAAGACTCTCGCCGAATGCCAAAAGCATGGCCTACATCACCCTCAACAACAATGGCCGCTACCAGTTGGCGCTGATGGATCTGGCGACCCGGCAAACACAAATCCTGACCGATTCCGCCAAGGATGAATCACCCAGTTTCGCCCCCAACGGACGCATGATCATCTATGCCACCGAAGTGGGCGGGCGCGGCGTTTTGGCTGCCGTTTCAAGCGACGGTCGTGTCAAGCAAAAACTCTCGGTGCAGGCGGCAGATGTGCGCGAACCTGCCTGGGGTCCGTTCCTAAAATGAGTCTCCTAACCCAATGGAGTATGACCATGCGTAAACTGTTTACCGTTGCCTTTGCCAGTCTGATCCTCGCGGCTTGCGGTTCCCAGCCGCCCGCACCCGAGCAGGGCGGCGCCAAAGTCGAGGACCGCAAACCCGCTGCGATCAAGGTGGAGCCGCAGCCCGTCACCACGGTAACGCCCGTCAAGACCGACGACTACAGCGTGGCCATGCTTAAGGATCCGAAGAGCATACTTTCCAAGCGCAGCGTGTTCTTCGACTACGACGAGTATGTGATCAAGGACGAGTTCAAGTCGCTGGTCGAAGCGCACGGCAAATTCCTGGTCGTCAACGGCCAGATCAAGATGCTGATCCAGGGCAACGCCGACGAGCGCGGCAGCCGCGAATACAACCTGGCGCTGGGCCAGAAGCGCGCCGAGGCGTTGAAAAAGATGCTGATCCTGCTGGGCGGCAAGGAAGCCCAGATCGAAGCCGTCAGCCTCGGCGAGGAAAAGCCGCGCTGCACCGAGCATGGAGAGACGTGCTGGGCGCAGAATCGCCGCGATGACATGCTCTACTCCGGCGAATTCTGATCATGCTTCACCGGGTTTTCTCGCGCTGGCCGGCAGCACTTGCCGTCGCTGCAATTGCCGCCGGCGCGACCTTCCCGGCCCATGCCGGCCTGTTCGACGACGACGAAGCGCGGGTCCGCATCGAAAAGCTGCGCACCGACATCATCGAACAGGGCAAGCGGCTCGATGCGCGGCTTGAGGCGGCGGCCGCGACCACCTCGCGCAGCCAGATCGATCTGGCCAACCAGATCGAGCAGCTCAAGGCCGATACGGCGAAAGTGCGAGGCCAGATCGAAGTGTTGAGCTACGAACTGGAGGCGACGCAAAAGCGCCAGAAGGATTTTTATATCGACCTCGACAACCGCATCCGCAAGCTCGAAACCGCAGCGGCCGCAGCCGAAGCTAAACCCGCGGCAGTCGCCCCGGGCGATGCCGCGCCGGCCGACCCGGCCGCCGAAATGCGAGACTACGAGACTGCCCTGACCTTGTTCAAGAGCGCCAAGTACAAGGACGCGCTGGCGGCCTTCCTGGGTTTCATCAAGTCCTACGGCAGCAGCAACCTGCTGGCGAACGCCCATTACTGGGCCGCTTCGGCGCACTTCCAGTTGCGCGAGTATCCCAAGGCGGCGGATCTGTTCGCCAAGGTTTCGGCCGCATGGCCCAACGACACCCGGGCGCCCGATGCCCTGCTGGGCCAAGCCAACAGCCAGCAGGAAGCCGGCGATCTCAAGGGGGCGAGGAAGACCCTGGAACAGCTCGTCGATAGATACCCCGCCAGCACCGCCGCCCAGACCGCCAGGCAGCAGCTCAAGAAGAAATAGGCGAGCCGGTCACGCCCGAGGCTTGCCGGGGCACCAGTCATCGCTCCATCGCGCTTCCCCCGCCAGCATGCTTGTCCAGCAACCCCAGCAAACCATGACTTCAGGCGCTCCGGTCAAGCTGCGCATCAGCGAAATATTCCATTCGATCCAGGGCGAGTCGACGCGCGCCGGCCTGCCGACGGTCTTCGTCCGCCTGACCGGATGTCCCTTGCGCTGCGTCTGGTGCGATACCGAGTACGCCTTTTCCGGCGGCAAATCGACCTCCTTGGATGAAGTCCTCGACCAAGTAACCGGCTACCGCTGCCGCACCGTCTGCGTCACCGGCGGCGAACCCCTGGCGCAGCCCGGCTGCCTGGTGCTGTTGCGCGCCTTGTGCGATGCCGGCTTTGACGTGTCCCTCGAAACCAGCGGCGCCATCGACCTCGCCGGCATCGACGAGCGCGTCTCGAAGATCATGGACATCAAGGCGCCCGGCTCCGGCGAGGCCGGCAAGACCCTGTGGGAGAATCTGGCTCGCCTCGGCGCGCGCGATGAAATCAAGTTCGTCCTGGATTCCGAGTCGGACTACGCATGGGCCAGAGAAGTGATCGACCGGCACCGGCTGTCGACCATCTGCCCGGTGCTGTTTTCGCCGGTGCAGGGACGGCTCGATCCGGCGCAACTGGCCGATTGGATCCTGCGGGACAGCCTGCCGGTGCGCTTCCAGCTCCAGTTGCACAAGCTGCTGTGGGGATCCGAACGCGGAAAATAACGTCATGTCAGCGATGTCAGACACGACCGCAAATGCCGGAACGCGGCCCAACGCCGTGGTGCTGCTTTCCGGCGGACTCGATTCCGCCACCGTCCTGGCGATTGCCCGGCAACGCGGCTTCGCCTGCCATTGCCTGTCGCTCGACTACGGCCAGCGCCATCGCGTGGAACTCCGCGCAGCCGAACGCCTTGCCGCCCACCTGGGCGCCACTGCGCAGCGCACCCTGAAGCTGGACCTCGGCCAGTTCGGCGGATCGGCGCTGACCGACAGCAGCATAGCCGTGCCGACTGCCGGCGTCCTGCCGGGGATTCCCATCACCTACGTGCCGGCACGCAACACCATCATGCTCTCGCTGGCGCTGGCCTGGGCCGAGGTGCTGGACGCGCATGACATCTTCATCGGGGTGAATGCCGTCGACTATTCCGGTTATCCCGATTGCCGCCCGGAATATATCAGCGCCTTCGAACGCATGGCGAATCTCGCCACCCAGGCCGCCGTCGAAGGCCGGCGGCTGCATCTGCATGCGCCACTGATCGACCTGAGCAAGGCCGAGATCATCTTGCGCGGCATCGCCCTCGGGGTCGACTACGCGCTGACCATCTCCTGCTACCAGGCCGACGAACTCGGCCGCGCCTGCGGCCTGTGCGATTCCTGCCGCTTGCGCCGGGCGGGCTTCATCGATGCGGGCGTGACCGACCCGACGCCGTATCGATCGAATGCAGATAATTGAAGGCGTTTTCGCAGCACCAAGTTTGACAGGGGAGCAACGAGTTCCTATAATTCGCGCCTCGCTTTGGGTCGTTAGCTCAGTTGGTAGAGCAGCGGACTTTTAATCCGTTGGTCGCAGGTTCGAGTCCCGCACGGCCTACCAAGATCACAGAAAGCAAGTCGGTCTCAAGGCCGAAGCAAGCCAGAAGAGAAGTAACGGGGCGTTAGCTCAGCTGGTAGAGCAGCGGACTCTTAATCCGTTTGTCCGGAGTTCGATCCTCCGACGCCCTACCAAAATTTAGACGGCTCTCCGCAAGGGGGCCGTTTTTCTTTTGGGCATTGGGTAGCCATATAACCGTAAGAGGTCGGTAGAGCACAGAGGGCGTGGCGTTGCTTATTCCAGGTCTCTCATCCCTTGGTGGAACCTCATGCGCCGACGTCGCCGTCCGGTTTCGGCGGTCCGCGCGCCGGACTTGTCGATAACCAGGAATTGCCGGCAATTCCTGCCTCTATTCCCCCTATCACCCCTAGCGCGGTTTGCTATCGCATTGTTTTATCGTGACTCTCAATTGTGGCATTGAGATTGCTATGGAGTTGACATGAGACGCAATCTGGACCGCCATGCACGATCACCACATCAGCGAAACAGGACGACCCTGGCAGGTCGTGCCCTGGCGCACGTCGCCTCCGACGCTGCGAGCCGCTGGCGAGTGGCATCGATGAGCAAGTGGCATCTGACGCTGATGGGTGTGGGCGCGGTCCTCGCTGCCATGGTGACTGTTTGGCTCGGGTCGGGTGGCATCAGTTACTCAGCTGCTACCCATGCCGTGTCCACGGAACGCAAAGATGCCGAAGAATCCTACGACAACAATGACCCGCGAGCGATCGAAGCCGATAGGCACTTCATCGAACGCGCGCGTGCCATAGAGGCAGGTTTCAAAGCTGCGTTCTTGTTTCATAAGTAACCGAATGGGTGACCTATTTTGCCTACCAATCCGACAGTCCTGTTGCTTGCCGATAATGCTTCGCCTCGTTCAATAGAGAACGGCGAGGCAACAAACTCAAATACCTTACCGATTTCGGAGCCACGCTCATGAATACCTCGTCATCTTCCATTGCCTTGAGCATTGCGACCTTTCGCGCGCAGATGCTTGGGTCACTCACGAATTTGGGCTCCGATAACGGTTCTTCCTTTGGCGACATCATGTCCCGCTTCCAAGCGGGAGGCGACAACTCCCCGTCGGCGCTTAACGTGAATTCGTCAGTAGGCCTCAATACCGCCATGGCGCCCGGTAACTCACCGTCTGCCTACGCAATGATGACCCGAATCGAAGGCCTGGACCTTGCCTACAAGAGTCAATATTCCGAATTGAGCCGGATGGATTCCTTTCTGCCCCGCCTTGCGGAAGCAGCAAGACAACTGGGCATGACAGCGGTCGCCGAAGCAAACGACAGCATCGTTGTAAAGCTTCAGGACTTTGCGCAGCAGTACAACGCCTGGATTCAAAGGTTCAAACCCGACGTGCAGCGCGGCGCAGTGTTGGCAAACACCCAGGCGGCCGAAATTCCCCTATACGAACTGGATCAGGTCATCGAGAACCGGTTCATCGGCGCCAAAGATGGTTTCCATGGTCTGGCCGACCTGGGCGTCAGCATAGCCCCCACTACCGGCCTGATGTCCGTTGACACCGGCCAGCTTGGCGCCGCGCTGAAGAACAACAAGCAGGCAGTCGTGGATGCAATTAAGGAGTTCAGCACGAAGATTGCCGCATCCGCAAATCTGCTCGCTTCTGACGACAATCTGATCCAGCACCGTCTGAACAATCTCAGCGGAGCCATCAGCTATATCGGCGGCAATCTTAGGAGTTGGCAACAGGAGTTTGGTAGTGGCGGCGCCTAATTCTTTTGTCGCTTGTGATCGGTGTCACGTCGGAAAAACTCGCCGCCTGGAATAATCCGCCTATGAAATCCTCTCGCACCCTACTATTGATTCTGGCAGCGCTTCTCGTCCCCAGAGGAGTGCTGCTGCTATTGCCGCTCTTGGCGAAACCAATCGGTGGCGTGTTCTCGCGGCTGGCGGCATTCCGGCTTCGTCCGCTCGGCGCCAGGCAATAGTCAGCGGCGAAAAGCCAGGTCAGACTCTTACCATGCAAACTGCAACCGTCCCCATGCGACCCGCGCCGACACGCTATCCCATCACCTGCGAACTTGAAGGCAAGGCGTATCGCGGGAAATACTGGATCGCCGGAAAGATCATGACTGTCGCTACCGGCTTGGGAGGCAAGAGCAGGCAGGTGGGATCCGTGGAACCGGAGGCCCTGGCAAAGCACCTCCTTGGGGAACTTGCGCGGGCAGGCAAGGCCTAGCTCCTGCCCGTGCCCTGATACCGGCGTCGGGTGTGGCGGAACGCGCACCCGAGGGTCTGTGTTTTTTTCCCCGAAGTCCGGCGCGACCGCCTTACCGCGCCAACCAACAGCCGTTACCGGATGCCTTTAGAATGGGCGCTTCCCTATCCCGCGGCGGACGTAATGAAAGGCATGCAGAAAGCTGTGGTTGCTGTCGCCTTGGCGTTCTCAAGCAGCATTGCCCAAGCTTGGAGTGACGATTACTACGAATGCACCAGGCGGGATGGCTCCGTCGAGTACTCCATCTACAAGTGCGCTCAGGGACAAGAACAGCGGCACATCGGTGGCAAGCAAGCGCCCCCAGCTCAAAGCCCGGCCAGAGAAAGAAAACGACCGGCAATACCGGTTCCGCCTCGAACCGAACCGAGGCCGAGCCTTGATGGCAAGTTGAATCCGGAACTGAATCTGGCAACCTATAAGTGTGTCGGAAAATCAGGCGACATCCTTTACACCGATGCCAGCGATTATCTGGCCTTTGAAGTCTACCGCTGCACCAAGGTCACTCGCGGCGTAGCATGTGCCGAGACGCGCGCCATGCTGTACAGAGACCCGCTGGCGGTGGTTTCGAACAAGTTGCAGTGCAATTGACCTTCCGGCGGATCAGACATCCAGCGTGCATTGTGAACCCTGCAAGGCAGCGGGTTTGCACCAGTGCCCGTATTTGTTTCCGGGGTGCTAGTGCAGGACCCTCTCATCCGGCACCAGGCGCAAGCCGATATTGACGATCAAGACCCGGTGGCCTTGCAGCACGATGCTGCCGTTGCGTCGATTGTTGCCGGTATCGCTGTATTCGAATTCATAGACCCGCCTCAGCCTCAACTGCCCATCGCCATCGCGGGCCGGCTTCAGGCCGGCGATCGCCACCGTATCATCGAGCAGCAACAGTCCTTCGGTAGCGCAGGCAGTGCGGGCAGCAGCAATGGCGGAATCCCTGGCTCTCAGGCTGTCAAACCATAGCCACACAACTCCGCCGATGATGAGGAGGGAAATCAATTCGAAGCCGGGCATGCGGGGATACCAATACCCTAGACCCAACCACGGGCACTAGTCGATGCGTCCGATGCGCTTGACCACTTCACTCATCTTCTTTTCGTCGACGTCCCAGAAGCGCTGAAACTCGGGGGCGTCGAGGTAGAGAATCGGGCTGCCGGCGCTCTGGATGACCTGCAGCACGTTGGCATCCGTGGCCGCCTGGCGGGCGGCGGCGCGCAACTTGGCAATAATCGCTTCCGGCGTACCGGCGGGCACGAACAAGCCGGACCACTGCGAGAACTCCACCGGGTAACCCAGCTCCTTAAGGCTGGGTACGTCGGGCAGGCTGGCCAGGCGTCCGTCGCCCCAATGCGCCAGCGCCCGCGCCTTGCCGGCCTTGATTTGCTGCAGGATGCTGGCCGGGCCTGTAGACACCGCCTGCACCTGGTTGCCGAGCAGTGCCAGTACCGCGGGGCCGGCGCCGGTATACGGCACATGCAGCAAGGAGAATTCGGCCTTCGCCTTCAGCATCTCCATCGGGACATGCATGGTGCCGTAGTTCCCGGACGAACTGTAGGCGTACCTGCCTGGATTCTTGCGCGCATCGGCGATGAATTCCTGGGCGGTCTTCCACGGGGAGTCCGCGCGCACCACCAGCACCGTCGGATCCGCGGTGAAACGCGCGATCGGCTTCAACTGCGACAGCTGGTACATCGGCGCGCGCCCGAGGATCTTGTCCGCTTCCGGGATGATGGATATTGACGACAGCGCCATCAGGATGGTGTAGCCGTCCGGGTTGGCCTTGGCGACCAGGGCCATGCCGATGCCGCCGCCGGCCCCGGGTTTGTTCTCGACCACTACCGGTTCCTTGAGGATGCGCGAGAGTGCCTCGGCGACCGGGCGTGCCACGGTATCGGCGACGCCGCCAGGGGGAAACGGCACCACCATGGTGATGGTCCGGTTCGGGTAAACGGCATCCTGGGCATTGGCAATCATGGCAAATGACATGGCCAGCAACATGCAGGCGTGGCGGCAGGCAATTTTTGCGATATTCATGGCGTCTCCGGAAATGGGATGTCGGGCACGGCGATTCCGCCCGGGATCAAAGATGCCATAATAACGGCTATGTTGATAAATCATCAACCCGAGGGCAGCGCTTGAAGATCGTCACCTACTGGCATGCGGGAACCCGTCAAGTGGGTCGCCTGTCGGCAGATGGCGGCACCGTGACGCCATTGATTCTGAGCGAACAGGTCAAGGATAGCGGAGCGCTGGTCCTGATCGAAAGGATGGCCGCGGGCCTGGCTCCCCCCAGTGATGACGTGCCGCCGGTGCCGATTTCGTCGGTGAGACTCGATGCTCCGTTGCCGCGCCCGAGACGGAATATCTTTTGCGTCGGCAAGAACTACCATGCCCACGCTCGCGAGTTCGCGCAGAGCGGTTTCGACGGCGGCGCCACCAAGTCGGGCGATGACATCCCAAGCGATCCCATCGTCTTTTCGAAAGTGCCGGAGTCGGTGATCGCACCGGGCGCCGCGATCCGAATTCCGGTCGGGGTATCCGAGGCGATCGACTACGAGGCCGAACTGGCGATCGTCATCGGCCGCGGCGGCCGCGGGATTTCCGCCGCACAGGCGATGGAACACGTCTGGGGCTACACCATCGTCAATGACGTGACCGCGCGCGACTGGCAGCAAAGGCACAAGCAGTGGCTGATCGGCAAATCGTTCGATACCTTCTGCCCGATGGGACCCTGCCTGGTGACCGCCGATGAACTCGACGGCGGCGATGCGCGGGTGCGCC
>Ga0208566_1001300_pt1 | contig 14773 bp, 11 predicted proteins | sample PL_2010_150m_FD_184159 | JGI IMG/M metagenome (GOLD analysis project Ga0208566, IMG submission 184159) | Freshwater microbial communities from Powell Lake, British Columbia, Canada to study Microbial Dark Matter (Phase II) - PL_2010_150m... | ecosystem: Environmental > Aquatic > Freshwater >...
CCGTAGATGTAGGCATCGGCCCAGGCGGCGAAATCGAGCTCCTCGGGATCGTCGGCGTACGGGTAGAGAATCAGTTCCCACGGCTCGTCCTGCTGCAGGGTGTCGGCGATGTTATTGTAGAAGCCCATGACCAGCGACAGCACCTCGTTGGCCTGCTCGGCGCTTTCATAGGCCGGGGCTTCGCCCAGGGCGGCCGTCAGCCAGACGCTGGGCGGAATCGCTTCCGGTCCGCTGACCACGGCGCAGATCAAGGCCTGAAGTTCATCCAGTTGCATTGCCTCGTCCTTGAAAATCGCGGAATCGAGCAATTCCTCAAGGCGGTCTAACTGGGCGTCGGAGAAAACGGACGATGGATTCATGATCGGCTCGGTGGTTCGATGAAACACAGTCTACCCCTTAACGTGAATCCCATGAATATGGCTGGCATAATTGCACAGGCTCGCCGCATGAGCCATGCGAATGCAGTGACGATTCGAAACTCAGGGGAATTGGCATGAATCAAACCGAACGCTTCTACAAGATCGAGCAAATCCTGCATGACCGGAGGATCGTCACGTTCCAACAGATGCTGGACACGCTGGAAGTTTCCCGCGCGACGCTGAAGCGCGACCTGCAATACCTGCGCGACCGCCTGAATGTGCCCATCGTCTATGACCACGACGCCGCGGGCTATCGTTTCGAGGCGCCGGGCCGGCACGGAGTGAAACACGAACTGCCGGGGCTGTGGTTCAACGCCTCTGAAATCCACGCGCTGCTGATGATGCAGAACCTGCTCGAAAAGGTGCAGCCGGGCCTGCTCGGGCCGCATATCGCGCCCTTGCAGACGCGCCTGAAGAGCCTGCTGGGCAGCCAGGACGACGCGCCGGAAGAGGTCGCCAGGCGCATTCGTATCCTCCATGCCGCCAAACGCCACGCCGAGCTGGAGCATTTCGACCTGATCGCCTCGACCTTGCTGAAACGCCGGCGCCTGTTCATCCGCCACTACAACCGCCGATCCGGCCAGGAGACCGAACGCGAGGTGTCGCCGCAGCGGCTGATCTATTACCGGGATAACTGGTACCTGGATGCCTGGTGCCATCTGCGCGAGGAAGTTCGCAGTTTCGCGGTGGACGCCATCCGCCATGTGGAGCATGTCGACAAGAAGGCGCGGGAGATCCCCAAACGCGACCTGGACGCGGTGCTCGGCGCCGGTTACGGAATATTTTCCGGCGCCGTGGTGGCCTGGGCGAAATTGCGCTTCACGCCCTCCCATGCACGTTGGGTGGCCGTCGAACAGTGGCACCCGCAGCAGAAAACCCGGAGCGAGCCTGACGGCCATTTCCTGCTCGAGCTGCCCTACTCGAATCCGACCGAATTGATCATGGACATTCTGCGCCATGGCTCAGGCGTGGAAGTCCTCGGGCCGGAATCCTTGAGGGAGGCGGTCCTGAAGGAACTGGCCGAGGCGCAGGCCGCGTACCGGCAGCCGAATTGAGTGCCGGCGTCCGCCCATCGGCAAGGGCGGGTTGTTGCGCTACGCGCCTGGGGCCGGGAGTATGCCGGGGGATGGCAGCAACAGTCTGAACTCCGTGCCGCGTCCGGCGTGGCTGTGCAGGCTGACCGCCAGGTCCAGGGCATTGGCCAGACTCTTGGTGCTGAACAGGCCCAAGCCGAACCCTTCCGCAATCGACGCCCCGGAGTCGAACCGCTGGAACGCGTCGAACGCGCGCCTGGTCTGCTCTTCGGACATGCCGCGGCCGCTATCCCGGATGACCAGGCGCAGCCCGCCGCCACGCCGGCAGCCGACCAGGACCCGGTCTCCGCGGTCGGTATAGCGGATCGCGTTGGAGAGCACGTTGCGGACAATGCGCTGGAAGTAGGGCACGTGGGTCGCAATCGAGAGGCGCGACGGCACATAGCGGATGGTGATGCGCTTGTACTCCGATCGCGCCCGGTACTCCTCGATCAACGGCGCCAGCAGGGCATCGAGTTTGACCGTCTCCAACGCCGGGCGATGCGACGCTTCATGGACTGAGGCGAGCTGCTGGATATTGATCAGGAGGTCGTCGACCTCCCGTAACGCCAGGTCCAGCTTGCGCGAATGTGCGTCCCGCTGTTCCTGCGTGGACGCCGATTTGAGCAGGTCGGCAAACAGGCTGACGCCGAACAGCGGTTGGCGCAGATCGTGATTGGTGGCCGCAAATAGCAGGCCGCGTTCGTGCATGATTGCCGCATCCTTCTCCTGCCGCATCGTGGCCTCCTGGCGTGCCGCCACCAGCGCGTCTCGTTGCCGCATCAGGCGCTGGCTCATGGCGAATCCGAACAGGATCGCAACCGCGGTGGCCTGTCCCAGGGCAATCGTGTTCGATGACCACAACTGGGGGTTGTCGACGACCCGGGCAATCAGGAACAATGAGCCGACCAGCAGATATGCCAGCCAGGCGGCAGCGATGAATCCGGAGAGGGGAATTCTCCGGCGTGCCGCCAGGACGGAAATGACCACCAGGATCAGCGCGATTGCGGTTCCGCCCCAGACGATGAGAACTCTTGCCGCGACCGGAAACACCAGGGGAAACCACAACGCCAATCCAAGCCAGAGCCAGCCCAGCACCCGCAACAAACGATCGCCGTCTTGCGTCCAGACAGCGGAGCTCAGGTAGATCCGGGCATGCAGGCAGCCACAGCCCAACAAAACGGCATAGGCTGCAAATCCTATCCAACTGAGCATGCTTTCCGGCACGGCGGGAAACAGCTCGCTCAGAAAGCCCGACAGCCACAATGCACCGACCAGATCGGCGATCAGCATGCAGATGAACAAGGGTGCCGACCGGTCGTCGAGATAGCGCCGCTGCGATCCGATATAGACCACGATGAAGAGGCAACTCCCAAGCGCGACGCCGATCGCGACATGGATTCGCCGTACCCTTTCGGCGAAACTCACCGGGTGATAGACGAACACCGGAAAGCGAACGATCGCCGGGCCTTCAATCCGCAGCAGCAGTTCGGTGGTTTTACGGGGAGCCAGATGCAACTCCCAGACCGGATACGTGGTACCGCCGCCGACACGGCCGTCAGCGTTATCGGCCAGCGATTTGGCCTGTCGCCAGGTGCCGCTGTCGTCACGCTCGAACAGACGGTTGTCGTACTGGGTGGTCGCCTCCACCGCGAGCAGACGCATCTGCTCCGAGGATTGGGGGTTGTGCAGCGAGAACAAGGCCCAGTAGGGGGTGGTGCCGCGCCCCATGACGCGGTCAGGGCTGTCGACGCCCCTTCCCTCGCTGCCGGCCGCCAGTTCGGCTGCCTGTTCAGGCGTAAGTTGTCGATTGGAAGGCGTCACGATGCGCAGTCCCTGCCACACCGACACCCGTTGTGCGTCCGGGGCAATTTCGACGGGTGTCGAGGGTGCGGAGGGTGCAGATTGCGCGCCGAGGGCAAGGCACCCCGCGCACGACGCCACCAGCAGACCGGGTAGCCGGCATTTCATGTGAGCGTCTTAGCCTTTGGGACGATCATGGGGCGGGTTGATTTCCTGGAGGTAGCGGACGACTGCTTCAGTGCGATTTCTTGCACCCAGCCGACTGAGGATTTCCTTCATGTGGGAGCCGACGGTTTCATCGCTGAGATTCAGTCGAGCGGCAATTTGTTTGTTGCTGCGACCCGCCATCAACTCTTCGACCACGGCAATCTGTTTTGGCGTCAGCAGCCTGCTCAGCTTGCCGGCCCCTGCCGCAGGAATGCGTTGCCCGGTGGGATGCTTGGCGATGACCGCGCGAATTTCATCCCGCAGCGTCTGAATCGAAGTGCTCTTGATGAGGTAGCCGATCGCCCCGAGTTCCTTGGCCTCGCTGCGCAGCGCCGGATCGTCCAGCGCGGTGAACACCAGTATCGGAGTCTCGGGCGCTGCCTGGCGCAAGCGGCCGACGGCTTCGGTTCCCTGGCTGTCGGTCAGCGTCAAGTCGGTGACGATCAGCAAGGGCGCCGGCCGCCGCGCCAGGATGTGCAGCGCCGCCCGCAGCGACTCCGCGGTATTCACCTCCAGCCCCGGATCGCAGTCGCGGACGCAAGCAATCAGCGAATCGGCGACCAGTGGATGGTCCTCGACGATGAGGGCAAACGGAGTGTGGCGGTCTTCCTGCATGCAACGGCATCCTTCGAAACTCCACAGGGGATTCTTGTGCCCGTCTTTGCTTCCGGGGTGCTAGTGCGACTTTGACCGACTGGAAGATCGGGCCGCTGCCGATCGCCAGATCGGGGCAAGGCGGGAACTTACCCTATTTAGGGGATGCCAACCACTGTTGTTTGACTTATCTTGGTCCCATTCCCCAAGAAGACGCATCGATATTCAACGATCGCTGGGCAAGAATGAGCAAGACATCCAGAAACCTCAAGCAATTGCTTCCCGAGCTTGCGCGGCAGGCCCACGAAGAGGAGCTCAGCCGTGCGCTGGCGGTGCTTGCCGAGTCCTTCGACGATTGGCGGTCGGGCAGGATCGACAGCAGGGAACTCACCGGCATCGTGCACAAGTTCCACCAACGCACCGCACGGGAAATTTCCCTGCGCTACGAAACGGGAGATGACCGGGCGCTGGTGGCATCGGCGGTGGCCACGGGGGTGCTGGATCGCCAGCGGCTTCCCGACGATTTGGCCGACGACATGGAGCGGCTCATTGCCTTCTTCGAGGTTGCCGCCGCCAAGGACGCGCCGTCCCTCTGGCTCTAACACCCCAGACCCAGAGGCGGGCACCAGTGCCCGCTGTTGATTCTGGGGTGCTAGCTTGCGGATTCATATCCGCCGAAAATCGGAAACCTACCCCAAATAGGGGATGTACCCGTGAGTTGCGTTGAGTAATATCCAAGAGGTGCATTTACCCTCCAGTGGTGCACTCTTGAGTGGTGTTGCTTGAGGGGGATAGAGCGAAAGTTCTGTCCCCCTTTTCTTTTTCCGCAGCAATCGCAAGCGCAGTCAGTCGGTCGACATCCCCGTCAGGAAACGGAGGTTGGGCCGGCGCAGCCGAAGGCGAAATCGTTGGTGATTCAAGTGTTGACGTTTCAAGCAATAACGCGCACTGTTTTGTTTATTGTCGGCCCGACGCCGGCTACACAGGGGAAACCATGAAGACTCAAACGAACCGCCGCCATTTCATGCTGGGATCCGTTGCGATGCTGGCACAGCTTGGCCTGTCGCGCAGCATCTATGCCAATGCCTTGGAAGCCGGTGGTCTGCCCACGGTGGACGGGCTGACCATCAAGGTCCTCACCGACAGCAGCTACGACACGCCTCGGCCGGGCAGCAACAAGTGGGTGAAGATCAGGCGCACGCCGTTCATCTCACCGACCGACTTCCGCAAGGCCCTGCACAACGAATGGGGTCTTGCCATGGCCCTGGAATCACGCGTTGGCTCGGACACGCGCAACCTGCTGCTTGATTACGGCTACACCCCGGCGGCGCTGCTCAACAACATGGAGATCATGGGCGTGGAGGCGGCCAAGCAGCAGGCGCTGATTCTCAGCCACGGCCACTTCGACCACTTCGGCGGCCTCATCGCTTTTCTGCAAAAGAACCGCGACAGATTGCCCGCCGACCTGACCCTCTACGTCGGCGGCGAAGACAATTTCTGCAACCGCAAGACCGCCAGCGGCGCACCCGGGCACTTTGCCGACTGGGGAGTGCTGGACCGGCGCGAACTGGACGCGCTCAAGGTCAAACTGGTTTATTGCCAACAGCCCACCGTGGTCCAAGGCCATGCCTTCACCACCGGCACGATCAAGCGTCGCAGCTTCGAGAGGGTGCTGCCGAACACCCTGGTCGAGTACAGCAAGAAGAATGGCATCGGTTGCGACATGCCCGAAGCCAACGCCAAGGCGCAAGGCAAGTTTGTCCCCGATGAGCACTTGGACGAGCACGGCACGGTGTTCAACCTCAAGGATCGGGGCCTCGTAGTGATTTCCTCTTGCGGCCACGCCGGCATCGTTAACACCGTGCAGCAGGCGATGGAGGTTTCGGGGGTCCGCAAGGTGCACGCCGTTCTCGGGGGATTCCATCTTTTCGCAGCGCCGGACGATTACCTGGCGCGAACCGTCAATGAGCTCAAGACACTCAACCCCGACGTAGTCATCCCGCTCCACTGCTCGGGACCGGGATTCGTCGAAGCGATGCGGGGAATGCTCGGCGACCGCCTGGTGACCTCGACCACCGGCACGGAGTTCCAATTCGGCGCTTGATGGGCCTCGCCCGGCTGGCCGCATGCGGCGTGCTGGCGCTGGGACTCGTCGGCAGCTCGCTGGCCGAAACGCCCGACCGCGGCAACGCGGCGCGGCTGATGAACCAGTTGATGTCCGGCAAGGTACCGGTGGGCGGTCCTTTCACGCTCACCGACCCGAACGGCAAGAAGCGCAGCCTGTCCGATTTCCGAGGCAAGCTGGTATTACTGTATTTCGGCTACACCTCCTGCCCCGACGTCTGCCCCACCGACCTGGCTGCCATCGCCAGCCTGATGGCCCTGATGGGGGCCGATGCCGGGGAGATTCAGCCCTTGTTCGTGACACTCGATCCCGCGCGCGACACCGCAGCGGTGCTGCGCGAATACGCCGCGGCCTTCGATGCACGTATCGTCGCGCTGCGTGGCAGCGAAGCCGAAACGCGCCGGGTCGCAACCCTTTATAAGACTTATTTTGCAAAGGTCCGACCGACCGGCTCGAAGACCTATGTCATCGACCACACCGGCTTCATTTATTTGATCGACCGCGAAGGACGTTATGTTGCGTTCTTTCCACCGGGCACCCTGCCGGAACGCATGCAGGTGATGGTGCGCGAGGCACTGGCGGGATCAGAACGCTAAGCGCTCGGCGACCCATGGCGGTCCTCTGCGTTCCGCTCCTTCCCCCACATGCCGCGCCTTGCCTGAGTGCAAACGAGGCTACTGCTTGCCGCCGAACTTCTCCATGAAGAACTTCTCCTTCGCGAAGGTCTCGCGCGCCCAGCGATCGTAGTCCTCGGTGCCAAGGTAGGTATTTTCCTGGTCGAAGCGCTCGAGAATCTTGAGGTGATCCGGATCCTCCATCCCCTTCTTGAATGCATCGTGCAGGATCTTGACGACCTTCGGGTCCATCCCCTTCGGTCCGGCGATGCCATACGGCGAATTGGAGACGATGGCGTAACCGAGTTCCTTGAGCGTCGGCACCGTCGGCCAGCGCTTGGTGCGCTTTTCTCCCCAGGTCACCAGCAGGCGCATCTTGCCGGCATCGACATTCGGCCCCCAGCCGGTCGCGTCGGAGGCCGCCATCACGTGCCCGCCGAGCAATCCCAACATGTTCTCGGCATTGCCCTTGTAGGGGATGTGCAGGAACTTGATGCCCTGCGAATCGGCGAACTGCTCCATGGTGAGATGCGGACTGGTGTTGGTGCCGGTCGAGCCATAGGTGACCTCGCCGGGATGCGCCTTGGCGTAGGCGGCGAATTCATTCCAGGTCTTCCACGGCGCGTCGGCCCGCACCACCACGCCGAAGGTATACCCGGTCAGCAGCATGATGTAGGAAAAGTCCTTCAGCGGATCGTAGTCGGTCTTCTGGATGTGCGGGATGCGGAACACCCCGAGCGGAAGCTGGGCAATGGTGTAGCCGTCCGGCTTAGCCGCCATGAGCGCGGTCGCCCCCAGCGTCCCGCCGGCACCCGGCTTGTTCTCGACGATCACCCGTTGCCCGAGATACTTGCTGGTCGCCTCGGCGAGTGCGCGCAGCGTGACGTCGGTCGATCCGCCCGGCGGCCAGGGCACGATCAGCGTGACCGACTTGGCCGGAAACTGTTGTGCACCGCCACTCAGCGGAAACAGCATGCAACACGCGGCCAGCGCGCCAAGCAGGATATGCCGTTTCCCCAGGGTCCTGGACTGCATGTTGTTCTCCTTCGCGACGATGATATCGAATTCCGACAGGGGTTGAAATCCTACCACGCAGTGCCGTTCATGGTTCGACCAACCGGTCACCAATGGCAAATAGATTGAAGACTCATTGGCCCTGTTTTCGCCCGCGTGGACGCGCATGCAAACTGGTAATTGACCCAAGCACGGCGGTCATGGATACTCGGGCCATAGCGTTGAACTCGTTCTGCTTCGAACCACACCTGCTGCCGTGAACCGAAACCCAGCCGCACCCGCCTGGCCACTTGCCACGATTGCCGAGGGCAACGGCGTGCGCTACCTGCAGTTGGGCACGCCGTGGGTGCAGGGGGCGATGCGGATTCGCAAACCGTTTGCCATCGAACTCGAATACGTGCAGCGCATGATGGTCTGGCTGCTGTTGCGCCCCGGTGGCGACCTCGGCAAGGGCCACGCCGTGCAGCTGGGCCTGGGCGCCGGGACGATCACGCGCTTTTGCCACGCCAAGTTGCGCATGCAATCGACGGCGGTCGAGATCAATCCCTCGGTGATCGCGGCCTGCCATACCTGGTTCCAGCTGCCGCTGGATGCGCCGCGCCTCATGGTGGTGGAACAGGACGCCGCCGCGTTCGCCGCCGACGCCGCGCGCGCCGGATCGGTGCAGGTCTTGTGTGTCGATTTGTATGACCACGAGGCCGCCGCTCCGGCGCTCGACAGCGAGGCGTTCTATGCGGATTGCCGGCGCCTGCTCAGCGACGACGGCGTCATGAGCGTGAATGTGTTCGGGCGCCAATCGAATCTCGCGCACAGCGGGCGGCACATCGCGGCGGTCTTCGGCGAATCGCAAGTACGCACCATGGAGCCCACCCGCGAGGGCAATTCGGTTGTCGTGGCGATGAAGGGCGCGCCCTTTCCCGACCAGTCCCTGCTTGCCGCCCGCGCGCGAAACATTGAAACTCGTTTTCACCTTCCCGCACGTAAGTGGCCGCAGATGATCAAACCGCTGCCACCGGAACCGCCGGCACCCGCCGCTGTCAAAATTCGCGAAGTCATATGAAAGGCGAAACCATGAAAAAGACTGGGATTTTCTTGCTGCTCGTGGTGGGCGCGACGCCCTCCCTGGCGACCGCGGGCGACCTCACTCCCGGTCTTTGGGAAATCACCATGGAGTCCAGGGCTCCAACCGAAACCGGGTGGCAGCCCACGCCCTTCAATCTGACGCAGTGCCTCACGGCCAGTGACGCCAAGGATCCTTCAAGGCTGGTCGGCTCAATCTCGACCTCAGGGGCGTCCGGGTGCAACTTCACCGAAAAGACCTATTCCGGCGGAAGCTTTCGATTTGCTCTGGATTGCGCCGGTTCCTTTGGCCTGAAGACGAGGGGAACGATGACCTTCGGCGCCAACAGTTTTGTCGGCACCATCATTGCGACGGGCAATGTCAGTGGCCAAGCCACTGAATTTCAGAACCGCGTGTCGGGGAAAAGAGTCGGGGGCTGCTGACCGGCGGGAGAAAGCCGCCCAAAGATTTCTGGAGCGGGCGATGGGAATCGAATGATAGCCAATATCCCTGTAAACGCTTGCTCAATGCTGCACGGTTACCGGCAATACCCCCAAACATCCCCCAGACAGATCGATGCCACCTCCCCAAAGCGGGTCAATTTTCGACGCAAGGGACCGTGGGAAAGTAATTCGGTTTCGCTGAAGCCGCCGGTGACGGAACCCGGCATTCGGCCAATTGGAGACGGTCCGAACCCCAAGGGATCACCTAACCGAGGGGCATTACCGTGTCACATGGCAGCCGGTCGTGAGATGATTCGTTTCATGTCTCGTGACCTAGAACCCGCAGAGATCAGCCAGCTTGTCGCTCTCTTCAATACGGGGCGCCACTTCGAACTGGAAACGCAAGCACTCATACAGCTTGAACGATATCCGAATTCCGGATTTGCCTGGAAAGTGTTGGGAATCTCTCTTCAGGCGCAAGGTAAGGCAAGGGCTCTACCGGCTTTGCAGAAGGCAACAGCACTGATTCCTGATGACGCCGAGGTGCACAACAACCTGGGCGTGGCGCTGATCGGACTAGGCCAAGCTTATGGCGCATTGACGAGTTGCCGGAGGGCGGCGGAGATCAGACCCGCCTTCGTCGAAGCGTATATCAACCAGGGCAATTCCCTGAAAGATCTTGGACGACTTGATGACGCTGCGGCGAGCTATCGCCGGGCACTGAGGATCAACCCGGATTGCGCCGAAGCTCACAGCAATCTGGGCGTTGCATTAAGAGGCCTCGGGCAACTCACCAGCGCAGTCGCGAGCCTTCGCCAAGCACTCGCGATCAAACTCGATTACGCAGAGGCACACAGCATCCTCGGCGTTGCCTTCCAGGACCTCGGGCAGCTTGATGATGCGGTGGCGAACTGCCGCCGGGCGGTGGAGATCAAACCCGATTACGCCGTGGCGTACGGCAATCTGGGTAATGTCCTGAAGGACCTTGGGCGACTTGACATTGCTGTGGCTAGCTATCGTCGGGCATTGGTGATCAAGCTGGATGGCGCCGAGGTCCACAACAACTTGGGCAACGCCCTCAAGGACCTAGGGCAACTTGATATGGCATTGTTGAGTTTTGGCCGGGCGCTGGATATCAAGCCGGATTACACGGATGCGCACAGCAACTTTCTTTTTATCCATAACTACTTGTCCGACCGGCCTGCTGCGGTGTTGCTGGCGGAAGCCCAGCGTTTCGGCGATATGGTGGCGCGACAGGCCCGCCCTTTTGCAGACTGGCACAACCTTCCGGACCCTGGCCGTTGCTTGCGAGTGGGCTTCGTGTCCGGGGATTTGCGCAATCATCCGGTGGGTTACTTTGTCGAAAGCGTGCTGGCGGCGTTAGCATCGAATGCCGCCGGTCGGTTGGAACTTTGTGCCTACCCCAACCATTTTCGCGCCGACGCACTGACCGAACGTATCAAAGCCTGCTGCCACGGCTGGCATTCGGCAGTCGGGCTTTCCGATGCAGCACTTGCCGGACGGATACGCGAGGACGGCATTGATATCCTCATAGACCTCTCGGGGCACTCGGCTCACAACCGGCTACCCATGTTCGCGTGGAAGCCTGCGCCGGTGCAGGTCACTTGGCTGGGCTATTTCGCCACCACCGGAGTTTCCGGTATTGATTATTTGATCGCCGATCCATGGACCCTCCCGGAGAAAGAAGAAGTCAATTTCACTGAATGGATCTGGCGTATGCCGGAAACCCGACTGTGTTTTACCCCACCCGAGTTGGCGGTGGAAGTGTCCCAGCTTCCAGCAATTGGCAACGGTTACGTTACCTTCGGCTGCTTCAACAACCTTACCAAGATCAATGATGGCGTGGTGGCGCTGTGGGCACAACTGTTGGCAGCTGTGCCCAATAGCCGACTGCTTCTCAAAGCGAAGCAACTTAACGAAGCTTCTGCGCGGCAAAGCACTGTCGGTCGCTTTGCCGCTAGAGGCATTGTTGCTGACCGGCTGAGCCTTGAGGGTTTCGACCCAAGGGCTGCATACCTGAACGCCTATCAGCGGGTCGACATCGCCCTCGATCCTTTTCCCTACGCCGGCGGCACTACCAGCGTTGAAGCACTGTGGATGGGCGTGCCGGTGCTGACTTTGGCGGGGGAGCGCTTTCTATCTCGCCAGGGTGTCGGTCTATTGATGAACGCCGGCCTACCTGAATGGATTGCCGCGGATTCAGATGAATACGTCGCCCGTGCAATTTCACACGCTGGCAATCTGCAACAGCTGGCAACGCTGCGCGGAGGATTGCGCCAACAGGTGCTAAGGTCGCCGATCTTCGACGCCCCACGCTTTGCCCGTCATTTTGAAGCAGCCTTGCGCGGGATGTGGACCCAATGGTGCACTCAGCAACAAGGGTCGCCATGATCTTCCCGACGTTTGATGGACACTCCGAAAAGGGCATACCAGCTCTGGAAGAGGTGTGCCATGAAACGTGGGGAAGATCAAGGTCGAGTCATACATACGGCAGACGAATTCAAGGAGTCGCCCGTTCTGCAGGTATTCAGTCAACCCGATTGACGGCCTGTCTCAAAAGGACTTCTAATTGCAGTCAGCTTTCGCGTACCAGGTAGACACGGAACCAAGGTCGGCGGCCTGATTGTCCGACAACGGGCCGAGATAAAACAGACTATCGGCTGCAACGGCCAGATAGGCTTTCGTTTCCGAGTAATAGCGAAAGTAGTACAGGCCCAAACTGCTTGATTGGGTTCCCTTGGGCAAGAACATGAAGCCGTAACTCGACTCGGCCCAGTTGAACAGGCAATCGGATTTCGAGTTGGAACCGGTGGCAACATTCTGTTGCGTGGTCCCCAAAGCGGAAGAACTCTGTGCTGAACAGTTTCCCGCCGCATCGCAGGCCGCCAGCGTATAGCTATAGGCGGTTGATGCGGTCAGGCCGGTGTCGCTGTAGTTCGTCACATTGCCAAGCGTCGTCACCAAAACAGCGTCACGATAAACCTTGTAGGCCGTGACGCCGAACGCGTCAGTTGACGCCGTCCAAGACAAATTGATCTGGGTTGCGCCGACCGCGTTGGCGGTCAAACCAGTCGGCAGGGTGGGCGAAATTGTGTCGCGCGAAGCAAGTGTCGTGGTGGTGGTTGAGGCGGTGGTCGTGGTGGTCGTGGCCGTAGCGGAAGTTGCTGCACTTATCCCAATGACGTCGACCGGTGCGCTGCGGGTGATGTAAGTGCTATCACCCAACTGCCCATCGCTGTTCTTGCCCCAGCACTTGACCCCGCCCGCCGTGGTCACCGCGCAGGTGTGGCCGAAACCCGCGGCGATGGCCGCGGTGCCGCCAGTAAGTCCTGCTACGTCGATTGGTGCGCTGCGAGTGGTGACAGTGTAGTCGCCCAACTGCCCGTCGCTGTTTTTGCCCCAGCACTTGACCCCGCCCGCCGTGGTCACCACGCAAGTGTGGCCGAGCCCCGCCGCGATGACCGCCACGCCGCCAGTAAGTCCCGCTACGTCGACCGGTGCGCTGCGAGTGGTGATCGAGTAGTCGCCCAACTGCCCATCGCTGTTTTTGCCCCAGCACTTGACCCCGCCCGCTGAGGTCACCGCGCAAGTGTGGCCGAACCCCACCGCGATGGCCGTCACTCCGCCAGTAAATCCCGCTACGTCGACCGGTGCGCTGCGAGTGGTGACGGTGTAGTCGCCCAATTGCCCGTCACTGTTCTTGCCCCAGCACTTGACCCCGCCCGCCGTGGTCAGCGCGCAGGTGTGCGAGCCACCCAGCGAGATGGCCGCCACGCCACTGGTAAGTCCCGATACGTCGACCGGTGCGCTGCGAGTGGTGATGGTGTAGTCGCCCAACTGCCCATCGCTGTTCTTGCCCCAGCACTTGACCCCGCCTGCCGTGGTCACGGCGCAGGTGTGCGAGCCACCCACCGAGATGGCCGCCACGCCACTGGTAAGTCCCGATACGTCGACCGGTGTGTAGCGCTCAGTATAGGTGTTATCGCCCAACTGTCCATCGCCGTTCTTGCCCCAGCACTTGACCCCGCCCGCTGTGCTCAGCGCGCATGTGTGCGAGGCACCCACCGAGATGGCTGCCACGCCACTGGTTAGGCCCGATACGTCGACCGGTGTGGTGCGAGTGAAGATGGTTTCGTCACCCAGTTGCCTATCGTTGTTCTTGCCCCAGCACTTGAGGCCGCCCGCGGCGGTCAGCGCGCAGGTGTGGACCTCACCCGCCCCGATGATCGACTTGTTATTGTTAGCAGCCCAAGTCGACGACAGAAACAGAGTCGTAAGGATGCCGATGATTTGGACGGTCGGTGTTTTTATGGTGGCACTCCTCAGTGAGTGTGTGTCTGCCTGGTTTGGTCGTCAGCAGCCTGGCGGCCGCGACCTTTCCCTCATGGAGTATCACAGAAGACGCAGGATATTCTGACCATTGACCACTCGTGGAATCAACGCATGTCTGCGTAGCAAATTCTGGCTCCATATACCAAATGTGCCGTCAAGCTACACCTTCCCCCTGGTACTGTAAAGAAAGACCATCTTTCTTCTTCACGCTCGCTCCGCAACATCGCCGGTAGCTGACCGGTTCCCGCCCGCGACCAGCCTATCGGCATCCTCCGCAACGACGCACAGGTCCGTCTTCATTATGCCTGCCTACGGAGAACTGGATATCGATATGCGTCGTGGATCGCTCCGAAGTGATTGGCAATGAAAGAGGTAACATCACTGGAAGGAGAATGATTCACGGGGAGCGTTCATGGCAAAGGTACCATCTTCTCCGCAAACGCATCGATCAAGCTCTTCTCAAATGCCCGAACAACACCAATGTCATTATCCGCTCTTGGAGCCCTTGAGATAATCGATTGCCGCCGGGCGCTGCGCCGACTCGAATCCCGGCATTCTTCAGCCAAACGGGTGGCAATGGTCCAATAGTGATCTGCCGAGGTTGCAATCGTCTCAGTAATTCCGATTTTCCGAAGCAGCCCGGCGGCAAGGCGCTGCCGCATGAATTTGCCGTCCCGGGTCACTACCGGCAGCCCGCAGTGAATTGCCTGCCACGCCGTCGTATACCCGGAAAACGATGGACAATCGAGATAGATATCGCATAAATCTAGCAGGGAACAAAACTTCTCCCGTGTTAGCCATGGTATGACGAGCAGATGTCTTTCGGGGATCAAGCCGTTCTCGCGAAGGGTTTGGCTAAGCCTCGCATAGACCAGGTCCGTCGCCCATGGAAACTCAGCAGACCGTAGCAGAATGAAGGTGCTGTCCCCGACAGCAGCCGCGATCCGCACGTAAAGCATGTCATCGGCTGGATCAAACTTGAAGGGCATCTGAGGTATCACAAAGCGTGTTCCGGGCCGCATGGCAAGTTTCGCCTCGAGTTCTGCCAATTCTCCTGGTGTAACCTCC
>Ga0208566_1001301_pt1 | contig 14749 bp, 14 predicted proteins | sample PL_2010_150m_FD_184159 | JGI IMG/M metagenome (GOLD analysis project Ga0208566, IMG submission 184159) | Freshwater microbial communities from Powell Lake, British Columbia, Canada to study Microbial Dark Matter (Phase II) - PL_2010_150m... | ecosystem: Environmental > Aquatic > Freshwater >...
CCCCCGACCCCCGCCCTGGCGGGGGCTACAAATTGCTCGCGGCGCTCGTGGGTCACGGGGTCCTTCGTAACTGTGTTTCTCGTTAAATGAGATCCAGTCGAGGATTCACGTTGATCGAACTGCTGGTGGCCATCAGTCTCGCCACCATCATCACCTTGCTCGGGGTTTCGCTGATGCGCACCGGCATCAACAGCAGCGTCAGCAATGAAGAAGCGCTGATCCAAAGCCAGGCCATTCGCGACGCCCGGCGCCGGATCGAATACGCCTGGTCGGGGCGCCAGTCAATTGGTTTCAGTGGCAACGCCGGCCAGGTCGAATTCGTCTCCAGCCAGCGGGCCTTGGGGGCCTTGCCGCTGCGCTTTGCCTGCCAGCCCGGGGAGAGCGGCGATTACACACTGTGGCTTTACCAGGTATCCCCAACGGATAAGCCGGGGCAGCCCGAGGAACCGCCCGGTGAGATGTTGCTGGGCAGCCTTGGCGCATGCGGATTCGGTTTCCTGCAGGCCCCGGCGGACGACAAGCAAGCGGCACAATGGAAAGAGGATTGGCCCGCTGGGCAAGCGCCGCCCGCGCTGATCCGCCTCGATCTGGCAAGCCTGCGCGGGACGCTGCCACCGTTCATTCTTGCCGCGGGCGGACCGTGATGAATAACGGCTGCAATGGCGGGAAGAACCGCGGCTTCATCCTGATTTATGTTGCCGCGATCCTGGTCTTCCTGACGGTGCTGGTACTCCATAGCAGCCGGGAAGTTCGCGGCGCTGCCCAGGTGTCGGCGCGCCAGCAGGAACACGGCGCCGCCCGCGAGCGCTTGAATGCGGCAGGCGCTCTGTTGCAAGCACGCCTGGCATTGCTCTGGGCCCAGGCGGAACCCGCCCGGCGCAACCTATCATTGTTCATCGACCAGCCGGTCGGCGGAATCGACGTCGACGGTGTGAACATTTCAGCGACCTTCCAGGACGCCGACCTGCAGCCCGATGCCAATCAGCTCAGTACCGCGGAGTGGGCTCGCCTTCTTGGCGCATACGGGATGGCGGAGGCCGAGTCGCAACGTCTGGCTGAGCGCATCGATGCACTGCGCCAGCAACCTGGGGGCTACGAAAGCATCGTCGATCTGGCCGGCACCCCGAACTTGCCCCTGAACCTGCTGCAAGGCTTTGAAGCTTCCGGTGAACTCTATCCGGCCCTGGCGGATCTATTGACCGCAGGTGGCGCGAGCCGGCGCCTGCATATTGCCGACTCACCCCTGGCGCTGTTTGTCGCTTTCAACGCGACGCCGGACCAGATCGGCCGCCTGCGGGAAATCCGGCGCCAGCGTCAGCCGACGCTGGCCGACGCCCGGCTGATATTCGGCGGCGAATTCGTCAAGATGATTTATGAGGGGAATCCGGAAAAGCTGCGCGCACGGCTTGCAGTCGGCGGGGTACCCTTGCGGCTCGAATTTGAGGTGTCCGTGCGCAACGGGCAACTGGCGGTCACACCACCTCAAATCTTGACAACCACCTAGGGCCGCCGCACTCTCGCCAAAGCGGGAGGCGAGCGGCCCGACGACGGCTAACCGCTGATTCCCAAAATTGCGGTCATTACTTCGACTTGCCGATGATGTATTCGTTTGCCGCCTTTATGTCATCCGCGGTGAGGGCATCGTTGCCCGCCTTGGGCTTCATTTTTCCCTTGCCCTTCGTCACCGACTCGAGAAGCGCGTCCGGTCCTTTCAGGATGATCGGCGCCCATTTTTCCTTGTCGCCCAGTTTGATGGCGCCCATCCCACCACTGTTGTGGCATAGACCGCAACTCTTGTCATATACGGCCTTGCCATCCGCAGCGACAGCAATCTGTGCACCACCCGCAAGAACTCCCAGCGCCGCCACAATCATTACCGAACGTTTCATGTGTCTCTCCTTGTTGGTTGGAAAATAATTAAGCCTTCCGCAAACACCATTCTTATTGATCCACTGTCGCAAGCTAATCGCTGACTTTTGCAGCATTAGCCGCGGAACATGTTAGTGTGCCCAACTCGGTTCGGAGTTGATGTAAGTCAAATCAGACCTTGTTGCTTCACCCATAATCGCCACCAGTGGTCAGCGCATGGCTTGAAACCCTCGCAGTGGTTAGGTTCCGGCCAATCCGGATCACCCCTGACTCCGCCAATGGGATGATCCTGGCCGCCACTATAGAACGATTCCCCGGGGGAGAAAGTTGACTATCCGAAGTATTGAAGGAAATGTTAGTCATCGCCGGCAGTGATTTGAGACAGGCTGAACCGGGTGGAGGATTCCTAATCGAACTTTTTTTCATCCCGTTATAGGAATAAAATGGTTTCCACATGAATGCTTGCGCAACTGGAATGCCTACGCCGACCAATCATTTTTCGAGAATTGAAATGAAAAACTTATTCCTTAGCCTGTTGATGTCCCTGGCGCTAGTCGGCTGTGGAGACAAGAAGGAAGCTCCCGTCAAGGACCCAACTGGTGACGTGGGCGCAGGCAAGATTCTCGCTGAACGAGATTGCAAAGGCTGTCACGGGTTGGATGGCCGCGGCGTGGCCCCGGGTATACCCCATCTGGCAGCACAAAGGGCGGCTTACCTGCTGGCCTCGATCGCCGAATACAAGGATGGCAAACGCAAGCATGCAGCGCTAAAGGACATGACCGGGCAAATGACCGAGACGGATGTCAAGAATGTGGTCGCCTATTATGCCAACCTGCCGCCTTTGGCCAGCGCACCTGCAAAGGACATCCAACTCTCGTCGCCTTATCAGGAAGGCAAGTCCTTGGCCCAAGCCTGCGGCAAATGCCACGGCGAGGACGGCAACAGCAAGACTCCCGGCACGCCCAGCTTGGCGGGCCAGCAGCCCCACTATCTGGTGACGGCTATCGAGGAATATCACCAGGGAGATCGCAAGGCGACCGCCATGAACCCCATGGCACGCGGTTCGAACAAGATGGACCTGGAAAAGCTTGCTTGGTATTACGCTGCCCAAACCCCGGCGCAACGCACAGCGGCGCCTTTGGGTGACCCGGCAGCAGGCGAACCCGCTACCGCGATGTGCGGCGGTTGTCATGGTGCGCATGGCGCCAGCACTGACGGGGCGACGCCGACACTTGCCGGCCAGGATCCCACCTATCTGGTGAATTCAATGAAAGCATACAAGAAGGGCCGGAAAAATTGGGGGATGCAGCGTTACATTGCCGGCTTGAGCGACAAGGAAATCGAGAACATTGCCGCGTACTACTCGATCCAAAAAGCGGTGCCCGCTGGCACGGTATCCAGTTCAGTCAAGGAACTGACGGAAAAATGCAACCGTTGCCACGATGCGGCAGGCAATCCGTCCGTGGCCGTTCCGAAGATGAACGGACAGGACAAGGATTATCTCATCATGTCACTTCGTGCATATCGCGATGGCAAGCGTGAAAGCTCAATGATGCATAACATGAGTTTTGCTTACAGCAATGCGATGATAGAGAGCGTTGCTTCCTGGTATGGCAGCCAAGCGCCCGATAAGAACTGATGGCGGGAAGAACTTGCTCACTCTGGAGGTATGAAAGCATTGAAAGAGCCGGACAAGGTTACCCGGCTTTTTCATTCATACCTGCGAAACATGGGCGGACGAAATTGTCGAAACCCGTTCCCCCACGTAGGTGAGTTTGGTCGATTATCGTGGTGTCGCCACGGCCCGAACCAACGATCAGGAATCGACTCTGTCGACAGGCTGATCAGGCAACGACAGCTTCGATTATCATGCGCCTTGAGACCAAAAGGGACTGCTCATGACGCACCACACGCTGCTGGTCTTGCTCACCCTCACCTGCCTGCCTGTTCCTGCCCTCGCCGCCGACGGTCCGGTCCGCGGTGCGACCTCCTGCGGTGAGTGGGTGAGCCATCGCAAGAAGTCCGACAACCTGGCGCTGAGCAATGCCTCCTGGCTGGTTGGCTTTCTCTCCGGCTTGAACGTCGGCAGCAACAAAGATCTTCTTGCCGGTCACGACAATGCCGCTATCTACGCTTGGATGGACAACTACTGTAACAAGCATCCGCTCAAAGACACGGCGCGCGGTGCCAGGGACTTGATGAACGAATGGCTGCAGAATGGTCCAGGCAAGTGAAGCGGCGCGCAATCTTCCTGGCCGCCATTGGCTTGTCGATTTCCGCGCCACTGGCCGCCGCCGATGAACACGGCTCGCGTAATTGCCGCAAATGGACGGAGGAGAGCAGACTCGCCGGGGGATTCAAGGCCATGAACAAGGTTCCGCTGCTCATCACCAAGGGATGGTTTCTCGGCTACCTGACCGGACGCCAGTCCAAAAGCCGGCAGGATTTTCTTGGCGTTGCCGACAACGAGTCGATCTTTCTCTGGCTTGACAATTACTGCCGAGATCATCCGCAGGGAGATCTCGAGCGCGCGGGCGTGGCGTTGGAGCAGGAACTGAGTTCGGAGCAGGGCAAAGCCGCAGGCCGCTAGCCGCTTACTGCCTGCGCCATCCGGCCGCCACGGCAGGCGGCGGCACCGCCGGACGCCGGGTGTCCCAATCAGGGACTGACCCACTCAATGAGCGATGGGAATTCCAGCTGTTGTCGGAACTCCCACCACATGATCAACTTGCCGTCAGATCATCTTCGGCGTGATTTGACGGTCTGACTTTGCCACCTGGTCGGGCAGCTTGTAGAACCACAGCTGATACATGGTGGTAAACCACATGAAAGTAAAGCTCAAGGCCATCCCACCGCCGGCGAACATCACGACCCAGGCGAAAGGATGGTACAACTTCGTGAAGTACCAGGAGCTGATGTCGAGGACCAGGCAGAAGAAGGGGAGCGCCACAACGCTGCATTTAAACCAGACTGGCCGCACGTAGGCATGGCTGAACATCAGGCCCATGATGAAGAACGCGAAGGTCAGACCAAACAGGTGAATGTGGGAGACACGGACTAGGGTGAAGATATCGGTACCAGTATCCTTTTCCGTCAGTTTCTTTAGGTTTTCGTATCCCCCCATATTCGGCAGGTGGGGGTTGCTGCCGTCGTGGCAACTCATGCAACGCTTGTCCAGAATCGGTTTGACGGTCTTTTCGTAGGTCTCCTGCTTGGCGCCGTCCCCCACCCAACCAATCACGGTACTGGACTCATCGGCTGGCAACATGGTGGCCATCGGTCCGCGCAGCGCAGCCTCGAGACGAGAACCTTTGCCGGTACCAGTGTAGGCAATGACGATGTCCTCGTAACTCAGGGTATTCGCCTCGCCGTCGCGCCCGGAGTAGGAGTGGAACAGATAGATGGCGGCGAAAAGGTAAGCCAAACCCAACACCAGCAGCGCACAGGTATAGAGGACACGCTGGCTATAGGGAAGCTCGGTGTAGTGGGTATACAACTGGTGAAGTGGATCAGTATTCATTTTCCTTCCTTTGGTGTTGCACCGGATGCTCGCAGCGCGTCAACAAGATGCGCTCCAGCTTCAGTTAAGAAACTTGCCACGGGACGCAAGGCGACGAGAACCCTCACCACCCCGTCCCGTCTCGTTGCCTACTTGCCCGCAGGGGCCATGAAGACCATCGACCGCGCCTTCTGCTGCGCATAATGGTTGGAAAGATTTTCAATTTCGGCATCGCTCAAGCTGGAAGCCATTGCAGCCATCGTAGTATTCCTGCGCTCGCCCTTTTGATAGGCAAGCAGTACCATTTCCATATAGTCGACACGCTGCGCGGCAAGCGCCGGGACGCGCGGATCGGTGCTGTTGCCGTTTAGGCCATGGCAACGATCGCATTTTTCCGCAACCTCCTTTGTCGTCAATGGTTTCTTCACTTTCGGCGGTTGCGGCAGCAAGTTTGCATAGTAGGCAGCCAAGTTCTTCATGGTCTTCTCGTCCATCGCCGCCGTCAGGGTCTTCATCGTGCCATCGCTGCGCGTGCCCTTCTTGTATGCCTTCAGCGCTTCGACAAAGTACTCCGCGTCCTGCCCGGCGAGGCTGGGGGTTGCAGGATTTCCGCTGACTCCTTTGTCGCCATGACAACCACCGCAGTCCGCGGCGGCAGCCTTGCCCGCTGCTCGATCACCCGGGGAAGGGGTTTGCGCCTTGGCGGGTTTCTGCAGCGCATAGTAGAGCGCGATATTTTCCATGGCCGGCTCGGTGACATCGGCAAGCAGCGTCTTCATCATCTCGTTTTTGCGCTGCGAGCTCTTGTAGCCCTTCATGGCCGCAACGAGGAATTTCGGATCCTCGCCGACAAGATTCGGAGCTCCTCCGGTTTTCGTAATACCCCCCTCGCCATGGCAGCCGGCGCAGCCCGAAGCCGCAGCTTTGCCGACCTGCACCGGGTCCGCCTTGGGGGCAGGAGCCTTGACACTGCTTGGAGACGGGGGTTCCAGACTGGCATAGTAGGCGGCGACCTTGACGAGCGCGTCGTTGCTGAGAAACTTGACGGCCGCTGCCATATCCTTATCGCCGCGCAAAGCGTTCTGATAAGCCCGTAACTCGAGATGCAGATAGGCGGGGCGCTGGCCCGCAAGATGCGGGACTCCCTTGGTGGTGCTGACACCTTTCGCGCCATGACAACGGGCACATGAACTGTCCGCCAAACTATTTCCCTCCGCCACTTCAGCAGGGGAAACGCTGAGAACTCTGAGGCTATCGTCGCCTGCGGCAGGCTTGGCGCCGGCTGTTTGAGCCGCTCCGATTGAAGATAACCCAATCATCATGGTGCCTGTAACCCACAGCAACGCCAATCTCAGGACCAAGGCGTTTCGCTTCATCAATTTCATCTCCTGCAGTCACAACAGAAAAGGGCGAATTATACCTCTAATCAGAGCGTCAATGCCGCGCAGCGGGCAGCTGGCTCTGATTGTCGCCCGGTGCGGCTCGTCAGGTCAGACAGTACCGAAGGAGAGGAAAGAAATCCGCCATGAACCGTCACGGGGCTAATGCGCGACTCTTGCATCATCCCATGGCGGAAACAGCTTGACTGCCGCCGCCAGCAATACAAATGGAGCAACCAGGAGTAACGCTGCGGTCAAGGCGCTCTCCCTTTCGACGAGTGGCATGTGGTAGGCAAGCAATCCTTTGCCGGTCTTGGCGATTTCCTGCCCCCCGATGACCACGTTCCAACGCATCATCAATACCCCAACTAACACCAGCGCGGCACTCAACACCGTACCGGCGATCAGAGCATTTCCTTTGACTCCCCGCCAGATCATGTACGTCAGCAGGAGAACCGGTATCACCGAACAGATGCCGATTTGAATAATCCAGAATGGAACGATCAGCGGGCCCGCGACATACTCGAGAATGACTTCAATGCCTTCCCGGCCGCGGTATACCAGGCTGGCAAATTCCACCGCTTCAAGCAACAGCGCAAACATCATGAATCCCCATAGCGTATAGGCCATCCCCTTCATACAGTCCAAATCGATAGGGATCTTGCGCAGTCTGCAGGAAACGGCATACAGGACAATCAATAGTGCGACGCCGGAGATGATTGCGGAGAACAGAAAAATCGGCGGCATGAGATCCGAAGACCACCATTCCCTGGATTTCAGAGAACCGAAGACGAATCCGACATAGCCATGCAGGCCGTGTGCACCAGGAATACCAATGACCGCCAAGGCGAAGATCCATTTCTTGTCGTATTTCATCGCCTTTTCGGAGAGATCGTAGGAGCCGAGGGTCAGGACGCGATACAGCAGTCCCAGCGGCCCTTTTCTGTTTTGTGCCTGCTCCACGATGTAAGGCCGAAACACAAACCAGTTTTCCAGCAGCAGCAGGACTACATAAAACCCCGCGGCATAGCCGAAGACGGCGAAAGCCGAGGTTACGTGCGGCGTAATCACCGGGTTCATCGCCCTCTCGGGATGGCCAAGGTGCAACAGTAGCGGCAGGGGGACAATGAGCATGCAGCACAACGAGGTGAGCATGGCGAAATGCGCGACGGGCTTGAAGCGCTGCATGCCGAACACCTGGTAAAGGCTGGACATGGTGAACGCACCTGCCACCAACCCGGTTAGATAGGGATAGACAACAATCAGGACCGTCCAGGGTATGACTGTCTCGTTCGGATAGACGTAGCCGGTGAACGGCGCGGCATGAAAGAGCGGATCCACTAGCTCACCTCCTTGTCTATGCCCACGTAGAACACATTCGGCGCGTTGCCGGATTCGGGCCTGAGGACGGTCACCCGGTTGTTGCGCAGAAAGATGCTGATTGGGCTTTGCTTGTCGTTGCGATCGCCGAAAACCCGCGCGCTGACCGGACAAACTTCGACACAGGCGGGGTCTAGGCCCTTGGTGATGCGGTGATAGCACCAGGTGCATTTGTCGGTCGCCTGGAGTTCCTCGTTGAAAAAACGCGCCCCGTACGGACAGGCCTGGACGCAGTACTGGCAGCCGATGCACATGGCGTGATCAATAAGTACCGCACCGTCCTCGGTCTTGTAGGTAGCTCCGACGGGGCAGACTTGCACGCAAGCCGGATGAGTGCAATGATTGCACAACTTCGGCACGAAGAAGGCCTTGTCCACCTTGGCGTCCTTGTAGCGATTGGCAAACCGGTACTTCCCCTCCGCGCCAGCGGCCTCGATGTTCACCGGATCATGCTGACTGTCGATGCGCGTTTTTCCCTCGCCCTCCAAGGTGACATAGCGCTCCACCCAGGTGCGGAAGTGGTTCGCGTCCTTGGGCACGTTGTTTTCCACCTTGCAGGCTTCGACGCAGCGCAGGCAGCCGATGCACTTGGTGGCATCCACGCCGAAGGCCCAATGATGCTTGCTCCAGTCATATCCTGGAATTTCGGGCTTGGCCGAAGCGCTGACTGCGCGCGCTTCGGGCACCAGAGCATTGGCGGCGATGGCGAGGCTTCCGCCGCCAATCGCGGCTCCGAACAGGCGCAGGAAATCCCTGCGACTGCCTTCCTCAAGTGTCTCCGTCCCTTTCTGCTTATCCATCGTTGTCCCCTTCAGTTTCCGTTCCAGTCCTCTTACCGGCACGCAACGTTGGCGTAGTAGGCCGCCAAGGCTGCAGCATCGGCATCGTCCAGATTCTTGGCGATATTGTTCATCATGCCGTTCTTGCGGTCGGTCTTATAGGACTTCATGGCCTTCTCGAGATAAGCCCTGGACAAACCGGCGAGCGAAGGCCACATGGGCTGCGTGCTGATGCCATTGGCTCCATGGCAGGAAGCGCATTTTTGTGCCACGACCAGACCCCTGGCGGCGTCCTTGGTTTCCCCATCCTGGGCGCTCTTGCAAGTCAGGCTGGCATAGTAGGCGGCCAGATTCTCGCCGGCGCTATCGCTAAGACCCTTGGTGATGCTTTTCATCATCTCGTCCTTGCGTGTACCTTTCTTGTATGCCTTGATGGCGTCGGCAAGGTAGGTCTGGTTTTGTCCGGCGAGGCTGGGGACTGAAGGTTCATCGCTAACACCGAGCTTGCCGTGGCATGCTGCGCAGTCGGTGGAGATCGCCTTGCCGGCGGCGGCATTGCCTGGTCTTGAAGACGATGCCAAGGCCCCGACAAAATTCCTCGGCGAATGGACGTTGTGGCAAACCTTGCATTGTTGATTCCCGGCGTGGGTGGCAACCGCAATCTGTTTCTGTTCCAACGGTCTGCCCGGCATTTGTTCATGACAGAGCGTACACAGCTTCACCGTGTCGGATGGAATCTCCAGTTTCAGGTTCATCGGGTGATCGGCGCCCTTGGAGGAGTTGTAGGCATCGGGATTCTTATCGCGACTTGCCGGCGCGCCATGACAGACGTCGCATTTGACGACTTTGCCCTGCTCCGGATTGTTATGCATGCCCTTGGACCACTCCGCGTACCTGGCCACGTGGCATGCTTCGCAAGATTTTGGGGTGGCGTACTTGGGCTTGTCCGAAGCAATTTCGGCCACCGAGTTGCCTCGATAATGACCGAATTGATAAAAGGAATCGACGGTCAACAATTGCTTGCCTGAGTAGGCAACCGCGGCGCAGATGACTATCAAGAGAAGGAGTCGGAGAATATGTTTAGGCATGATTTCGCTTCTTGTATTCTTGATTGGCGGGTACCTTCAGCAAGCAAGTTCGCGCTGACCACAATATGGTCTTGCGCAACCTACCGATTTGCGATTTAACTCACTGCGCGGGATTGCCTTACCCGTCTACTTCTCGGTCGCCATGAACAGAGCGATGTCCAGAATACTGGCGGCAATCACCTGGGTGTGATTTGATATGAATCAATGATTCCAGCGATTCCGCCGTGCTCCCGAATCGATGCTGGAGAGCTCGCGTGACTGGTGGTCGAGAAAGGCCAAGCTGACCAAACAACTCGCCTTGAATCTCCGGCATTCCGGTCGAGTCCGACCGGCCGTTGGAGATGTTCGCATTGGTCAGAATGCGAACATCTCTTACTGCATATTCAAGCTCAACCCCGCGCCTTCAAGGGATGCGCCGATCATCCCCCTCCGAAGCTGCCAGAGAACCCGATCGCGACAAAGGTCAGCAAGGTGAAACCGATCACCAGCAGCGTCAGGCCGAGTACCTTCGAGGCCAGGGTAAAGGGCTTGGAAGGCACCTCCACAAGGTATTTCTCCAGCTCGCCGGATTCCACCAGACGGCTGTACTCCGCCCAATGTTCGTGCTTGAACTCTTCCAGCGATACCGTGCCGGTGAACATCACGATATCCGGCGGCGGATACTTGTTCGGCCGGAGGTGATTGTTGAAGAAATGCACGGTGAACAGGAATACGGCGGCCAGGAACGCCTCTTCGCCATGGATCACCATAGCCACGTTGAACACCCAGCCGGGCAGGACCGAGGCCGTCACGCTCGGGAATGCCAGTGCCATACCGCTACCGCCGATGATCGCCATACCCCAGAAGACTGCCCAGTAGTCGAATTTCTCCCAGTATGTCCAGCGGTCGAAGGCCGGGCGCGGTCCCAGGCCGAGACCCCACTTGAACATGCCGATCATGTCCCACAGATCCTGCCAGCGCGGTACCAGTGAGGTCGGTCCGAACCATTGGAAGGTCTTGCGATTGCGGAACAGGTAGCCGACCACATAGACCAGATGGATGAAGAATATCCCGAGCATGATCGCGGCGCTGATCCGGTGCAGCAAGCCGGCCACCTTCGGACCGCCCATCGCATCGATGATCGCGTTCGCCCAGGGCGTTGCCGCATAGAACACCGCCATCCCGGTCAGCACCAGGGTCATCACGCTGATGGCAAAGCACAGGTGGGCCACGCGCCACGGCCAGCGGAAGCGGCGGAAATGCTTGCCCTTCTCAAGGTTCAGGTCCGCCGTGCGTACTGCCTTGCGGTGGTCTTTCTTGTCGTGCCGTTCCTGGTACTCGCGATAGAACCACAGGGCCGAATGCGCCCAGAAGAACACGAACACGCCGATCAGTAGCGCCACCATGAACTTGGTCGTCAGCCACACTTGCGGGTAGCGCGCGAAGTCGTGACTGTTGGCGTGCGGGCTGAAGGTGACGAAACCCGCAGTCGCCTCCTTCAGATCCTTCTTGCCGTTATGACACTGCTGGCAGGTCTTCAGCCGGTTGTTCGGATGCACCTTCGACTTCGGATCGTCGGCCCTCAAAATGCCGTGGCTGCCGTGGCAGTCATAACACTTCGCCGTATAACCGTAGCCCAGAGTATTGACCTGGCCATGATAAGTGTCCTTGTAGGTCTTCAGGTTGTCCGAATGGCAAGTGCCGCAATCCTGGGAGATGCTGACCTTGAAGGGTTCAGCGGAGGTGCTGGCGATGTCGTGGGTGGTGTGACAATCGATACACACCGGTGCCTTCACATTATTTTTTTCCTGGAGCGCCTTGCCATGCACCGAGGAGGAATATTCCTCCACTTCGTCGCTGTGGCACTTCTCGCCGCATACATTGGGAATAGTCTTGCGCCATTCGACGCGCTTGGCCGAGCCCTTGGCCGGAATGCTGAAAGTGTGGGAATTGTGACAGTCTTCGCAATACGCCTTGGGACGCGTCTTGTCCTCCTTGCCCGGCAGGGCGTGGAAGGACTTCTTGTAAGCCTCGATGTTCTTGACGACGATCCCCAGCCGCTCTTTTTCCTTTGCCAGGTTGTCCTTCTTGGCGGTGTCCCAGAGCGCTTCGTGGCACTGGACGCAATTGGCCTTCTGCACCGCCGCGTCGATCTTGTGCGGCGCCGCGGAACTGGTGATTTCCTTGTGGCAGGCGACGCATTGCAGGTCCGTATGCACGCTTTTCGCCAGCTTGTCCGCGTGTATCGCCAGTAACGGGCGCTTTTCGCCTTTGGGCTCCGTTATCTCGAGTTTTTCCTTGCTGTCGTGGCAACTCAGGCAGGTTGCGTTGTCGAGTTTTTCGCCCGCCTTGGCAGCGGCCACAACCGGATCGGTCAGCGTGATTCCCACCACACCGATCAGGCCGGACATGACCCAAGCTGCCAGCCTCGCCGTACGCATCGCACGCCTGATCCTTGAACCCTTGCCGAACATAATTCCATCCTTCATGTTTTCACTCGACTCACCCGCCGCATTCGCTATCCCGGTCGCTTCCTCGCACTCGGTCGCGGCGAAAGGCCTGAAGTGCGGGGGCTGACCTCATCCTGCCACCGCGTCTCAAGCCACAGCCACCAGGGCAAAAAAAACGGGGGCGACCTTCCGCGCCCCGTTCTTCGCTTCATCGGCCATACCTTGCTAGCGCTGAATTGCTGCCAACCATGCGCTGGCGCCGACGAGAACTGATAAATAGACCTCTGCTTATTGGGCGAGTATCCACTGAACCAGATTCTTGATCTGTTTGGGATCCTTGCTATCGACAACCTTGTGATCTTCTTCCTTGCCGCCATCCACCTTGACCTTCGGGCCCGAAGTCACGAACTTGGTGACCTTGTCTTCACCGTCGGCCTTGCCCTTGTACTTGGCGGCAACTTTCTTGTAGGAGGGACCCTTCTTGTCCTTGTCGACGGCATGACACTTCAAGCAGTCGCTGGACTTGGCCAACGCCTTCGCCCCTTCCTCATCCACGGCGGCCGAAACAGAAGACATGCTCATGGCAGCGGAGAGTCCAAACAGCAGGCCGACAATCAATCTAAGTTTCATGGTGTTCTCCCAATCCGTTATCAAATGAAAAGTGAGCCCATATTGTCAGAATCACCAATGCACGGCTTGACTTACATCAAAACTCCTTGTTCTAACAATCCGCCGTACTGTCGAGACGCGGCCTCAGCTCGGCTCAGGCAGCGAGAACAAGGCATCGACCCGGACCATGCCAGGAGCTGCGCCGGCGACATCCGCCGCATCGACACGGCAATTGATGACACGCAGCCGGGCATCCCGTTGCAGCGCCGCCACCCATTCGAGCCAGCGGTCGAACGGCACATTGGCGCGCAGGCGCACCTGTCGCGCACCCTCGAGCTGCAACTGCGCGGGCGCCAGCGCCAGGCCCGAATTGCGCGCGGAAAGCGCCGCTGCGGCCAACAGTGCCGGACCCTCCTGCAATGCCGAACTTGCCGGCTGCCCCAACAATTGCCGCACTTCACCGGCCTGGCGTTGCAGGACCTCGGCTTGCTGCCGCAACTGCGGCAGCTGCCGGTGCAGACGGACCCGGGCGGCGTGCGCCGACCACAGAACCTGCGCCAGCACCGCAGCGCCGACCACCACCGCCAGCACCGCCAGGAAGCGGCGTTCGCGCGGTTGGCGGGCCATCCACATGGCATGCAGGCTGGCGGCGTATTCCTGCAACGGGTTCGACCGGGCACTCATGGTGATCCTCGCAGTGCAAACACCGCCTCGACACCGGCACCGGCCGGTCGCGTATCGCGCAGCGTCGCTGCCAAGCCGCGGCGGGTCAGGGACTTATGGGCACGCTCGACCGCGGCATGGTCCGCCAGCAACAGCGTAAGTTCCAGCCGGCCGTCTTCATATCCCACGCTGCGCAACCTGCCTTGCGTCCCCAATGCCTCCGTCGCGGCGGCCAGCAGCGGCATGAAATCGGTACTGCCGAGTTGGCCGCGCGCCCGGCGCAACTGGTCATTCAGGCGCTGCATCTGCAGCGGCGGATCGACGATGGTCTGGGCCTGCGGGTAAGCGGCACGAAAACTTTCCATCATCTGGCGGCGCAATTGGTCGCCCTGCTGATCCAGCCAGATCCATTCGCCGAAGCTGAACAGGCCGTACAATACCAGCGCAGCGAGTCCCAGCCACAGCGCCGGCTTAAAGCTGCCCCAGCCGGAATTCGCGGCGCGCGGCGGCGCGAATTCGCCACTAAGCAGATTGCGCGCATCCGGGCTGGCGCGCTCGCGCCAGACATAGTCGCCCGCCGCCCGGACCGGTACCGCCAAAGCCGTTTGCCAGGCCAACGCCGCGTCGGTATCGAAGGCCTGGTCCTTGCTGCGTCCGCTGTACACGTCGATCACCAGCGGCACGTTGCCGCCCTGCCGGGCCGCCTGCAGCGCCAGCCGCAGCTCCGTCGGCGGTTGGCCAACCGCGGCCAGGTCGAAGGCGAATCCTTCTTCCGCTCCGAGTCGGGCGAAGCCGGTGGCGTTGTCGCCGTGCAGGCAGACGCTCCAGCCGCCGGATTGCAGCGGCGCCAGTTGCAGTTCGCTGATGACCCGCCGGGGGCGACGTTCCAGCGCTGTCAGCGCGGCGAGCAGCGCTTTCAGCCGGGCACGGGCAAGCACCCACACCGGTGTCGGCGCCGCGCCATCGACGGTCGCCGCGCCTTCGGCCCCGACCACGAAATGCTCGCCATCGGCTTCGCCGATCAGTTGATCTTCCAGGGCGTAGGCGATTACCT
>Ga0208566_1001302_pt1 | contig 14744 bp, 17 predicted proteins | sample PL_2010_150m_FD_184159 | JGI IMG/M metagenome (GOLD analysis project Ga0208566, IMG submission 184159) | Freshwater microbial communities from Powell Lake, British Columbia, Canada to study Microbial Dark Matter (Phase II) - PL_2010_150m... | ecosystem: Environmental > Aquatic > Freshwater >...
CATGCATACCTTCGACGTCAAGACGCTACGCGCCAAGGGTGGCCCCTGCGACGGCGACTATTTCGGGCTGCCGTGGCCATGTTACGGCACGCCGGAAATGAAGCATCCGGGAACGCCGAATCTGTATGACACGTCCAAGCATGTCATGGACGGCGGGGGCAACTTCCGCGCCAATTTCGGCGTCGAGAAGGACGGCGTTAACCTGCTCGCCGGCGACGGCTCGGCATCGAAAGGCGCGGATCTGCAGTTCGGTTATCCAGAATTCGACCATGTGTTGCTGAAGAAACTCGGCTGGTGGGACGATCTGACCGAGGAGGAGAAGAAGAAGGCCGAGGGCAAGAACTGGAAAACCGATGCTTCCGGCGGGATCATCCGCGTCGTCATGAAGGTCCATGGGTGCCATCCCTTTGGCAACGCCAAGGCGCGCGCTTCGGTGTGGAACTTCCCGGATCCGGTGCCTGTCCATCGCGAACCGCTGTATTCGACCCGCCCGGACATGGTCGACAAATATCCGACGCATGACGACAAGAAGGCCTTCTGGCGCATGCCGACGCTATTCAAGAGCGTGCAGCAGAAGAACAAGGATGTCGGCAAGGAATTTCCGCTGATATTGACCTCCGGACGCCTGGTGGAATACGAGGGCGGCGGCGAGGAAACGCGCTCGAATCCGTGGCTGGCCGAACTGCAACAGGAGGCGTTCGTGGAGATCAATCCCAAGGCCGCCAACGACCGCGGCATCCGCCATGACGACTGGGTCTGGCTGAAGACCCCGACCGGCGCGCAACTCAAGGTACGTGCCCAGGTCACGGAGCGCGTCGGAACCGATACCTGTTTCATGCCCTTCCACTTTTCCGGGCACTGGATGGGCGAGGACATGCTCAAGTATTACCCGGATGGCGCACACCCGCTGGTGCGAGGCGAAGCGGTGAATACCGCCACCACCTACGGCTATGACAGCGTCACCATGATGCAGGAAACCAAGACGACCGTGTGCCAGGTCGTCAAGGTCTAAGGGGAGATAGCCATGGCAAGAATGAAATTCCTCTGCGACTCCGAGCGCTGCATCGAATGCAATGGCTGTGTCACCGCCTGCAAGAACGAAAACGAGGTGCCGTGGGGCGTAAATCGCCGTCGCGTGGTTACCCTCGGCGACGGGCTGCCCGGCGAAAAATCCGTGTCGGTGGCGTGCATGCATTGCTCGGATGCGCCGTGCATGGCGGTGTGTCCGGTCGATTGCTTCTACCATACCGACGAGGGCGTGGTGCTGCACGACAAGGACATGTGCATTGGTTGCGGCTATTGTTTCTATGCCTGCCCCTTCGGCGCGCCGCAGTATCCGCAAACCGGCGCCTTCGGCCAACGCGGCAAGATGGACAAGTGCACCTTTTGCGCCGGTGGCCCGGAAGCCGACCATTCCGAGGAGGAGTTCAAGAAGTATGGCCGCAATCGCCTCGCCGAAGGCAAGCTGCCGCTGTGTGCGGAAATGTGTTCGACCAAGGCCTTGCTCGGCGGCGACGGCGATGTGGTCGCGGATATTTTCCGGGATCGTGCCTTGAAGCGCGGCAAGGGTGGCGAAATGTGGGGTTGGGGATCCGCCTATGGCAAACCGGAACAAAAGCCCGACGCCAAGAAGCCGGAGGTGAAATCGTGAGCAAACTGGTGATTGCATTGTTGGCCGCGGTGTTTGGCTTGAGTGCCTGCGGTGACAAGGAAGCCGTCGTGGTTTACAAGCAAGGCAGCTACTCTGGCAAGACCGACGGCAAGCCCTGGGAGAACGCCGCCTTCGCCGGTGACAAGGCGAAATGGGAGGGCAGCATCCGTGCCCGGGGCCAGGCCCAGAACGAATCCAAGCGCGTTGGTGACTGAGGAGATTCCCCATGTTGCATGCTAAGAAGACCGTAATGATGTTGCTGGCCTTAGTCTTGAGTTCGGGAGTCGCGCTCGCCAAGCTGCCACCGCCGAGCGATGAAGCCAAGGCCAAGGCAGAGGAGGCCAAGGCCAAAGGCGCGCATGGCGACAAAGTCGCCGCATTTCAGCTTTGCACCTCGATGGACAAGGTAGCGCAACGCCATCTCAAGGACAACAAGGCCCGTAAGCCGGTGGAGACCCCGAAGTGTCAGGACCCCGGGCCATTCCAGTATGTGGCTGTCGCGCCGGCAGCGGCCCCGGCTCCGGCCGCTGCTGCCGCTCCAGCTGCCCCCGCTCCCGCACCAGCAGCTGCGAAGTCGAAATAGCGCGGATAACCAGAGAGGGCCATTCAGATGAAGCAGGTCAATGCAAGTTCATGGCTTCGGGTCTTCGTTTTGGCCGCCAGCGTGTTTTCCCTGGCGAGCGCGCATGCCGCGGATGCCCCGGCGCCGGCTGCCCCGAGTCAAGCGCAGGCCCAGAAACCGAGCGCGGCCCCGGCCCACAATGCCGAAGCGTATTGGCGCGATGTGCGCTCCGGGACGGCAGGAATCACGACCGTCCGCGGGACCGAGACCGGCGTACTGGTTGCACCCGAGGGCAACACCTGGCGCCAGATCCGTAACGGACCGGTTACGTTTTACGGCAGCCTGCTGGTGATCCTCGTCTTCGTCGCGATCGCCTTGTTTCATAGTCGCAAGGGGATGCTGCGCCTGCAGGAAAAGCCGACCGGGAAAACCTTGGTACGTTTCAACAACTGGGAACGGTCGCTGCATTGGGTGGTGGCCATCAGCTTCGTTGGTTTGGCGCTGACCGGGGGAAACATGCTGCTCGGAAAATATGTGTTGATGCCGGTGATCGGGCACACATTGTTCTCGTGGCTCGCCGGCTTTGGAAAATTCATTCACAACACATTCGGCGTGGCCTTCTCGATCGGCCTGGTTCTGATGCTGGCAACCTTCTATAAAGACAACTTCTGGCATGCCTGCGATGCGGAATGGATCCGCAAGGCCGGCGGGCTGGTGTCGCGCGAACATGTTCCCTCGCGTCGTTTCAACTTCGGCGAGAAGACCTGGTTCTGGTTCGGCGCTGGCTTGTTCGGCCTGACCATGACTGCCTCCGGGCTGTCATTGCTGTTCCCCAATCTGTTCGAAACGCGCCACGCCATGCAAACCGCTGAGGTGATCCATTCGATCGCCGCTACCCTGATCTTTTGCATGTCGCTGGGCCATATCTACCTGGGGACCATCGGTGTCGAGGGAGCGTATCAAATTGCCCGGACGGGCCTTGCGGATGAGACTTGGGCAAAGGAACATCACCAGCTCTGGTACGATGAGCAGATGCAGAAGAAAGTTGAAAAGGGGGCATGATGATCGAACAGTCCTTGCTGAAGTTGCGGCGGAGTCTCCCGTTACTGGCGTTGTGCATTGGCGCCGCCGGCTGTGCATCCATCGGCGGATACTCCGGCCCCGCCGCCGAGGCGAAGCTGGCGGCGACCAAGGGCAATGCCGCAAGCGGATCGGTGAGTTTCGTCAAGCAGGGTGAGCGCATCCTGGTGAATGCGACGGTAACCGGCTTGACTCCGGGTGCCCATGGTTTCCACATTCACGAAAAAGGCGATTGCAGCGCTCCCGATGCTACCAGTGCCGGCGGGCACTTCAACCCGGCCGGGCACCCGCACGGACATCCGCAAATGGGGGCACATCACGCCGGCGACATGACCATGCTCGAGGCCGATGCCGGCGGCAACGCCCGCTTAAGCGTCGAGTTGAGCGGCGTGGCCTTTGATGGCGAACAAGGCATCGTGGGGCGCGGTGTCATCGTCCATGCCAGCCCGGATGACTTCAAGACACAGCCCACCGGCAACTCGGGGGCACGTGTTGCCTGTGGCGTGATCGTCAGGAAATAATTCGCCTGGAGGAGGAGAGGGGCGCGACACTCGAAGGAGTGCGCGCCCTTCGCTTTTCGAGGAATACCCATTTCGGCGTTCTTTGATCGATATGCCGGGGATGCCCGGCGTCGCTTCGTCGATTGCGTTTTCCGGGCCTGACGGCAAAGCAGGCTAAAATCCAGCATGACTTTGCTGGCAACATTTCATTCCTCGATCGAGGAAATCAGCGCGGTGGAATGGGATGATCTCGATCACCGCGACGATCCGTTCATCAGCCATGTCTTTCTGGCGGCAGCCGAACGGCATGGCGCGGTGTGCGGCGATCTGGGCTGGCACCCGCGCCACCTGGCGTTGCGCGATGATGCCGGGACACTCTACGGAGCGGTGCCGCTGTATATCCGCACCCACTCCTTCGGCGATTTTTCCAGTGACTGGAACTGGGCGGCCGCCTTCGAGCGGGCGGGAGTCCGTTACTACCCGAAACTGGTCAGCGGCATACCCTACACGCCGGCGACCGGTCCGAGATTCCTGGTGCGCCGCGGCATCGAGCGCATGCCGGTGGTCAGCCAGTTGATCGCCGCGGCGCTGGAGGGCATGGGGGAATTCGCGTGTTCTTCCTGGCAATGCCTGTTTGTCGAGGAGAGTCAGACCGATCAGCTGGCCCGCAGCGGCTTCCTGTTGCGGCGCGGCTGTCAATTTCACTGGCAGAATCGCGGCTATCGGGATTTCGACGATTTCCTTGCCGGCTTCTCCGCCGAAAAGCGCAAGAAAGTGCGCCGCGAGCGCCGGCGTGTCGCCGAGTCCGGGCTGACCCTGGAGGTCCGTCACGGCGATGAAATCGATGCCGAGCTATGGCGCAGCATCTACCCCCATTACCGCTCGACCTTCATGCGCTACGGCAATCATCCGGCCTTCTCGCCGGAATTCTTTTCTGACGTGGCGCGGGGACTGGGCAAGCGCATGGTGGTCTTCCTGGCGCGCGCCGGCACCCGGGTGATCGCGGCGGCCCTGTGCTACCGGAGCGGCACAAGCCTGTACGGGCGCCACTGGGGAGCCGAGGGCGACTATCACAGCCTGCATTTCGAGCTGTGTTTCTATCAGGGGATCGACTACTGCATACGTCATGGCCTGTCGCGCTTCGAGCCAGGGGCACAGGGTGAGCACAAGATCAGTCGTGGGTTTTCGCCTGAACCGACCTGGTCAGCCTATTGGATCGCCAATCCCGGCATGCGCCGAATGATTGCGGAATATCTGGAGCGCGAGCAGCGCGCGGTGGCAAGCTATCAGGACGAAATGGCCGAGCATGGGCCGTATAAGCAGGCTTCCTTGCCCCCGGACCCAGCCCCGGAATCAATTCGGCCTTGATATAAATCGCGGATTTCTATAGAATCTCGCCTCTTTCCACCTTGCTCCACCCGAACCGCATGCGGGGGGGCTCTAACCATAAGGAGATTGCATGCGACATTATGAAGTGGTTTTTATCGTCCATCCGGACCAGAGTGAGCAAGTCCCGGCGATGGTCGAGCGTTACAAGACGCTGATTTCGTCCCGCGCCGGCATCATCCATCGCCTTGAGGACTGGGGGCGCCGCCAAATGGCCTATCCGATCCAGAAGGTGCACAAGGCCCACTACGTGCTTATGAACATCGAGTGCGACAACGAGACTCTGGCCGAACTCGAGAATGCCTTCAAGTTCAATGACGCGGTTCTGCGCCACCTGACGGTCAAGGTGAAGCAGGCGGTCATCGTGCCATCGCCGATGATGAAGGAAGAAAAGTCCAGATCGCTGGCGCCTGCTGCCCCGGTAGCGCCGGTTGAAACCTCAGCGGCACCCGCAGAGGCCAGCGCTGCCACCTGACAACCGCATCGTGCTGGCGGGCAAGTTGCTGGAATTGGCCTCCCTGCGTTACACCCCGGCGGGCGTCCCGGCCGTGAATTTCCGGATCGCCCATGCCTCGGAACAGATCGAGGCCGGCACCAAGCGGTCGGTGGAGTGCGAAATGCCGGCGCTGGCGTTGGGCCAGCCAGCCCTGCTGCTGGCGGCAGCCAAACCCGGCGACGGACTGAGGCTCACTGGCTTCCTCGCGGCGAAAAGCCTGAAGAGCAGGACAACTGTCCTGCATGTGAATGAGATTGAATTTTTGGAAGGAATGAACCATGGCATTTAAACCTAAGAGCAAGCTTGGGGTGAAACGCAAGGATGACAAAGGCCGCAGCATGTTCAAGCGGCGCAAATTCTGCCGCTTTACCGCCGAGAAGATCCTGGAAGTCGACTACAAGGATGTCGAGATCCTCAAGGACTTCATCACGGAAAACGCCAAGATCATGCCGGCGCGCATTACCGGCACCAAGACCGGTTACCAGCGTCAGTTGTCGACCGCGATCAAGCGCGCGCGCTTTCTGGCGTTGCTTCCGTACACTGACCTGCACGCCTAACCCGGAGAAACGACCATGCAAGTTATTCTGATGGAAAAAGTCGTGAACCTTGGCGGCCTCGGTGACGTGGTCAAGGTGAAGGACGGCTATGCCCGAAATTTTCTGCTTCCTCATGGCATGGCCAAGCGTGTCACGCCCGAAAACCTCGCCGGATTCGAACTGAAACGGGCCGAACTGGAGAAGCTCCAGGCGGAAAAGCTGGCTGCCGCGCAGGACAAGGCCACCAAGCTGGAAGGCCTGATGCTGCAGATCACCCGCAAGGCCGGCGTCGACGGCCGCCTGTTCGGCTCGGTGAATAACGCCGACATTTCCGAGGCGCTGAAGGCTCAAGGCTTCGAGGTCGAGCGCGCGGCGATACGCATGCCGCACGGCCTGTTGAAACAGGTCGGTGACAACAAGCTCGAAATCGCGTTGCATTCCGATGTGGTCGCGACCATCACCATCTCGGTGCTCGGCGAGAACTGAGACCGAGCCACAAGTTGTCCGTCGAGGGGCCGCGTATGCGGCCCTTCGCCGTTTACGGTTACGCACAGCTTGCCCACAACTTGCACACAGCTCATTTGCCATCTATCCACCGCATTTCCACCGACTTATCCCCCACACATTGCTCTTCATCCGGGTAGACTGTCCGGCGTAACCGAGGAGACGATGTCATGTCACAGATGCTGGCAAATTCGCGCCCCTATCCGGCGAACCGCCCCGAAGACCCCCAGGTGGCCGCCCTCAAGCTGCCGCCGCATTCGATTGAAGCCGAACAGTCGTTGATCGGCGGCCTGCTGCTGGACAATTCCGCCTGGGATCGCATCGCCGACATCGTCAATGAAACCGATTTTTACCGCGACGACCACCGGCGCATCTTTCGCCGCATCCGGCAACTGGTGGAACAGGCCAAGCCGGCCGATGTGGTCACGGTGTTCGAGGCCATCGAGAAGCACAATGAGATCGAGCAGGCCGGGGGCCTCGCCTATCTCAGCGAGATCGCCAACAACACCCCGTCGGCGGCCAACATCCGGCGTTATGCCGAAATCGTGCACGAACGCGCGGTACTGCGCCGCCTGGTCGCCGTCGGTGACGAAATCGCCGCCAGTGCGCTCAACCCGGCCGGCAAGGATGTCAAGCAACTGCTCGACCAGGCCGAGGCCAAGGTCTTCGAAATCGCCGAATCGGGCGCACGCACCAGCCAGGGCTTCGTCGCGATACAGCCCCTGCTTGGCGAGGTGGTCGATCGCATCCAGGAACTCTACGAGCAGGAAAACCCCTCCGAGATCACCGGCGTACCGACCGGTTTCGTCGACCTCGATAGACTAACCGCAGGGCTGCAGCCGGGCGACATGATCGTGATCGCGGGTCGGCCTTCGATGGGCAAGACCGCTTTTGCGCTGAATATCGCCGAGCACGTCGGTGTCGACCTCGGGTTGCCGGTGGCGATATTCAGCCTGGAAATGTCCGGACCTCAGTTGGCGATGCGTTTTCTCTCCTCGGTCGGCCGCCTCGACGCGCACCGCATCCGCACCGGGAGACTCAACGATGACGAGTGGGACAAAATGACCGTGGCATTGGGCAAGCTGCACAATGCGCCAATCCATATCGATGAGAGCGGCGCCCTGAATGCCACCGATTTGCGGGCCCGGGCACGGCGCCTGGCAAGGCAGTTCGGCGGCAAACTGGGACTGATCGTGATCGATTACCTGCAATTGATGACCTCAACCCGGGATGGCGAGAATCGCGCCACCGAAATTTCCGAGATCTCGCGTTCCATCAAGGCGCTGGCCAAGGAATTGCAGGTGCCGGTGCTGGCGCTATCGCAATTGTCGCGCAAGGTCGAGGAGCGCAATGACAAGCGCCCGCTGATGAGCGACCTGCGCGAGTCCGGCGCCATCGAGCAGGATGCGGACATCATTCTGATGATGTACCGGGAGGAATACTACAAGCCGGACACGCAGGAAAAGGGGGTGGCCGAGGTGATCATCGGCAAGCACCGCAATGGCCCCACCGGTATGGTCAAGCTCACCTTCCTCGGCGAATACACCAAGTTCGTCAGCTTCGCCCACCAAGGCAACTACTAGTGCCCGCCCTTGGGTCTGGGGTACTAGGGACGGATTCGCGCCTGTAACAAAAAGGAAAGCAGGGTTACCCCTGCTTTCCTTGTCCGGCAATCAGCGCCGGAATTCGAACGAGCTGGCAGCTTATTTCTTTTCAGCTTCCTTCTTCTCTTTCTTTTCTTTTTTCTCTTTCTTGGCCTTCTTTTCCTTCTTGGCAGGCTTGGCGGCTTCGGCGGGCTTGGCGGCCTCAGCGGGCTTGGCGGCCGCAGCTGCCGGCTTGGCGGCTTCAGCAGGCTTGGCAGCTTCGCCGGCCATGTGCTTGGCGGCGGAGGCGTTGAAGCTCAGGCCCATGGCAAAAACAGTAGCGATCAGTGCGGTCAGCAGTTTGTTCATGAGTATCTCCAGTAGTTGGGGGAAATTCGGGCGAAACAGGTCATGGCTGACCCTGAGACGGAAAACGCATGGAACCGCCATCGGTTGACGTGGCAAGGACAAATCTCCGAGGGGATCGCAGATTCCCGCAGCCCCCGGACAGGGCCGGGATGCGAATGCCATAGAATGGCGTTTTTTGCAGTTCCCTGAGTGAGAATGCCCCGCAACGCCGCCCGATTCCTGATTTCTCTATGTTTTTGCTGCGCGCCGGCAGCAAGCGCCACTCCCTTCATACCGCAGGACCCCGCGCAGGTCCTGGAGCGATTGCCGGTGCGGCCCACCGATCCGGCAATGGAAGGCTTGCGCGAATTGCGCCGTCAGCTGGCGGCCGATCCGCGCCGCTTAGACGTCGCCATTGACCTCGCCGACCGCTATTTCCGCCTCGCCGTTCGCCAAGGCGACCCGCGCTACATCGGCTATGCCCAATCCGCCCTGACCCCGTGGTGGGGGCAGCCCGAGCCGCCGACTGAAGTATTGGTGTTGCGCGCCGGCCTGAAGCAGTACCTGCACAATTTCGATGCCGCCCTGGCGGACCTGACGCAGGCCCTGGCACGCGATCCGGGCAATCTCACCGCGTGGTCCTACCGTGCGGTGATCTATATCGTTATGGCGCGTTACGAGGAGGCCAGGCGCGACTGCCGGCAGCTCTATTCACGCGATCAGGGCCTGATCGCAGCGGCTTGCGAACCGACCGTCGATGCACTCACCGGCAACGCGGCCACAGCCTATGCCAGCCTCGCGGAGGCCTTGCGCAGGAATCCTGCCGCCACGCCCAGCCAGCGCCTGTGGGTGCTGACCCGCTTGGCCGAGATTGCGCAGCGGCTAGGCAAGCTGACTGAAGCCGAGGCCCGCTACCGCAGTGCGCTGAAGCTGGGTATCGATGACCAGTACCTGCTGACCGCCTATGCCGAGTTTCTGCTCGACCAGCGCCGCCCGGCCGAGGTGGTTGAACTGCTCAAGGACAAGACGCGCAACGACGTCCTGCTGCTGCGTCTGGCGCTGGCCGAACAGTCGCTCGCGCTGCCGGCGGCACAAACCCATCAGGCGGCCATCCAGGCGCGCATCGACGCCGCCAGGCTGCGCCAGGACAAACTGCACCTGTCCGACGAAGCGATATTCGAACTGGTGTTCCGCAAGAATCCTCGGGAGGCACTGCGGTTGGCCCGCGAGAACTGGGAACTGGGTCAGCGCGAACCGAGCGACGCGCGCATCCTGCTAGAGGCCGCGCTTGCCGCCGGTCAGCCGGCGGGCGCCGCAGCGGTACTGGAATGGCTTGCGCGCAATCGCCATGAGGACGTGATCCTGCTGCGACTGGCGGCGGAGTTGAAAGCACTGCGGGACGGCAAGCCATGAACCGCTGGCTGGTATTCCTTACTCTGCTGCTGCAAGTCATCGCGGCCGATGCCCACAAACCCAGCGACAGCTACCTGGCCCTGCGCCCCGACGGCCAGCAAATCGAAGGCAAGTGGGATATTGCCCTGCGCGACCTGGACTATGCCATCGGCCTGGATAGCGACAACAACGGTGAAATCACCTGGGGCGAATTGCGCGCCAGGCATGATGCGGTGGCCGCATATGCGCTGGCGCATCTGAAGCTACGAACCAACGGCGAGGATTGCCCGCCGCGGGTCACCACGCAACTGGTCGACCAGCATAGCGATGGCGCTTACGCCGTGTTGCGTTTCATGGCGCTTTGTCCAGAGACTGTCGTCACGCTTGAGGCGACCTACAGCCTGTTCTTCGACCTGGACCCGCAGCACAAGGGATTGCTGCGGCTGGATCTGCCGGCGGCTACCACGACCGCAATCTTCAGCCCCGAACAACCGTCGCAGCGCTTCGAACTCACGGGCGCGAGCAAGCTACAGCAATTCATCGATTACCTGAAACATGGCGTCTGGCACATCTGGATCGGCTTCGACCACATCCTGTTCCTGCTCTCGCTGTTGCTGCCTGCGGTCGCTCATTTCGCATCCGGGCGCTGGCAGCCCTTGGACAGTTTCAAGCCGGCGTTCTGGGATGTGCTGCGCATCGTCACGGCATTCACCCTGGCGCACTCGATTACCCTGAGCCTTGCTGCGCTGGAAGTGATACAACTTCCATCGCGCCTGGTCGAATCTGCTATCGCCTTGTCGGTGGTGCTTGCCGCGGCGAACAATGTGTTTCCTCTGGTGCATGGGCGGCGCTGGGTAGTGGCATTTTTCTTCGGACTGATACACGGCTTCGGCTTCGCCAGCGTTCTTGCGGATCTGGGCCTGCCACGCGATTCCCTGGTGCTCGCGCTGGTGGGATTCAATGTCGGGGTTGAAGTTGGGCAACTGGCGATCGTCAGCGCTTTCCTGCCGCTCGCCTATGCGCTGCGCAAGACAGTGTTCTATCGACGCATCGTACTGTTCGGCGGATCGATTGCGATCATGGTGGTGGCCAGCATCTGGCTGGCCGAGCGGGCGCTGGACTTCAAACTCATTTCAAGCTGATGTTGCCGAGACTCGCCCCGGCAGTGTATCTAAGAGTCGACCAACCCTACAGCACCTCGGCGGCATGGTCCGCCAGCCGCGATCTCTCGCCGCGTTGCAGGGTGATGTGGCCGGAGTGCGGCCAGCCCTTGAAGCGATCCACAACGTAGGTGAGGCCTGAACTGCCTTCGGTCAGATAGGGGGTGTCGATCTGGGCGATGTTGCCCATGCACACGACTTTGGTGCCCGGGCCGGCCCGGGTGATCAGGGTCTTCATCTGCTTCGGCGTCAGGTTCTGCGCTTCGTCGATGATCAGGAACTTGTTGAGGAAAGTCCGGCCGCGCATGAAGTTGAGCGACTTGATCTTGATCCGGCTGCGGATCAGGTCCATGGTCGCAGCGCGTCCCCAGTCGCCGGAATACTGGCTGCTGCCGCTGCCGGCGACGCCGACATCGTCCGCAGGCCGGTTGAGCACGTCCAGGTTGTCATCGAGGGCGCCCATCCAAGGCGTCATCTTCTCCTCTTCGGTGCCGGGCAGGAAGCCGATGTCCTCGCCCACCGGCACGGTCACGCGGGTGATGATGATTTCCGAATAGCGCTTGGTTTCGAGGACCTGGGTGAGGCTGGCGGCGAGGGTCAACAAGGTCTTGCCGGTACCGGCCTGGCCGAGCAGGGTGACGAAGTCGATGTCGGGGTTCATCAGCAGGTTCAGCGCAAAATTCTGTTCGCGGTTGCGCGCGGTGATGCCCCACACGGCATTCTTCTGGTGCGTATATTCGGTCAGGGTCTCCAGCACCGCGCTCTTGCCACCGGACTCGCGCACCCATGCATGGAGCGGTTGCGGGCCTTCCTGCCAGACGAATTCGTTGACCAGCAGTTCATGGCACAGCGGCCCCTTGATGCGGTAAAGGGTGCGGGATTCCTGCTTCCAGGATTCCAGATCCTTGCCGTGCTTGTCCCAGAAACTGGCAGGCAGCTCCCGTGAGCCGGTATACAGGAGTTCGGTATCCTCCAGCACCTTGTCGTTGAAGTAGTCCTGCGCGGCGAGGCCCAGGGCGCGGGCCTTGATGCGCATGTTGATGTCCTTCGACACCAGGATCACCGGCCGCTTGGGAAACTTTTCGGAGAGGTGCATCACCACCGCGATGATCTGGTTGTCGGCCTTGGCGGTCGGCAGCGAGGAGGGTATGACGCCGTTGATGGCTTCGGTTTGCAGGAACAGCCGGCCGCTCGCCATGTCCCGCGACGCTTCCTTGAGCGGAATGCCGTGCTTGATGTCGTCCTCGCAAGCGGACACCACTTCGTCGAGCAGGCGGCTGGCCTGGCGGGTATTGCGCGCCACTTCGGTCATGCCCTTTTTGTTGGCGTCCAGCTCTTCAAGGGTCATCATCGGCACGTAGATGTCATGTTCCTCGAAGCGGAACAGACTGGTCGGGTCATGCATCAATACGTTGGTGTCGAGGACGAACAGCTTGGTTTGCTTGGGCGCCTTGAGGGGTTTGCTGGTGGTATGGTGCTTGGCGTTCATCGGGATTGCGGACCTGGGTTGGTTAGAGTGTTTGGGCGGCGGCGAGGACTTCGGCAGCGTGGCCGTCGGCCTTGACGGCACGCCATTCGCGGCGCAGCACGCCCTTGGCGTCGATCAGGAAAGTGCTGCGTTCGATCCCCCGCACCTGCTTGCCGTACATGTTCTTCAGCTTGATCACGCCAAACACGGAGCAGGCGATTTCCTCGGCGTCGACCAGCAACTCGAAGGGCAGCTCCAGTTTCGCCTTGAAATTCTCGTGCGACATCAGGCTGTCGCGCGAGACGCCAAAGATATCGCAGCCGACTTTCTTGAAAGCGGCGTGGAGGTCACGGAACTGGCCGGCCTCGGTGGTGCATCCGGGGGTGCTGTCCTTGGGGTAGAAGTAGATCACCAGCGACCGGCCGAGCTGGCCGGAAAGCCTGAATTCCTTGGCGCCGGTGGCGGGCAGGGAAAAGTCTGAAACGGCTTTATTGAGCATGATCACCTTCTATTTGAGTGGGTTTTGTGGAGGCAAGAAAGTCCTCGCCTTGCAGCATCAGGGTTCCTGAACGACCAGGACATTCGCCGCGTATCACTTCATGGCGCGGCAATTTGGCGGCATCGAGGTCGTCGAAGATGGCGCCGGTTGAGGACAGTACATAGCCTTGTTCGGTCCATCCCGCGAGCAGGCGCTCGAATACCGGCAGCAGCTTGATGCCTTCCAGTTCCGCATGCAAGGTATAGACATGCCCGTGCTGCGGTCTCTCCCGGGTAAGCTGGAGCAGGTGCTCATGCACATTGTCCGCATTGATGCCATCCGTGCCGATCAATTCGTCGAGCGTCGGCAGGGTGGTCGGCAGTTGCGGACAAAGGATCAGTTCGCCGTTGCACACCGGCATGAACGGGTGCGTGCCGCGGGTGTCGGAGGCATAGCTGAAGCCGAGCCGCTGGGTCAGGCGCAGCGCGTGGGGATTCATCTGCCAGCCGGCGGCGCCGTGGGTCTTGGCCGCGCTGCCGAAAATCTCCTCGAAGCGGCCGCGGGCGCGTTGCATTTCGTGCTCGGTCCAGGCTGCAGAGGCCTTCTCGACGCCATCCTGCCACCGAACGTGATCCCAGCAGTGGATGCCGACTTCGTATCCGGCATCGCGCACACTGCGCATGATGTCGGCGCAGTTCCGGCCGATGTCCGGGCCGGGTAGCAGGGTGCCATACAGCAGGGTCTTCAGACCATAATGCGAGAGTACCGAAGTGCGTGACACCTTGCGCATAAAACCCGGGCGCAGCGCGCGCTTCAAGGCCCGGCCGGTGTGATCCGGGCCGAGCGAGAAGAGGAAGGTGGCCTGGGCATCGAAGCGGCGCAGAACTTCCACCAGCCGCGGCACGCCCAGCCGGGTGCCGCGATAGGTATCGACGTCGATCTTGAGTGCGAGCTTTGCCACGCTCGCCTCAATCCATCAGCTTGCGCGCTTCGGCGACGTCGCCGCGGTAAGCCTCGAAAATGCTGCGCAGGGCTGACTCGAAGGTGACCTTGGGCGCCCAATCGAGGTCGGCCATGGTGTTGGTGATCTTCGGCACGCGGTGCTGCGTGTCCTGGTAGCCCTTGCCGTAGTATTCCGCCGAGGTGGTTTCGAGCACCTTCACCTTGGCGACGCTCTCGGCGTATTCGGGATACTGCCTGGCGAGGTCGAGCATCAGCGTGGCGAGTTCGCGGATGGAGTAATTGTTCTTGGGGTTGCCGATGTTGTAGATCTGGCCGCTGGCGATTCTTCCCGGGTTGTCGATGATTTTCATCAGCGCGTCGATGCCGTCCGAGACGTAGGTGAACGAGCGCTTCTGGGCGCCGCCATCGACCAGCTTGATCGGTTCGCCGCGGACGATGTGGCCGAGGAACTGGGTGATGACCCGCGAACTGCCTTCCTTCGGCGTGTGGATCGAGTCGAGGCCGGGGCCGATCCAGTTGAAGGGGCGGAACAGGGTGTATTCGAGGCCTTCCTGCTGGCCGTAGGCGGCGATCACGCGGTCCATCATCTGCTTGGCGCAGGAATAGATCCAGCGTGGCTTGTTGATCGGGCCGAGGA
>Ga0208566_1001304_pt1 | contig 14739 bp, 14 predicted proteins | sample PL_2010_150m_FD_184159 | JGI IMG/M metagenome (GOLD analysis project Ga0208566, IMG submission 184159) | Freshwater microbial communities from Powell Lake, British Columbia, Canada to study Microbial Dark Matter (Phase II) - PL_2010_150m... | ecosystem: Environmental > Aquatic > Freshwater >...
TCGTTGACGTTCTCCACCACGCCGATCTGGAACTGGCGGGGCAACAGCATGATCGCCGCCATCGACAGGAAAGTCAGCGAGGCCCAGCTACTGTAGTTTCCACCGAAGCTCAGCAAGGCTTCAAGTTTTGGCACCAGGCTGGCACGCGAAAAGATGTCGGCGAATCCGTCATAAATGCCAAAGGTGACGAAAATACCCACCGCCACGAATGCCAGCAGCTTGACCACCGACTCGAAGGCGATCGCCGCCACCATGCCTTCGTGGCGTTCGCTGGCATCGAGATGCCGGGTGCCGAACAGGATGGTGAACACCGCCATGATCAGCGCGACGTAAAAGGTGCTGTCCTGCAGCAAGGGCAACGCGGCGGCGCGCGCCGGCATGACGATCTCGGGATAGTGCAGCAGGATGGTGAAGCTGTTGGACACCGCCTTGAGTTGCAGCGCGATGTAGGGAATCACGCCGACCACGGCGATGACGGTGACCAGTCCGCCGAGCAACTGGCTTTTGCCGTAACGGGAGGCGACAAAGTCGGCGATCGAAGTAAGGCGGTTGGCCTTGGCGATGCGGATCATCTTCAGCATCGCAAACCACCACAAGGCCATCATCAGCGTCGGACCCAGATAGATCGGCAGGAAGCCGATGCCGGTGGCGGCGGCACGGCCGACGCTGCCATAGTAGGTCCAGGTGGTGCAATACACCGCCAGCGACAACGCATAGATGGTCGGGTTGGCGATGATGGAACTGCCGGCATCGGCGCGCCGGTCGCCGTACCAGGCGATGGCGAAGAGTATGCCCAGGTAGGCAAAGGAAGCCAGGGCGATGAACCAGCCTTGCAGCATTAGTTTCTCCGGTGCTCGATGACCCGCGCCATCATATGCCCCGATGCTCGATGACCCACGCCATCAGTGCGATCAAACCGGCCCAGGCGAGGAAGATATAGGCATACAGCAAGGGAATGCCGAACAGGTCGGCGCCGCGGTTGAACAGGAACAGCAGCGGGTAATTGAGCAGGATGCAGCCAAGCAGAAAGGTCGCCGCCAAGCGTTGGCCGGTCAGACGGGATCTGTTCATCACATCTCCTTTCTCACGACGAATTGCGGGTCCCGGGTGAGGTCTGGTTGGCCATCAGTTGTCATCCCGATTACCGACACCATATTCGCGATCCAGGTTGTTCATGTAATGGGCGTAGTACCAGATGATCACCACATAGATGATCACCGAGCCCTGCGCGCTCATGTAGAAGCCGAACGGAAATCCGAGGATGGTAATGTTGTTGAGTTCGCGGGCGAAGTAGCCGGTGACGAAGGTCGTCACAAACCATAGGGCCAGCAATGCGGCGGTGACTCTCAGGTTCCTGTTCCAGTATTCGCGATGCTTGGCGGTTAACGGCATGATCTTGCCCGGTGATCGCGGCAACGGACCTCAGGAGGTGAGCGGAGCGTTGTCAAGGACGATCCTGATCTTGGTGATCGTCAACCCGAGCCAGAGGATGACCAGCAGGAAGAACGCGACCAAGCCGAGATGCCGATCGAGCACGATGCGCGGCGTGATCCAGCGCGTCGCCCGCATTACCGGCGAGGTGATGGTCTTGAATATTCCGTAGACCGCATTCTGGTCGCGCTTGGCACCCGCCACTACAAAGAGAATGCCCTGGCCGAGCATGGCTACGCCCGCTATCTCGGTCAGTGCCTTCAATACCACTATAATCTCGTACATCGGATCAACTCGGGAATACCCCAATGGAACACTGGTTATATTACACCCGCGGCCGGCTGCTTGAAGAGTTCGGGCGTGCGGAGGGGTCGATCGCCGCCTACCAGGCAGCGCTGCGGGTAAAGCCCGATTTCCACCTGTGCTCGAACCGCATCGCTTACATCCTGTCGGGTCTCGAACGATATGACGAGGCGGAACCCTACTTTCTCGCGGTCCTGCGCGCCGATCCCGGCAATGCGGTGGCTCATTTCAACCTCGGTTACACGCAGCAGAAACGTGGCCAAATCGAGAACGCCATAGTCGCTTTCCGCCAGGCGACCCGCCTGAATCCCAAGATCGATCGCGCCTGGTACGGCCTGGGTCTGGCGCACGCGGCCCTCGGGCAGCATGACGAGGCGGCGCAGGCGTTGCACGAGGCCGCCACGCTGCAACCGATGAATCCCCACGCCTGGTATCAGTTGGGCATGGCCTACCACACTCTGCGCAAACCGGAGAAGATGGATGAGGTGGTGATGCACCTGCTGCGTTTCGATCCGAAAATGACACGCCGCCTGATTCTCGATGCCGGGCGCAGCGATCTCGCCCATCTGGTGAAGGACCTCGTGGTTTGATCGGCCGGGCGTCCGTGTCAGCGCGGAAATGACCCCCCCCGCTGGTCGCGGCAACCAATAATGCTTTCACTCCCTGTCGGTGCGCGCGCGATCGTCACGCAAAAAAATGCCCGCCTAAGCGGGCATTTTCAAGCTGGAGGACCGAAGCTATGCGGCTTCGCTGACCAGCGTATCTCCCTTCAGGTTCGGGTAGCGCACGTGCTCTACCAGTTCCTGCACCTCCTTGGACGGCGGCGAAGTCAACATGCTGACGATGTAGATCGTGGCAACCCCGAGTGGCAGGCCGAACATGCCTGACGATACCGGACTAAGCCCGAACCACAGTGGCATATTGATGCCGAAGAACGGATAGCGGGTAACCATGTAGTAGACGCAGATCGCAAGGCCGGCTGCCATGCCGATGATCGCGCCCCACTTGTTGGCGCGCTTCCAGAACACGCCCATCACCAGGGGTGGGAAGAACGCCGAAGCCGCCAGCGAGAACGCCGCACCAACCAGGAACAGGATATCTCCAGGCTTGAGGGAGGTGACGTAGGCCGCAATTATCGCTACAACCACCAGCAAGGCCTTGGAGATCGTCACGCGCTTCGTCGTCGAGGCGGACGGGTCGATCATCTTGTAATACAGGTCGTGCGATAGCGCGTTGGCTATGGTCAGCAGCAAGCCGTCCGCGGTAGACAGCGCCGCGGCAAGACCGCCAGCCGCGACCAGCCCGGATACCACGTAGGGCAACCCTGCAATCTCGGGTGTCGCCAGCACGATAAGGTCGCCGCCGATCACCACTTCGGCCCACTGCACAATGCCGTCGTGGTTGATGTCAGTGATGTTGAGCAGCGACGGGTCCACCTTGGCCCATGCCGCCGCCCACGCAGGGAGAGTAGCGAACGAACTGCCCACCAGGTGGGTGAACATGTCGTACTTCGCCAGCACTGCCAGGCAGGGCGCGGTGAAGTAGAGCAGGAAGATGAAGAATAGCGACCAGAACACCGACACCCGCGCCTGCTGCACGCTGGGCGTAGTGTAGTAGCGCATCAGGATGTGCGGCAGCGCCGCGGTGCCGAACATCATGCAGAACACGATGCCAATGAAGTTCAATCGGGCGACATCCCGCGCCGCCTCGTCCTTGCCCGGGAATGCCTCGGCATGCGGCCGGGGAGGAGCGGCGCGCGCGGCAAGGCCGGACTCCTTGGTCCAGTTCGCCTTGGCGGCAGCGACGTCCTTCGGATAGGCCGCCACGGCCTTCTCAGCCGCCGTCACTTGGTCGGCAGGCGCATTCGCGATCTTCAGATCCGCCAGGTTCTGCTCCAACTTGGTCTTGCCATCGGCATAGGCCTTGTCCGGCGAGGCGAGGGCAGCCTTGCCCGCTGCCGCCCGGTCAGCAAAGATCTTGCGGACCTCCTGCTCCTTCGGGTCGGCAGTAATCTTCTTTTCCTGAGCGGTCACCTTTTCGAGTACATAGCCATACGCAATCTGGGGCACCGGTATGCCGGTATGTTTGATGCCCAGCCATACCACGGGGGTCATGTAGGCAATGATAAGGATGATGTACTGCGCTACCTGCGTCCAGGTCACCGCCTTCATGCCACCCAGCATCGAGCACACAAGAATGCCGGAGAGGCCGACGAATACGCCGACGCCGAACTCCAGCCCGGTGAACCGGCTGGTGATCAGGCCGACGCCGTAGATCTGGGCGACGACATAAACGAACGAGCAGGTAATTGCCGAGATGATGCCGATGGTGCGCACGATATTGCCGCCGTAACGCTCGGCAAGGAAGTCCGGGATCGTGAACTGCCCGAACTTGCGCAGGTAGGGCGCAAGAAACAGCGCCACCAGGCAGTAGCCGCCGGTCCAGCCCATGACCCAGGCGAGCCCGTCGTACCCTGACAGGAACAGTGTTCCGGCCATGCCAATGAAGGAGGCTGCGCTCATCCAGTCGGCGCCGGTCGCCATGCCGTTGAAGAATGCCGGCACACGTCTTCCCGCGACGTAATACTCGGCGACTTCGGCGGTGCGGCTCATGATGCCTATGCCAGCATACAAACCGACGGTGGCGAACAGGAACCAGTAACCAATCCAGGTCCGCGACATGCCCATTTGTTCGGCAACCGCCAGCGCGAGCACGAATAAAATGAAGCCGCCGGTGTAGAACGTGTAGTACTTCTTAAGTTGCTGAAAGAAAGCCGTGTGGGAGAAGCTAGCAGTAGTCATTCGAGATCTCCTTCATCCACGTTGTATTCCAGGTCGAGCTTGCGCATCAGCACGGCGTAGATGCCGATGATCGCCACGTAGATGGCGAGGGAGCCCTGCGCCGAAAACCAGAAGGCCAGCGGCCAACCGAAGAACGTGATGCCATTTATTTCCCGCGCATACCACGCCTCGACGAACGTAAAAACGAACCACACCAACAGTAGTATCGCCGTGATGACGAGATTCTTGTGCCAATATTCCTCATGCTTGGCGGTCAATTCCATGTGACTCCTCCTTTGTTGGAAATAACTCTGGTACGGACTGGCCCCGGCCGAGATGACAGCCATCGGACACTATCCACGGCTACCTTCACGCTACACGGCTCACTATATCCCATATTGGATGCGACCCGGGTGACCGGCGTGCAAATGGGTCTTGTCGCCCATATTCTTCGCGACACTACGGTGCAATCCTTACGCGGAGCTTACTGCGTGTTCCACCCGAATCCGGCGATGCTCCGGAAGGCGGAACGCTGCACCGCAACAAATTGCTTGCCACAAAAACCTAGGTCGGGTGGATGTCGATCGAGCGGTAGGCGTGTCCAATCCCCTTGACGGCGAGCATTGCCGTCTCCTCGGTGGACTGGATGCACTCCTTGCCGCATCCGCCGCATTTGAAGACCGGGATTTCCACCAGAACCTTGAGCGGTTGGGCCTTGTTGAGTTCCGCTATTACCTCAAGCGTCTTGGAGGCAGTTGACGCCCTGGGTAGTTCAAGCTTGCAGCCGGAGCAGTGATAGGTGTGTGTGAAAAAACCCTTCTTTTCCGCACTCGGAACGCTTTGGTAGGTCCCCTTATCCATCATCAAATCCATTAGCTGCCCGGCAAACTCGACGTGGACGAAGCGCTTGTGTCCTTCCGCGCAGCCAACGTATGGCATTTCATGAATGGTCAGTTTCACCCCGCCTGAATCCCCATGGAATGTGTCAAGGATCTTCATCGACATTTCGCCCTTGCATTTGCTACAAGGGGCCAGTGGCTTGCTCATAGGTCATCCTCCATTAGAAAGTTGAAGTGGTCTCCGGATTCGGTTCGAGGTGGGTTGCAATTTGACGGAGGTCGGTTTTCTCGTTGATCTGGATTCCGGGCAAAGCTCGAGCCAGCGACTCGATGTACTCGATGCGCTGAACCGTCAGCAATTGGGAGGGATTTGATAGTAGTAGGAACGGGCATCTTGCGAATCTCCAGCCGCGCAATAACATCGCGGATGGTAGGCGGCCCGACCTACCAAAGACCTGCGGCGCGAAAGCGCCACACCACTTTGATGAAACTCTGACGGAATCTATCGTTTCTCGGTCCGGTCGTCAATGGTCTCTAGTGCCCGAGTACAACTTGTAGATTCCGTTCGATCTATGTATGATCGCCTCGGGTGGCCGCGGAAAGAGCGCGGTCAGGTATTCGTGCTGGTCGGGCCGCCGCACGGTGAGTGAATATACCCGTGAACCCTCAAAGCGCCCCGAAGCAGCTTTTGCTGCAAACGCTTCAAGCCTGTCGCGCCAATCTGCCTTCCAACGGCTTGCTGCTAATCTCTGGTTCTCATTCCGAGGTTGTCCAAAACCAAATTGGTCCACACGACTTGTGCAGGCTCCGTGTCGCCTCGCCGTCGGCACTCTCACAGTTACATATTCCGACCCTGGGCGGGTACATGGTTTCGGTGTCGAGCAACATTGACTGTTCCGATCGCTCGTTTGTCGGCGAACTTTCCAGACAACATTGTCTAGCCACAGTTCGACCGCTTGCCGGTCATGCAAATGTAGCCATGTATCACTGAGGAGCTACGGAAATGCTGACTGCACTTGTCGTTGTTTTCATCATTGCGTACGCAGCAATCGCGCTGGAGGACCCGATCAAGATCAACAAATCGGCTACGGCGCTGGTGGGCACGGGGCTGCTTTGGACCATCTACGCGCTGTCTATGGGTGATGCTCAATTGGTGAGCCGACAACTCGGTGAATCACTCATGGGAACCGCTCAAATCGTCTTCTTCTTGATGGGGGCCATGACTATCGTCGAGGTGGTAGATGCCCACAACGGCTTTGAAGTCATTACCAGTCGTATTCGGACATCCAAACTATCCACGCTCATGTGGTTAGTGGGCTTTGTCACCTTTTTCCTAAGTGCCATCCTCGACAACCTGACCACGACCATCGTGATGATTTCCCTGATGCGTAAGCTCCTCGCGAAGCACGAGGATCGTCTTTTCTTTGCCGGCATCATCGTCATTGCAGCAAACTCAGGAGGCGCATGGTCGCCGATCGGAGACGTGACCACCACTATGTTGTGGATCGGCGGACAGATCACTTCGATGGCCATTATTAAGGCGGTGTTCTTTCCGGCTTTGGTAAGCATGGTCGTCCCATTGGGTGTCTCAGCCTACATCTTGCGTGGTCGAGGTGTTGTGTCCAAGGCGCCAGGGGATTCCGATCACGGTCTCCACACCTCGGAGTTCGAGCGAAATCTGGTGTTCTTTCTGGGTCTAGGCATTCTGGTGGCCGTGCCAACATTTAAGACCGTGACTCATTTACCTCCGTTTATGGGCGTCCTATTTGGTTTGGGCATTCTTTGGCTGGTGGGCGATCTCGTACATCGCAAGAAGGCAGATGAGTCCAAGCACCACCTGACATTAGCTCATGCTCTGAGCCGAATCGACATGAGTTCAATTGTTTTCTTTATTGGCATCCTTCTCGCGGTCGCCACCCTGGAACATTCGCATATCTTGACATCGCTGGCACAGTGGCTTGATCAGACTGTTGGGAGGCAGGACATCATCGTGCTAATCATCGGCATCGTCAGTGCGGTTGTCGATAACGTGCCGTTGGTCGCTGCATCAATGGGCATGTATAGCCTGACACAATTCCCGGCGGATCACTTTCTGTGGGAATTCCTCGCTTATTGCGCAGGTACTGGTGGGTCGATCCTCATTATCGGCTCCGCTGCTGGCGTGGCTGCGATGGGCTTGGAGAAAATACATTTCTTTTGGTACGTCAGAAAGATCAGTGGCCTTGCCTTGGTCGGATATTTTGCCGGTGCGGGAGCCTATCTCCTGCAATATCAACTGTCACATTGACACATACGGATCAATCCGAGACTTCGAAATTGAGAAGCGTACTTAGCAGGTAGTGCAGAGGTCTGATTTCCAATCTATTGAAAGGTGGGGTGCCAGAAATGCAGGGACAATCAATGATTTCGATTCTCACTTTTGTATTTGCCGCCTTAGGTGGTGTGGGAGGCATTATCCGAGGCTGGCAGATGGGGTTCAAGGGCCGACTCGATTTGATTTCCGATTGGGACAGTCGCCCCTTACCCGATCCAGCCAGGTTTGCAAAAGCCTTCTCCCGCATCTATATCGGGTTGGGCGGTATCTTGATTGCTATGTCTTTACTGTTGCTGCTGGGCTTAGACATCCGCATTTGCATTGCGGTTGCAGTCGCGGTCATTGTGTCTTGGTTCTACGCAATCGATGTTGTTGTTGCGCGGGCAAGGGCAACGAAACGTTGATCGACGGACACTTCAACAAATGCAGTTGAAGAGTCACGCCTAGTTGATGTGGCATCGGAGGGCCTACCGCGCCGATCTTCTCTGAGCGAGTCCTAAACGACCGGCACAGCGAGTGAGGTCCACCTCGGCTGCAGTAAGCGGGACCAATGAAAATGGCCCACCCTCTTGGGGATGGGCCATTCAGCTAGCGCACACAGAGCCTACTTAGTACCCTAGAATCAAGGGTGGGCATCAATGTGCAGTTGCCTTTGCAGCCAGAATGCCGGTGTTCTGGCGCACGTAAAGCTCGTCCCACATGTCTTCGGCACGCTTGTCCTGGTACATCAGCGAACCGAGGATGACGGCCAGGAAGCCCAGCGGGATCGAATAGAGACCCGGATTGCGCAGCTCGAACCAGGGCTTTTCGAGGCCCATGATGCTGGTCGTATCCGTGCCGAAACTGGCGATCTTGTCCGCCGCGGCCTTCTTCGCCTTTTCCGTCTTGGCGATTTCGGCCTTCATCTTTTCGACGACGGCCGGATCGACGGCTGGCATGGCGGGAACAGCCGCCGCCGCGTCAGCGGGCGCCGCCGGTGGCGTCGTTGCTACCTTCAGATCGGCATTGAGCTTGGCAAGCTTTTCGTCGGACGCCTTGACGATCTTGTCATTGGCGGCTTTCACGGCAAGCGGATAGGTGAGGTTCGGGGAAACCATCACCAGGCCGATGGCGAGGAATGTACCGACGACCATGCCGAGGACAATACCGCCGGTATTGCAGCGCTTCCAGAACAGCGTCATCAGGACGCAGGGGAAGTTGGCCGAGGACGCGACGGCGAAGGCCAGTGCCACCAGGTGGGCGACGTTTTGTCCCTTGGCGGAGATGCCGATGACGATGGCCATGGCGCCGACCAGGATGGTGGCGATACGCGCCGCCTTGATCTGTTCCTGCTGGGTGACATGCCCTTCCTTGATGACGCCGACATACAGGTCATGGGCCATCGCGGACGCAGCGGCCAAGACCAGGCCTGCGACCACTGCGACGATGGTCGCAAACGCCACGGCAGCCACGAAGGCCATCATGAAGTTACCCATCAAGCTGTCGGGACCACCTCCCAGCGCCTGAGCCAGCAGAGGATTGGCCATGTTGCCGCCGGCGTCTATCGCCGCGATGCTGGCCGGGCCGACCTTCATCGCCGAACCCATGCCGAGGAACAGCGTCAGCACGTAGAAGCCGCCGATGATCGCCATTGCCCAGTTCACCGACTTGCGCGCGGCCTGGGCCGTCGGCACGGTGAAGAAACGCATCAGGATGTGCGGCATGCCGGCGGTGCCGAATACCAGCGCCATGCCCAGCGAAATCTGGTCGAGCGGCACTTTCAGGAACAGACCGGGCTCCAGGAAGATCTGGCCGAGTTCCGCCGGGGAGAGGTTCTTGGCCTTGTCACCCAGCAGGGTGGCGACGCGCTGCTGAACCTTCGGGTCGTTCACCACGTTGTTCAGGAACTCGCCGAGGAAGCCGTACTGGCTCCACACCAGGACCACCATCACGATCGAGGCACAGACCAGCAGCACAGCCTTGATGATCTGCACCCAGGTGGTGGCAACCATGCCGCCGAACAGCACGTACATCAGCATGATGATGCCCACGCAGATCACCGAGATTTCATAGTCGATGCCGATCAGGGTCTTGATCAGGACGCCGGCGCCGACCATTTGCGCGGTCAGGTAGAAGGTCGACACGGTGATGGTCGACAAGGCGCCGACGATGCGGACCTTTTTCGGGTCATTGCGGTAGGCAAGAATGTCGGACAGCGTGTATTTGCCGATGTTGCGGCAGGGCTCGGCGATCACCAGCAGCACCGTGATATAGGCCACCAGCCAGCCCACCGAGTACATGAAGCCGTCGTAGCCGTACAGCGAGATCAGTCCCGCGATGCCGAGGAAGGACGCCGCCGACAGGTAGTCGCCGGCAATCGCCCAACCGTTCTGCAAGCCCGAGACGCCGCCGCCGGCGGCGTAGAAGTCGGCCGTCGTCTTGACCCGCTTGGCGGCGAGGTAGGTGACGAACATGGTCACCGCGATGATGGTGCCGAACACCAGGAAGGTCAGCCACTTCCACTTGTCGGCCACGGCGCCCTGGGCGAAAACCGGCAGCGAGACGAGCGGCAGGACGCAGGCGACGGTGCCCAGCCAGATCTTGTTCTTCAGTGTCATCATGTCATTTCGCTCCTATCTTCTCGGCATCGCGGACCAGCTCCGCGGCCATCACGTCGAAATCCTTGGCCTTGGCCGTGTAATAGAAGGCGATGCCCCAGGCGACGACGAATTGCGAAAGCGCGAAAAGGATGCCGACATTCACCACGCCATAGACTTTGACCTTGTATATGTCGGTGAAATAAGCGGCGCCTACCGGCAGCAGAAAATAGTAAACCAGCGAGAACACCATCAGGCCCGTGAGAAATGCCAACTTCTTGGCATGCAGGCGCTGAAAGCGCGGGTCATTGTCGATCGCGACCCAGTTGATGGAAGTTTCAGCCATAGTCCCTCCTTATGATTTGTGCAAGCCGGGAAAGGCCCAGCTTCGAAGCAAATTTAATCGCCTCGGCTGACACAGCACTTACGCTGGACTTACCGCAAGCTTACAAGGGGCGGTTTCCGGAAGGCAAGCCCGAATGGTTCAATCGGCACTGCCTGCCGACACGGGATAAGAGACCCCCTGGCGCGGAAAGACGGCTTGCGCCACGGTGCCCCGACCGGCGACATTGGGGCGCAGCCTGACGCTGGCGCGGTGCAGTTCGGCGATCTCGCGCACGATTGCCAGACCCAGTCCGCTGCCGTCGGCCTCGCTGCCGAGCACCCGGTAGAACCGCTCGAACACCAGTTCCCGGTCGGCCTCGGACATGCCGATGCCGGTGTCCTCGACTTCGAAGATGGCGAATTCCTCGGCGCGCGTGCGCGCCGTCACGCTGCCCCCGGAAGGCGTGTATTTGATGGCGTTGTCGATCAGGTTGCTCATCAGCTCTCGCAACAGCACCGCGCTGCCGTCGATCAACAACGGCCAGCCGCTGCCTTCGAAGCCGAGGTCTATGCCCTTCGCCAGGGCGCGCGGCACGGCTTCCTGAGTCGCAGTGCGCGCCACTTCCTCAAGATCCACCGTGGAAAATACGTGCACTTTCTCGTGGCTCGCCTCGGCACGCGCCAGCGTCAGCAACTGATTGATCAGGCGGGCGGCACGCTCGGCGCTCTCGGCGATATTCTGCAGCGACGCGCGGATCAGTTGCGGATCGGTTTCCGATTGGGCCAGCTCGGTCTGCATCTTCAGGCCGGTCAACGGCGTGCGCATCTGATGCGCGGCGTTGGCGATGAAGCGTTGCTGTCCCTGCAAATTCTGCTCGAAGCGCGCCATCATGTCGTTGAAGGCGACGATCACCGGACGCACTTCTTCCGGCACGCCGTGGATGTTGATCTGCCCCAAGTCACCGGGGCGCCGCTTGCGAATGCGCCGCTGCAGGCGGGTCAGGGGAGCGATGCCGCGGGTCAGTCCGAGATACACCAGGATCACCGCCAGCGGAATGATCACGAACTGGGGCAGGATCACCCCGGAAATGATGTGGCTGGCGAGGTTTTCCCGCTTCTGCCGCGTCTCCGCCACCTGCACCAGTACCGGCAAGCCGCGAGCCTGTTGTGAAACGAACAGATAGGCGACACGGATTTCCTCTCCCTGGATATCGTCATCGCGGAACAGCACGGTGCCGGGAGAGAATTCGCTTGGCATTTCCGGCCGGGGGATTTCCTTGTCGCCGACGACCAATTCGCCGCGCAAGCCGATAACCTGATAGTAGGTCGTGTCGAATTCGTCGGCGCGCAGGAGGGCGCGTGCCGGGGCGGGAAAATTGACCACCACCTTGCCGTCCACGACCCTGACCTGCCGGGCGATGACATTCACGTTTTCCGCCAGCGCCTGGTCATAGGGCTGGTTGGCGAGGTTGTTGGCGACATGGTGGGTCACGGCGATGCTGACCGGCCAAAGAAACAGCAGGGGCGCCAGCATCCAGTCGAGGATTTCCCCGAACAGCGAATTGAGTTCGGTGGGGGTGCCGAATATTCGGGTAATGCGGGTGCCTTCGGCGGCCGGTGGCGAGCCCATCGCGACGCTAGGCGCTTGAAGAATCGCCGCTCGCGACCGGTTTTTCCAGGCAATAGCCGAGGCCGCGAACTGTGGTGATCTTGATGCCGCCGCCGTCGAGCTTCTTGCGCAGCCGATGCACATACACTTCGATGGCGTTGGTGCTGACTTCCTCCCCCCACTCGCAGAGGTGGTCGACCAGCTGTTCCTTGTTAACCAGTCGCCCGGCCCGCAACAGCAGGATTTCAATCAGCCCCAGTTCGCGTGCCGAGAGTTCGACCGTCTGGCCAGCGATCATCACCTGCCGGTCGGCCTGGTCATAAGTCAACAGGCCGAATTCGATGCGCGTCGGCATGCCGGTGCCGCGGCGGGTCAAGGCCCTGACCCGGGCCTCGAGTTCCGGTAGCGCGAACGGTTTGGTCATGTAGTCGTCGGCGCCCGCGTCGAGGCCGCGGACACGGTCATCGATACCGTCCTGGGCAGTCAGAATCAGCACCGGCAAAGCGGACTTGCGTGCCCGCAGACGGCGCAGGACGTCGATTCCTGAGAGCTTCGGCAATCCCAGATCGAGAATCAGCAAATCGAATTGCTGGCTGGCCAGCGCGGCATCGGCTTCGGCCCCGCTGGCAACGCAATCGACGGCATAGCCGGCTTTCCGCAACGAGCGCTGCAAGCCATCGGCGATGATGCGGTCGTCTTCTGCCAACAGGATTCTCATGGGGAAAGTCTATCACAAGGGATTGTGTCGGCCTGCGCGAGACGCGGGCGAAAAAAAGCCCTGCCGAAGCAGGGCTTTTTCAGGGCTGGTGTCCTCGCATCTGGGTGCGAAGTGCGACTTACATGTCCATGCCGCCCATGCCACCCATGCCGCCCATGCCACCCATGCCGCCGCCCATGCCGCCACCGCCGGACGATTTTTCCTCGACCAGCTCGGCCACCATGCAGTCGGTGGTTAGCATCAGGCCGGCCACGGATGCGGCGTTTTGCAATGCGGTGCGGGTGACCTTGGTCGGGTCCAGCACGCCCATCGCCACCATGTCGCCGTATTCACCGGTCGCAGCGTTGTAACCGTAGTTGCCCTTGCCTTCGAGCACTTTGTTGACCACCACGCTCGGCTCGTCGCCGGCGTTGGCGACGATCTCGCGCATCGGTTGCTCCAGCGCGCGCAGCACGATCTTGATGCCGGCGTCCTGGTCGTGGTTGTCGCCCTTGAGTTTGCTCATCGACTGACGGGCGCGCAGGAAGGCAACCCCGCCGCCGGCAACGATACCTTCTTCCACCGCCGCGCGGGTGGCGTGCAGGGCATCTTCGACGCGGGCCTTTTTCTCCTTCATTTCCATTTCGGTGGCGGCACCGACCTTGATCAATGCCACTCCGCCGGCCAGCTTGGCGACACGCTCCTGGAGCTTTTCCTTGTCGTAATCGCTGGTGGCTTCCTCGATCTGGGCACGGATCTGCTTGACGCGACCCTGGATCATCGTGTGGTCGCCGGCACCGTCGATGATGATGGTGTTTTCCTTGCCGATCTCGATCCGCTTGGCCTGGCCGAGTTCTTTCAGCGTAGCCTTCTCCAGCGAGAGGCCGACTTCCTCGGCGATCACCGTGCCACCGGTCAGGGTGGCGATGTCTTCGAGCATGGCCTTGCGGCGGTCACCGAAGCCCGGCGCCTTGACGCCGCAAGTCTTCAGGATGCCGCGGATGTTGTTAACCACCAGGGTGGCCAGGGCTTCGCCCTCGACGTCCTCGGCGACGATCAGCAGCGGACGGCCGGCCTTGGCGACTTGCTCGAGCACCGGGAGCAGATCGCGGATGTTGGAAATCTTCTTGTCGAACAGCAGGACATAGGGATTGTCCAGAACGGTCATCTGCTTGTCCGGATTGTTGATGAAGTACGGAGAAAGATAGCCGCGGTCGAACTGCATGCCCTCGACAACTTCCAGCTCGTTCTGCAGGCTCTTGCCGTCTTCGACGGTGATGACGCCTTCCTTGCCCACTTTGTCCATGGCCTTGGCGATGATTTCGCCGATATCGGCATCGGCATTGGCGGAGATCGAGCCGACCTGGGCAATTTCCTTGTTGGTCGAGCAGGGCTTGGAGAGTTTCTTCAGTTCATCGATCGTCGCGCCCACCGCCTTGTCGATGCCGCGCTTCAGATCCATCGGATTCATGCCGGCGGCAACATACTTCATGCCTTCGCGGATGATCGACTGGGCCAGCACGGTGGCCGTGGTGGTGCCGTCGCCGGCGATGTCGGAGGTCTTGGAAGCGACTTCCTTGACCATTTGTGCGCCCATGTTCTCGAACTTGTCCTTCAGTTCGATTTCCTTGGCGACGGAAACGCCATCCTTGGTCACGGTCGGGGCGCCATAGGAGCGCTCCAGCACCACGTTGCGGCCTTTCGGACCGAGCGTTATCTTGACCGCGTCGGCGAGAATATTGACTCCGGCGACCATGCGATGGCGGGCGGAATCACCAAACTTGACTTCTTTAGCAGGCATTCTATATATCTCCTTGATATTTCTTGATTAAGCTCGGGTAATGGGTAAGGTTCAAAGCTCGACCA
>Ga0208566_1001305_pt1 | contig 14737 bp, 9 predicted proteins | sample PL_2010_150m_FD_184159 | JGI IMG/M metagenome (GOLD analysis project Ga0208566, IMG submission 184159) | Freshwater microbial communities from Powell Lake, British Columbia, Canada to study Microbial Dark Matter (Phase II) - PL_2010_150m... | ecosystem: Environmental > Aquatic > Freshwater > Lake...
GGTTAAATCCCCCCTAGCCCCCCTTTGCAAAAGGGGGGGATTTTCGTCGAACAGCAGTTTTTCCAGCCGCCGCGCGAAATCCGCCGCGATTTCCCAGTCGGCGCGCGCCTCGAAGGGCGGCGCGATGGCGGCGCGCACCCGCCCGATGCGCCGTTCGGAATTGGTCATGGTGCCGTCCTTTTCCGGCCAGGTGGCGGCGGGCAGCAGCAGGTCGGCGTAGGCGGCGGTTTCGCTGCCGGCGAAAGCTTCCTGCAGCACTACCAGTTCGGCGGCGGCCAGCGCGCGCCGCACTTGCGCCTGGTTGGGCAGCGATTGGGCGGGGTTGGTGCAGACTATCCAGACGGCCTTGATGGTGCCGCTTTCCAGCGCCTGGAACAGTTCCAGCGCGGTTTTGCCGGGCTGTTCCGGGAGGCTGGCGACGCCCCACAGCCGCGCCACTTCGGCGCGCTGCGCGGGATCGTCGATGTCGCGGTGCGCTGCCAGCAGATTGGCCATCGCGCCGACCTCGCGCCCGCCCATGGCGTTGGGCTGGCCGGTGAGCGAGAACGGCCCGGCGCCGGCCTTGCCGATCTGCCCGGTGGCGAGGTGCAGGTTGATCAGCGCGGCGTTCTTGTCGCTGCCGTGGCTCGACTGGTTCAGTCCTTGGCACCACAGCGACAGGGTCGCGGGGGACTGTGCGAACCAGCGCGCGGCCTGCACGATGTCGGCCTCCGCCACGCCGCACAGGCGCGCCGCCGCTTGTGGGGTCATGTCGCGCACGGTCTCGCGCAACGCTTCGAAGCCCTCGCTGTGGTTGCGGATGAACGTCGTGTCGGTCAGCCCTTCCCACAGCAGCACGTGCAGCATGGCATTGAACAGCGCCACGTCGCTGCCGGGCTGGAGCGCCAGATGGAGGTCGGCGGCGGCCGCGGTATCGGTGCGGCGCGGGTCGATCACGATCAGCTTGAGCGCGGGGTTGGCCAGTTTCGCCGCCTCAATGCGGCGGAACACGATGGGATGGGCGTAAGCGGTGTTGGAACCGGCGATCAGGATGCAGCTCGCCTGTTCGATGTCGTCGTAGCAGGCCGGTGGCGCATCCGCGCCGAGCGTGCGCTTGTAGCCGGACACCGCCGAGGACATGCACAGGCGCGAATTGGAGTCGATGTTGTTGGTGCCGACCAGCCCGCGCGCGAGCTTGTTGAAGACGTAATAATCCTCGCTCAGCAGTTGCCCGGAAACGTAAAAGGCCACGCTGTCCGGGCCGTGCTCGCGGATGACGGCGGCGAACCTGGCGGCGGCGAAATCGAGCGCCTCGTCCCAGCCGGCGCGCTGGCGTGTGTCGGTCTTGGCGCGGCGCAGCTCGGGAAACTGCACCCGGCTGGCATCGTCGCGCACCGTCAGGTGCAGGTTCGCCCCCTTGCTGCACAGCCGCCCGGCGTTGGCGGGGTGCGCCGGGTCGCCGCGCACCCCGGAGACGCGGCCATCGGCGCCGGTTTCGACGATCACGCCGCAGCCGGTGCCGCAGTAACAGCAGAGGGTGGAGGTGTCGGCCATGTTAAAGCTGGAGGTAGACCAGGCCGTCCTCGACTTTGGCCGGGAAAGTCGGGGCGGTGCCGCTGTCCGGCGCGACCGCCTGGCCGTCGGCCAGGCCGATGTTCCAGCCGTGCATCGGGCAGGTGACGTGCTGGCCGCACACCATGCCCTGCGCCAGTTGGCCGCCTTTGTGCGGGCAACGGTCTAGGAGGGCGAATACCGTGTCGTCGTGGGTGCGGAACAGCGCGATGCGCCCCTGGCCGCTTTCCAGCACGCGGCTGCCCTGGCGCGGGATGTCTTCGAGGGTGCAGATTTTGGTCCAGTCGGTCATGTTATGAACTCCTAAATTTATATTTCACCGCAGAGACGCAGAGACGCAGAGAAAAACAGGAAGACCTAAAAATCTCAGCGTCTCAGCGTCTCAGCGTCTCAGCGTCTCTGCGGTGGATTTTGATTTACGCCGCCGGGCGGAGCTGGCGGTGATACAGAAACTCCAGTACCGCGGCCCGGTATTCGTGGTATTTCGGCTGGTTGGCCAGCGCCAGGCGTTCGCGCGGGCGTTCCAGTCCGACATGGAGGATTTCGCCGATGGTCGCCGCCGGGCCGTTGGTCAGCATCACGATGCGGTCGGACAGCAGCACCGCTTCGTCCACGTCGTGGGTGACCATCACCACCGTACTGTGGGTGGCCTGGGCGATTTTCATCAGCTCGTCCTGGAGATGGGCGCGGGTCAGCGCGTCGAGCGCGCCGAAGGGCTCGTCCATCAGCAGCACCTTGGGTTGCATCGACAAGGCGCGGGCGATGCCGACGCGCTGCTTCATGCCGCCGGAGATTTCATGCGGATGCTTATGCTCGGCGTGGGTCAGGCCGACCAGCGCCAGCGCTTCGTGGGTGCGTTTTTTCAGCGTGGCCCGGCTTTCGGCGCGGCCGAACACCCGCTCCACCGCCAGATGGACGTTCTCGAAGCAGGTCAGCCACGGCAACAGGCTGTGGTTCTGGAACACCACCCCGCGCTCCGGGCCGGGGCCGGCGATCTCGCGCCCGGCGCACAACATCGCGCCGCTGCTGGGCAGCGTCAGCCCGGCGATCAAATTGAGCAGGGTGGACTTGCCGCAGCCGGAATGGCCGATCAGCGTGACGAATTCCCCCTGGGCGATGGTCAGGTCGATGTCGCGCAGTGCGACGAACGGGCCTTTTTTGGTGTCGAAAAGCATTTGCACGTTTTCGACTTGTACGTATTTTTCCATGATTCTTTCTCCGGTCTGACGTAGGGCGGATGAGCGCAGCGTTATCCGCCATCCATTCGGCGGATAACGGCCTTCGGCCTCATCCGCCCTACCACGCTTATTCGTAACTAAACCTTTTCGCCAATACCACCAGCATTTGCTCCAGCAGCAAGCCGACGATGCCGACCACGAAGATGGCGATGATGATGTGTTCGACGTTGAGGTTGTTCCATTCGTCCCACACCCAGAAGCCGATGCCGACGCCGCCGGTGAGCATTTCGGCGGCGACGATCACCAGCCAGGCGACGCCGATGGAGAGGCGAATGCCGGTGATCATGTAGGGCAGCACGGCGGGAAAGAGGATCTTGGTGAAAATCTTCCATTCCGACAGGTTCAGTACTTTCGCCACGTTCATGTAATCCTGCGGGATGCGGTTCACGCCCACCGCGGTATTGATGATCATCGGCCAGATGCTGGAGATGAAGATCACCCAGATCGCCGCCGGGTTGGCCGCCTTGAACACCAGCAGGCCAATCGGCAGCCAGGCCAGCGGCGAAACCGGGCGCAATAGGCTGATGATGGGCGCGGTCATGTCGTCGAGGAACTTGAAGCGCCCGATCATGAAGCCGAGCGGGATGCCGATCGCCGCTGCCATGCCGAAGCCGATGGCGACCCGTTGCAGCGAGGCCAGGATGTTCCAGCCGATGCCCTGGTCGTTCGGCCCTTTGCGGTAAAACGGGTCGCTGAACAGTTGCACCGCCGACGCCCAGGTTTTTGCCGGCCCCGGCAATTGCGGGCTGGATTGCGCGACCAGCGCCCATACGCCGACGAACAGCAGCAGGCCGATCAGCGGGGGCAGGAGGGTTTTGAGAATTTTGTTCATGTCGTATCCTTCTTCACGGGATTCCCCTCTCCCCCAGCCCCTCTCCCGCAAGCGGGAGAGGGGTGCGCGGCAGCGCGGGAGAGGGAAATTCAAACGGGTTTACGCCTTGATCTTGAACCCGGCGGCGTAGGCTTTCGGGTCTTTGCCGTCCCACACCACGCCGTCCATCAGTTTGCTGCTGCGCATAGGATCCTTGGGAACGGGGGTTTTGGTCAGCGCGGCGGCCTGCTTGTAAATCTCGATCTGGTTGACCTTTTTCGCCACGCCCAGGTAGTCCGGCTCGTCCTTGAGCAAACCCCAGCGTTTGTGCTGGGTGAGGAACCACATGCCGTCGGAGAGGAAAGGGAAGTTCACTGCGCCGTCGTTGTAGAACTTCATCATGTTGGGGTCTTCCCATTTTTTGCCGATGCCGTTGTCGTAGTGGCCCATGAAGCGCCCTTCGATGACCTCGGCGGGGGCGTTGACGTAGGACTTGTCGGCGATGGTGGTGGCGACCAGGTGGCGGTTGGTAGTGGTGTCGATGAAGCGCGAGGCTTCCAGCACCGCGGCGATCAGCGCGCGGGCGGTGTTGGGATACTTCTGCACCCATTCGGCGGTGGTACCCAGCACTTTTTCCGGGTGATCCTTCCAGATGTCCTGGGTGGTGACGGCGGTGAAGCCGATCTTGTCGTATATGGCGCGCGCGCCCCAGGGTTCGCCGACGCAGTAGCCGTCCATGTTGCCGACGCGCATGTTGGCGACCATCTGCGGCGGCGGCACGGTGATGGTCTTGACCTCCTTCATCGGATCGATGCCGTTGGCCGCCAGCCAGTAGTACAGCCACATCGCATGGGTGCCGGTGGGGAAGGTATGGGCGAAGGTGTATTCGCGCTGTTCCTTGCTGATCAGCGCGCGCAGGCTGGCGCCGTCGGTCACGCCCTTGTCCTTCAACTGGCTGGAGAGGGTGATCGCCTGACCGTTGTGGTTGAGGTTCATCAGCATCGCCATGTCCTTCTTCGGCCCGCCGATGCCCATCTGCACGCCATAGATCAGTCCGTAGAGCACATGCGCGGCATCCAGTTCGCCGTTGGTCAGTTTGTCGCGCACCGCCGCCCAGGAAGCTTCTTTGCTCGGGACGATCTTGATCCCGTATTTCTTGTCGAAGCCCTGCACTGCTGCCATCACCACCGAGGCGCAGTCGGTCAACGGAATGAAGCCGATTTTCAGCTCGGTTTTTTCCGGCGCATCCGAGCCGGCGGCCCAGGCGGCGTTGCGCACGCCGGGCGGTACCAGCGCCATCAGTGCTGCGCCGCCGAGCAGGATGGCGCTCTTTTTCACGAAATCTCGCTTGCTGTCGTCGACGGAAATTTCCGGCTTGCCGATGCTGTCGTTGCTCATGCTGTGCTCCCTCAGAGTTAAACCAGTAAATGAAATGCAGTAAAACGTTTGAAGTCGTAACAGCAACAGCTGTGCCAGATCCTGAAAGATGGAGGCAACATGCTGTTTCAGATTGAAAATGTAGAACTTATGCCGCTTACGGCTGCACGAGTGGGGCGCACTTCATCGGTGCATCGGGAAAGTAGGGGAACAGCATATGCAGCTTGCCTTTTGTGCTGGGCAATATGTTGAATTAAATGTGAAACTCGTGCGGATGGGGAGGTTTTTATGGCGCACCGTTGCAGTGCGCCATCAGGGAGCGGCAGGTGTCGCTTACCAGCGCCGTTTTCTCTTGTGCAGCCGTTCCAGTTCGCTGAGTTCGGCAATCGCGACCATCAGTTCGGCATGGGCCAGGTCGAGGTTGCCGAAGCGTTCGAGCTTGCTCATCGCTTCTTCGGTAAGGCGGCGCGCTTCGTCGGCAGCGGCCTTGTCGGTGCCGACGGCGCGGGTGGCGGAGTCGGCGAGGATGGTCACCACTTGCGGCTGGATTTCCAGCAGGCCGCCGGAGACGTAGATCAATACCTGCTTGCCGTCGGTGGTATGCACCCGCACCTCTCCGGCGCGCAGGTTGGTGAGCAGCGGCGTATGGCGCGGCAGGATGCCGATTTCGCCCATCTGCGCGGGGACCGAGATCATGGTGGCTTCGCCGCTGTAAATCTCGGCTTCGACGCTGACGACATTCAGCTTGAGCGTGGGGGATTCGTGAGGTGCGGCGCTCATTTGGCCGCCTGTTCGGTTTTAATCCCGACTCCGTGCATTCCGCTGACGATCAGGTCGGCAAGTTGGGGTATATCCTGGAAATGGTCGGTGTTGATGGTCAGGTCGAATTCGGTCTGGTCGCTGACTCGGTGCTTCCAGTAATCCCACACGAATTTGCTGCGCTCGTGGTTCATCTTGTCGACTTTTTGGCGCGCCGCCTCCGGCGTCAGTCCTTCGCTGGCCGTCACGCGTTTGGCGCAAATATCCGGCGAACCGATGATGCGCACGCGGAAGATGTCGTGCCTGGCCAGGATGATGTGCGCGCCGCGCCCCATGATCACGCCGCCGGTGTCGAGGATGCCGAGCATCACGTTGACCAGGTAGCGCTGGTAGTTTTCGTTGAGCACGTTGTCGCCCGAGAGGAACGACAGCATCCAGGCATCCCAGCGGTTTTTGACGGTTTCGTCGAGCTTTTCCAGCAGGTATTTGTCGCCGCCGGTCTGGGCGACGATTTCGTTGAGAATTTCCTTGTCGAAATAACCCACTTGCAGGCGCTTGACCAGTTCGCGGGCGATTTCTTCGCCGCCGCTGCCGTAGCTGCGCGACATGGCCACCACCGGATGGAGTTTTTCGCCTCTTTCGTAGGTGTCGTTGATTAACTGCGCCTTTACCAGCGCCTGGATAATGCTGTATGCATCGGTGGGCATGTCGGCTCCGAGTTAGAGAGTGATTTGACTGGGGTTCATTCTAGCCGGTAATGCATGGTACGACAAAGGGTGCGAATTTTCCGTTCAACCCAAATTGTCCATTTGCGTTTCGCGAAAATTGTGACGCCCCCCTGTGGAGCGGCCTTGGCCGCGATAGCCTCCAATCGCGGCCAAGGCCGCTCCACGAAGTCATCTGGCATGGACAATCCGAGGTCAATTCTTGACGCTTTCCCAGGCCTTCTGCAGGCGTTTCAGCGAGATCGGGTAGGGGGTCTTGAGCTCCTGCGCGAACAGCGACACCCGCAGTTCCTCGAGCATCCAGCGAAACTCTTCCAATGCCGGGTCGGCAGTGCCTTCCTTGCGATGGATTTCCCGGCGTTTTTCATAAGTCTGCCACCACTCCCGCACCGCGCTCATATTGCGGGCATCGCGCTCGTTGGGCAGCTTGTCGAGGCGCCGCTCGGCGGCCTTGAGGTAGCGCGGCAGGTGGGCCAGTTGCGGCCACGGCGTGGCGGCGAGAAAGCCTTTATAGAGCAGCTGGCCGATTTGTTCGCGGATGTCCTGCGCGACTTGATAGGGGGCTTTCGCCAGGCGCGCCAGGAGCGCGTGGTATTCGGCGGCAATGGCGGCGGCCTGGCGGCAGGCGGCATCGGCTACCGCGGAAAGACGGGCGCGGGCGCGGTCTTTCTGGACGGCGAACTGTTTTTCCGTGCGCGGCGCTTCGTCTTCGCCGAGGAAGGCGCGGTCGGCGATGGCGGCGAGCAGGTCGTTGCGCAGATCGTCGTTGGCGGCGATGGTGCGCAATTGCAGCGCGGTCTGGGTAAAGCCGGGCAGGCTTTTTTCCAGTTGTTTCATCTGCGTCGCCAGCGCCAGCCGCAACAGCAGGCGGGCGCCGCCGCGCATGGCGGCGCGGGCCGCTTCCGGGGTGTCGAAGAGGCGGATCGCGGCGCTGTCGCCTTCGTCTACCAGCGCGGGATAGCCGGTGATCGGGTGGCCGTTGCGAGTGAAGGCGATCTTTTCCGGGACATCGCCGAAATCCCAGGCAATCAGCCCCTCGCGTTCGAAATCCAGTTCCGGCGCGCGCGCGAAAGTAAGGCGCGCCGCCTGGCCGAGCTTGGCCTTGAGCTCGGCCAAGTCGCGTCCGCTCGCCATCTCGGTGTCGCTCTCGTCGACGATGCGGAGATTCATGCGCAGATGGGCGGGAATCTCGTCTTCCTTCCAGGTGCCGGGCGGAACTTCCTGGCTGGTGCGCTTGCGGATATAGGCGGCGAGGGTGTCGGTCAGGGGCTTTCGAATGCCCTCTCCCCTAGCCCCTCCCCCACTCGTGGGGGAGGGGAACGTTTGCTCCCTCTCCCGCTCGTGGGAGAGGGTTGGGGAGAGGGCAACCAGCGCCGCCGTGACGAATTCCGGCACCGGCACGCAAGCCGCCCGAATGCGCTTGGGCAGCGCCTTGACCAGCCAGGTGATTTTTTCGCGCAACATCCCCGGTACCAGCCATTCGCAACTGGCGTTCTCGAGCTTGTTGAGCAGGTGCAGCGGCACGCTCAGGGTCGCGCCGTCGAGCGGGTGGCTGGGTTCGAAACGGTAAGTCAGGCGGCATTCGCTGCCGGCCACCAGCAGAGTTTCGGGAAATTGCTCCTCGGTGATCGCTTCCGCGCCGTGGCGCATCAGGTCGTCGCGGCTCATGAACAGCAGGCGCGGCTGGGCTTTTTCCGCCTCGCGCCGCCACTTGTCGAAATCCACGCCGTTGTGGATGCCCGCCGGGATGAGCGCGTCGTAGAAGGCGAACAGGGTTTGTTCGTCGACCAGCACGTCCTGGCGGCGCGATTTGTGTTCGAGTTCCTCGACCTCGGCGATCAGTTGGCGGTTGTGTTCGAAGAACTTGGCGCGGGTATTGAACTCGCCAGCCGCCAGTGCGCCGCGAATGAAAATTTCGCGCGCCTCGGCGGGGCTGAGCGGGCCGTAATGAACGCGCCGCCGCGAGACGATGGTGATGCCGTAGAGCGTGACGCGCTCGAAGGCGGTGACTTGCGCCGGTTGTTTTTCCCAGTGCGGGTCGAAGTAATGGCGTTTGGCCAGATGGGCGCCCACTTGTTCCAGCCATTCCGGCTCGATTTTGGCCACGCTGCGGGCATACAGCTTGGTGGTTTCGGCCAGTTCCGCGGCCATCGCCCATTTCGGTCCTTTTTTGAACAGCGCCGAACCGGGAAAGATCGAAAACTTGATCCCGCGCGCGCCGTCGTATTCCTGCGCATCGGCCTTGAAGCCGATGTTGCCGAGCAGGCCGGCGAGCAGCGCCTTGTGGATTTCCTCATAGGACGCCGGCACCTGGTTTTCGCGCCAGCCCATTTCCGCCACCACGCTGTGCAACTGGCCGTGCAGTTCGCGCCATTCGCGCATCCGAATCGGCGAGAGGAAGTTGTCGCGGCACCAGTCGGTGAGCTTGCGCCGCGACTTCTGGTGCTTGAGCGCCTCGTCGTAGTATTGCCACAGGTTGAGGAAGGCCAGGAAGTCGGAATTTTCGTCGACATGGCGGCGGTGTTTTTCGTCCGCCGCTTGCTGGCGATCCTGCGGGCGTTCGCGCGGGTCTTGCAGCGACAACGCAGCGGCGATGATCAACAGTTCGGCGAGACAGTTGCCGGCCTTGGCAGCCAACACCATGCGGGCTATGCGCGGGTCGATCGGCAGCTTCGCCAGTTCGTGTCCTAGCGGCGTCAGATCGCCGCGCTCGTCGACCGCGTTCAGTTCCTCCAGCAGCTTGAAGCCGTCGGCGATGGCGCGCGGGTCGGGCGGTTCGATGAAGGGGAAGTTCTCGACATCGGCCAGCCCCAGCGCTTTCATCCGCAGGATCACCGCGGCCAGGTTGCTGCGCCGGATTTCCGGGTCGGTGTAGGGCGGGCGGGCGGCAAAGTCTTCTTCCGCATAGAGGCGCACGCAGATCCCGCTCATCACCCGGCCGCAGCGCCCGGCGCGCTGGTTGGCGGATGCCTGGGAGATTTTCTCGATCAGCAGCCGTTCCACCTTGGCGCGGTAGCTGTAGCGCAGGATGCGCGCCTGGCCGGGGTCGATCACGTAACGGATGCCCGGCACGGTCAGCGAGGTTTCCGCCACGTTGGTGGCGAGTACGATGCGTCGTCCGCCGCCTGGCTTGAAGATGCGTTCCTGCTCGGCGGCGGAAAGGCGCGCATACAGCGGCAGGATTTCCGCTCCGGCGGGATGATGCTTGCGCAATGCCTCGGCGGTGTCGCGGATTTCCCGCTCGCCGGGCAGGAAGATCAGGATGTCGCCGCCCTGCGGCAGGCGCGCCAGGTCGTCCACCGCATCGAGGATGGCGTCCTGCAAATCCTGCTCGGTTTCGTTTTCCGGGTCGACTTTCAGCGGACGGTAACGCACTTCCACCGGGTACAGCCGCCCGGAAACCTCGATCACCGGCGCGCCGCCGAAGTGCTCGGAAAAGCGTTGCGCGTCGATGGTGGCCGAGGTGACGATGACTTTCAGGTCGGGGCGCTTGGGCAGCAGCTGTTTCAGGTAGCCGAGCAGGAAGTCGATGTTGAGGCTGCGTTCGTGCGCCTCGTCGATGATGATGGTGTCGTAGGCGGAGAGGAAGTGGTCGTGCTGGGTTTCGGCGAGCAGAATGCCGTCGGTCATCAGCTTGATATAGCTGTCTTCGCCGATGTTGTCGTTGAAGCGCACCTTGAAGCCGACATCGCGCCCCAGCGGCGAGCCCAGTTCCTGCGCGATGCGCGCCGCCACGGTGCGGGCGGCGATGCGGCGCGGCTGGGTGTGGCCGATCCGGCCAAAGATTCCCCGCCCCAGTTCCAGACAAATCTTCGGCAATTGGGTGGTCTTGCCCGAGCCGGTTTCGCCGCAGACGATCACCACCTGGTTTTTTGCGATGGCCGCCGCGATGTCGGCGCGGCGCGCTGAAACCGGCAGTTCCTCGGGAAAATTCGGGCGCGGCAGGCGGTCGCGGCGCAACTGGGCTTTTGCGACGGAGGCGGCGATCGCAGCCTCCAGTTGCGCCATCTGCTTGGCGGCTTGGAGTTTATCTGGAGGTTTGCCGGACTTGGCGAGATCGCGCAGTTTCTGCCATTGCCGCTGCAAACGATGGCGGTCGGCGGTCAGGCAGTCGGCTAGGGTATCGGGGGAAGGCAGCGGCATTGGGGCAAATTTCTATTACGGCGTGACATTATACCTGCCGGATGGGTTCGCTGGACTTGCAGGCAGTCTGAGTATCGGCGAAGTACGCAATCCCTACCCATGTTTTTCGTGTTGGGGGCTATTCTCCGACGCTGAACGATCCCCCTTCGTATCGGCCTTGAAAAACATCTATGCCTTTCCCTGTCAATCGCATTGTTTCCAGGTTCAGCGCGTCATACCGAGGGCTGCGGCGCTGATAGGCCCATGTGTTTCCGGCAATCGAGACGCGCGTGGTCTTTGTCCCGACGACTTCGGAAGCGCCTTCCCCGAACAGCACCACCGCTGCGAGTTGCGCGCCGGAATCGAGCTCCAGCGACCAGCGGACTGGCTCATAAGAGCTAAGCACCAGAAACACCGGCCTTGTCGAAGGGCGGACACGCACTTCCACATGGCCTATTCTTCGTCCAGCAGGTGTCGCTCGTATCGTACCCGCTTCGCCCTGATAGACGCCCACGGCCACGATTTGCGCATTGCGTGCCAAACCTGCAAGCAGACCGGCCGGTCCGGCTGGCTGCGGAGCGGGAGCAGGGCTAGGTGCCGGTGCTGAGGGAGCGGGGCTGACAGGCGGCGCGCGCCAGCCAGTCAGGGCATCGGCCTCCCGTATCCTGGCATCAACATCCATCATCAAGTCGCGCTGATTGTCGACGTGCTTGCGCAGGGTATTGCCGGTTTCCAGTATGCCGAGTATTGCCCTTTTTTCCAGATGCATGGCACCGCTATCGCGGGAAAACCTGGCGAGAACGTCTAGCCTGATTTCCCGGGAATCGACCGGCAGCAAGGAGGAATGCTCGATATCGAGTACCCATGACCCGGCATCGGCGCCGCCGGGTTCGCGAGTGTCGACCAGCAGCGTGGACTCGCCCAATTTTCCATGCATGGCGATGTTCAACCCGTTGACCGGCCATAATGCGCTCTTGCCAGACGCGGGGTCATACGCGACAACCTCCCGCGAGGTGACGAAAACCACGGACTTGCCACCGAGCATCAAGGACGGTGGCCGGGTTATCTCCCCGGCGGCTTGAGCAATGCGGGAATCCTTCAGGTAAGACACTTCGATGTCCTCGCCCGCCCGCACCAGCCCGACCAGCGTAAACTCCTTTTGCCAACCCACCAGCGCTCGCGCTGGCGTACCGTTTAGCGGAAGCACCCACATCGGGCTATATCGCCCAAATTCAAGCGGCTCGATCTTTCCGGTCTGAAAATCGGCAAGCGATACCCCCCCCATTTTTTTATCGCCTATCCAGGCCGCTGAAATTTCCGGCATCCATGCGAGTAACGGATTATTGCCCTGGGTTTCCCATAGCTTCGCCCTGGTCTCCGTATCGAAAAATGTCAGCCCGGTATCGCCCATTTGAATTGCCGTTACCCTGCCATTGGCTGACCGATACACATTTTGCGATGTCTCGGGAAGCGCCGGCAAATTGACGGTTTTCTTGCCGCTGGGGATTTCCATAGAGATGAATTCACTGTGCTTGCCCTGCAATACTGCAACCAGCCCGCCCGAAGCCGCATCGCCGGAATATATCTGAAGCACGCCTGCCGTTGGGGTTGCCGGTGCGGCGAGCGGGGGCTGAGAAAAACGAACGGCGATCTGCCTGACGCCCAAGTACTGCAACAATTTCTCATCTTGAGCCTTCAGGCAGTCGCGGCTAAACGGGAGCGCCTTGACCGTTGCAACCGAGTCGAAGCGACCTATGGGTAGACCTTGTACACAGGCAAGCGCTCGCAACTCCAGTTGAGACTCATACTGTTCCTCGAAAGATGCCAAGCTCGCCGTGTCTTGCCGAACGATTGCACGCAACTGTTCCGCTGCCGCCCGAACTTCCGCGTTAGGCGGAAACGCCTTGTTCACTTTGGCAGGTGTCGAGAGGAAGGCTTCCGGGGCTTCCGTGCAGCCGGACGCCGCAATGCAAAACAACAAAATACTTACGAAGCGAAGCATGGGTTCTCCGGCAGCCGCAGAAAAAAGTGAACAATCATCTTGGGGGCAGATATGGAATGGTCATTTTACGAGGCATTATCCACGATCTTGCCGATCATGATGAACTGCGTTCCAAACATGTTGCGCAACTTCCGTCCCTGAAGTTGGTGGCATTGTTTCACCCGGCACCACCCAACGCTCGAATTCCACTTCCGCCGCATCGCCTAGAACGGCGCGGTGATCCGAAACCGCCGTGTACTGAAAGGCCGCTTAAATACAAGGTGATGAGGCGTTTCTTGGGGGCGCGCAAAAAAACTTTGCAAATATTACTTGACAGCAATGCTCGGGTATACTTAAACTTGATCCAACTTAGAGATTAAGCCCAATCACACAACTTGTTTTAAGGAGCGCATCATGGAATTTGAAATTAACGGCATTACTGTGGAAACCGACCCGGAAGGTTACCTGCGCGATCTGAACCTGTGGTCGGAAGGTTTGGCGCAAAGCATCGCCGCCAAGGAGAAGCTCGCGTTGACGCCGAATCACTGGGAAGTCATCAACTTCCTGCGCCAGGGTTTTGCCGAGACCGGCACGGTGCCGAATATCCGCCTGATGCAAAAAGCCATGACCAAGGAATACGGCGCGGACAAGGGTAATTCCAAGTATCTCTACGAACTGTTCCCCTACGGCCCCGCCAAGCAGGGCTGCCGCATCGCCGGCCTGCCCAAGCCGACCGGATGCGTATAAGTGCAATAGCGCGCTCACCTTTCTCTCCCCTTCGCCGCCTTCCCAGGCGGCTTTTTTTTGCGTGCGCAGCGAGGTTATGCGGATAGTTGCCGCCACACTGGGCGGCCATTATCGAAATTTCTAATGGAACCATCGTTATTTTTTGCCTTTTAGATACTTGTAATATATAGGTCATCTATATAACATTGGAAGTTCGTCGGGCGATCTGCGGCGGTTTGCCGCGGGTGCCGAATATAAATATATCTGCTTGTTTTAATACACTTCGAGGGGTTCCTGATGTCACATGTTCACATGGTTACGATCGACGGCAACGAGGCCGCTGCTTATATCGCCCACCTGACCAGCGAGGTGATCGCGATTTATCCGATTACGCCGTCTTCGCCGATGGGGGAATATTCCGATCACTGGTCGGCGCATGGCATCAAGAACCTGTGGGGTACCGTCCCCGAAGTGATCGAGTTGCAATCCGAGGCCGGCGCCGCCGGTACGGTGCACGGCGCCTTGCAGACCGGCGCGCTGACGACCACCTTCACCGCATCGCAGGGTTTGCTGCTGATGATCCCGAATATGTACAAGATCGCCGGCGAACTGACGCCTTTCGTGATGCACGTGGCGGCGCGTTCGCTGGCGGCGCAGGGCCTGTCGATTTTCGGCGACCACGGCGACGTGATGGCGGCACGCTCCACCGGCTTCGCGATGCTGTCGTCGAACTCGGTGCAGGAAGCCATGGACATGGCGTTGATCGCCCAGGCCGCGACGCTGGAATCGCGCTTGCCGATCATGCACTTCTTCGACGGCTTCCGCACTTCCCACGAGGTGGCCAAGGTCGAACAGGTCAGCCATGAAGTGGTGCGCACGATGATCCGCGACGATCTGGTGCAGGCGCACCGCGCCCGCGCGCTGAACCCGGAAAAACCGGTGATCCGCGGTACCGCGCAGAACCCCGACGTGTATTTCCAGGGGCGCGAAACCGTCAACCGTTTCTACAACGCGATGCCGGGCATCGTCCAGGCGGCGATGGACAAGTTCGGCGAGCTGACCGGGCGCAACTACAAGCTGTATGAATACGTCGGCGCGGAAGATGCCGAGCGCGTGATCATCATCATGGGCTCCGGCGCGGAAGCGGTTGAGGAAACCGTGCAGCACATGATCGCTCGCGGCGAAAAAGTGGGGGTGCTGAAGGTGCGCCTGTATCGCCCGTTTGCCGCCGAAGTGTTCCTCGCGGCGCTGCCCCGCACGGTCAAGACCATCGCCGTGCTGGACCGCAGCAAGGAGCCGGGCGCCGACGGCGAGCCGCTGTATAAGGACGTGGTCACCGCCATCGCCACCTATTTCACCTCCGGCGGCGCCGAGTTCGCGCAAATGCCGCGCGTGGTGGGCGGGCGTTACGGCCTGTCCTCGCGCGAATTCCGTCCCGGCATGATCA
>Ga0208566_1001306_pt1 | contig 14730 bp, 12 predicted proteins | sample PL_2010_150m_FD_184159 | JGI IMG/M metagenome (GOLD analysis project Ga0208566, IMG submission 184159) | Freshwater microbial communities from Powell Lake, British Columbia, Canada to study Microbial Dark Matter (Phase II) - PL_2010_150m... | ecosystem: Environmental > Aquatic > Freshwater >...
CCTCCTGTTCGTCAGGCCAGCGTTTCGCCTTCGGCTTCCTTCAGATTCCACCTCACGGTGGACACCCTTGCCGTTCGGCTCATGATTCCCCCTGCCGGGGTCATAGGAGTCTTGCACTCCCTAGCAAGTGCGCCCTGCCGGGCGCACCAAAAGCAAAACGCCTCCGACAATCGGAGGCGTTTCGTTGTGTGGCTCATTCTCGCGCCAGAATCGGGAAGAGAGGTCCGTGGAACACCTCCCCCGGCGCGAGTCCGCTCCGGTCACCGATAATGTGCGTGTGTTTCTTGTAGGTCGTTCCACCCGGCATGAAGATGGTCACCATCGCCCGGCGCGGGATATCCGTGATGTTCGGTCCGGCATAGTGGAATGTAAGACCATTATGAAACGTGCAGCTCCCGGGCGACAGCTCAATTGCAACAGGCTTCACCCCCCGAAAGGACTCCGGAAGAACCGAGTCAAGGTTATCTGTCGTGACGTTGCCCAGATCGACAGGTGGAAGGGGGCCAAGTTTGTGCGAGCCCGGAACGAACCACATGCAACCCCGGTCCACCGTCACCTCATCGAGCGCCATCCAACAGGAAAGCCCTCCGGCTTCATTCATAGGCCAGTAGACAGTGTCCTGATGCCAGGCAGTTGCCTTGCTGTCTTTGGGGTATTTGATCAGTGCCTGATCATGCCAGAGCCGGACAGACTTTGAGCCCGTCAACCTGCGAGCGATCTCCGCGACCCGGACATTGTGGATATAATCCTCGAGTACCGGATAGCGTTCCCAGAGGTTCACCATCTGAAGGAAGACCTTTGAGTATCCCTCGTCCGTACGCGGGCCGAGGTTGAGATTGTACTTGTTCTTGTCCTCAACCGCTTGAGCGAGCGCCTTCCGAAGCACTTCCACCTCGTCCGTCGTCAGGACATTGTCCAGACGGATGTAGCCGTTTTGCTGATAGAAACGGATCTGATCTTCGGTGAGTGGATAGTGATTCACAATTCCTCCTCTGGAATAGGATTGCACGATAGGGACAGTGCTTTGACCCGAGAGCGACGAACGGGAATCCGCTCTCTCGTCATTGAGAAAGAACACGGGGGGGCGTGGTGAAGTTCCTACCTCAGGAGTGTCGGGCCAGTCTCACCTAGAGAGATACTTCTAGAATATAACACGGGCAGGAACAAGCCCCGTCGGACCTGCATCCACAGTTTCGGGCTTCATTCGTGTTTCGAATTTCGGCTTCAGCGTTGTCTCATCCGCAGTTCAAGCGCTCTTCCACCCTTTCCCTGGCCTCTGCTTCTCTCTAAAGATCCGCAGCTCATACAGGGATTCCGACGGAGATCTTCGTCCCTTTTCCAGGCTCGCTCTGGACTTCAATGGTTCCATGGTGCTGAGAAACGATCTGCTGGGTAATGGACATTCCCAATCCCGTGCCTTCGGGTTTCGTCGTGAAGTAGAGATCAAAGACTCTTTCGATCTTGTCAGGCGGCATGCCAACTCCAGTGTCCGTGACATCAAATACGACGTGATCCCCGTTGTGCGCAACTCGCAGTGAAATGGCCCCGCTCCTCTCGGTTGCATCAAGCGCATTTTGCAGAAGGTTGAGCAATGCCTGTGTCATTTGATCGGAATCAATCCGAACCAGGGCGTCACTCCTGCAATCCAAAGAAAAATGGACTCCCTTGGATTCCGCCTGGCCTTCGAAGAGCGTGGACACGTGGGAAACGAACTGCAGGACCGGAATTTCTGTTATCGTGAGTTTTGGGGGACGGGCGAATATGAGAAACTGTTGAACAATTGCATTTACCCGAGCAGATTCCTTTTTGAGAACCTGTGTCAGAGAACGATATTCCTTCACGCCGCTGCGCGGGAGAAATTCCCGCTCATAGCGCTGGGCAATCATGGATATCGCGTTCAATGGATTGCGAACTTCATGGGCCACTCCGGATGCAAGCTCTCCCATCGCCGTCAACTTATGTTTCCGCTGGATTTCCCGTTCCAGCCGCCTCTCCTCCGTAAGATCTTTGATCACCGCTGTACGGCTTTCAAGAGAGCCGTCCGGCTTTCGTGTGCTCGAACGAGATAATGACACCACACGTCGCTGGTTCGATGAGCATTCGAGCCCCAGTTCTTGCTCGCTGGTCGAGAAGATGATCGAAAGGCATTTGCTGGCGGACCCCGCCACTTCATCCATTCGCTTTCCAATGATATTCGTTGACTTCGTAGCGAACAGTCGCTCCGCCTGACGATTGAAGATGGTGATTCGGTTCTCGCTGTCGATGGTCACAACCGCGTCCTGCATGTTCTCCAGAATGTTGCCGGTGAATGATTGAATGACCGCGTACTTCTGCGAGACGAGCCTGTAGTTCTGACTGACAACAATGGCTGTGAATACAAGCGCTCCCAGAGTCACCAGGACAATCGACATGATGAGCATGCGCCGGTTCATCCGTCCTTCAGCCGATCGGAGCTCGTCCATCGACAGCCCGATTCTCAGAACGCCAACCGTCGAGCCTTCGATGGAGAGACGTTTGGCTACTTCATAGGTCTGATGCCCGTCGAACTCAATCTGCCGCGTGACAACCGTATCGAGGTCCAGGACAAGGCTGAGGACAGAATCGCGATCGACACTCGACATCTCCTTGACAGTATTCGTCGCCGCCACGATCCCGTCGCGGTCCTGCAGCACGACGTAGTCAATTCCAGTATTGTCGCCAAAATCTTTGACCAACTTTCCGATGCCTATGCGTTTCCGGAATTCCACCAATTCAGCGGCATCGAGGTTGAGAACAACCGCACCACCACCGGGTCTAGTCCGCCGAATGGCCACCGCATATCGCTGCCCCTCTTCAAACCGCGCCTGCTTCAAGCCAATGATCAGAGTCGTTTGCGTTCCCTGGAGAATTGGCTTCAACATTTCTCTCGGCGAAAACTTGTCCCCCAGAGTTGTCACATGCGGTAACGGATCATGGCTGCCGAGGATTTTTTCTCCGAGTCGGTTAAAAAGGTTGATACGATAGATATCGTTCGCCGCAGCAAATGTCCGGAGATCTTGTCGAGTGAGGAGGTTGAGACTATCCAGGCGCGCAATGTAGTACGCGTTATTGAGCAAGCGAGCGCTCAGCTGGTGTTCGATTTGGTCAGTCGAAAGAACGACATTGGCGCTGCCTCGCTCGATGGTCTCCGCGAGAGAAAGCGAGTGTTCCTGCAGGACATGAAGCAGTTCGCTGCGACTCTGGCGCAACTCAATGAAGGCCGAGCCGAACATCAGCAACGCGACCGCGAGGGTGCTCGCAATGATGTACCGGGGCTGAATATTGGTGAGAAATCTCAAGGAAGGTCAGTGTTCATCGTCTCCCTATGAGATGCAAGATTCTGACGAACGGTGCAGGGAGACGATTCCTCTGAAAAGGGTCGGTGCGCCGAGCCGGTTCAAAAGTGGAGGCTTATTTCAAGCGCCAGCGCAGTGTTCCGATAATCATAGTATGAATCGTTTGAAAAGTTCCGGATGAGGTCGACGGCGCCTTTGAGCGTAAATCCCATTTCGAAGTCTTTCTGTAGCAGGATGCTCAACGAGGTTCGCTGGTCGTTGCGTTGACTTGAGAGCACGTTCCCGTCGAGATCATATGCTGCGAGGGACGAGTAGAGCCTGTTCTGAACACCACCAGTGACTCTCAGGAGCATCGATTCGGGCAGAATCTGCGTAAGCATTAAGCTCGTCTGTAGTCCCTCATGACCGTAATGGTCATCGAACAATTCGTCGTCGGAAATTGCACCGTAACTCGAACTCAGATATCGCGTCTGCTTCTGAATATTCCATTGGTATTTCGTCGTTAGGCTGAGCCCCGTCCCCTCAATGATGCTTTGTCCGATCCGAACAAGCGGGCTGAATTGAATCACGCCTGGAGCAAAAGACATCCCCCCCTTGCGAATCCCGTCGGTCTCGCCGGTTGCGTTCGGGGTCGAATAGAATTTCCCTCCCAGGTCTGCTTGAACAATCAGCGTTGTCTGTGTCGGCAAGGCAACACTGAGACTACCAGATAATGCATGCTCAGAGTAGCTGAAATCACTCAGTCCAGAAAAACGTATCGAGCGGAATGTATATCCAAGATTGTTGATGACAAACTCGCTGAGAAATTGCTTGTATTGTGCTGTTGCCGTCAACTGGGCATGATCGTAGAAAGCATAACTCCCCCGATAGAAACCCTGACCGTAGGAGAATCCCACATTGAGAACATTGACCTCATCTTCACCCGAGTAGTGTGCGAACGAAGCCTGGACAGAGTGAAATTGATTTGTCCTGTCGGTGACGGTCTGATAGTAGTTGAGTGCGCCATCGTAGAATACTTTTGCATCCCAATGCGTTCCGCCGAAGCCGTATCCTGCGTCAAGGGTGAGCGTCGAGACCTTGTCCGAAATCCGCTGATAGTTATTGAGAATGTTATCGTCATACATTGTCGAGATATGGGGTTCAAACCCCGCCTGCGCAAGGGCGTTGCCCGTCATTATGATTGCGAGAACAATCCAAGCCGCTCCAAACATTCTTCTGAGGTTCATCATTTTCCCTTTTGCCCCTTCCTCAATCCTTGTTTTCCCGGTTCTGTTTGCTGCGCCATTCTTCCACGACGAAATCCCAAACCACTTTCGCGACCATCACTGATTCCATCTCCATTTGCATCGAGGAAGCGATCGATACCTTTTCTCAGGCGTTGCTGCCCCTCAACCAGCCGGTCATTGATGCCATCACCATTCTCATCAATCACACGACGTGACCGTTGATGTTCGCTTGTCCTCGTGCTGTCCCCCGCCGTCTGACTTAACGAAATGGTCGAAAGCAGAAGCATGAGTCCAAAGAGTGTTATCACTGTTTTCATAGTCGCCTGCGATGAAGCACGTGCGTTTGGAAAGCCCGGCGGTCATTCATAGCGTCTCTGCCGACCGAAATGATTTAAAAGCGAGAGCTGAGATCTTTGGACCTCAGCTCTCAATCTTGACCTACTTGTTGCCACGTCGCATCTGACTGCCTTTCGGTCCTGTTCCGTCACATACACCTGTGCCGGTGCAAGTACCGGTTTTGGCCCCATAGCCAGTTCCGTCTTTTGGTCCTTGACCCATATTGCCGGTGCCGTTGCCCGGGCCATAGCCCTTCCCCTGTGGGCCGTTGCCCGTCTTCTGTCCGGCTTTCGTTCCGAAGTTGTCGCACACCCCATCTCCGTTCTGATCGACAAACAAGGAGCCGCGTTTGCCGGTGCCTGTTCCCTTTTGTTGTGCAACGGCATCGTGCGTGAACATCACACCGAGAGCACCCAGCAGCGCGAGGGCCAGTGCTGCATTGATGATACGTTTCATTGTGACCTCCATTATGATTTGTGAATGTTGTCATTGAGCTGTACCTGTCAAAGCTCTGACCTGACTACGTCAAGCCGCGTGCCAGGAAACGGCGTCTATGAAGGCGTGAATTCTGCTGAGAAAAAGGACGTTAGTGGGATGTTGTAAACGAAGAGGCAGAAGCTCGACAAGTTTGTCGAGTCCGCTCGACGAAATTGTCGAAGATGAGCGGAAGGTTTGGCGGGAGCGGAGTTGGGATCTACTTCACGCCCCACTTCTGGAGTCGATAACGAAGGTTGCGTTCGGAAAGCCCGAGATTCTTGGCGGCCTTCGATTGATTGCCACCACTCGTACGAAGAGCATCGAAGATGAGTTCCTTCTCAAGCTTTTCTACCTGGTCTGTAAATGAGAAGGCTGATTGAGTCTCGCGAATCGAGGATTCTGTGTTCAATGAACGAACAACCTGCGGCAAGTCGTCGGTCGTCACGTGCTCACCGCGAGACATGATAACGGACCGCTGAATGACGTTTTCAAGCTCGCGAACATTGCCCGGATAGTCATATCGCAATAGCAGGTCCCAGGACTCCTTTGAGAAGCTGAGCTTCTTTCTTCGGTTTTCCTTGCCAAATCGATGCAGATAGTGCTCCAGGAGCGGAGCGATATCTTCTCGTCGTTTTCGCAGCGGTGGAATTTCAATCGGGATCACGTTCAGACGATAGAACAAGTCCTCTCGAAACGTCCCTCGTGTGATTGCGTCTTCAAGATCCTTGTTCGTCGCTGCGATCACCCGAACATCGACCTGAATTGTTTCCGATCCGCCGACACGCTCAAATTGTTGTTCCTGCAACACCCGTAGAAGCCTTACCTGTGTCGCCGGAGAGATATCTCCTATCTCATCGAGGAACAGAGTCCCCTCATTTGCCATCTCAAACCTGCCGCGACGCTGCCTGTCTGCGCCGGTAAACGCCCCCTTTTCGTGGCCAAACAGTTCACTCTCCAACAGATTGTCGTTCAGCGCAGCACAATTGACTGCAACAAACGGTTTGTCTTTTCGAGTGCTGGCGTAATGGATCGCCTTTGCAATGAGTTCCTTGCCCGTACCGCTTTCGCCCCGGATCAACACAGAAGCGGAACTCTGTGCAACCCGCGCTGCCGTGCTGAGCACATCATCCATCGCCGCTGATTGGGATATGATCCCGGCGAACGTATGTTTCTCTACCAGTTGTTGCCGCAGAATCTGGTTTTCTGACTTGAGCTGGTGGAGTTCTTCGACGCGATGGAGCAGGAGGTCCAGTTCATCAAGGTTGATGGGCTTCGTCAGGTAATCAAACGCACCTTCACGCATCGCGGTCACTGCACCTTCGATGGTTCCAAACGCGGTCATGATGATGACGGCAGCTTCTGAGCGGACGTTCTTCACTGCCTTCAGCAAGTCAAGACCTGTTCCGTGCGGCATCTGAAAGTCCGTCAGAATCGCGTCAACAGGTCCCGCCGTGAAGCGCTCGATCGCCCGAGAAACACTCTCAGCCTCGTGGACGGTGTGACGTTTCTTCTTTAGATAACCCGACAAGATGTTTCGCTGCGAGGCTTCATCATCGACAATGAGAATGTTCATGTCTTGTGCCTCATTTGCGATCGGCTTTGCTGATTTCTTCGATGGGCTTCGCTGAAAGAATGGGAGGCTTCCCTTTTAACCTTATTCGATAAGCAAGATGGCGCGCAGAAAGAACCAGGGGACACTGGCGGCCGAAGTCTGTGATCCCCAGGAACATGGCAAAGACTCCAAGCGCCAGCAACATTCCGCTTGAGTGAATCCCAGCGAGAAACATGAGAACGTCAATGACTCCAAGGCCGTTAAGCAGATATCTGACAACTGATGCTCTCTTCATTGATACATCCTCTTTCTGATGTCATCCGGCAGGCGGAATACCGGTTGAAGTTTTGTGATCTCAGCATTACACTGCTTCCACCTCAAGGGAACGGCTGATTTCAAGTAGGTGAGGTCAATGGAATTGCCGTTTGACGCTACACGGATGGATTCCTACATATCTGAGATGCGAGGAAATACAAGAGGATTCTGGGAAACTCGAAAAAGACCGGGAGCATGAGCGCTCAAAGCCGGGGCAGATGCGTGGAAGGTGGCTGAAGAATGATGGGCATCAACCGGGAGTAATCACTATATCAGAGAGAATCCCCGCCTGTCGCCAGCATTCATGAACAGGCCAGGCGGGTCATTCTTCTCCGAACGTTTTTGTGGGGTGTTAGATTTTTCCCACGAGTTCAAGACCGGGTTTGAGCGTCTTCTGGCCGGGCTTCCAGTTCATCGGACAGACCTCTCCTCCGTGCTCTGCGACGAATTTCGCCGCCTGCAGCTTGCGGATGATCTCGTCGATGCTGCGGCCGATGCTGTTGTTGTGCAATTCGTACGCCTTGAGGATTCCATTCGGGTCGATGAGAAACGTCCCACGCAGCGACAGTCCTTCATCTTCGATCAACGTGCCGTAGGCAGAGCAAACACGATGTGCCGGATCTGCGAGCATCGGATACTTGATCTTCTTGATCGTCGCGGAGCTATCGTGCCAGGCTTTGTGCACGTAGCCGGTGTCGACACTTACCGAAATGACTTCGGCTCCCTCCTGCTTTATTCCCTCATAGTGGTCCGCAAGCTGACCAAGCTCCGTTGGGCAAACGAACGTGAAATCAGCCGGGTAGAAGAATAGAATGACCCATTTCCCGCGATACTCCTTGAGCGAAATCTTTTTGATCTCGTCATTGACGAAAGCATCTTCGGTGAATTCAGGCGCCGGTGTGTCAATCTTTATCATTTGGACTGCCCCCTTTGTTGATTGGAATCGATATATATTTTGTAGGAATAATTCCTATTTTGGTAATCAAATATAATGCTTCTTTTGATTATGTGCTCGCAGATGCAGCAGCGTTCTCTTGCAGGCAAGTCATAGGGCACAATTTCCCGAGGGGCGAGAAAACCGACCCATTTTTCCTTTATCTTTACCTCATGATAGTACGCGAATTGGCACTCCATCCCATTGGCGTGATACGGACACCCTTCAAGACGAAGTATGGCGCACCACGTCAGCCGGCCTCGGCTGTGGAAAAAACCGTCGGTGTCATTGCGCTGCTCGAAGGATCGAATTTCGAGCAAGCCCTCGACGACCTCCGGGACTTCGACTACATCTGGGTACTTTTCTGGTTCCACAAAAACACAAACTGGAAACCCAAAGTGCTCCCTCCGAACGGAGGGCGGAAGAAGCGGGGGCTCTTTTCCACGCGTTCACCTCATCGTCCCAACCCGATCGGGCTTTCGCTCTGCAAGTTGCTCGGCGTGCGCGGGCGCACTATCCGCATCGAGAATCCCGATATGCTGGACGGCACGCCGGTGCTGGATATCAAACCCTATATTCCACATGCCGAATCACATCCACAAGCGCGCGCTGGCTGGATTGATGAAGCGAACAAGCACAGCGCACCGCCGTTCAAGGTCTCGTTCACACCGGAAGTCAAAAAGCTGCTGGGTGCAATGGAGCGGGAAGATCATCGTGAAGTCACGAACTATCTGACGGAAACACTCGCACGCGATCCGCATCCGCACGTGTACAGGAGGATAAAGGTCCTCAGCGACGGCACATCGGTGATTGCCATCAAGCGCTGGCGATTCAAGTTCTCAATCGAAGGAAACGTCGTGCGCGTATTCGGAGTTGCGCACAGCAAAGAAGAAGAGGTGCGATTGTGAGCAACGAGCGGACACGGTTGGAGCTGCTATGTCCGGCACGCGATCTGGAATGCGGCCTTGCTGCCATCAACCATGGCGCTGATGCGGTGTATATCGGCGCCCCGAAATTCGGCGCCCGCGCCGCTGCAGGAAATTCACTCGATGATATCGCCAAACTGATTTCCTACGCCCACAAGTATTGGGCTCGTGTTTACATCACGCTCAACACAATTCTGTACGACAGCGAGCTGGAAGAAGCGCGCTCCATCATACAAGAGGTGTACGATGCCGGAGCGGATGCGCTGATCATTCAGGACATGGGACTCCTGGAACTGAGCCTGCCTCCGATCCCTCTCTTCGCCAGCACACAGACGCACAATTATGAGATCGCGAGAATCCAGTTTCTCGAGCGTGTCGGCATCCAACGTGTCATCCTTGCCCGCGAATTGTCATTGAAGCAGATCAGTGCGATCCGGAACGCAACGAACGTCGACCTTGAGTTCTTCGTCCACGGTGCGCTGTGTGTAAGTTTCAGCGGACAGTGTTATTTCAGCCAGGTGGCGCAAGGTCGAAGCGCCAACAGAGGCGAGTGCGCCCAGATGTGCCGTCTCCCCTATACGCTCACGGACGGCCGCGGCAATGTTCTTGCGAGCAATCAGCATGTACTTTCTCTCAAGGACCTGAATCTGTCGGACTACCTCGCGGATCTTGTCGATGCCGGCGTGACGTCATTCAAGATCGAAGGACGGCTGAAGGAAGTATCGTACGTCAAGAACATCACTGCTTTTTATCGCGCGAAGCTCGATGCATTGATTGAAGAGCGCGATGAATTCCGCCGCTCGGCCTCGGGAAAAACGGTGTTTTCGTTCAGTCCGGATCCCGAAAAGTCGTTCAACCGGGGATCCACCGACTATTTCATTCGCGGCCGTAGGCGGGAGATTGTCTCGCTGCATACTCCAAAGTCTGTAGGCAAATTACTCGGCACGGTGCGATCCGTTGGCAAGGGGTTTTTTGCCCTGGACAGTGCGGAGGAGCTCCACAATGGCGACGGCATCTGTTTCTTCGATGACGAAGACAAACTGGCGGGCGTCAATATTAATCAGGTCGAAGGAGGCAGGATCTTTCCGAATTCGATGGAAGGGATCCAGGCCGGGGTAGTCCTCTACCGGAATTATGACCATCAATTCGTCCAGCTATTGAAATCGGACACTGCAAGGCGCAAGATCGGTGTCAGTCTCTTCTTCAACGAAAATGAGGATGGATTTGAATTGCGCGCAATGGATGAAGACGGGAACGAGGCAGTGCATCGCATCAAGCACGTGAAAGAGCCGGCAAAGAAGCCCGAAGTGGCGCTCGAAACCATACGAACGCAACTGTCAAAACTGGGCGATACGGCATTCTACGCCGAGGGTGTCACGCCCGGATTGAAGGAGGCGCATTTTCTTCCAGTGGGGGTGCTCAATCAACTCAGAAGAGATTGTATTGCCGCACTCGAGGCGGGGCGTGCGCGGAACTATCCGCGTGAGACGAAGACCGTTATTCCGAACGATGTCCCCTATCCCATCACAGACCTCGACTATTCGTCGAACGTGGTCAACGAGAAAGCCGTACAGTTTTACAGGCGCCACGGAGTGAAGGAGATCGAGATGGGATTGGAACTGCAGGGCGATGCCGCGGGGAAAGCCGTGATGACTACACAACATTGCCTGAAATACCAATTCGACCTTTGCCGGGGAGAACAAGGGGGCGCTGAAGAGCTTTTCCTGTCCGATGGCAGGACGAAATACAAGTTGGAATTTGATTGTGACAACTGCGTCATGAAAATTGTCTCACCCTGACGTACCGACAACCCGCTCCCGCCAGGAGATCTCGAAAGGTGTCCTATGAACGCAATGCGCAAACGGAATCAACTCTACCGGTTGTTTGCAGTGAGCTTCGTTCTCTTGTTCATTGCTAATCAATGTGCGGGACAGGCCGGCGTCGCAAAGGCAAAACCCGGCACGAGCCTCGACATTCTTTCTCAACCTTTTACCTATCCTGATGGCCGGCCCTCGGCACGTTATAGGCTTGCAGCGAAGGATCATGGGATCGTCTTCAAGCACGGCAGCGGACCCGGAGGTTGCGACTCTCTGGGGGCACGTGACATCTGGGTCTGGCAGCACAAAGGTACGTACTACATGCATTACGATGGCGCGGGCGCACGGGGATGGCTCGCCTGCCTTGCCACCAGCTCAAATGCAACCAGCTGGGAAGCGCGGGGACCCGCATTGGACTTCGGCGCGGCAGGCCGGAACGATGCAGCCTCGGCATCCTATGGTGTAACATTCTTCAACGGGCGGATATGGCATATGTTCTACCTGGGCACTCCGAACACCTCTCCCCCGCCAGACCTTGTGCCGGCATTTCCCTATCTCACGATGAAGGCCGAAGGCGCCAATCCATACGGTCCATGGAAGAAACGTTATGACATCACCCCATTCAGTCCCAGGCCTGGCACATACTATTCCGCCACTGCCAGTCCCGGCCACGTCATACCGGGCAGGAAAGAATTCCTCATGTTCTTCAGCGCTTCGACGGACAGCCCGATCCTGCGCACACTGGGCATCGCCCGCACAACCGATCTTGACAAACGATGGACCATCGATCCTCGACCGATCGTTCCGCCAGCCGAGCAGGTTGAAAATACATCGCTGTACTACCAGGAACAGACCCGGACCTGGTTCCTCTTCACAAATCACGTCGGATTGAAGAACGGATTGGAATATACGGACGCGATCTGGGTGTACTGGACGAAGGATCTTGAAAAGTGGAATCCGGACCACAAGGCCCTGGTACTGGATGGATCGAACTGCACATGGTCGAAGGAGATTATTGGCCTGCCTTCCGTGGTCAGAGTCGGAGATCGTCTGGCTTTGTTCTACGACGGCTATGCAGGGAAGGGGATACCGGAAGGGGCCGCGAGCCACATGCGACGTGATATTGGTCTTGCGTGGATCGACCTGCCGCTCATCACGGACGGGAAATAAAACGACAGTCCTAAGGGCTGCGAGTACTGAGGTGGTTTCTATGCAACGGATCATCATCGTATTGTTTCTGGCAACGATTGCGGTATCGTCGCTTTTGCACCCGCAGGCGAGCCGCACAGAACTCCGGTCCTTGACTGTTCCCGGCGGCGGGAACTGGAGTTTCAATGTTTATCTCCCTCCCGGATATGACCGGTCCACGGAACGATATCCGGTTGTCTATCTCTTCCGCGGCGCTGTGGACGAATGGCTCGATCGCGCCGAAGATGCGAGCCGTAACGGAAGAAACATACAGGACATAACGGACACCCTGATTGCCCAGGGCAAGATGGGGGGAGTGATTCTTGTCATGCCGGGATTTACTGCGATGACCGGACCGGCATCTGAGGCCGACTATGAGTTCATCCTCAACACGCTGATTCCGTTCATCGACCAGAACTACCGGACGCTGCCGAGCCGCTGGCACCGGGGAGTGGATGGATTTTCGCTCGGCGGACTGCACATGGTAAACCTGATCTGGCGGAATCCTGAGCGATTTGCCTCTGCCGGTTCCTACGATGGGACTCTTTCTCTTTTCAATTTCAACCAGATGACAGCGGCAGGCGAGCCATATTTCGCCCGATTGCGGCCGATCCAGTTTCTCCTTCACAGCGCCGCAATTGCGCCAAGCAATCTGAGTATCAATCGCCGGGTTGATACACTTCTGAACAGTTATGGGATTTACAATACTTTCAGTGATCTTCTCTTCTCCACCACTTCGCAACACAATTGGTGGAACGCTGATGAGCACATGATCCGCACACTGCCTCTCCATTGGTCGAAGTTTCAAGCTCCGCCTCACAACGTCCCTCTCTTCTGGACGTCCACGATACCAGCGAAAGCATCCGGGACCGTCCGCCTGAGTTGGTCAATCGGACGTGCTTCGGATTCTCTGAAAACAATGGTCGAATACAGCAAGAATGCCGGTACGTCCTGGCAAACGCTCTTGTTTGCTTCCAGGAGGGATTCGGTATTCGATTGGAACACACGGAATGATTCGGACGGAACCCGGTATCTTACTCGCATACAAGTATTCGGTGATACATCGTACGGGATCCTCCAGGCGACACAACGCTTCACGGTAGACAACCCCGGCAACAGTCCGCCTGATGCGCTCTTTCTCTCACCACAGAAGTACGAGAAAGCCTCAGGCACCTATTTGATTACATGGAGCGCAGAAGACCCGGAAGGGGATCAGGTACGGACTTCCATCTATGGAAGCAGTGACAACGGCAAATCGTGGCAAACGATCGTGACCGATATCTCCAATACAGGATCATACGCGTGGAGTTCGCAGTTCTCGGCAAACTCCCCCGCCTATCGATTGAAACTTCGCTGTTCAGATGGCGCGCTTACATCGGAAGTCATTTCGGAGCCATTTGAAATCATGAACACCCGGGAACCGATCGCCGGAATCAGGCACACAGCAGGCGGATCTGACGGTCGGGTCGTTGTCAATATTGTCGATCGATCCCGGCTCACCGGCCATACATATAGAATTCTATTCGATGACACTACATCCTCGCAGAAACTGTATAACGTTCTTGATGGTACGAACAGCACATATCTGCTTCGCAATACCCCATTCATTGGCGATGGGAGCGAGGGCCCGTCCTTTGATGGATTGCGGCTCGGTGTCTTTGACTATCCGCTCGTTTCGAACAACCGGGATTCCACCCGGTGGACAAAAGGAAGAAGCACACTCACGTCCCAAATAACCGTACCCACGTTCTCTGTGGGAAATGAAACGATCAAGGGAGTCGCATATCCATCCGACTATGAGATCAGGATTGCTGATCGCATCATTGACACATCAAGCATGCTTTTCGGCGCAGGCGCGACCCCCCTCTTTTTCATCGCCTGGAACATTACCGAGAGCCATCGCGTGCCTGTGATCATCAGCGAGCTGGACGGCGACGGCAAGATCAGCCGCTTCGATGATATGTTCATCCTCGAAAAGGACCGTCACGGCCAATTCATTGTCGCGTGGGAAATCTTCTTCTCTGGAGATGAGAGAGCCATCCTGCCCATCGCAGGTGATGTATTCACACTGAAGACAATCAAGCCGATCCGGAGCAATGACGTTTTCGAATTCACGTCCACGGCTACAGGTATTGCCGGCGAGGATCGCCTGATACCAAGCGCTATCGAGTTGTTTCAGAACTATCCGAACCCCTTTAATCCAACGACAGCTATCCGCTATCAGCTTTCAGCTATCAGCGGAGTGAAACTAAGTGTGTTTGATATTCTGGGGAGAGAAGTGGCTTTGCTGGTGCAGGAACAAAAGGAAGCCGGACACTATTCGGTCCAATGGGACGCTTCGGGTCTGGCGAGTGGACTCTACTTCTATCAGCTGTCCGTCGTGCCATCGGCACGACGAGACCTCGTTTCGACCGAAGGTCGGAACGGGAAGGCTGGCAACAACGTCATTACGAAGAAGGCCTTGCTGTTGAAATAGCGGTGTCCCCCGTCTAGTGCCATTTCAAAGAAATAATATTACAGTTTTTATCGCGGAGACGCCGAGACCGCAGAGAATCGCAGAGAACAAAGTCAATATCTCCGCGTACCTCCGCGAACTCTGCGTCTCCGCGTTGAGAACCAAAAACAAATAAAACACAACCTTGATT
>Ga0208566_1001308_pt1 | contig 14722 bp, 17 predicted proteins | sample PL_2010_150m_FD_184159 | JGI IMG/M metagenome (GOLD analysis project Ga0208566, IMG submission 184159) | Freshwater microbial communities from Powell Lake, British Columbia, Canada to study Microbial Dark Matter (Phase II) - PL_2010_150m... | ecosystem: Environmental > Aquatic > Freshwater >...
CTAAAGTGGTATCCCGTAGGAGCGGCCTTGGCCGCGATAGCCACAGCATCGCGGCCAAGGCCGCTCCTACAAGATCATATTTTTTAACGAGAAAAGGATAAATCCTAACTTGCGCACAAATAAAAACGGGGACTCGCGAGTCCCCGTTGGTTTTTCAGGCGTTAGCGTCGGATTTATTCGACCTTGGCCTTGGCTTTCACTTCGCTGATCATCTTGTCGATTTGCTGTTGTTGCAGGCGCTGGCTCAGGTTGTTCTTGACCAGTTCGAATGCCGGCGGTTTGGTCTCGCGGACATCTTCAAGCTGAATGACGTGCCAGCCGAACTGGGTTTGCAGCGGTTCGGTGGTGAATTTGCCTTTTTGCAGCTTGACCAGCGCATCGCTGAACGGTTTCACGAAAGTAGCCGGGGAGTTCCAGCCCAAATCGCCGCCGTTAGCTTTGGAACCGGGATCCTTCGATTTCTCGGCGAGTTTTTCGAACTTTTCACCCTTTTTCAACTTGGCGATAATGTCTTTGGCTTCGTCCTGCTTTTCCACCAGGATGTGGCGCGCTTTGTATTCCTTGTCGCCCATCTGCACCTTGATCTTGTCGTACTCGGCTTTCAGCGCGTCGTCGCTGACCGGGTGCGATTTCAGGTAATCCTGGATATAGGCGCGTACCAACACATTTTGCTTGGCAAGATCCATTTGCAGGGCAATCTCGCTGCTCTTGTCCAGCCCCTTTTTGGCAGCTTCCTGGGAGATGATTTCCTGAACAATCAGGTTCTCACGCAGGCTTTTGTGCAGCTCCGGGTTGTCCGGCTGACCCTGGGCGGTGCTTTGCTTGAGCAGCAGATCGAAACGTGCTTGCGGAATGGCGACACCATTGACGGTGGCAAATTTGCCGCTGGCGGCGGGAGCGGCTTTTGCCGGCTCTTGGGCATTGCAAGCGCCGATGGCGAGGCTGCCAAGCCCAAGCAGGATGTAGCGTAGTTTCATGGGGTGCATTGTTTTTTCCCTCAATTCAGGTTGTGGTTGAAAATTTTTCCGGCCAGCGGGCAGCCAAGCCCACAGCACAAATTGCTTTGTCCATTATATCGTCAAGTGGTTCACAAATACTTGGAAGTGCTTTTCACGCCGGCAGGACTTTTTTGAAGGGCTTGACCGTGACTTTGGCGTAAACACCGGCTGCTGTGTAGGGATCCTGCTCGGCCCATTCCCGGGCCGCGACTAGCGAAGCGAATTCGGCCACGACCATGCTGCCGCTGAAACCTGCCGGGCCGGGGTCGGGCGTGTCGATGGCGGGCAACGGGCCGGCCAGCACCAGGCGGCCTTCCTGCTGCAATCCTTGCAGTCGTTCCAGATGGGCCGGGCGGGCGGCCAGACGTTTTTCCAGCGAGCCGGGCGCATCTTCCGCGTAGATCAGGTACAGCATCAGTTTTCCTTTTCGTCGATGTATTTGCTCAGCATCGCGCCTTGCAGCACGATGAATACTAGCATCATGCCGAGAATGCCGAACAGCTTGAAGTTGACCCAGGTATCTTCGGAATAGGTGTAGGCAACGTAGAGATTGACGCCGCCCATCACCGTAAAGAATGCGGCCCAGCTGAAATTGAGCTTTTTCCAGACGATTTCAGGCAGGGTCACCTGTTTTTGCATCATCGCCTTGATCGGGTTTTTGCCGATCAGCAGATCGCCGACCAATAAAACGGTGGCAAACAGCCAGTAGAGGACGGTCGGTTTCCACTTGATGAAGGTGGGGTTCTTGAAAAACAGCGTTGCCCCGCCGAACACCACGATCAGGCCGAGACTGACCCACAGCATGGTGTCCACCTTGCGGTGGCGATGCCAGACCCAGGCGATTTGGGCAAAGGTCGCGCCGATGGCGACCGCGGTCGCGGTGAATATCCCGAAAAATTTGTAGGCGACAAAAAACAGGATGATCGGGAATAGGTCGAAGAGGAACTTCATTGTGGGCGCGTTTCAATAAAGACGTTATTTTGCTATGATTCGGGCTGTTTTAACAAGCATTCCTATTTAATGTCCTCCGTTGACTTGCACAGTCACTCCACTACCTCCGATGGTCTATTAACTCCCACCGAGCTTGTCAGGCTCGCTGCTGTTCAGGGTATCCGCATGTTGGCGCTGACCGATCACGACGATGTGGACGGTCTGGAAGAGGCGCGCAATGCGGCGCTGGAGGTCGGCATCTGCCTGATCAACGGTACCGAAATATCCACGACCTGGCATAAGCGCGGCGTGCATATCGTCGGTTTGCATTTCGATCCGGCTTGTCCGGAACTGTTGCACGGGCTCGAAGCGATCCGCTACGGTCGCATCGAACGTGCGCGCAGGATGGCGGACAGCCTGGAAAAGGTCGGCATCCTCGGCAGCCTGGAAGGCGCCTATCGCCATGCCGGCAACGAACGGATCATCGGCCGTGCGCACTTTGCCCGTTTCCTGGTGGAACAAGGCCATGCCAAGGATGTCAAAACGGTTTTCAAGAAATTCCTGGTCAAGGGCAAGCCGGGCTACGTGTCGCACCAATGGGCCGAAATGAGCGAGGCGATCGACTGGATCAGGGCCGGCGGCGGCGTTGCCGTGCTGGCGCATCCGGGACGCTACGATCTGGGCAAGACCAACCTGCGCGAGCTGTTCACCGATTTCAAGGAGGCCGGCGGCGGCGCAGTCGAGGTGGTGTCGGGTAGCCATACTCGCGAGCAATATCAAGAATTCGCCGCTTATGCCAGCGAATTCGATCTGCTGGCGTCGTGCGGCTCGGATTATCACGGCCCCGGCGAGAATTATCTCGAATTGGGGCGATTACCCGAACTGCCGCCGGGTTGCCATCCGGTTTGGGCGGATTGGGCGGAAGCCCAGGTGCTGAATTAACCATGGCCCAATTTTTCGTTGTTCACCCGGAAAATCCCCAACCGCGTCTGATTCGGCAGATCGTCGAAGTGCTGCGCAGCGGCGGGGTGATCGTTTACCCGACCGATTCCAGTTATGCGCTCGGCTGCCTGCCCGGAGAAAAGGCGGCGGAAGAGCGCATCCGAACGATTCGCCGCCTCGGCGACCAGCATTTTCTGACGCTGGTGTGCCGCGACTTGGCGGAAATCGCCCATTATGCCAAAGTGGATAACAGCCAGTTTCGTTTGCTCAAGGCGGCGACGCCGGGTTGTTATACCTTTATCCTGGAAGCGACGCGGGAAGTGCCGAAGCGCTTGCAACACCCCAAACGCCGTTCCATCGGCTTGCGTGTTCCCGATCATCCGGTAACGCAGGCCTTGCTGGCGGAACTCGGCGAGCCGATACTGAGCACCACCATGCTGCTGCCGGGCGAGGACGTGCCGCTGAGCGATCCCTACGAAATTCGCGACTTGCTCGAACGTCAGGTCGAACTGGTGGTGGACGGCGGCTATTGCGACGTGGTGACGACCACGGTGATCGACATGACCGGCGAAGCCCCGCTGCTGGTGAGGAAAGGAAAAGGCGATGTTCAGCCTTTCGGATTGGAATAAATGATCGAACTGACTGTGGTACAAAAAATCGCTGTGTATGCGTTGCCGGTGGTATTTGCCATTACCCTGCACGAGGCGGCGCACGGTTATGCAGCACGCCATTTCGGCGACAGCACGGCCTACATGCTGGGGCGCATCAGCCTCAACCCGTTGCGCCATATCGACCCGGTCGGCACGATCCTGGTGCCGCTGCTGACCATGCTGCTGGGCGGTATCCTGTTCGGCTGGGCCAAGCCGGTACCGGTGAATTTCGGCAACTTGCGCCAACCGAAAAAGGATATGTTGTGGGTGGCGCTGGCAGGCCCCGCTTCCAACTTGGCGATGGCGCTCGGCTGGGCTCTGATGATGAAAATGGCGATGTTCATCCCGGAAAGCAGCCTGTCCCTGCCGATGGCGCTGATGGGCAAAGCAGGGGTGTCGATCAATGCCGTGCTGCTGGTGCTTAACCTGCTGCCGCTGCCGCCGCTAGACGGCGGACGCGTGATGGTCAGCCTGCTGCCGCATAACCTGGCCTGGCGTTTCGCCGGGCTGGAACGCTATGGTTTTTTCATCCTGATCGCGCTGCTGTTTCTCGGCGTGCTGGATTCCATCTTATGGCCGCTGATCGATCTGACGGTTGGCGCAATTTTCACGTTGTTCGGGATTTAAGTCTATGTTTGCGGAAAAAGTTCTCTCCGGTATGCGCCCCACTGGCAGCCTCCATCTCGGCCATTACCACGGTGTGCTGAAAAACTGGGTGAATTTGCAGAACGAGTACGAGTGCCTGTTCTTCGTCGCCGACTGGCATGCGCTCACCACCCACTACGACAGCCCCCAAGTGATCGAGCAGAGCGTGTGGGATATGGTGATCGATTGGCTGGCGGCGGGCGTCGATCCGGCGCAGGCCACGCTGTTCATCCAGTCGCGGGTGCCGGAACATGCCGAGTTGCATCTGCTGCTGTCGATGATGACGCCGCTGGGCTGGCTGGAGCGGGTGCCGACCTACAAGGACCAGCAGGAAAAACTCAGCGAAAAAGACCTGTCCACCTACGGTTTCCTAGGCTATCCGCTGTTGCAGGCGGCGGACATCCTGATCTACCGCGCCAACCAGGTGCCGGTGGGCGAGGATCAGGTGCCGCATATCGAATTCACCCGCGAACTGGCGCGCCGCTTCAACCACCTATACGGGCGCGAACCGGGATTCGAGGAAAAGGCGCAAAATGCCGTGAAGAAAATGGGCGGCAAGAAAGCCAAGCTCTACGACGAATTGCGTACCCGCTTTCAGCAGGAAGGTGACGATGAGGCGCTGGAAGCTGCCAAGGCACTCCTCAACGACACCCAGAACCTCAGTATGGGCGACCGCGAGCGTTTGTTCGGCTACCTGGAGGGCGGCGGCAAAATGATCCTGGCCGAGCCACATGCGCTGCTCACTACAGCTTCGCGGATGCCTGGGCTGGACGGGCAGAAAATGTCCAAGTCCTACAACAATACCCTGACGTTGCGCGAAGATCCGGACAGCCTGATGAAGAAAATCCGCACCATGCCCACCGATCCGGCACGGGTGCGGCGCACCGATCCCGGTACGCCGGAGAAATGCCCGGTGTGGCAATTCCACTTGGTCTACTCGGACGACGGTCGTCGCCAGTGGGTACAGGATGGCTGCGCCAGTGCCGGCATCGGTTGCCTGGAGTGCAAGCAGCCGGTGATCGATGCCGTGCTCGAAGAGCAGAAACCGATGCGCGAACGGGCGCAAATCTACCTCGACGACCCGACGCTGGTACGCAATATCATCGCCGACGGTTGTGAAAAAGCGCGTGAACTGGCGGGCGAAACCATGCGCGATGTACGCGAGGCGATGGGGTTGAATTATTCTTGAGTAGCGCAATCTAGCTATTACTAGATCAACTTTCTGTTAGGGGTAGACCATGCCAGACCAACAACCCCTCGAAGGCGAGGTGCTTTCTTCCAAGGAAGCGGAGGAAAGCTCTGCTGCGGCAGTTCCTGCCAAGGTTCTGCCGCGGACGCTTTATTTGCTGCCGTTGACGGAAAAGCCGTTTTTCCCCGCACAAACCCTGCCGTTGCTGATGAACGAGAAACCGTGGCTGGAGACGGTGAAGAAAATCGGCGATACGCCGGACAAGATGGTGGGGCTAATTCTGGTCAAGCCAGAACACGCCGACGAGGTCAAACCCGGCGATTTCTATTCGGTCGGTACGATGGTGAATATGCACCATCCGGTGCGCTCGGACGGCAAGATGCAGTTCATCGCCGAGGGCCATGCGCGCTTCCGCATCGTCAACTGGATTTCCCACAAGCCGCCTTATCTGGTGGAGGTGGAATACCCCGCCGAGCCGCTGTCGCGCAACGAGGACGAGATGAAGGCCTACGCGATGGCCATCATCAACACCATCAAGGACCTGATTCCGCTTAACCCGCTGTATAGCGAGGAACTCAAGTTTTTCCTCAACCGCTTCAGCCCGAACGAACCGTCTTCGCTGGCGGATTTCGCCGCCAGTCTGACCACCGCCACCAAGGATGATTTGCAGAAGGTACTGGAAGCCTTCAACGTGCGTCGGCGGATGGAAAAAGTGCTGGTGCTGATCAAGAAGGAGCTGGATGTTGCCAAGTTGCAATCGCAAATTCGCGAACAGGTGGAGCATAAGCTCAGCGACCGGCAGCGCGAATTTTTCCTGCGCGAGCAACTCAAGGAAATCCAGAAGGAACTCGGGATTGCCAAGGATGACAGGACTGCCGACATCGATCGTTTCAATGAACGGCTGGCCAAGCTGAAATTGCCGGAAGGTGCACAAAAGCGCGTCGACGAGGAGATGGGCAAGCTCTCCGTGCTCGAATCCGGTTCGCCGGAGTACGCCGTGACGCGCAATTACCTGGATTGGTTGAGCCAGCTGCCGTGGGGCAAGTTTTCCAAGGACAAGCTCGATCTGAAGCGCGCCCGCAAGATCCTCGATCACGACCACGACGGCTTGGACGACGTGAAGGAGCGCATCATCGAGTTCCTCGCGGTGGGCGCGCTCAAGGGCGAGATCGCCGGTTCGATCCTGTTGCTGGTCGGTCCGCCGGGGGTGGGCAAGACTTCCATCGGACGTTCCATCGCCAACGCGCTGGGGCGCAAGTTTTATCGCTTTTCCCTGGGCGGAATGCGCGACGAGGCGGAGATCAAGGGCCACCGCCGTACTTACATCGGCGCAATGCCGGGCAAGTTCGTCCAGGCGATCAAGGAATGCGGCGTTGCCAATCCGGTGATCATGCTCGACGAAATCGACAAGATCGGCGCTTCCTATCAGGGCGATCCGGCTTCGGCGCTGCTCGAAGTGCTCGACCCCGAGCAGAACGTGGATTTTCTCGACCATTACTTGGACGTGCGCTTCGATCTCTCCAAAGTCCTGTTCATCTGCACCGCCAACCAGCTCGACACCATTCCCGCGCCGCTGCTCGACCGCATGGAAAACATCCGTTTGTCCGGTTATATCACTGCCGAGAAGGTGCAGATCGCCAAGCACCACTTGTGGCCCAAGCAATTGAAGAAAACCGGTATCCAACGCGGTGAATTGACGGTCACCGATGCTGCATTGCGCCAAGTAGTCGAAGGCTACGCCCGCGAGTCCGGCGTACGCAACCTGGAAAAGCAGCTTGGACGGATGGTGCGCAAGGCGGTAGTAAAACTGGTCAACGGCGCGGAGAAGCCGATACATCTGGCTATCGGCCAAGTGGAGGAATATCTCGGCAAGCCGGTATTCCTGACCGAAAAACCAATGAGCGGCGTGGGTGTGGTTACCGGACTGGCCTGGACCTCAATGGGCGGCGTAACCCTGAGTATCGAGGCCACGCTGGTACATACCAAGAATCGCGGGTTCAAACTGACCGGCCAACTCGGCGAGGTGATGCGTGAATCGGCGGAAATCGCTTACAGCTACATCGCCTCGCATCTCAAACTGTTCAAGGGTAACCCAGCGTTTTTCGACGAAGCCTTTGTCCATCTGCATGTCCCGGAAGGCGCCACGCCCAAGGACGGGCCGAGTGCCGGCATCACCATGGCGACTGCGCTGCTGTCGCTGGCACGCAATGAAAAGATCGGGCGGCCACTGGTCATGACCGGCGAGTTGACGCTGACCGGAGAAGTCCTGCCGATTGGCGGGGTGCGCGAAAAAGTGATCGCGGCGCGGCGGATCAAGGTGATGGAAATGATCTTGCCGGAAGCCAACCGGCGCGACTACGACGAGTTGCCGGATCATATCCGCGAAGGCGTGAAGGCGCATTTCGTGCGGCAATTCAAGGATGTGGTGAAAATTGTCTTCGCTTGACTACATTTCACCGCAGAGGACGCAGAGAACGCGGAGGAAAATCCTTTCATCCCGTTTGACCTCTGCGTCCTCCGCGTCCTCTGCGGTGAGAGAATATGTCTGAAGTCGTTGAAGGCCCTGTCGCGCGTCTCTACGGTGAACCGCTGGCGGAAATGCCGAAGGATCTGTACATCCCGCCCGAGGCGCTGGAGGTGTTTCTGGATGCTTTCGAGGGGCCGCTCGACCTGTTGTTGTACCTGATCCGCCGTCAGAATCTCGATGTATTGAATATTCCGATGGCGGAAGTCACGCGCCAGTACATGGAATACGTCGAGCTGATGCGCGTCAAACAGCTGGAACTGGCGGCGGAATACCTGGTGATGGCGGCGATGCTGATCGAGATCAAGTCGCGCATGTTATTGCCCAAGCCGAGCGCCACGGCGGAAGAGGGAAACGACCCACGTGCCGAATTGGTGAGGCGTTTGCTCGAATATGAGCAAATCAAGCTGGCTGCGCGTAATCTGGATGAATTGCCGCTGGTGGGGCGCGATTTCGCGCTGGTGCAAGTGTGGCTGGAGCAGACTGTCGTCAAACGCCTGCCGGAAGTCAACCTGGACGATTTGCGCGAGGCGTGGCTGGCGATAGTGCGCCGCAGCAATGTGACCCGCCATCACAAGGTGAGCCGCGAGGAATTGTCGGTGCGCGAGCATATGAGCCGAATTTTGCGCTTGCTGGGCGGTGATGCCTATAGCGAGTTTTCAACCCTGTTCGAGTCGTTGCGCGGCGTGCCGGAGATGATCGTGAGTTTTCTTGCGATCCTGGAACTGGCACGCGAAAAACTGGTGGAAATCAGCCAGCAAGCGCCATTCGCACCGATTTATGTGAAGTTGTCCCATGCCGACGCAGCCTAATCTCGCTGAAATCAAACTGGTGCTGGAAACCGTGTTGCTGGCAAGTGCCGACGCGCTGTCGTTGCATCAGTTGAAAAAACTGTTCGATGTCGAACTGTCCAGCGAAATTTTGCGCAAGCTGCTGGAGGAACTGCGCACCGATTGGACCGGGCGCGGTGTGGGACTGGTGAATGTCGCCAGCGGCTGGCGCTTCCAGGTCAAGCCGGAATTCCAGCCTTACCTGGAGCGTCTCAGCCCGGAAAAGCCGCCGCGCTATTCGCGCGCGGTGATGGAGACGCTGGCAATTATCGCCTACCGCCAGCCGGTGACGCGCGGCGACATCGAGGAAATTCGCGGCGTCACGGTCAGCAGCGCGATCATCAAGACGCTGGAAGCGCGCGGCTGGATCGACGCAGTCGGGCATCGCGACGTGCCGGGACATCCGGCGCTGTATGCGACGACCAAGCAGTTTCTCGACGATCTCAATTTGCGTTCGCTGCAGGAAATGCCGGCGCTGGAAAATGTGGGTGAAATGTCCGCCACCCTGGAATTCAACTCTGAACAAATTACGCTAACTGAAAGCTGAACCATGCAAAGAAAACCTGTAGGAAAACCCACCGAACCCAAAGGGCCGCCAAGGAATTCGCGGCGCCGGGATGCCGCACGGATCGACGCCGTCGAAGAAGTGCAGCCGGAACCTGTCGATCTGGACGATTTTGAAGATACCTCGGCAGCCAGGTCTGACGGCACCCAAAAGCTGCAAAAAATCCTGGCACAGGCCGGGCTGGGATCGCGCCGTGACATGGAGGAACTGATCCAGAGCGGGCGCGTCACCGTCAACGGCAAGGTGGCCGACCTGGGGATGCGGGTTTCCGAATCCGATCTGATCCGCGCCAATGGCCGTCCGGTCAGGCTGCGCCATGCCGACCGCTTGCCGCGGGTGTTGCTGTATTACAAGCCGGAAGGGGAAATCGTCAGCCGCGACGACCCGGAAGGCCGCACCAGCGTGTTCGACCGGGTAGTTGCGCTGAAATCGTTGCGCTGGGTCGCGGTGGGGCGGCTCGACTTCAACACCAGCGGCCTGCTGATTTTCACCACTTCCGGCGATTTAGCCAACCGCTTGACCCATCCGCGCTTCGAGGTTGAACGCGAATATGCCGTGCGCCTGCTCGGCGAATTGACCGCCGAACAGATCAGCCAGTTGAAAACCGGTATCGAGTTGGAGGATGGCTTCGCCAAGTTCGATGGCTTGATGGAGCAGGGCGGCGAAGGCTCCAACCATTGGTATCGCGTGGTGTTGAAGGAAGGGCGCAACCGCGAAGTGCGGCGCATGTTCGAGGCCGTCGGGATCATGGTGAGCCGCCTGATGCGCGTGCGCTTCGGTGCGATCAGTCTGCCGCCGCGCCTGAAGCGCGGACAATGGCTGGAGCTGGGGTCGGAAGATGTGGCGCAAATCCTCAAGTGGGCGGGAATGCCGATTCCGCGCTGGGATGCCCGCCATCCCGACAAGGCGCGGGTTGGCAGCACGGCACGGGTCGAGGCGCCGAAGCCCAGGGCTGTCAAGCCGGAAGCCCCAAAGGCGGCTGCACCGAGGCGCAAGCGCCCCAGCACATCAGGGAGCGGTGGCTAGCCTTGATGCAGTAGCTGTTCCCGCGTCAGCAAAAACACATGTTCATTCCCGGCGCGGGTTTCCAGCCAAGTAAAATCGAGATGAGGAAACGCCCGGCTGATGGTTTCCAGGTTGTGTCCGGCTTCAACCACTAGAATCCCGTTTTCATTCAAATGGTCGGCCGCATCGCGCAGAATGACGCGGATGTGATCCAGCCCGTCATCGCCGCTGGCCAGCGCGAGTTCCGGTTCATGGCGGTATTCCTCGGGCAGCGATTGCATCGAGGGGGCATTAACGTAAGGCGGATTGCTGACGATCAAGTCGTAGTGGCGCCCGCCCAACTCCGCGAACATGTCGGAGCGCACCAAGCGCACTTGTTCTTCCATATCGTAATCGGTCACGTTGCGTTTCGCGACCATGATGGCGTCTTCAGAAATATCCACGGCATCGACAAACGCGTTGCTGAAGAAAATTCCCATCAGGATGGCGAGGCAGCCGGAACCGGTGCATAAATCGAGGGCGCTTTCGACCGCTTCCGGTGCTTCGATCCACGGCGTGAGTTGTTCTTCCAACAGTTCGGCAATGAAGGAACGGGGTACGATGACGCGCTCGTCCACGTAGAATTTGAAATCGCCCAGCCAGGCTTCATGGGTCAGGTACGCCGAGGGGATGCGTTCCTTGACGCGCCGCTCCAGTACCTGCAATACCTGCTCGACTTCCTTCGGCAGCAAGGTGGCGTCGAGAAACGGTTCCAGGCGGTCGGGCGGCAGGTGCAGGGTACGCAGGATCAGGTAGGCGGCCTCGTCGTAAGCGTTGGTGGTGCCGTGGCCGAAGAACAGTTGGGCTTCATTGAAACGGCTGACCGCGAAACGCAGCAGGTCGCGCACGCTGGTGAGACTTTTTTGGGCATCGTGATAGATCATTTTTTCACCTGTAGTTATTTTATGAGCAGGTTTTCCAGCGTGTGCCGGTAAATCTCTTTCAAGGGTTCAATGTCGGCGACTGCCACGCATTCGTTGACCTTGTGGATGGTAGCATTGACCGGGCCGATTTCCAGTACCTGAGGGCAGATAGCCGCGATAAAGCGACCATCCGACGTACCACCGGAGGTGGACAGGCTGGTTACCACGCCAGTGACAGTCTTGATCGCTGCCGCCACGGCGTCCACCAGATCGCCTTGGGGCGTGAGATAAGGCTGGGCTGAAAACTCCCATTGCAGATCGTATTCCAGCCGGTGGCGGTCAAGGATTTCGTGCACTCTGCTCTTAAGGTCAGCCACCGTGCTGGCGGTGGAAAAGCGGAAATTGAACAGGATGTCGACAACTCCGGGTACCACGTTGGTGGCCCCCGTACCGCCATGGATATTGGATATTTGCCAAGTGGTGGGCGGGAAATATTCGTTGCCCTGGTCCCAATCGGTCGCTGCTAGTTCAGCGATAGCCGGTGCGGCCAGATGGATAGGATTCTTGCCGAGGTGGGGGTAGGCGATGTGGCACTGGATGCCTTTGACCGTAAGCGCGCCGGAAAGCGAACCACGCCGCCCGTTCTTGACCGTGTCGCCCAATCTGTCGCTACAAGTCGGTTCACCGACAATGCAGTAGTCGATCGTCACGCCGCGCCCTTGCAAGGCTTGTACCACTTTGTCCGTGCCGTCCACCGCGATACCTTCCTCGTCCGATGTCACCAGTAGGGCGATGGAACCGGAATGATCGGGATGGGCAGTAACGAATTCTTCAATCGCCGTGACAAAAGCCGCGAGCGAGGTTTTCATGTCGGCGGCACCGCGCCCGAAGAGCATCCCGTCACGGATTTGCGGGTCAAAAGGATCGCTGCCCCATTTCTCCAGCGGGCCGGGGGGGACGACATCGGTATGGCCGGCAAAGCAGATGAGTGGCGCAACATTGCCGCGCCTTGCCCAGAGGTTGTCTACGTTGTTGAAAGACATTTTTTCTATAGTGAAGCCTAGTTTTTCCAGCCGGCCTATCAGGATGTCCTGGCACCCGGCGTCATCAGGCGTAAGTGAACGGCAGGCGATAATTTCTTTGGCTAATCGCAGGGTGCTATCTGACATTAATGTTTTCCAAACAAAATTTGATAAGCGGCTTCGTCAAATCCGATCTGAGCGATTTTGCCGTCCGATTCGACAATCGGGCGCTTGATCACGCTGGATTTTGCTAGCATTAGGCGAATGGCATCGGTTTCATCGCAGATGGATGCTTTGACTTCATCCGGTAACAGGCGCCAAGTAGTGCCTTTGCGGTTAAGTAGTTTTTCCCAGCCAACCTGATTTACCCAATCCAGAAGCAGCGATTCGCTGATGCTGAGATTCTTGAAATCATGGAATTCAACTGCAACTTCATGTTGTTCCAACCACAAGCGTGCTTTTTTGACAGTGCTACAATTAGCGATGCCGTATAATTTCATGGGCGCCTCATTAAAACCAAGTCAGAAATTGTAAACGGTTTTTATGTGGGATAGATAGAGTGAATCTTGATTGCTGGAGAGAGAACATGTCGTTTGTCGATTGGACTACCGCTTACACTGTCAATAATGTGGCTCTGGATGAACAGCACCAGAAGCTGTTCAAGATCATCAATGACCTGCATGAAGCTATGTTTTCGAAGAAGGGGCGGGCATTTGTCTCGACGACCATTCGTGAACTCGTCGATTATACTAAAACCCATTTTGCCGAGGAGGAGCGGCAAATGGAGGCACACGCTTACCCCGGCTTGGCAGAACATCAGGCGGCGCATCAAAAGCTAATTAAGATGGTGACGGATATTGAACAGCGTTACCATCAAACCCACGAGTCGATGGGCGGGGAGGTGATCAGCTTTCTTGTCAGTGACTGGCTGATCAAACACATCCTCAGCATGGACAAGCAATATGCACCGTTTATGAAAAAATAGGTGGGTAATTACTGCTGAATTACAAACGACTCGAACAGGATGTCGCTGACGCCATCCTTCTGATCCAGCTTGATGGCCTTGTTGACGGCGACTTTGGTTAACTCCATCAGTTTTTGTTTGCCGGCGACGGTAGCCAGTTCTTTGGAGTCCTGCGAACTTAATAGAAGAATCAGTTCGTGCTTGACGTAGGGAAGGTACATTTTGATGTTTTCAAGCACCGCAGGGGCGGTCATCTTGACCGAAATATCAATTTGCAGGAACTCGCTGATATTCTGAAGGTTGGTCGTGAAGGTACCTATCTTTGCATACAGGCCGCCCCCCTCACCACCGCCACCACCGGATGCGTGCACCGCAGAAGTTGCCAGCAGCAGAATGGCAAAAAGGGTTGTAACGAGCGATTTCATCATTTCAGTACCATTCCGAGGCTGAGTTTTGCAGTGATTTTTTGAATATTCGTGTCGATATCATAGCGGCTATTCTGACGGAATATCCACATTTTGCTCTGCGGCCGCAGCCTGGGCTTCGGCTAGTTCGCGTTTGCGTGCCAGGTGTTTCTCCAGCGCATCGGCCTTCATCGGAACCGATTCCTCACCGAACATCACTTGTTTCTGGAAATCGAATGCAAACAGCATTAACTCGGTTTCGTCGTTAAGGATTTTTTGCCGGGTTTCTTCCGAGATGTCGTAAGTGTCGTTGAACGGGGCGCTGATCACGAATTCGCGGAAGCGATCCAGGTCGTAGCAGGACATAAAGAAGAGTTGCAGGCTGCGTTTGGAGGGCTTGCCGACGGTCGGGCCGGAGGATTTCTTTTTCAGCACCAGTTGGCGCCAGCCGCGGGCCAGCCTGTCGTATTCGTCCAGTCCTTGTTCCTGGCGATATTCGTCGATGGTGAGGGAGCGGTCTTCGAAATGTCCCTTGCAGTGGTCTTCCTTGATCAGCGCATAGGAGTTGACGTCTGTGGATTCATCCTGCCTGCGCATCGAGATCAGTGCAACCGGATAATAACGGCAGGCGGTGGGGCGGTCTTCGTAAACGCTGCAACCTTCGTCGCGCATGAAGCGGCAGGCGGTGCCGTCATCTACCGGTTTGAATTTGACGCCGGCAATTCCCTCTTTTTCCATTTCATAGGGTTCGGTGTATTCCCGCAGGAACTCCCCCGAGGTGACGCCCAGCCGGCGCTTCAGGCGCAGGATGTCGTAAGGCGTGAGGGTGATGTCGATGTTCTTGCAGCAGGCATTGAAGCAGGAAATATCCTTGTGACAGCGAAACTGGATGACCTTCGTGCCATCGAACTGGGTGGTTTCAACCGGACTTTGCGGGAAAGGGGAGTCGTTAATGTCGACGATATTTGCCATGACGTGTACCTCTGAATAATGCTTGAATTCTGCCACCAATATACGCGCGAACCTTCGTGAATATTGGTGGAAAAACTTAAGTTCCGAAAAGAAAACCGGGCACCTTGCGGCGCCCGGCATTCATTCTACAGCACTGCTACAGCAACCGTCTTAGTGAGCGGCAGGCTTGAACAGCTTGGA
>Ga0208566_1001311_pt1 | contig 14681 bp, 11 predicted proteins | sample PL_2010_150m_FD_184159 | JGI IMG/M metagenome (GOLD analysis project Ga0208566, IMG submission 184159) | Freshwater microbial communities from Powell Lake, British Columbia, Canada to study Microbial Dark Matter (Phase II) - PL_2010_150m... | ecosystem: Environmental > Aquatic > Freshwater >...
GGGACATAGTGCCGGGGATCGCGGCGACAAGAATCGATCGCCTCGCGCCACACCTTGGTGACTTGAGCCACGTATACCGGGCTGCGCTGGCGGCCCTCGATCTTGACTGCGCGTACCCCGATCTCAACCATCTGCGGCAAGAGTTCCAGGGTGTTCAGGCTGGTCGGTTCCTCGATGGCATAGTAGGTCGCCTCATCCACCGCGAAACGGCCCTTGCACAAGGTCGGATAACCGGCGCGCTCGCCGTCGGCATAGCGGTCGATGAGGATGCCGTTGAGGCGCGTCTCCATCCCTTCGGGCGTCTGCTCCCAGCGCACGCTCTTGGCCGGCGAGCAGGCCCCGCCGCAGTTCGGCGAGGTGCCGGTAGCATAGGCGGAGAGCGAACAACGCCCTTCGACCATGACGCACAGTCCGCCGAAGCCGAACACTTCGATTTCGACATCGGTGTTGGCAATCACCTGTTCCACCTGAGCCAGCGACAGCACCCGGGGCAGTACGGCGCGCTGGATAGCGTAGCGATCACGATAGAAATTGATGGCTTCGTAGTTGGTCGCCGATCCCTGCACCGACAAATGCAGGCGCAACTGCGGATGACTGCGCCGGGCATAGCCCATCAACCCGGGATCGGCGAGGATGATCGCATCGACGCCGGCCGTGGCGGCGCGATCAACCGCGCCGGTCCAGCGGGTCCAGTTGTCCACTTGCGGATAGGTATTCAACGCCAGCAGAACTTTCCGATCGCGGGCGTGGGCGTAACGCAGTCCGTCGGCAAGCGCGGCATCGTCGAAATTCAGGCCGTTGAAGTTGCGTGCATTAGTGTCGTCGCGATAGCCGAGATAGACGCAGTCGGCGCCGTGATCGACGGCGGCCTTGAGTGCCGGCAGGGTGCCAGCGGGACAGACGAGTTCGAGGGGGGCAGACATGCCGATTCCTTCAACGGGACCAGCGGCTACTATAGGCGCGAGGCGCCTGCCCAAGCTTGACCTTGGTCAATTCCACGGCGTCCCCACGGCGGCCGGTCGCGTAGACAACGGGCCTGCCGAATCTGACCGCCGGTGATTTCAGCTAAAATGCCCCGCATCTCCCTTCGCGGCCAGGCTCGTTGATGCGCCAAGACTCTCCCCAACTGCTGCCGCCCATCGTCATGTGTTTCTCGGCCTCCGATCCGACCGGCGGCGCCGGCATGCAGGCGGACATCATGACCCTCGCCAGCATGGGCTGCCATCCGCTGTCAGTCATCACCGCCCTCACGGTGCAGGATACCGCCGGCGTCGAGGACATCCTGCCCATCGATGCCGACTGGGTGTCCGACCAGGCGCGCGCCCTGCTCGAGGATGTCAGCGTTACCGCATTCAAGCTGGGCATGCTCGGCAGCATCGAGAACATCATGGCCATCGCCGAGATCCTCGCCGACTACCCAGACATCCCGCTGGTGTTCGATCCGGTGCTCGCCTCGGGTCGCGGCGACCAGTTCGCCGATGAAGACATGGTCGATGCGATGATCGAACTGCTGCTGCCGCAGACCACCATCATCACGCCCAACAGCCTCGAGGCACGGCGCCTGACCCTAGCCGAGGGGAGCGAAGATGGCGAGGAGGGTGAGGAGGAAAGCCAGGACAGCACGACGCTGGTCGAATGCGCGCGACGGCTGATCGTCGCCGGCAGCGAGTTCGTGCTCGTCACCGGCACCCACGAAAACACCGAGCAGGTCGTCAACACCCTGTATGGCAGCCACGGCATGGTGCGCAGCGACAAGTGGGAGCGCCTGCCCGGCAGCTACCACGGCTCCGGCTGCACGCTGGCATCGGCGATCGCGGCCAACCTGGCGAACGGACTGGACATCGCCGAGGCCGTCAAGGATGCCCAGGAATACACCTGGCAGGCGCTGGCCGCCGGCTTCCGGCCGGGCATGGGCCAGCATCTCCCGGACCGCTTCTTCTGGGCCCGCGAGAGTGACGAGGGCGATGCCTGACTTGAACGCCCGCATCAAGCTGAGCGGCCTCTATGCCATCACTCCGGAAGAGCAGGACACGCCGCGCCTGACGGCCTTGGTCGGGTCGGCGCTGGCAGGCGGCGTGCGCCTGGTGCAATTCAGATCCAAGAATACCCTGCCGGAACTCAGGCGCAGCCAGGCGGCTGAACTGCTACGGCTGTGCCGAGCGAGCGGCGCGCACCTGATCATCAACGACGATCTGGCGCTGGCTCTGGCGCTGGATGCCGACGGCGTCCACCTGGGGCGGGACGATGGCGATATGGGCGCCGCACGCGCCGCGCTCGGGCCCGGCAAGCTGCTCGGCGTCTCCTGTTACGCCGACCTCGGATGCGCTGCGAGCGCCGCCGCCGCAGGCGCGGACTATCTCGCCTTCGGCAGCATGTATCCCTCGGCCACCAAGCCGGAGGCCCCGCCCGCGCCGCTGGCGCTGCTCGGCGAGGCGCGCCGGCGCTGTGGCCTGCCAGTTGCCGCGATCGGCGGCATCACGCTTTCGAATGCGGCCCAGACCATCGCCGCGGGCGCCGATCTGTTGGCGGTGGTGAGCGATCTGTTCGATGCCAAAGACATTGGCGCCCATGCGCGCGAGTACGCAGGACTATTTGCTTAGAGCCTATCCCGGGGTTCATCAAGCGCCCGACAATTATCGTTAGTTCAAGGAAGATTCACCGGGTGCCGGTCACGGGGAAGATCTCGACTTTGCCGTGGCTGGTCCCAGGTCGCGCAACAGGCGGCGCAGGATCTTGCCGATGTTGGTCTTGGGGAGGGGCTCGGTCCTGAACTCGACGATCTTCGGCACCTTGTAGCTGGCCAGGAATTGCCGGCAGTGTGCGATCAACTGTTCCGCGCTGAGTTCGGGATCCTTCTTCACCACCACGGCCTTCACCACTTCGCCCGAACGCTCATCGGGCGCGCCGATTACCCCGACCTCGGTCACGCCCGGGTGCATCATGATCACGTCCTCGACCTCGTTCGGATAGACGTTGAATCCCGAGACCAGGACCATATCCTTCTTGCGGTCGGTGATCTTGACGTAGCCCTTGGCGTTGAAGTGGCCCATGTCGCCGGTGCGGAACCAGCCGTCCGGCGTGAAAGCCTTGGCGGTTTCGTCGGGCTGATTCCAGTAGCCCCCGGTGACCTGCGGCCCGCGGATGCTGATCTCGCCGACTTCGCCCAGCGGCACCTCCCTGCTTTCCTCGTCCAGCAAGGCTACCTCGGTCGACGGAAGCGGCAGGCCTATCGTGCCCGTCCAGTCCGTGATGTTGAGTGGGTTCGCAATAGCCACCGGCGCTGTTTCGGTGAGTCCGTAGCCTTCGACGATAGGCACTCCGGTCACCTGCTTCCACCTTTCGGCCACCGCGCGTTGCACCGCCATGCCGCCGGCGAAGGTTATCTTCAGGGTACGCCCGACGACCTGGGGAAAGCCAGGCGTGTTGAGCAGCGCATTGAAGAGGGTGTTCACCCCGATAATCCCGGTAAACCGAATCCGCTTCAATTCCTTGACGAAGCCCGGCAGGTCGCGTGGATTGGTGATCAAGATGTTGTTCGCGCCGATCTTCATGAACACCAGATTCGAGGTGAGGGCAAAGATATGGTACAGGGGCAAGGGCAGGACCATTGCCTCGACGCCTTCGTCGAGGTCGCGGGCGACCCAGGCTGAGACCTGCTGCAGGTTGGCAACCATGTTGCCGTGGGTCAGGATGGCCCCTTTCGGTACACCCGTGGTGCCCCCGGTGTATTGCAGGAAGGCGATATCGGCGTGAGTCAGTGGCTCGTCCCTGACCTGATGCCGTTTGCCCGCCTGCAAGACCTGCTTCAAACCCCTCGACCCGGTGATGGCCCAGGCCGGCACCATCTTCTTCACGTGCTTCACCACAAGGTTGGTCAGCAGCGCCTTGGCGGCGGGGAACAGGTCGCCGATCTGGGTCGTGATGACGGTCTTGAGCGGCGTCTTGCCGATCACCTGCTGTACGGTGTGGGCGAAGTTCTCCAGCACCACAATCACTGTCGCACCGGAATCGCGCAACTGGTGTTCGAGCTCCCGCGCTGTATATAAGGGATTGACGTTCACCACGGTAAGACCCGCGCGCAACGCCCCGAAAAGAGCTACCGGATACTGCAGGAGATTGGGCAGCATGATCGCCACCCGATCCCCTTTGACAAGCCCCAGTTCGTGCTGCAGGTAGGCGCCAAAATCGCGGCTGAGTTCATCAAGTTTGCCATAGGTCATCGCCACTGACATGTTGCTGTAGGCGGGGAGGTGGTTGAATTTCAGACAACTCTTCTCGAAGATATCCCGCAGCGATGAATACTCATGAATGTCGACCGTTGCCGGAATGCCTTCCGGATACTCTTTGATCCAGATATTTTCCATGGTTGTGCACCTTTTGAAAACGGGACAGCCCACTCTAAAACTAGCACAGCTTTGGAGAATCTTCGGCTCTGCGTCAGCAAGGTGTCCTGTAGAGTTTGAGCGGCGGGTGCCCAACCGGGTCGGGCCCTGCGCTAGACAGTCTTTCCGGCCGGCTTGACCTCCATGAGGGAGTCCGGTAACCGGCCCGCGAACAAATCCTGCAGCAATTGCGTTTCTCTCGTGCGTATCGTCTCCAGGAATTCCTCGGCACTGCCCATTTTGTGGAAAGCGTTGAAGCCCCGCTCCAGGAATTCCTGAATGGCGCTTAAGCCCCCCAGATGGGCAGGCTCGCGCATCAGGCGCAGGACACCACGGATCAGAGGGCGCCGGGTCAGACGGTCCAGGGCATAGCCACCGTCGCCGATAAGCGTGATCTGCCGTTCGCGCCCCGGGCGGTCCCCGACCGCGCGATAGGCCGCTGCGTAGGTGGCGCTGTCTATGCTCAATACACCTTGGCGTTGCAACTCAGTGGTCATTTGGGCGTCGAGGCTCTCCGACAATGCGTCCAGTTCGACGGCCCTTGAGACCGTCTCCAGACCAGCCAGCGGCAGGGTCTTGGTCATCAGCGGAAGCAGCCGCGTGATGTCGGCGTCGCGTGCGCTGAAATCCTTCGGGCCGTAAAGATCGGACAGGAAGAAGGCCGCCGCTGCCCCGAAGCGATCACTTCCAAGCAGGTCGTCATAGGTACGTGCCAGGCGTTCGGCCTGCCATTCACGCAGACGCATGCGCGCCGCCGCATCATCCGCCGACGCGCTGTGGCACTGCCGCATGGTGCGCGCCTGCTGAAGATTGGCGACCAGTTGGGCAACGACGCTGCCCTTGTCGATATCCTTCGCCATATCATGTTAGGCTCTGTGTACCCACCACGGTGCCAGGTCTCTCTAGAAGTGGAGCCCGCGCAGCAATTGCATGATCGCAATCTGGTCGGCGCCGGGCATGCCAGGGCCTTCCTTCCCGTCCTTCTGCGTGGGCGGCGAATCCGGGAACATGCGGAAGGCGCTGTTCATGATGATATGGGCGAAGCGCGGAGAAACCGCATGCATCAACTGGCCAAAAATACCCAGGCGTGAAGCGCTGCGTGCCGGTCTGTGGATGATCGCGTCCACCACGATGTCGGCAGCCGCCTCCGGGGAGAGCGTAGGTACATGCCGGTAAAACCTGGTCGGCGCAGTCATCGGGGTTCGCACCAAAGGCATGTTGACGGTGGTGAACTCAATGCCGCGGTCGATGAACTCCGCTGCCGCGCAGTTCGTCCACGCATCCAGGGCGGCCTTGGACGCGACGTAGGCGGAAAATCTTGGGGCATTGGTGAGCACCCCGAGCGATGAGATATTGATGACATGTCCGCACCTATGCAGCGTCATTTGCGGCAAGAGTCCCATGGTCAAGCGCAAGGCGCCGAAATAGTTGAGTTGCATGGTCCTTTCGTAGTCGTGGAAGCGCTCATAAGTGCTCTCGATGCCGCGCCGGATGGAGCGGCCGGCATTGTTGACCAGCACATCGACGCCGCCGTGATTCGCCCCCAGGGTCTTCACCAGCATCTCGCACTGGGTGGCATCGGCAATATCAGCCGAATAGGTGATGATCTTCAGGCCCTTTGCCGCCGCCTCGCGCTGTGTTTCAGCCAGCTTGGCCGGGTCGCGGGCGGCAATGATAGTGGTGGCGCCGGCTTCGGCGATCTTCAGGGCGAGTGCCCGGCCTATGCCCGAGGAGCCGCCGGTGATCAGCACCACGCGGCCGGCAACGCGGCCGCGCAGGGTGCGGTCGACGAACAGATCGGGATCGAGATGGCGCTCCCAGTAGTCCCACAGGCGCCAGGCATACTGTTCCAGCGGCGGCACGGCGATATTCGCGTCCTTGAGCAGCTTCTGGGTTTCGCGGCAGTCGAAGCGCGTCGGGTAATTGACGAACTGAAGGATGCCGTCGGGCAAACCCAGTTCCTTCATCAACTCGCGGCGGATGCGATGGACCGGCGCCAGCGCCATCAAGGTCGCCTTCACCCCTTGCGGAACGAACCCGAGCAGCGCGGCGTTGATGCGCACGCTCATCTGCGGCGCATGGGCGGCGCGGGCGAAGACATTGAGCAGGTCGCCGACGCGCAGCGGATGCGGATCGGTGAGGTGAAAGCACTCGCCGTCATGGCCGTCGAGATGGGCAATATGGTCAAGCGCCGCGACGACGAAGTCGACCGGCACGATATTGATGCGCCCGCCCTCGATGCCGATGGTCGGCATCCACGGCGGCAGCGCTTTGCGCACTTTCTGAATCAGGCGGAAGAAGTAGTAGGGCCCATCGACCTTGTCCATCTCGCCCGTCGTTGAATCGCCGACGACCAGGCCCGGGCGGTAAATTCGCCAAGGCACGCGGCATTCCGAGCGGACTATTCCCTCCCCGGCGTGCTTGGTCGCAAAATAGGGGTGCTCGAGATGCTCCGCCTCCTCGAACATGTCTTCCCGAAATACGCCATCATAGAGACCGGCGGCGGCAATCGAACTGATGTGATGGAAGTGCCTGGCGTCTATCGCAGCGGCAAATTCGACGGCATGGCGCGTGCCCTCCACGTTTGCCGGGCCTTGCGCAACCGCATCGGCGCGGAGATCGTAGACGGCGGCGAGATGAAAGAAGTGTTCGACCTTGTCCTTGAGTTCCCGCTGCTCGGCCTCGGTCACGCCGAGTCCCGCCTTGGTAATATCGCCCAGCACGGGGATCGCCCGCCGCCCATCGGCCCCCCAGAACTCCCGCAACGCGGCGATTTTCCCTAATTCGCTCTCGAGCATCAGGAAATACACCGTGGCATCAGCCCGGGCAATCAGCCTCTTCACAAGCCGCTTGCCGATGAAGCCGCTAGCGCCGGTGACGAAGTAGCTCATCCCAAACCTCCCTTTTTTTGAATATAGACTATCCTGAATTGGTGGCAGGTATTTTTTTTCATGCCTCACCGAAGCTCATTTTTATGGAAAGTTTTGTGGGCTTGCCTATACTTGAATAGGCAGTAGGCCGGCAAGGTTGCCGGCTCAGTGATCAACCCAAATCAGGAGATTGTCATGGTCAAGAAACTCAACGAACTAGCGGGCCAATCATCCGAGAGTCAACTCGCGGCGACGATCAAGGAATCCGCTCAGCAAATCTGGCTGGCGGGACTCGGAGCGTTCAGCAAGGCCCAGGAAGAAGGAAACAAGGTCTTCGATGCGCTGGTCAAGGAAGGCGAAGCGATCCAGTCGCGCACACGCAAGGCCGCCAAGGTCAAAGTCGATGAATTTGCCGCCAAGGCAACCGGCAGTTGGGACAAGCTTGAGCGGGTGTTTGAGGACCGCGTGGCGCAAGCGCTGCACAGCCTCGGCGTACCGACCAAGAAGGACATCGACGCCTTGTCCAAGCGCGTGGCGGAATTGATCGAGAAGATGAACGCGAGCGGATTGGGCGCGGCGCCCAAGGCGGCGCGCCGGCGTTCCGCGGCGAAGCCTGCATCACGTCGCCCGGCGGCGAAACCCGCAGCGCAGCGCGCGGCAGCGAGATAGGCGGGTGGACCGGATCCCAGGGAGGCCCCATGGGCCGGGAAAGGATCGCCGTCGCCTTGGCCGGCGGCGGCCCGCTTGGCGGGATGTATCAGCTCGGCGCGCTGGTGGCGCTCGACGAAGCCCTGATCGGGATTGACCTGAATGCTTGCGATATCTATGTCGGGGTGAGTTCCGGCGGCCTGATCGCCGCCGGATTGGCGAACGGCATGACGCCGCTGATGATGCACAGGATGTTCATCGAAAGCGAGGCGGCGGAGGATCCTTTTGAACCGGAAATCCTGCTCAGGCCGGCCTTCGGCGAGTATGCGAAGCGAATCACCGCGGTGCTGCCATTGTTACTCGACGCATCCTGGCATTACCTGTCCAGCTTGGGCAGCAAGGGATTCTTCGAATCTTTCGGGCGCCTGTCCCGGGCGCTACCGACAGGCCTATTCGACAACCGTCCGATCGACGACTACCTGCGCCGGCTTTTCGCGATGCCTGGTCGCAGCAACGATTTCCGCGAACTGCCTCACCGTCTCTATCTGGTCGCCACCGATCTCGATTCGGGCGCCTCGGTGCCTTTCGGCGCCCCGGGATTCGACCACGTGCCGATCTCCACCGCCGTGCAAGCGAGCGCGGCACTGCCCGGCCTGTATCCACCGGTCGAAATCGACGGTCATTGCTATGTCGACGGTGCGCTGAAGAAGACCTTGCACGCGTCGGTTGCCTTGCGCGATGGCGCCAAACTGGTCCTCTGCATCAATCCGCTGGTACCGTTCAATGCCGATCTGGCGACCCAGCACCGCCATCCGAAGCGGCACCGGCTGGTCGAAGGCGGTTTGCCGGTGGTGTTGTCACAGACTTTTCGCGCCATCATCCATTCGCGCATGCAAGTCGGCATGGCCACCTACGATGCCAAGTTCAAGGATGCCGATGTGGTCCTGTTCGAGCCCGCCAGCGACGATGCAGAGATGTTCTTCACCAACGTTTTCAGCTATGCCGGCCGCCGGCGTCTTGCCGAGCATGCCTACCTGCAAACGCGCGCCGAACTATCGCGACGTGCCGACAAGCTGACGCCCATCCTCGCCCGCCACGGCGTGCGCATCGACCGGTCGGTCTTGGCGGACTCCTCGCGCTCGCTGCTGGCCCGACCTGGGCGCATCAAGCGCAAACAAGCACGCAAGCTCGGCCGTACCTTGCTCGAACTCGACATGGCCCTCGACAGGCTGGAGAGTCGGCAGCGGGCGCAAATTTAGGGGCTAGAACATGGCAGGCTGGAGCAAATTTCCTCACCCGGACAAAGCCTTTGACTACGCCGGCACAGCACTGAAGAAGGCGTGGCCGCGACTGCACCGGGGCGACTGCGAGGAATACCCGCATGGCGCCAAGGTGCAGGATGCCTGGCGCGCCTACCACCGCGGCGACTTCGAAGCCGCGTTCAGGTTGGGCCTTGCCATCGGCGACGCCGGCGTCAATGTCGCCAACAAGGCGCAGATCATGTACGCGACCTATCTTGAGGGCGACGAGAGAAAGAAGCTCGCCTTGTTCGAGGAGGCCGCCAAGCGCGCCGAGACCTACGCGGCGAGCGCCACTGCCGATGCCAACGCGTACTACTTCCAGGCCTTGGCCTGGGGACGCTATAGTCAAGGTATTTCGGTCATCAAAGCATTGGCGCAAGGACTCGGCGGGAAGATCCTTGCGGCACTGGAGCAAGCCGTCGAACTTAATCCCAGGCACGCCGATGCCCACATCGCGCTCGGCGCCTATCACGCCGAAGTCATCGACAAGGTCGGTGCCGGTATCGGCAGTCTCGCTTATGGCGCCAGCAAGGACAAGGGTGTCCGGCACTTCGAGAAAGCTCTGGGGCTCAACCCGGATTCCGCGATCGCCAGAGTCGAATACGCCAACGGTTTGGTCATGCTTTTCGGCAAGAGCATGATGGACAAGGCCGTCAACCTGTACGAGCAGGCGGCAGTGTGCATCCCCGCCGACGCCATGGAGCGTCTGGACGTCGAACTGGCCAAGTCGGAACTCGAAGACTAGTGCCCGTAGTTGGGTCTGGGGTACTAGTGCCCGCCTCTGGGTCTGGGGTACTAGTGCCCGTAGTTGGGTCTGGGGAAAGTCGGCGTTAGCGAAACCGCTTCGGAATCCGGTTCCGCGGCTGCGTTTCCTGCGCCGCAGAATTGGCCGCGACGCCTGTTGCGGTCTCACGGCCGGCGTTGCGTGCCGTTCGCGTCTTGCGTGTCTTGTCGGCAGGGGACAGGCGATTCAGTCCCGGCGCCAGCTTGGCCTCGATGTCTTCGGGTGTCAGGTTCGGGCTATCGGGTTCGAGCAACAGGATGTAGAGAATCTTCTCGAATTCCGGGACGAAGCAGGCGATCACCCGCTGCGGGTCGGGCACCATGCCGGCATCGGTGAGCAGGCCGATTTGGACTTTGCCGTCATAGGACAGGATGGATACGCCCATGCCGATATTGCCCGACTGCGGGACCCAGAACATCTGCTGGACGATCCGCGATCCCGCCATGTAGCGCGTCTGCTGCGGACCAGGGACATTGGTCATGACCACGCTGGCCTTGGTCGCAAGCAGGTCGAGCACCAGGTCCTGGACAAACTTCGGCATTTGGCCGGCGGCCGAAAGTATGGTCAGCGCAGCCATCGCCTGGTCGGAGTGCTTGAGCTGCTCCATGCGCCGACGGGTCTCGTAGAGACGCGCCAGCGGGTTGTCGATGCCGACGGGCAAATCCAGTGTAACCATGCCGAACTCATTGCCGAGCTTGTTGTTGTCACCGGGCTTGCGCAGATTCACCGGGACCAGGGCGCGGATGTCGACTTCGCCGAACACTTCGCCTTCTTCCGTCAGATAGGTGGACAGCGCGCCGGCAACAGCAGAGAGCAGAACGTCATTGACCGAACAGCCGAAAACCTTGCCGACTGTCTTGATTTCCGGCAGGAGGATCGGTTCCGACCAGGTCACGCGTTTGGATACCCCAGGGGTGCCCTTCAAGCGCGTTTGCGCATCGGCGGGCATCGCCGCCAGCCAGGCGATCTCGCCGGCAATGCCGGCGACGGTCTTGACGTGATTCATGGCCTGCCCGGGGTCCTTGAGCAGGCCCAGGTACTTGACCCAGGGACTGGCGGAGAAACGGATACCGGCCGTCATGGTATTGGTGGTCGGCTCGAGTTCGAAGAACAAGCGCCAACGATTGTTCTCTTCTTCCTCCGCATCCTCGTCCATACGCCGTGAATTGTCGAACTCTCCAAGCGGGGCATCCGCGTACTCGTCGGTCAGGGAATTCATGACGCCGATCAGCGCGATGCCGTCGCCGATGGCGTGGTGGATGCGCATGATCATTGCCGTGCCGACCGATTCCCCGCCGCGGTAATTTTCGACGACGTGGAACTGCCATAGCGGTCGCGCCTGGTCGAACGGTGAGGAAACCAGTTCGGCAACGAGGTCCTGCAATTCTCCTTTACCCGCATCGCCGGGCAATGCGGTGCGATGCAGATGGTGATTGATGTCGAATTCAGGGTCGTCTTCCCACCACGAACAAGTGGTATCAACCCGCACCTTCTGGCGGAAGCGCCGGTAGGGCAAGAGCCGAACTTCGAGGGTGCGCTTCAGGCGTTCAAAATCCAGCCGCCCCTCGAAGATGATCACGCCGATGATCATCATCAGGTTGTTTGGACGATCCATACGCAACCACGCCGTGTCAACAGCTCGGATGCGTTCGCGTTTGGCCATGATGGTGTGCTCTTGGAAAGAAGCAGACAGCTACATTACTAATAATAGTCGACCGGATCAGCATTCGAGAGCCAGTGAATGTTCTGAGGCACTCAGGTTGGCCTTGCACGCGGCGTAAGCCAATTCCTCACCCGTTCATTAACGGCAGGATGGTTGCACAACGCCAGGTGGTTCATATCGTAGCCGACCCATAGTCGGGAAGCGGGAAAAGCCAGGCTCAGCGCGGGGTCGCTGTGGCGTCCCAGAGCGCTGTCTACCGGAACCAGCCCATCGCCGAGTAGCCGGTCTTTCAAGTCGCCGGCCCGCTTTCCGGTGGTGGCGGCGATCGCATAACAGCGCACTCCCTTAGGCAGAGGAAGCGGGCGCCGGTGGTCTCCCGATCGCTTGAAGCGGTCGCGCCCTTCCCAGTCCTCGTCGAGCAAGTTGCCGTAGCGCAGATCGGTGATGCCGGCGCTGCGAATTTTCCCCAGTTGGGAAAAAGGGGCAGTGTAGGGACTAGCCTCCAGAATCAGGTCCACCCGGTTGCCGCCGCGCTCCAGGGGCGCCCCGTGGTGCGGCGTTCCGAGGAACACCAAGGTTTTCAAACGGCGTGGCCAGGCATGGCCTGCCATCGCCCCGTAATGGCAGGCACTGCGGGAGACCAATCCGCCCATGCTGTGAGCGATGACGGCCAGCTCCGTCACCGGGACCGGCCAGTGCCTGACGAGACTCTCCATGAGCTCGGCGAACTCGCGCCCATTCGTGGACACGTGGCGGCCACTGTTGTAATGCAGATAAACCGGCGTGTAGCCCAGATCGCGGGCCAGCAGTGAGGCCAAGGTGTCATCCGCTTCGCCCGCCGTGCCAGGACCCCGTCCTTGGGCGGGCTTCGCCCATTGCAGATCACTCATGCACAAGCCATGTACCATCAGCAGAAGTTTTCCGGTGGGCTGCGGGATAGCCTCAACTAGCGCCCTCGTCTCCAGCGTCAACGGCTGCCCGCCATGGCGAAAGCGCATGGCAATGGCCAGCGGGTTGCCGGTTTCGGCCAGATAATCCCCCAATACGCCGTTCAGCGCCGCCAGGATAGCCTCGCGCTCCGGCGACGAGCGATGCTCGCCCAGTAGCGGAATAAACTCCACGAGGACCGCATCGAGCGCATTGCCGACCAGCGCGACCACCCCGTGGACACTGCGATAGACGAACCCGGTGATGCCCTTTGTCGGTCTGGGCGGATGGCTGCCGACCAGGCCCGGCGCGGAGTCGATCGTGTGGTGCAGGGCCTCCACCAAGCGAGTCAGTCCCGCAACCGCGGCGATACTCAGTCGGCCCAGGCCTTGCACATCTGATGGGTGGACATGGGTTTTCATCGGTATGACCGGTGGCTGTCGAGCGAAGCCAGTATCAGTCCCTTCTCCTTGAACTCTAGACCAAATGGGCGAAGAATTCGTGCCGCGGGTTTATCTATGCCTGCGCCGGTGGGTCACGGGACAGGCAGGCGTCAACGCCGTCAGCCGCCCGCCAACGTGATGTATCATCGCCTTGAACGCCTGCCGCCAAAAGTATCCATCCAGTGAGAATGAAATGACCCGCAACGAAGATCTGTTTGTCCGCGCCCAGCACGTCATCCCCGGTGGCGTCAATTCGCCCGTGCGGGCCTTTCGCTCGGTGGGCGGCACGCCGCGCTTCTTCACCCGCGGAGAAGGCGCCCATGTCTGGGATGCCGACGGCAAGCGCTACCTCGACTATGTCGGCTCATGGGGTCCGCTGATACTCGGCCATGCCGATCCGGAAGTGGTGCTGGCGGTTCAACAGGCGGCGGCTCAGGGACTCAGCTTCGGGGCGCCGACCGAGGGCGAAGTCGAACTGGCGGAACTGCTGGTTCGCCTGGTGCCGAGCATGGAGATGGTGCGCCTGGTCTCCTCCGGCACCGAGGCGACCATGAGCGCCATCCGCCTGGCGCGCGGCTTTACCGGCCGGGATGCGCTGATCAAGTTCGAAGGCTGCTATCACGGTCACTCCGACAGCCTGCTGGTCAAGGCCGGCAGCGGCGCGCTGACTTTCGGCAACCCCTCTTCCGGCGGGGTGCCGGAGGATCTTGCCAAGCATACCCTGGTGCTCGACTACAACGATCCGCAACAGCTCGCCGAGGCCTTTGCCCGGCACGCCGGCACGATCGCCTGTGTCATCGTCGAGCCGGTCGCCGGTAACATGAACCTGATCGCACCCAAGCCGGAGTTCCTCAAGGCCCTGCGCGAGCTGTGTACGCGCCACGGCGCAGTGCTGATCTTCGACGAAGTGATGACCGGCTTCCGCGTCGCCTTGAATTCCGCGCAAGGCCTGTATGGCATCACCCCGGACCTGTCGACATTCGGCAAGGTGATCGGCGGCGGCATGCCTCTCGGCGCCTTCGGCGGCCGTCGCGACATCATGGAAAAGATCGCCCCGCTCGGGCCGGTCTATCAGGCCGGGACGCTGTCCGGCAATCCGCTGTCGGTGGCCGCGGGCCTGGCAACTTTGGAGAAGATCCAGGCGCCAGGGTTCTACGCGGCGCTAACCCGGAAGACACAACGCCTGTGCGAGGAACTGACTGCGGCGGCGCGGCGCCGCGGCGTTGCCTTCTGCGCCCAGTCGGTGGGCGGCATGTTCGGCGTGTATTTTTCCGCTGCGCCGCCGACCTCCTATGCGGAAGTGATGGCGACCGACAAGGATGCCTTCAATCGCTTCTTCCACGCCATGCTGGAGAAAGGTATCTACCTGGCGCCTTCGGCCTTCGAGGCGGGGTTCGTTTCGGCAGCGCACGGCGATGCCGATATCGCAGCGACCGTAGCCGCGGCGGAAAGCTGCTTCTAGTGCCCGCTTGTGGGTCTGGGGTACTAGTGCCCGCCTTTGGGTCTGGGGTGCTAGCCGCCCTAACCCAGGCGCAGCCAGCCCCGCTTGTAGAACAGGTAGAAGGGGACAGCGACCGAGATCACCATCAGGGCTAGCGAGAAGGGGTAGCCGTACTCCCAGTTCAGCTCCGGGAACCAGCCCTTGAAGTTCATGCCGTAGATG
>Ga0208566_1001312_pt1 | contig 14669 bp, 6 predicted proteins | sample PL_2010_150m_FD_184159 | JGI IMG/M metagenome (GOLD analysis project Ga0208566, IMG submission 184159) | Freshwater microbial communities from Powell Lake, British Columbia, Canada to study Microbial Dark Matter (Phase II) - PL_2010_150m... | ecosystem: Environmental > Aquatic > Freshwater > Lake...
ACCTACGCGGAGTTGAACCAGAACGCGAACCGCATCGCCCATACCATCCGCGCGGCTCTGCCCGCGGGTAACCAGCGGGTGGTCCTCGTCCTGCGCGAGGACGCGGGCTTCTTTGCCGTCCTGCTGGGTGTCCTCAAAGCCGGCAAGGCCGTGGTGATCCTCGATCCTTCCGCCCCTCCCGCGCGGACGCAACAGATCCTCAAGGACGCCCAGGCCGGGCTGGTGCTCACGGCCCATGGCGGGCTTTCCGCAGCCCAAGTTGCGGCTCAAGCGGGCTGCGCGGTGATGAACTTGGACGAACTTTCCTCCACTGTGGCGCACGATGACCCGGCCTTCGAAGTGCCTCCGTCGACTCAGGCGGGTCTCATCTACACCTCCGGCTCCACGGGGCAGCCCAAAGGCGTGATCCAGACCCACCGCACGTTTCTGCGCAGTGTGCTGGCCTTTACGCAGGGATATGAGCTGCGTACCGAGGACCGCGTGTGCCTGCTCGCCTCCTGTGGCGCCGCTCAGGGTCTGGTGACGGTGCTGAGCACGCTCCTCAATGGGGCCACCGTGCACCTCTTCGACATCAAGCAGCAGGGCATGGAAACCCTCCCCGGTTTTCTCATCCGCGAGCGGGTGACGGTCTTCATCTCCGGCTCCACGGTTTTTCGCCACCTGGTGAACGCCTTGACGGAGAAGGATCGTTTTCCCGACCTGCGCCTGGTGCGGCTGGGCAGCGAAGCGATCCGACTGTCCGATGTCGATCTCTTCCACCGCCATTTCGGTGCCGGCTGCTCTTTGATCAACGCCTTGGCGAGCACCGAGACGGGACCCGTGACCGGCTGTTTCGTGGAGGGGATCCCAGGAGCAGCCGAACGGGCGGTTCCCGTTGGTTGGGCTGTGGCCGGGGTGGAAGTGCTCCTGCTGGACGACCAAGCGGAGGAAGTCGGAGCAAACCAGGAGGGCCAGATTGTGATCCGCGGGCGCTATCTGTCTCCCGGCTATTGGCGGCGACCCGAATTGACCGGCCAAGTCTTCAAGTTGGCGAACGATGGCAGCGGTGACGGGCTTTATTTCACGGGCGATCTGGGAGTCAAAGCGGAAGATGGCTGCCTGCGCCACGCGGGGCGGAAGGACTTTCGCGTGAAGATCCGCGGGTTCACGGTCGAGCTGGGCGAGATTGAGGCGGCGCTCAGCAGCCATCCTGAGGTGTGTGATGGAGTGGTCTCCGTTCGCCCGGATCAGCGAGGTGACAACCAGCTGGCCGCGTACTTTGTCACCAGCCCTGATTCGAGTCTGGCTCCGGGCGAGCTCCGGGCCTGGCTGCGCACCCGACTGCCCGAGCAGATGGTGCCGGCGCTCCTCCTCCCCCTCGCCAAACTCCCCCAAACGCCCGACGGCAAAGTGGACCGTGCCGCCCTGCCCGACCCCGCCTCGCTTCAACCCGTGGCGCCGATTGCAGGCGCGTTGCCTCAGCTGCCTCTCCATCGCGAGATTCTCAGCGTTTGGGAAACCCTACTGCCCACTCGACCGATTGGGATCACGGACAGCTTCTTCGACTTGGGCGGCCACTCCCTGCTCGCCATGGAGATGCTCAAGCGGGTGGGAGGCAAGGTGGGTAAGAAACTGCCGGTTCGGCTGCTGCTGCAGAAGCCCTCGATCGAACGCCTCGCGGCGTTTGTCCTCGAGGACCGGGGTGGCGACGAAGCCCCCGACGGTCTTGAGCTGAACCGCGAGGGGACGAGAGTCCCACTGATTCTCGTGGAGTTGACCGCGGGGACCCTCGGCCTGGCTCGGCTGATGGGCGCCGATCCCACGCAACCTGTCTACATCCTGCCCATTGCCGACATCCAGGAGGCCAGGGTGTTGCCCTCCATGGCCGGGATTGCAGTCGAGCAGGTGCGGCAGCTACGCGCGATGCGCACGAAGGGACCGTACGTTCTGGGAGGGTACTGTTTCGGGGGCTTGATCGCGTTCGAGATGGCCCGACTGCTCCAAGCCGCCGGCGAGGAGGTGCGTCTGGTGGTGATGGTGGACAGTCCGACGCGTGAAAACCAATGGAGTCGAGCATTGGTGAGCGTTGCCGGCCTAGCTGGCCGCTGCCTCGGGTGGAGCAACCGCCGTACCGCCGAGCGCGTCGTGCGTTGGATCAAGCGAGCCGATCGTTTCGAGGATATCACTCGCAAGCCCTTGCGGCTTATGGCCAAGGAGCTATGGAGCACCGGCCGGGCAAAGTTGCAGTACCGGCAAGGTCCGGCCCAGCCGACGGCCGGCGATGCCCTTGTGTTCGTCTGGGGCGAGGCCTACTACCGTTGGATGATGGCCGGGTTCCGCATGCATCGCTACGGGGGCCAGACCCTGGTGTTGGCCGCGGAAGGTAAAGCTGGCCAAGTGGCGCATCTCAGCTCGCGTTGGCCCCGCTGGGCTCCCGGGGTGGAGGTGGAACCCACGTCGGGCACACACGCCAGCTGCATTGGCGAGCATCTGCCCGAGACTGCAGCCCGGCTGCGGAAGCACCTGGATAGGCTGGCTTTGGCTCACCCGCCCCAGGAAAACTGCGGCGGCCGAGCCGGGTCGAGGGCGGCAGATTGAGCCCCTCTAACAGACCTCACTAAACGCGGCTGTATTGCTGAGGGAGACCGCCAGATCCAGTTCCAGAACAATCGCAGGTGGTCTCCCACACTTCTTTGGAATGGCCCATGGCTTTCAAGGGTTTACGCAAGGGGTGCGGGAGATCGTCTGCGATTGTTTGCGGAATTCACTGGGGGGTTTTGGGTGGACAGAGTTACCGGATTTTACTGAGGTCTGCTCTAAAGGCTGGCTTCGCCGGCTTCCCCTCGTAGCGCGGTGGCCTTCGTAGTTGTCAGCTGCCGAGGACCTAGCCAAGACCCGGGGATGATTACGGCACCAGCACCAACCGATAGAAGCGCTCCGGCAACCCGGTGGCGGCGTCGATGATGATGAGCTGTGGGCCGGGGCTGAGACGGGGCCCGCCGAGGAGAGCCCAGGCGGAAGCATCCAGTCGGTCTTTATACTCCACTTGGTAGGTCCGGCCCGGGGTTACGGTGAAAGTCAGGGCAACACCGCCACCGGGCACCAGTGCGATCGAGCCAACGTGGGGCATGGCTGGGTCGCCCACACGGTTGGGGCTGCGCGGCGTCCAGTCGGCCATGGTCTGTACCGTGTTGGTGAGCCCGTCGGGGAAGAGGCCCTGACTGGTGTTGGCGTCCTGTGGACCGAAAGACAGGACGTGCTGCGGCACACCGTCCGGGCCATAGAGCCCGATCATCGTGCCGGTCTTGGCCAGCTTGAAGCCGGCATGGAGATCGCCTGTGGCATCCAACCCGTTGAGATTCGTCTGGTTGTCGGCCCAGACCAACCGGAACCCGAGGGGGGCGATCATTGTGCCGGACGGCACGATCCATTTCCAAGGGAGGATCGGGGTGTCAGTGAGGGAATAGCCGGAAAGATCCACGGGGACCGGGTTGGGGTTGTAGAGCTCGAACCAGTCGGAGAAATGGCCGTCGAGAGGATCGGGAAAGCCGCCAGGGGCGGAGTTCGCCGCCATCCACTCGTTGATGACCACGGGCACGGGGGCGAGGGGGCCGGTGTTGGTAACCGTGATCGTGGCGGTTGCATTGGCCATGGGCCGGCCCTGGTTGTCCACCCCCAGCGCCGTGATCGGATTGATGACCGCGGGCAGCGGCACGCTGAGGCTCCAGTTGGTGAGACTCGTCCACCGGAGGGGATAGCGGACGCCGTTGAACTCAACGTCGTCGATCTCGAGAGGGGCAGTGCCGGTCAAAGTGACGTGGTCAGTTGCGACGCTGAAATCCTGCCCACCGTTGCTCCGGATGGCGAAGGGGGTGTTCCGGGGCATGAGGCCTCGGAGATAGGTGGCCCGCTGCTGAAGAAAACTCAACGCGCCGCTCCAATCCTGGCCCACCAAGCCGGCGTAGTGGGTGGCCCAGGGGCCCAGGTAGGCGGAGTTGACCGTGGTGGTCATGATATCGAGCAAATGGTGGTAAAACCGCCGGTAGTTGTTCGGGCGGGTGACGATCTTGTAAGTATTCGCCGAGCCGTTGCCGGGGGATGGGTAGTTGACGGATTGCGCGAAGGAGAAATCCATGTCCCACAGGAGCCCCAACGCCTTGCCGTCCTCCGGTCGGAAGTAGATTTTCCAGTTGTGGTTGAGGCCGTAGGTGAAGGTATCCACATCGCCCGTGAAGGCTTTGAAGGCGAGGGTGCGCAGCCACTCATCCAGATCCATGAGCTGGCTGGTCTGCTGGTCCAACGCCGAGCCGCTCAGGCTGAAGGCCTTGTTCAGCGCGATCACCTGGCCGTAATCGTCGGCATCGGCGTTGTTTTCCTGCAAGAAAGCCCAGCGGTAATTCTCGGGGTTGTCCCCCAGGTTCTGAATCTCGACGTTGATCACGTCGTCCGGCTGCGGGACTTTGGGCGCCTGCGGATCGCCCGTGGTCGTGGCCAGCGGATAATAGATCAACTCCAGCTTGTACTGGTTTCCGTTGCCGCCATGGTTGAACTGGTTGTTCCAATAGGAAGAGTCGAAGGCGGACAGGCGCATCATCGCCGTGCTGTTCTCCTGCGCGCGCGGGGCGAAGACCTGGGCCAGGTCGCAATCGAGCCCGTACAGGCCGCCCGCGTGGTTCACCGCGTGCCAGAGGAGCATCTCATCCTGCCGTCCGCCCCGCCCCGAGTAGCCGCCGGAGCGGTCGAGGGTGATCGTGTCCTGCACTCCCCGGAACAACCGGTCGGGATGGAACTTCAGGGAGAATCCCACGCGCGAGGGGTCGGAGCGCCCGCGCTCGCTGCTCTGGAGATGGACGCCCACATCGTAGAACACCTCGCTCTCGTCATGAATGACAGTGAGCGCCTGACGGTCGTAGGTCATGACGTTGGTCAGGGCGTGAAGCCGCTCGGCGTCAGCCGCGGTCATGAGCAGACGCAGGCGGTGCAGCCGAGGCATGGCCGGCGTGCCATCGTTTACTTTGAAGAGCGCGCGGGAGTTGGTTCCCCCCGCTGGATAAGCCGAGACCGCCCCCGACCCATCCGTCCCCTGCGCGAAAAACTGCACCGTGGTCCCACTCGCCTGGCCGGGGAGGACCACCACGTAATTCGAATACCCGGGCTCCGCTGCCGGGGAGACCGGGCGCATCGGGGAAGTCTTCCAACCGCCTCCGTTGGCGGACCACCAGAGGGCCATTCCCCGCACGCCCTGAGGATCGCCCGCCGCGACGCTCACGGTGACGGGAACGCCCGGCTCCGGCACCACCGGGCTGTGGGCCAGCGTGGAATAGGTTGGGCCGATATTGCCGACGAGCGTCGAGTTGGGCGATCCGGGTGTGCCGTGACTCGACGGCATCGGCAGCAGGGAGGTTCGGGCCAGGCGGTTGAAGTACAGCCGCGTGTTCAGATGGTTGTTCCCCGCGAGCCATTTGGCGCGGAAGGAAATCTGGTACTGTCGCCCATTGGTGACCTTCCGGTTAACCGCGTAGGTGGTCTCGAGATGATCGTGAATATGGTAGGTCCAGCCGGTGGTGATAAGGTGCAGCACATGGTTGGCCGGATTATCCGGATCCACTTCGACACGGCTGTAGCTATGGGTGCCCAGCGCGCGCCAGGTCGTCAGGCCGGTTTCGAAATTGCCGTTTTGCAGAAATTGGATAGGCGTGCCGGAGGGGCTTTCCACCACGCTAAGGTCGTCGATCAGACACTCGCCCGCGTCCAGCAAGCCCATGGCGAACTCGTTCCACAGGGTCGGCCCCGACAGGTTGCTGGCCGCCGCAGTGTAGGTGTGATTGCTCCAGGTGGACCGTCCGCCCTCGAGGCTGGCCGCCCAAGCCTCGGCCTTCGAGTTGTCGGCCCAGGGATCGCGCAGCTCGAGGCTGCTGCCGCCTCCCGCGGGGTACTCCGGCCAGGGCTTGCCCGCGAAATAGCGCACCTCGTTCGCGGGATTGCCGGCCGGGTCGAGCAGCAGCAGGTGACTGCTGTGCCGGAGTTTCTGGGTGAACGGCCCCACCACCGGCACGCCCGGGTACTTTGCCTGCATGTAAGCCGGATCCTTCGCCACCACCAGGTAACCGCCACCCGGGATGCTGGTCCCAGGTAGGAAGGGGTAGTCGATGTCTTGCCCCAGGCGCCAGCCGGTTAGGTCCACCACATGGTTGCTCCGATTGTGGAGCTCCAGCCAAGACTCCGACGCCGCGTCAACGCCGGGGGCGGCATACATGATTTCGTTGATCACCAGCTCGTCGTGGAAGACGAAATGGTTCGACGCGCCCGGAGTGGGTGGGGTGGGAAACCACCATCGCCCCGCTCCGTCGGGGGAACGCCCGCGCGACTCGGCTCGCACCACCACGGCGTCCAACACGCCGAGACGCCCGGGGCCGTAGAGCAAGAGACGGTCACCCGGCGCGGGCGAAAAGCCCAGCGTGGCCTGCGAGAGCAGCAGGAAGCCGCCTGCGGCGAGCGAGCGCGATGGGATCACGAAGTCGTGCGCCGCGGTGGGGCCAAGGTGCGACACCACACAACCGGCCAGTTCCAGCGGGCTGGTGCCGCGGTTGATGAGCTCGAGCCAAAACCCGGTTGAGCTGGCGGCGGACAGTTCGTTGAACGCGAGTGTGACGGGCGGTGGAATCAGGATGTTCGTGGTGGTCAGTGACAGGTCGGTGCCGAAGAGCAGGTGCGGGTTGCCACCGGGTCCGCGATGGACCTCCACCGCCAGCAAGTTGGTGCCGGTGACCAGGCTCGACGTCGCCAGCGCGAACGGTCCGGTGTATCCGGGCTGCGACACGTTGGTCAGCGCCACGGTGGAGCTCGTCACCGGCCCTTCGGGCAGGTTCAGCCGCAGCACCTCCACGCCGTTCACGTAGAACACCGCGCCGTCCGCCACCACGCCATTCAGGGTTAAGGCGGCCTGCTGCGGAGGTCCAGTGACGGTGAAGGGGGTGCGAAAATAGCTGGTTATGGGAGCCTGTGGAAGCGGGGTCCCTACGGGAAATTGCCGGGAGGCCAAGCCGGTCAAGCGGGCGCGAAAACCGGCGGGGTTGGGGCCGGACCCGTCATTGATGGTCAGGAAATCGAGCGTGTTAGCGCCGGGCTGGAAGCCTTTGCTTACATGGAACGTCCCGCTCCAGACGCTGAACCCGACGTAGCTGATGCCCAACGAGACTCCGTTCAGCAGCACGTTCGGCATCTGGTTGTCGGCGCCGACCTGCATATCGAGGGAGGCGGTGGCCGGGTCAAAACCATCCAAACTGAACATGGTGCGGTAGTTGTAAACACCGGCCGCGACATCGGAGGTGCCCGGGTTAACCGAGCCGAGCCAGCTTGAGGTCGCGTCGTTCGCGAGCCAGGCGGGGTGGCCCTGGATCACCGTCGCGGCGATCTCCGGGGGCGGAGGCGTGCTCTGGGCGGACTGGGTGAGCACGTAGTGCGGGTCTGGCAGGCCCGGGGCTAGCACGCTGCCATCGGGACCGACCCCGGTGCTGAACAGCGAGGGCACCGGCTGCGGATCGCCAGCCGGGGGAGGTGCATCGCCTGCTTGGAAGAGGCTCGCACCCATCGTCCACGTGCCATCGTCGAATGAGAGCAGACGCCAATCCGTCCCCCGATCGGCACCTGAGGCGTCGTACCGCCACGAGCCACCCATCGCGAGGGGTTTGTTTCGCGTGATCTCAAAGGGCGTCGCGGCGAAATTGCGCCGGCCGGGAGTGCCACCCGCCAAGGGGCTCACGGTCCAGTTCTGGGCGGAACCGCTTGCCGACTCCTCATCCCGCTTGGACAGCGAGACTCCCCCGCCGTCGGCCCCCACCGGCCAATCGCCGTCCACGTCGCAGTTGACCTCGTCCATCAGCCGCCGGTTGTTGTTGAAGAGCTGGAGGTTGGCTCCCCCGGGCTGGAAACCGCCTTGGAAGGGTCCGAGCACATTGGTGACGCCGGTCGCGGCCAGAGCCGCAGGGGTGCGCGCGACCACTAGGTAGCCACCGCCGGGGATGATGGTTCTCTCAGAAAAAACGTACTGGATGGCGCCCTCGAGCGCCCAGCCCGACAGCTCCACATTCACCGCCATCTGATTGTGCAACTCCACCCATTCCCGCCCCGTGTCGTTCGCCAGCGGACGATACATGATCTCGTTGAAAACGACCACGCTATCGGCCCGCAACGCGACGAGACCGGCGAACCCGAGGACGAACGCGGCTGCCAGCAAACGCGCGGCCGCCCCGGTTGGTCGTTGCCTGGTGCGGACGAGAGGACGCGATCCCGCCCCGTTCGTTGGGCCTTGAAACCAGGGCTGGGCGCGAAAGGTCATGCGGGAACTTAACTGGCAGTTCGTGAAAAGAGAAGCCGCCGATGACTCTCGTGAGGAGCCGGGCGAGCGACGATTGCCATGAGAGGGCCTTGATGTGGCGCAGGCTGCCGGACCTGGGGCCGTCAGGAATTGGCATCGACCACGCCGGCTGGCATGGATTTACCAGTCATTTTTTGGAGCAAACTACGACAGGCGCTCTGTTGGCCGTCGGGCCGCCCCGCCCACCACCTCACGCCGGGATGGGTTCCGCGGCTCCAGGGCATCGCGCAAACCGTCCCCGACAAAGTTGAGCGCCAGCAGAGTGAGAGCCATCGTCCCCGCGGGGAACACCACGACCCACCAGTAGACACGGAGGGGGTTTAACTGGGAGGCACCCTCGGCCAGGAGCGAGCCGAGGCTCGCCTGGGGAGGCTGGATGCCCAGTCCCAGAAAACTCAGAAAGGACTCGTAGAGGATGATCGCCGGCAACGTCAGCGCCAGATATACGATCACGATGCCGTAGGTGTGCGGGAGGATGTGGCGGAAGATGATCCGCGCCGGACTGGCCCCGAGCGCCCGGCTGGCCTCGACGAACGGCCGCGCGCGCAACGACAACACCTGCCCGCGCACGATCCGCGCCATGGTCAGCCAGGATACTGCACCCAACCCGGCGAACAGCCCCAGCATGCGCGCCAGGTCGGCGTGTTGCCCGGACATGCCCCCAGCCTGCCAGCGGGCCAGCAGGCCATTCAGCAGCGTCACGAGAACGATCACGAACACGATGGTCGGCAGGGCGTAGAGAATGTCCACCGTCCGCATCAACACGCTGTCCCAGCGTCCGCCAGCATAGCCCGCCACGGCACCCCAGGTGACTCCGATGACCAGGCTTACGAACGCGCCGACCACACCCACCAACAGAGAGACCCGCGCTCCCGCCAGGACGCGGCTGAGGAGATCCCGTCCGTGTACATCAGTGCCAAACCAGTGATGCCAGTCCGGCGGGGTGAACTGTAGGTCGCTGATGTCATCCGGTTTCCATGTCATGAGCGCGGGCCCGAGCAGCGTCAGCAGGACCAGCGCTCCCAGCAGCCAGGCGCCGGCGACGGCAGCGCGATTGCGGGAAAAGCGTGCCCAAGCGCCGGCGCGAGGTGGCGGGGTGGCCCGCGTCGTCGCCGTGGGGTCCCAGGACAGCGTGTTACTCATAGCGCACCCGGGGATCGAGGACGCCGTAGAGGAAATCCACGGCGAGGTTCAGCACCAGCAGGAGAACGGCGTAAAGCAGCACGAGCCCGACCACCATGGGGTAATCCCGGCTCAGCGAGCTGTTCACCATGAACACGCCCAGGCCGGGGATCTGAAACAGGTTCTCAATGACGAACGAGCCGGTGAGCAAATCGGCCAGCAGCGGCCCGCTGTAGGAAACCACCGGCAGCACCGCCAGCGGGAAGGCGTGCCGGAGCAGGATGGCCGTCTCGGAAAGGCCCTTGGCCCGCGCGGTGTTGATGAACTCGAGCGGGAGCGTTTGCAGCAACCCTTCGCGCATGAGCCGCGCGATCTTCCCCGCGAAGTACAGGCCCAGGCTCAGGGTCGGCAGCACCACGTGCAGCGGCGTCTCCCACAGGGCCACGGGAAAGATCTGCCAATGGATGCCCAGCAGCATGACCAGGACCGGCCCCAGCACGAACCCCGGCACGCACACCGCCAGCAGGATGACGAAGCTCGCGCCGTAATCCTGCCACTGCCCGCGCCGCAACCCCGTGTAAAACCCGGCGGGGATCCCCAATCCCAGCGCCAGCCCGAACGACAGCATCCCCAGGGTAAGCGAGATCGGCAGCCCCTGTCCGATGAGGTCGGCGACACGATGGCTGCGATACTTGAGCGAGGCGCCGAGATCCCCGTGGGCCAGCCCTTGCAGAAAGCGGAGATACTGCCGCGGCACCGGTTCGTCGAGGTGGTAACGGGCCTGGAGCGCGCGCTCGATCTCGGGTGAGGCGGGCTTGCGTTCGCGGTCGAACGGACCGCCCGGGGCCAGCCGGATGAGGGCGAACGCCATGAAACTGATCACCAGCAGCAGCGGAAACAAAAAGAGGAGGCGTCGTAGGAAGTGCATGGCGGGATCAACGGGACTTCTCGGGGACGCGGTAAAGGGCCCGCAGCGGATGTTCGGAGCGGAGATTCGAGTGGAGGCCCTGGATGTTCGTGGCGTCGTAGAACTCCATGCCCACGTAATAGAAAAGCGGGGTCACGGCCGCCTCGTCCTTCACGATCAAGGTCTCGGCCCGCGCCAGCAGGGTTTGCCGCCGGGCGAGATCAGCCTCGGCGTTGGCCGCGCGCAGCGCCTCGTCGTACTTGGCGCTTTTCCAGCCCGTGCGGTTGTTCGGGTTGTCGCTCATGAAGAGGTCAAGGAAAGTGTTGGGATCGTTATAATCCCCCACCCAACTGCTGCGGATCAAGTCGTACTCGAGCGCCGTCTGCAACTGGAGCCAGCTCTTCCACTCCACCTGCCGCAGCTCGACCTGCACGCCCAGCTCGCGCCGCCACATCTCCTGCATCTCCACCGCGATCTTCCGGTGGTTCTCCTGGGTGTTGTAGGTGTACTGCAACGGCCGCATCCCCGCCCCGCCCGGGTAACCCGCCTCGGCCAGCAACTGGCGCGCGCGGGCCGGATCATACCCCAGCCCACCGGGCCGCTCGTAACGGTTCGTGCCGTTGGCGATCTCCGGCGGCGAGAGGCACTCCGCGATGGTCTCGCCACCCCGCGTGATGCGGGTGACGATGCGCTGCTTGTCGATCACCAGCGCCAGGGCCTGACGCACGCGCGGATCGTTCAACGGCGGCCGGGTCACGTTGCACCGGTAGAAATAGACGCTCAGCGTGTTGAAGGTGTGGAAGTCCGTGCGCTTCCGCAACAGATCCAGCAAGTCCAACGACACCAGTTCCTTGTCCCAGACGATGTCCACCGCGCGCCGGGTGAACAGGTTCAACGCCGTGGTCGCGCTAACGCAGGAGAGCAGGTCGATGGTGTCGGAACGGGTGTTCGCGGCGTCCCAGTAGTTGGGGTTGCGGCGGAGCCGGACCCGGTCATCGATGCGCCACTGGTCCAGCACATACGCGCCGCTCGCCATGAACGGCCGCGCGAGCAGCCAGCGGTCGCCGTACTTCTCGATCTGTTGCCGGGGCACTACCGTGTAGGGGGTGTAACAGAGCAGGTCGAGGAAGAAGGCCGTGGGCGCCTCCAGCTCCACCTGGAGCGTCTGGTCGTCCACCGCGTGGACGCCGACCTGGGAGAAGTCCTTCAGGCGCCCAGTGCCGAAGGCTTCGCCGTTCTTCAGATAAAAGAGCGCCCCGGCGTATTCGCTGGCGGTGCCGGGATCCAGCACGCGCTGCCAGGACCAAACAAAATCGCGCGCCGTGATGGGCTCACCCGTGGACCAGCGGATGCCGGGCCGGAGGTGGAAGGTGTAGGACCGGGCATCGGGCGAGATGGTCCAGCCGTCAGCCAGTCCTGGTTCAGGCTGGGCGTCCACCGGGTTGTACCGGGTGAGGCCCTCGAAGAGGCCCAAGGCGATGCGGCCATCCGCCTGGCCGGTCAGGAGGTGAGGATCGAGGGTTTCAGGCTCCGGGCCATTGATGATGACCAGGTTAGCTCGGGAGGCGGCGGGTCCGCAGCCGGTGAGGAGCAGCAGGAGGAGCAGGGCGCCTGCCCGAGTGTGAAGCGCGCGCCGCGCCTTCCCCATGAACCGCCCAATTCTGGATTTCGCAGAACTTTGCGCCCCAGCGGAACGTGAGGCGTGATCCGACTTACGTCGGATGCTACCAAGTGTGGAGGCCCCTGGCGGCGAGCCAGGGTGCTGGCAGGTGAGCGGGTGGTCGGCACCTCCCCATGGGCGGTAGCAGCGGACGTGAGTCCGCTCTATCATCCCCTTGTGACACCCCCCCCCACTGAGCGAGCATCCGAAAACCCAGCTACGAGACACCCCGCCACCAAGCACTCTGCCGCCTCCCTTCAAAAACGAGAAAGCGCCCCCGGCCGGTGGCCCAGGGGCGCTTCCCTGAAAATGCATGACCGGGGCTACTTGCCCGGGGCTTCAGCCGGAACCGGATTGGTGGCCGGAGTCTTGGGCGCCGCAGGGATGGTGGTCTGCAGGCCGGGCCCGGTGAGGTTGGTGAGGTTGGGCTGAATCACTGGCGCGGCACTCGCCTTCTGGGCCGAGGGCGTGACGGCGGCAGCGGCGGCCTTGCGCTCGATGGCGCTCAGGATATCGCTCCGACTGGTCTTGGCACGGTGCGTCTGCATAACCGAGAGCACCAGGGAAAGGAGCAGGAAGCTCCCGGTGGCGTACTTGGTGACCTTGGTCAACACGTTGCCGGAGCCCGCGCCAAAGAGCGCGTCGGTGGTGCCGCCACCAAAGGCCAGACCCGCCCCGGCCTCCTTCTTGGGAAGCTGAATCAGGACCAGCAGGATCAAAAACAGGCTGTTGATCACCAGCACGAAGGTCAAAAGACCGATAACTAAACTCATAAGGCTATCCGCGACTAAATGGAGTTCTTCACGATGTCCGAGAACCAATGAGAACGGCGCATCCGACCGTGCCTATCGCGCTGACCGTCGCGGGCTCCGACAGCGGGGGCGGAGCCGGGTTGCAGGCGGATCTCAAGACCTTTGCCGCACTGGGAGTGCACGGGACCACCGCCATGACGTGCGTCACGGCCCAGAACCCGCGGGGCGTGCGACGCATCGAGGCCTGTCAGCCGTCGCTGGTGCGGGCTCAACTCGAGGCGGTGTTCGCGGAGCTTCCCCCGGCGGCGGTGAAGACGGGGCTCCTGCTGTCCGCGTCGATCATCCGAGTCATCGCCGACTTTTTTTTTGGCCAGGCCGGCCGGCCGCCGTTGGTGGTGGATCCCGTGATGGTGGCGACCAGCGGGGCGAACTTGCTCAAGCGCGGCGCCGTAAGCGCCTTGGTAGACCGGCTGCTGCCGTTGGCGACGCTGGTGACACCCAACCTTGATGAAGCCCAACTCCTGACCGGCCTCCAGTTGGTGGACGTGGAGGGATTGCGCGAGGCGGCGCGCGCGCTGCACCGGCGCTTCGGCTGCGCGGCGCTGGTCAAGGGCGGCCACCTGCGTGAAGGCCGCGAGGCGGCCGACATTTTCTACGATGGCGAGACCGAATTGCTGCTGACGGCGCCTTGGGTGCGCGGGGTGAAAACGCATGGCACCGGCTGCACCTACTCGGCGGCCATCACGGGTTATCTCGCGCTGGGTTGCGATCTGCCCACCGCCGTCACTCGCGCCAAGCACCTCGTGACCCGCGCCATCGCTCAGGGCGTCCGTGCCGCGGGTCACGACGTGCTGAAGCCGGGGTGATAGCGCGGGCTACCGGTCCTGTCGGTGGCAGCACAAGGACTCGCCCTTTGACGGCGGGGATGCCCACCGAGTTCCCTACCGGAACTCAAGCGTTGAGATCACGCCGAGGGGTCCCCATCTGGCGATGGCGGAGCACCTAACGGACGCCGGGTATTGGCGGGCTCCAATTCTCAATAGCGAGCTTGCCTCATGCCTTTGCAATTGGTAAGGGTAGCCGGTCTCTTTATGGGAACCATCACTGAGTGGCCAGATTCGTGGGTACCTTACGGAGCGGCTCGGTGCCCATTTGTCGCCCCCCGCGGGCGGAGCATTTTGTCGTTGAGGTCCGCCCGCTCCGCCGAACAGGGGGACCCCCATGGGTTCTTGTCGCGTGCCCTGCAGCATCCGATCGCCTCCAAGCCCCTTGCGGAAATCGCCCAAGGCAAGAGGTCGGCCGCAATCCTCATTCCCGGCAAGGCCCGGCGGGTCGGCACCCGGGAGTATATTCCCGCCTTGGTGGCGGAACTCAACCGCGGCGGAATCGCCGACAAGGACATCTCCATTTTTTTGGCCGACGGCACGCATGACCAGCATCTGGGCAGCGACATGGAGGAACTGGTGGGTCGTGAGACGGTCGCGCGGGTAAGGTGTTTGGGGCACGATGCCCGCGAGGAGGGTGAGACGGTCCAATTGGGGACGACCTCGTTCGGCACCCCCGTGCTCATCAACCGCGCGGTCATGGCTGCCGAGGTCAAAATCCTCACGGGCAGGATCGTGCCGCATTATTTTGCGGGTTATAGTGGAGGCCGCAAGGCGCTCATTCCCGGGGTTGCGGGGTTTCGCACCATCCGAGCCAACCACAAGCTCACCCTGGCTTCGGATGTCGGCATCCATCCCGAGGTCCGGCCGGCTTCCCTGTCGGGCAACCCTGTCCACCTCGACATGGTGGAGGGGGCTCGCATGGTACGCCCGGACTTTTGCCTGAACACGGTGCTGGACGAGGCGCACGGTGTGGTGGGGGTGGTGG
>Ga0208566_1001316_pt1 | contig 14666 bp, 7 predicted proteins | sample PL_2010_150m_FD_184159 | JGI IMG/M metagenome (GOLD analysis project Ga0208566, IMG submission 184159) | Freshwater microbial communities from Powell Lake, British Columbia, Canada to study Microbial Dark Matter (Phase II) - PL_2010_150m... | ecosystem: Environmental > Aquatic > Freshwater > Lake...
GGACTGCATACTTTTAGTAATATGCAGTCCTGTTGTAACGCTGTTTAGACGGTAATTTTTCCAGATTTTGATTGTTCGACGAATGCTTTCAACTGCTCTTTTGACATTGAAATTTTTCCGCCAAAATCATCAGTAATTTCCACTTGTTTTTCTTCTGGCAATGAATCATCCACAAAAATTTGAGGACAACATCCTGGTCCGCAAAATGGACATAGCGTAGTTATATGTTTTCTCATTGGTATTTCTCCTATATTGTGCTTTTCACCAAAATAAGACATTTTAGTTCATCAAGCAAAGAACAATATCAATTTGTCGGTTGAACGATTTCTTGAAATGTTCCATTACATAACATAACACAGATTAAGTTTTAACGCAAGGTTTTTATCATTTTTTCAAATAAGCGAGTTTTTGCACAGCTTCCACTAAATAGCTTCGTTGCCCCGCCAGTTCTGAAAGCCATGCGATGGGGTCACAAATCAAATAAAAAAGCCATACGGGTTTTCCGTACGACTTTGCTTTCGTGGCTCTTTATTCTTTTTCATCCGGATCTTTCATCTCGTAATGATGGAGTGTTCCGTCAAGTTCGCAGATAACGCACATGGACGGCGCATCTGTGGCGCATCCGTCGTTTATGATACGAATGTTGTTTACCATTTCGTCCATCGGCTCATGGGTGTGTCCGAATATGGCGATATCCGCACCGGCTTTTTTCGTATATTCCGATAATCGGATGGCGATCTTGTTGGAAAGACGCAGATATTTTTTGCTTTTTCTTTTAAGAAAACGCGCGAACCATTGCTTCTTGTCTATGCGTTGAGCGCAGAGATACAGAAACGAAGCGATTTCCGTAACTACCGGCATGTTGGTAACGTAATCATCAAACTGATGCCCGTGTATCAGCAACATTCTTTTGCCGTTGTATTCCCAAATATATTCGGAAACGACATCAAGGCCGAGAAACTCACCCAATGGCTCAAGAAGCCAATCATGATTTCCATGAATATGCAGAACGTGTTTCTTTTTGGAATATTCGCGAAGTCGGTTCAAAAGTTCCCAATGTTCTTTGTGCAGGCGATGAAGGTTAAGATCATCGTATAAATCTCCAAGAATGAAGATGTGAATGGGGTCAAAAGTATCAAGCATGGCGACGACTCGCTCCGCTTTGCACACTCGCGATCCGAGATGCACATCGCTGAAAAACACGGCGGCGACTTTCTTTTTCTTCATTATAAATACCTCTCTGTTTTGTTATAAAATTGTATGGAACTTAATCTGTATTTATTATAAACCATAGTAAGATTATTGTCAATTTATAAAAAACGGCGACCAGTGAAGGCCTCCGCGGGTGTCATTACCGAATATCGGTATAGTCTTTACTGACAGGTTTATGAAAGAGAACTTCCGAAAGAAAGTTCGCGACATAAGTGAAAGCGACAGAGAAGATTCCCATATTTTCCAGTCTTCGTCCGGACGTGTAGATGATAAAATCCGGCTTGAACTTTGATCTTCCGAATGCACTTGCCCGTCTGGCGATGTCGGTATCTTCGCCGTAGAACTCTATCGTGGTATCAAAACCGTTCATTTTTTGAAGAACGGTTTTTCTGATGGCGAAATTGCCGCCCCAAAAAACCGCCCCTGAAAGGGGGCGGTTTTTTGTATTTCTATTTCAGGTTTTCCAAAAGTTCTGTTAATGGCACGGCACCTTTCGCTTCTCCTTCTCGGCTTTCTATTGTGACGGTTTTGTCGGCGACCTCTTTATCTCCGATAACTAAAAGGTAGGGAATCTTTTGCATTTTGCCGTTTCGGATCTTCTTTCCGAGGGTTTCGGCTTCGTCATGAAGCTCTGCGCGAATGCCGGCTTTTTTGAGTACGGAGAGAACTTCTCTCGCATAATCTCCATGCGCGTCGGTGATGGGAAGTATCCATGTTTGAACAGGGGAGAAACGGAAGGGAAGATTGCCACCGGTGTGTTCCAAAAGCACGGCGGTAAAACGTTCAATTGAACCCATGATCGCGCAGTGGATCATCACGACTCGCTCTTTCTCGCCTTTTTCGTTGATGCAGAAAAGATCAAAGCGTTCGGGAAGGTTCATATCTAATTGAATGGTGGCGACTTGATGTTCGCGTCCGAGCGAATCTTTCGCCATAAAGTCTAATTTCGGACCATACATCGCCGCTTCTCCCGGGGCTTCAAAATAATCAACATGGCGCTCTTTTACGATTTCTTTCAACGCATCCTCGGCAATTTTCCAGACTTCTTTTGTTCCGAGGTATTTTTCAAAATGTTCCGGATCATGAGTTGAGAGGCGCAAGCGCAAGGTGAATCCGAAAGTTTTTTCGAACAATATCTCTATCATATCCCAGACAGAGGAAAATTCTTGTTTGATCTGGTTCGGGCGCGCGAATACGTGGGCATCGTCTTGCGTGATGGAAAGTACACGGGTTAACCCGCCGAGCTCGCCAGATTGTTCATCGCGGTAAACCATGGTCGTTTCAGCATATCGTTGAGGCATGTCACGATAACTCCACTGAGTGCGTGCAAAAATCTGTGTATGGTGGGGGCAGTTCATTGGCTTCATCGCGAATTCTTTTCCTTCGCGCGTCGTAATCTTGAAAAGTTCCTCGGAGAATTTTGCCCAGTGTCCGGAGGTTTCGTACAGAGCTTTTTTGGTGATGTGCGGAATGGTGACACGTTGATAACCGCGTGCGTCTCTCATCTCTCTGACGAATCCATCAAGTGCTTCACGAAGCGCTGTCCCTTTTGGCGTCCAAAGCGGAAGTCCCGGGCCGACAAGGTCGGAGAAAGTGAAGAGATCAAGTTCTTTTCCGAGCTTGCGGTGATCCCGTTTCTTTGCTTCTTCTATCATCTTGAGATACTCGTCCAGTTCTTTTCCGGTTTCAAAAGCGAGACCGTAAATGCGGGTGAGCATTTTATTTTTTTCGTTGCCCCTCCAATACGCGCCGGCGATGTGGTCTATTTTGAAAGCGTCGGTATCTATTTCGGAAGTATTTTCCACGTGAGGGCCTTCGCAGAGATCGGTGAAATCTCCCGTATCATAGACGGTCGCTTTTTCACCTTCTTTTATAATTCCTTCAATGAGTTCTATTTTGTAGGGATTGTCGGCGAACATTTTTTTGGCTTCGTCATCGGAGAGCGTTCTTTTGGTGAAGGGAAGTTTTCTGCCGGCGAGTTTCTTCATCGTCTTTTGGATCTTTTTCAGGTCTTCAGGAGTCGGTGCTTTTCCTTCAGAGAAATCAATATCGTAATAGAAGCCGTTATCAACGACCGGCCCGATCGTGAGTTTGGCGTTCGGATCGTGTTCTAAAACCGCGATCGCCAAAAGATGGGCGAGCGAGTGGCGTATTTTATAGAGTTGGTCTGTTTTTTCCATATCTTTGATACTATCATACATCATAATTTTTTCAAAAAGATATCATGATTTTTCATAAGTTTTCCCCATGTTTGTAAGATTTTTTCAAAAGAGCTTGTGGTATAATAAGCGTTATGAACGCTGATATAGCTACTATAATTCATTGTTTTGATCGGACTTACGATCGGGGCTAATGATATGCTTGATCGGTGATAAACAAAAGGAAGTAATTTTTTATGAAGATTAGAAATAAAATACTTGTATATTTTCTTGTTGTTCTGTTGGTACCGACTTTTGTTCTGTCATTTTTCTTGGTTCGAAACAGCCAGATCAGTTTGGAAAATCAGATAATCGATAAGTTGCAAGCGGTGGCGCAGATACAGAAAAATCGTCTGCAGAGTCTTCTGTCCGAAAAAGAAGACATTTTAACCCTCTTCACCAGCCGTATCTTCTTGAAAGGCGATATACGGAAGTATAACGAAAAGCCGACGCCGGAACTGCAGGAAAGAATGAACGCCAGCTTAGCCGAGGCTAAAGTTAACACCGCATCGATTGATGCAATAATAGTTGCTAACACAAAAGGCGTTGTCATCGCTTCTTTTCCCGCATCTTTTATCGGCACAGATATTTCCGGAGACGAACTTTTTACCAAAGGAATAAAAAAGAATGATGTTTCTCTTTTTAAAAAAGATACGACTACGGGTATCATGGACGAATACTTAACCGGCCCGCTTGTCCTGAACGGAGAAATTTTAGGAGCGGTTATACTTGAGATCAATCCGTCCAACATCTTAAATGTTTCCGGTGACTATACGGGCTTGGGGAAGACAGGGGAAACTTTGATCGCTAAAAAAGATGACAATGGAGATGCTTTATTCCTTACTCCCACTCGTTTTGATAAAAAAGCGGCTCTCTTGCGCACGGTGTCGAAAGATCAAACAAACGTTCCTTCCGTCCACGCCGTTAACGGAGAAGAAATAATTCTTTCCAATGCGGTGGACTATCGCGGTGTTTCCGTTATCGCGGTTACTCGATTTATTCCGAGTACCGGTTGGGGAATCGTTGTGAAGATGGACAAAGATGAAGCGAGTGTTCCCTTGAAAAACATAATGTTAATGACCATTGTTGTTTTGATCTTCGTGGTATTTCTTTCCGGTTTTGTCTTATGGTTTTTTTCGAACAGTTTTTCCGGGCCCATAAAAAAATTGACGGCTCTTACTAAAAAAATAGCGGGAGGCGATTTGTCGCAACGCATCGTACCTTCTTCTCACGATGAGATTGGAGAACTTGCTCAATCTTTCAATACGATGATAGAGGGCATCAAGGAGGCAAGAAGTCATGTCGATGAAAAAGTCAGAGTCCAGACTGCGGATATTCTCGCGAAGGAACAAGAATTGGAACAGTCGGCTAAAACCTCGGCTGATTTGGCAAAAGATTTGGCAAAGTTCAAATTGGCGGCAGATAATGTTTCTGATCAGATCGTTATCACCGACCCCGAAGGCGTTGTTCTCTATGGAAATAAAATGATGGAAAAAATTACCGGTTATTCCGTAGAAGAAGCAATCGGTAAGAAAGCGGGGGCATTATGGAAACATCCGATGCCAAAAGAGTATTATGAAGAAATGTGGCGGGTTATAAAAACGGAGAAGAAAACATTCCGAGGGCAATTGCAAAACCGTCGTAAAAATGGCGTGGTATACGAAGCCGATGTTTCCATTTCTCCCGTTCTTGATGCCGATAACAATATCATCTTTTATGTTTCCATTGAACGCGATATCACCAAAGAAAAAGAAGTGGATCGCGCCAAGACCGAATTTGTTTCTCTTTCTTCTCATCAGCTGCGCACCCCGATCTCGGCAATCAATTGGAATACGGAAATGCTCTTGAACGGCGACGCAGGGGAAATGAATGAAAAGCAAGTAAGATTTCTGAAGGAAATATATTCATCCAGCCGGAGAATGATTGCGCTCATCAACGCATTTTTGGATGTTTCCCGTGTTGAGATCGGGACATTTTCGGGCGATCCGAAACTTGTCAACGTGAATGAAGCGGCACAAGATATTTTGCGGGAAATTCATCCGATGATAGAAAAAAAGAAACAACATCTCACGGAAAATTATGGTGCAAATATCCCGACTATTTTTACCGATATTAAAACAATACATGCGATTTTTCAGAATCTCGTATCAAATGCGGTGAAGTATACGAAAGAAGGAGGGGATATCGGGGTGAAGACCTCGCTCAGTGCGGATGGCAAAGATGTGATCATTGAAGTTTCCGATAACGGTATCGGCATACCGAATGACCAAAAGCATCAGATCTTTGAAAAGTTTTTCCGTACGGAAGTGGCTCGCGAGATAGATACCGATGGCACGGGACTCGGTTTATACCTTCTTAAGCTGATAACGGATAAAGTCGGAGGAACGATCACCTTCAATTCGGAACTGAATAAAGGGACTGCTTTTTTCATTACGCTTCCGATCGAAGGGCTTACGCCAAAAGACGAAAAAAGTTTGAAACCGACTGCATGATAATTTAATCATTTAATCATTTAATAATTTATAACAATTTACATATGGCAAAGAAAATACTTATCGTTGAAGATGAATCACCGGTGCGGAAAGCTATGATGGAAAAGTTCCAAAGCGAAGGGTTTGAAGTCGCGCTCGCTTTTGACGGAGTGGAAGGGTTGGAGCAGGCGGCTCGTTTACACCCCGATCTTATTTTATTGGATCTCATTATGCCGAAGATGGACGGGATGACGATGCTTCGGAAATTAAGAGAAACCGACGCATGGGGAAAGCAAGTACCGGTAATTATTCTCACGAATCTTTCTTCGGATGATGACGGTAGGATCAGCGATGTGGCGGAGCTTTTACCGACTTATTATTTGGTCAAAACCGATTGGAGACTGGCTGATGTTGTCGAGAAGGTAAAAAATAAACTCTTAAATGGAAGGAACGGAGAATCAGCTTCTTCTTAGTCAGAGTGAATCATTTTTTTATTGTCAACAATTTTTATACGAGATAATTTTATTTATATGGCTCGGAAGTATTTTTTGACAAAGTTTATTGTATCAAGCGTTACCGGATTAGGACTTTTTTTTGTTTCCGCTCCTCTTGTTTTTGCCAGCGCCAGCGTAACAACCATGGCAAGCGCAAGTATTTCCGCTGATACTGCCGGCGGATCATACACGGCACTTACCGGGCCGGTAATACAAGAAGGGGCGAACCGTGATTTTCCTTTAAGCAACACCTTCACTTTGAACGCGCCTTCCGGTTTTGCTTTCAATACCGGTTCTAATGTTACTGCAACGATTACGAGAATAGCGGGAAGCGGAACTTGTTTTAATTTCAGCTCCTTGACGAGAACCCCGACGGCCACAACCATCACCTTTACTCATTCGGCGAGAGATCAGTCGGGAACAACGAGATGCCAAGTTTCTTTTTCCGGCATGCAGGTTCGTCCGACCGCCGGTACTCCTTTGGTAACGGCGAATATCACCAAAGGCGGAACGGGAACGGTTACCGGTCTTGCGACGGGTGCTAATCTTGGAACGCTTACCGAAACCGTTGGCGCGAAGAACAAACTGGGATTTACCACACAACCAAGCACTCCGAATACCATAGCGACTGATTTCGGGACGAAGCCGGTGGTAAAAATGCAGGATCAATTTGGAAATCCCATCACTGCGGATACGAGCGCGGTGGCTCTTTCCGCTGTGCTTTCAGGACAAGCGTGCGGAGGAACACCGGGTACGGGTTCAATCACTTCCACTCCCGCCAGCGGCGCCAATCTTGTTGCCGGCGTGATGACCTACACCGCCATGCAGTATTCAGCCTCGGAAGATATTCATGTTTGCGCCGCGTCTGCCGGAGTAACTTCCGCAAAAAGCAATGCGGTAACGATAAATAAAAAAACCACGACCACCGGTCTCGCCACTTCTCTCACTCCGCAGGTCTATGGAACTTCCGTTACTTTTACCGCTACGGTTACCCCAGCGAGTGGCGGTCCGGCAACAGGAACGGTTACCTTCAAAGACGGGGTAACGACCATCGGAACGGGAACTCTCAGTTCCGGAGTTGCTACTTATAGTACCAGCACGCTTTCCGTTGCGGGTTCTCCTCATTCCATTACTGCAGTGTATGGAGGCGACAGCACTTTTTCCGGAAGCACTTCCAGCGCGGTAAATCAGACGATGACGACAAAAACGCTTACGGTTACCGGTGTTACTGCGAACGATAAAATCTATGATCGCGGATTAACGGCTACTCTGAACACAGGAAGCGCTTCTTTGGTCGGAGTGGTTTCGGGCGATACGGTTACGTTAAATACCGCAGGAGCGACCGGCGCTTTTGCCACTAAAACAGTCGGGACAGGGAAGACAGTTACGGTTTCGGGATTAGCTCTTTCGGGAGCGAGTGCGGGAAATTATACGCTGACGCAACCGACGGGAATCACCGCGAGTATTACCGCACTGGCGCTTACGGTTACGGGCATGACCGCGACCAATAAAGAATATGACGGAGGTGTTACCGCAACTCTCTCCGGTGGTACTCTTGTCGGAGTTATTTCCGGCGATACGGTTTCTATAAATACCCGCACAGGAACATTTGCAGACAAAACGGTTGGAACAGCCAAACCGATTACCGTTACTTCCGTAACATTGAGTGGCGCAGATAGTGCGAATTATACTGTTACCAATCCGACCGGCATCACGGCCAACATAACTGCAAAAGCCTTGACGGTTACCGGCATGACGGCAACAACAAGGGAATACGATGGCGGAGTAACCGCGGCTCTTACCGGCGGTACTCTTGTCGGTGTTATCAACCCCGATGTTGTTTCTATAAATACACGTATCGGCACTTTTGCTACTAAAACGGTCGGAACTGGGAAAGTGATTACCGTAACTTCCGTTACTCTGAGCGGGACTGATTCCGGAAATTACACCGTTACCAATCCAACCGGCGTTACCGGAAATATTACCGCGAAAACTTTGACCGTTACGGGCATGATGGCAACGAATAAAGAATACGATGGAGGCATTACTGCAACACTCTTCGGCGGCACTCTCGTCGGTGTTATTAATCCCGATGTCGTATCCATTGATACTCGCACGGGATCATTCGCTACTAAAACGGTCGGCACTGGAAAAGCTATCACCGTGACATCGGTCACTCTGACCGGCACTGATGCTGCGAACTATACCGTTACTAATCCGACTGACGTTACCGCCAATATCACAGCGAAAGAACTCACCGTTACCGGGATGAGTGCGACCGGCAGGGAATATGATGCCGGAACTACGGTTACTCTTTCCGGCGGTACTCTTGTCGGTGTTATCAACCCCGATGTCGTTTCCATAAATACGCGAACGGGATCATTTGCAGACAAAACGGTTGGAACAGCCAAACCGATTACCGTTACTTCCGTAACATTGAGTGGCGCAGATTCTTCAAATTATACCGCAGCAAATTCGACTGATGTTACGGCAGACATCACCGTCAAAACTATTACGGTTACCGGCGTAACGGCAGATAACAAAGCTTATGACGGCAACGATACCGCTGTGGTGAATACGACGGGAGCATCATTGGTCGGCGTGATCTTGGGAGACATCGTTACTCTCAATTCCGCAAGCGCCATCGGAACGTTTGATACCGCGAGTGTCGGACTCAACAAACCGGTTACGATAAGCGGTCTGGCTCTTTCCGGAACGGATTCTGCAAATTACACACTGACGCAGCCGACCGGTATCACGGCGAATATTACCAATCCCGTACCGGTAACGACGAACATCAGCCCAACCTCAAAAGAAACAGGGGAAGCAGGCTTCACTCTTACGGTAAACGGAAGTGGTTTCTTGAGCAGCTCCATAGTGAAGTTCAATGGATCATCTCGCACTACGACTTTTGTAAACGGAGGACAACTCACGGCAGAGATTCTTACTTCAGATTTGACGGTTGCTACTACGAGCGCACTCATTACCGTCACGAATCCCGCGCCTGGCGGTGGAACTTCCAATGCACAAACATTTGTTGTTGTCCACGCGGCAACGCAATTCGTTATTCTTCCAACGACAAACGGAACGGTTGATGGAACGGTCGTAGTAACGGTTCAAGCGCAAAAAGCGAATGGCGCGATTGACGCGACGTATCAAGAAGATGTTACCTTGAATACCACCGGTTCTGCGACCGGAGCGGGTTTGGTGAATATCATAGACGGAGAGGGAACGCTTACTCTTTCTGATCACACGGCTGAAACGGTTCATCTTTCACTCACCGATAGTCAAAACACTTTGCTCGCCGTTACTTCCACGCAAAATATTGTTTTTGCCGCCGGTGCGGTAACTCAATTCCTCCTCAATAATCCGGGAAGTACAATGAATGCGCGCACTCGTCTCGGTTATCAAATTACCAGAAAAGACCAATACGGCAATTCTTCTTTGGCAGGAGCTTTGAACGCTTATCTTTACTCAACCTCCGCTACTGTTCACCATGCGTTCTACTCCGACTCTCTCGGCGGCGACCCCGTTACCTCCGTTGCTTTTTCGGAAGGATCAGGCACTGCCTCCTTCTGGTATTACGATGATATTCCCGGAACATATACTTTGACGGCTTCCGATCATACCCCTACCGCAGATGGTCTTAGTGGCATAGATGATGCTTCCAGAGATATTACCGTAGTTCCGGTCGCCGTAAAGTTTGTGGTCATTACGGCAAGTTCTACCAGCGTTGACTCGCCCCTTACGGTTACGGTTCAAGCTCAAAAGGCGGATAATGATATTGATACCAGTTTTCAAGAAGATGTTACCTTGAATACCACCGGTTCTGCGACCGGAGCGGGTTTGGTAGATATTGTGAACGGTGTCGGCACGAAACAGATCTCAAATACGCTCGTAGGAAATACCACTCTTTCTCTTTCTGATACAGAAGGAACAGGACTGGATGTTACTTCTTCCGCGGTCGTTTCGTGGACCGGCGGTGCGACGACGCAAGTAACCTTAAGCGATCCGACCGATCTTCCTGCCGGAACTCGCAAGGCGTATACTTTGACGCGCAAAGATCAGCATGGAAATATTACCACTCTCGGCAATACGACCATCTATCTTTACAGTTCTTCTGTCAGCTCAAATAAAAAGTTCTATGATGCGGCGACGGAAGGAAATATCATTACTTCCATAACCATTCCGGATGGGCAATCAACCGCGCAATTCTGGTATTACGATGAAGCGCTTGGCACGTGGAGCATTACCGCGTCCGATGGAACTCCTACGGCGAATGGATCTTCCGGCATCAGTGATGCGGTTGATGTGCTTACCGTCGTTACCGGTCCGGTAAGTTCATTTGCCTTTAATACTCCGGGTGGTATGACTGCGGAAACTCGTCTTGGCTATACGGTAACCCGCAAAGATCAATTTGGAAATCTCGTTACGAGCGGCGATACGGCGGTGTATCTTTCCACCAGTGCCGGAGTTCTCGGAACGATCCGATTTTTTTACGATGAGGCGACCAATGGTAATTCCATTTCCTCGTTCATTATACCGGATGGTTCATCCTCAGCTTCGTTTTGGTACTATGAAGAAACCCCCGGAAATTATACAATCACGGCTTCCGATGTTGATGGGATACCCGATGGTTCAACAGGTATCATTGACGGCACTCGTTTGGTAACGGTCAGTCCCGCTCCGATCGTTGCCACGCGATTTGTTATTCTTCCTCCTTCAACGGGAAATGTTGATTCTCCCCTCACTATTACGATCCAATCACAAGATGATGATGCCAATCTTGATACGACCGCTACCAGCAGCGTGATGTTGATCACTTCAGGATCAGCCACCGGCGCAGGATTAGTTACCATGACCGCAGGTGTCGGCACTATTCAAATTTCCGACCACGCGGCGGAGACGGTACATCTTTCTCTTTCAGACACGCAAAATACAGGCCTCAGTGTTTCTTCAACGCAAGACGCCGTCTTTACTACCGGTTCAGTCGCTCAATTCTCTATGGATAATCCGGGAAATACTGCCGCCGGTTCTCGTCTCGGACTCATTATTACCCGCAAAGACCAATACGGAAATCTTATCACTTCGGGAATTACGACCGCGCATCTTTATTCTTCGTCAGTGGGAGTGAATAAAAAGTTTTATGACGCTTCATCCGGTGGAACGGTCATTACTTCGGTTAATTTCTTGGACGGACAATCAACCGCGCAATTCTGGTATTACGATGAATTGTCGGGTTCTGCTACGGTTACCGCTTCCGATAATGCGACTGAACCGGACGGCGCGGTCGGCACTGATGATACCTTCAAAACGTTTACCGTTACGCCGGCGGCTATCGCAAAATTCGTTTTGGATAATCCGGGAAACATGACGGCACGAACACGCTTGCCTTACACTATTACGAGAAAAGATACCTTTAATAATGTGGTAACTTCCGGAATTGTTTCGGCATATCTCTATTCCAATTCAACGGCAACTTCTACAAAGTTTTACGATGTCGTAACGGGAGGAACGCCGGTAACCCTTGTTTCTTTTGTTGACGGAAGCGCCACCTCGCACTTCTGGTATTACGAAGAAACTCCCGGCACATGGGTGGTAACCGTGTCTGACGGTACGCCCGTGGCGAATGGGACAACCGGTCTTCAAGATACGGCGGATTCAGTAACCGTAACCGTGGCGACCATTACCGCAACCAGATTTGTTGTTCAGCCGGTAAGTAATTCTTCTGTGAATGTTCCCGTTACGGTAACCATACGAGCCGAAGACGATAACGGTAATGTTGATACGGCATACAACCAAAACGTAACGCTCATTACTTCCGGTTCTGCGACCGGCGGCGGTTCTATCACGATGATCGGAGGTGTCGGTACGGCTACTATAAACGATACGGCGGCAGAAACGGTAACCCTCTCGCTTTCCGATACGCTCAATACCGGCCTTAATGTTTCTTCCATTCAAACGCTTTCTTTTGTGATCGGTTTCGTACCGCCTTCAATGGTGAGCATTTCAGGAGAGACCGGCCCTGAATATCTCACACCCGTCATCTCAGGCATACGTTTTTCAGGCAAGGCATTTCCTGGCGCTTCATTAAATATCGTGGCGATCGGCGGAACGAATAGCTTGGCGAATCAAAAAAGTATCGCAAGTACGAACGGTAATTTCTCCATTTCTTTCGGAGATCTCACCAGCGGAGCCCGTTCATATGGGATTGTCGGTACGGATAAAAATAACAACACCACGCAAGTAAAGATCTTTGATGCCAACAAGGCAAACTCTTTATTGCAACTTGATGTCAATGGCATTTTACTTTCTCCGACCATCGGATTATCCCGCACGGCGGTAACCAAGGGCGATGTTCTGGGTATTACCGGCGCCGGAGCTCCTTCCTATAAGATAGAAGTTCAGGTAGATAATCAGCCGATCGCCGTTACCACCGCTGTTGACAGCAAAGGTACGTACAAAATTCTCATCCCAACGGCAACACTGGATTTCGGAAGCCACACCATTCGCACGCGACAGATCAGTTCTTCCGGATTGAAAAGCGATTATTCTCCTCAGGAGGTATTCTCGGTAGTGAATATCTTTACTCCGAACATGGACTTCAATAGCGATGGAGTTATCGGCGTTTCGGATTACAGTATTTTTGTTTCCCGATGGCAATCCAAGGATGCCAAATTAAAAGCCAAAGACGATCTGAACGGCGATAAAAAAGTGGACATTCAAGATTTGAGCATCTTCGTAAAAACGCTTAAAAAATAAAGATATTCAATTCAAGTTATTCACTGTCTGAAACGGCGGTACTCATGATATAATAAATGCAAATAAGCATTCTTATCAAAAAATAGTAATTATGAAAAGATATATTTCGTATTTCACGATCGGGATCATTTCCTTCTTCTCCTTGACGCCATTGGCGCAAGCCGGAACACTCAACCTTTTTACGGAAAATACACAATTCGCCATCGGAGACGAGTTTAGTGTTGACGTAAAAATAGACAGCGAGGGTGCGGGCATAAACGCCGCGCAAGCGACGGTAAATTATCCCGTAGGCGTTTTGCAGGAAAAATCTGTAGACAAAACCAATTCCGTATTCAGTTTTTGGTTGCAAGAACCGGTTGCCGATAACGGGGCGGGTGAAATATCTTTCATCGGCGGTTCTTCAAGCGGATTAACGGGGAAAACTCTTCAAGTTCTTCGCATTACTTTTAAAGTCGTCGGTTCAGGCCCTGCAGATATATCTTTTAGCAATGGCGCTATTACCGCGGCAGACGGAAACGGTACGAACGTCCTTTCTTCCATGAAGGGGTTGAATATCACCAGTATCACTAAGCAAGAAGCTTCCAGCATCATTCCTGCTCCAAAGCTTCCACCGGTGCAGATCATCAAACGTACCGCTGTTCCGACAGGGAAGTCTCCGATAAAACCGGTTCTTCGTATTCCTCTCTATCCAATTTCCGAAGGCTGGTATAATGCTCTCGCGTCATTCATTGTTCAGTGGAATCTTCCCTCTGATGTTATCGGAGTCGCCACACTTCTCAATCAGCAGCCTATTTCCGATCTCAAAACATCCGAAGGGCTTTTTGATAATAAAACGTTCCCGGGTTTAAGCGATGGTATCTGGTATCTTCATGTTCGATTTAAGAACGATGTCGGATGGGGTCCGACAACAGATTACAAAATAGGAATTGATACCGCGCCTCCTCTTGCTTTTGAAATATCCGTACCAAAAGGAAATCCTACGTATATAACGGCTCCGACTATCGCTTTTGAAACAAAGGATCAGCCGTCAGGCGTTGCCACGTATCGGATATCTATTGACGGGACAGAAGCCACCAGCACTTTTTCAACGGCATATACTTTTTCGGCGCAATCATCGGGCAAACATGAGGTTATCGTATCGGCTGAGGACAAGGCGGGAAACAAAACCAGCACGATGCTTCCTCTCAATATATTGGGAACGCCATTTTTAACCATCGGAGTGATTTCCCTGACACAATTCCAATTTTTTGCTATAATGATTTTTATCCTTCTGGCTCTATTTGTCGCGTGGTGGTTTTCTTATCGGCTCTGGGAACAGCAGCTCGAAAGAAGGGTTATAATCGCAGAGAGAGATGTTGGAGATACTTTCAATATCATTTCGCAAGATGCGGAGAAGATAGTTGATATTGCAAAAGACAATCATGTCAACGCCAAAGCTTTGAGCGAAATAGAGTTTCTTTCTAAAAAAATCAAAGAGAAAGCCGATAAAACAAAAAGATATATTATTGAAAATATTCGAGAAATAGCTC
>Ga0208566_1001317_pt1 | contig 14662 bp, 14 predicted proteins | sample PL_2010_150m_FD_184159 | JGI IMG/M metagenome (GOLD analysis project Ga0208566, IMG submission 184159) | Freshwater microbial communities from Powell Lake, British Columbia, Canada to study Microbial Dark Matter (Phase II) - PL_2010_150m... | ecosystem: Environmental > Aquatic > Freshwater >...
CTTTCAAAGTGAAAGCTTAGGTAAAGACAAAAAGAGTCTGGCTTTTCAATTAGAGTTTTTTAATTCGAGCAGAACTCTTACTGAAGAAGAAGTTGAAAAAGATTTTAGAAATGCAATTAAAGCAGTAGAAAAAATATTTAACGCACAACTCAGAGGTAGTTGATTGGCTGAAACAACGAAATATGATTTGTTTATTGATGAGTTGAATACTCTCGAAAAGCAAATATATTATTTCATTCAAAAAGGAATAGAAACACTCGAATCCAATCAAGCGTTAAATAATAGAATTACTTTACTCGAAAGAGAAAACGACGCGCTTAAAAAGAAAATTTCAGAAATCGAATCAAAAGTTAGTAAGTCATTTGTTAATAGTGAAAACCTTTTTGGTAATGAATCATTTAACTTAGAGGAGAAAGAAGCACTTAAGAACAAAATTAGTGAATTGATAGCAAGAATTGACTATCATTTACGTTCTTAAAATAGTTTTTGAAGATGGAATAGACATAACATGAACGAAAAAAAGAAGCTGAAAGTAAAAATTTTTGATAAAGAATATTCCCTTCTTGTGGAAAACCAAGAAATAGCTGCAGAATTAGCTGAATATGTAAATACAATGATGGAAGAAACTAAAGATGAATTACCTGATCAATCAAAAGATACAATTGCCATCATTGCTGCGTTGAACATTGCTTATGATTTATTTGTAGAAAAAAATAAATATCGTGAATTCAGCATTCAAGCCACAGATAAAATCAAAAAAATAAAGCTTCTTTTAAACGAATCTAAATTTATGTCCTCTCCGTCCTAACTTTTTCCACACTGCCGGTTCATTTATAAAAAAGAACTAATAGTAAAACTATAGGGTTATCGACTCACGTCGTGTATTACAGGCCTCATCTCGACTTGTCGGGATCTCGTAATACGGGACAGTGGAAGTAAAAAGCGGCGGGCGGTTTCCCACATTGTTATAGGAAAAATGTTCTTTTCCTATAATAGGATCGGCAGTTGTGGTTTAAATATACTGTTATATTGGAGGAAAGATGCAGAATGATTTAATTATTGTAATAGCGGTTGCTGCCATATTGGTAGTGTTGTCTTTTGTTTTTGGCTGGTTTATTAACTCAAAGATGGGCAGAAATAGTCTTTCGGTTGCCAAAGAAAAAGCACAAAGTATTATTGATGATGCTGAAAAAGAAGCTAAGCATACTAAGAGAGAAAAATTATTAGAAGTAAAAGACGAATGGTTAAAAAAGAAACAAGAATTTGATACTGAAGTAAATGCTAAAAAACAGAAACTACAGAATCATGAAAAGCAGTTGGAATCACGTGAAGAAAGTCTTGAGAAGAAATATGAGGTTGTTACTCAGAAAGAAAAGGTATTAAAAGATGCCGAAAAAACCTTCACTACTCAAAAAGAAGATTTTGATAGAAAGCATACCGAATTAGATCACTTGATCTCTGAACAAAATGTACGGCTTGAAAAAATTGCCGGATTAACTTCCGAAGATGCTAAAAAAATGCTGATGGAAAATATGGTCAACAAAGCAAAAGCCGATGCAGCTCAATCTATCAAAGAGGTTCGTGATCAAGCAAAAATTGATGCTAAGAAAGAAGCACAGAGAATTACAATCCAAGCAATTCAAAGAACTGCAGTAGATCATTCAGTTGAATCAACTGTTTCAGTTGTGCAAATACAGAACGATGAAATGAAAGGTAGAATCATAGGCCGTGAAGGTAGAAACATCCGCGCATTCGAAGCTGCTACAGGTGTGGATGTAATCGTTGACGATACACCTGAAGCTGTAATCCTATCTGCATTCGATCAATTTAGAAGAGAGGTCGCACGAATTTCTCTCGAGAGATTAATTGCAGATGGAAGAATTCATCCAGCTCGTATCGAAGAAATTGTTGCAAAGGTTGAATTGGAATTAGATGAAGAAATTCAGAAAGAAGGAGAGAACACTTTAATTCAATTAGGTTTACACGGACTTCATATAGAACTTGTAAAACATATTGGTCGAATGAAATACCGTTCAAGCTATGGGCAGAATCTTTTGCAGCATAGTATTGAAGTTGCATACTTAACCGGAATTATGGCGGCTGAACTTGGCTTCGATACAAATCTTGCACGCAGAGCAGGACTCCTTCACGATGTCGGTAAAACAATTGATAGAAATGTTGAAGGTCCGCATGCTTTACTTGGTTATGATTTGGTAAAGAAATACAATGAGCATCCTATAGTTGTAAATGCAGTAGGAAGTCACCATGAAGATATTGAAATGGAACATCCGATTGCAGCTTTAGTCCAGGCAGCAGATGCAATAAGCGGTGCAAGACCGGGTGCAAGAAGAGAACCTCTTGAAAGTTACGTTAAGCGATTGGAAAATCTGGAAGCTATTGCAAAATCTTTCGAAGGAGTTGCAAAAACTTATGCTATTCAAGCGGGAAGAGAAGTGCGTGTTATCGTTGAACCCGATAAAGTGGATGATGTATTTTCAGATCGTCTTGCAGCAGATATTGCGCAGAAAATTCAGGAGGATATGGAATACCCGGGACAAATTAAAGTAACAGTAATTCGGGAAGTTCGGAAAATAGCTTACGCAAAATAAAATTATAACCTAAACCCGATTTATATCGGGTTTATTTTTTTGAGTGTGATATGAAAAAGAAATTAAAAATTGCAATAACCGGTGGAATTGGTTCCGGAAAATCTTCTGTATCAAAAATAATTGAGTCATTCGGATTTCCAGTTATTAAAACAGATGATCTTGCTAAAGAATTGATGCTGAAGGATGAATCAATAAAAAAGAAAATTATTAAATCATTCGGCAAGGAATCATTCACAGAAAAAGGAATTAACACAAAATATCTTGCTGATAATGTTTTCATCAACAAAGAAAAAGTTGAAAAGATTAGTTCAATCATTCATCCTCAAACAATCAAAAAGATCGAAGAGATTTCAAAAAAACTTTTTGAAAAACATAATTTAGTATTTGTTGAATCCGCTTTAGTTTATGAAGCTAAGATTCAGAAACTGTTCGATTACGTAATTCTTATTTATGCTGAAGAAGAAATTAGAATTGCTCGTAAGATTGAAAATAATAGTATGAACAGACTTGATGTTGAAAAGCGAATGAGTTTTCAGATCCCCGATGAAAAGAAAACTGACCGGGCTCATTTTGTAATTGATAATAATTCAACATTCGATAAACTGGAAACCAGGACCAAGTTTGTTATTGAATTGATAAAAGCTGCAATTGTTTAATCGAATTAAAAAGTTGAAAACATCCCTCCTTGATTTATAACTCCTCTTGCTCTAATTTTACCCTCACATTTTTCAAAATAAGGTGCTTTGTGAAAGTAATTAATGATGCTCTTGTAGGTTTTGTAAAATTATTACCAAGATCAGTAGTCCATATCTTCGCTAAAAAGTATATTGCTGGTGAAACATTAGAAGACGCTGTGCGTGTAGTTAAAGGATTGAATGATAAAGGTATTTTAGCCACGATAGATGTTCTCGGAGAATCTGTAAACACAAAAAAAGAATCCGGACAAGCAATGGAAGAATGTTTGATGGTCCTCGATACTATCAATGAACACAAACTCAATTCAAACTTATCTCTTAAACCAACTCAATTGGGATTGATCATTGATAAACAATTTTGTTTTGAACAGATCTCTGCAATATTAGAAAAGGCGAAAGGTTATAACAATTTTGTCCGTATTGATATGGAAGATTCATCAACAACAGATGCAACTTTGGAACTTCACAGCAAATTGAAAAAAAAATATTCCAATGTTGGTGTTGTTGTTCAATCTTACTTAAAGCGAACGTACAGTGATGTTAGAGAACAAAATAAGCTCGGAACAAATTACCGTATCTGTAAAGGTATTTATGTTGAGCCGGCTGAGATCGCATTCAAAGAACGCCAGCAGGTAAGAGATAATTTCTTAAAAACTCTTGAGAAAATGTTTGACGATGGAAATTATGTCGGCATTGCCACTCACGATGATTATTTGGTAAATGCCGCTTACGAATTGATCAAGAAGAAAAATATTCCGAAGAACAAATATGAATTCCAAATGCTGTACGGCATTAATGAATATCTGCGCGATAAGATCAAAGCTGACGGACATAAAATTCGGATCTATGTTCCGTTCGGCGAACATTGGTACAAATACTCGATCAGAAGATTGCAAGAAAATCCCCAGCTTGCTTGGTATATAACAAAAAGTATTTTTTCTTTTAACTGATAAATGATGAATGTTTTAGGAATAGAAAGCTCGTGCGATGAAACTTCTGTTGCGGTAATTTCTGATGGTAAACTTTTATCAAATTTAATTTCATCTCAAGATTTCCATAATATTTACGGCGGAGTTGTACCTGAACTTTCGAGTAGGGCACATCTCCAAATTTTATTACCGTTGGTAAAAAAATCTCTACAAGAATCCGGAATTTCACTTAATCAAATTGATCTTGTTTGTGCAACAGCAGGACCGGGCTTGATCGGTGCGCTTCTCGTCGGTTTAACTTTTGCAAAAGGACTTTCCTATTCATTACAAAAACCATTCGTTCCGGTTAATCATATTGAAGGACATATCTTTTCCGGATTTTTAATGAAAGACAAACCTGCATTTCCATATTTATGTCTTGTTGTTTCCGGAGGACATACATTACTTCTTCTTGTGGAAAGCGACACGCAGATAAATAAACTTGGTTCTACAATTGATGATGCCGCCGGTGAAGCGTTTGATAAAGTTTCAAAATTGCTGGGACTTGGTTATCCAGGCGGACCTAAGATTCAAGAAATCGCAGAAAGACAAAAAACAGATTTTGCCGATTTCCCAATTGCACGATGCAAAAATGAATATGATTTTTCTTTCAGCGGATTAAAAACTTCAGTATTGCGATTCATTCAAAAAAAATATGGTGATGCTTCCAAGATTCCGGCTGCAGATATTCCTTTGATAGCGGCTTCTTTTCAATACTCTGCTGTAAGAGCACTATTAAATAATACTGAAAAAGCGTTGAATAAATTCAATGTGAGCTCAATTTCGCTTGTTGGCGGTGTAGCGGCTAATAAAATGCTTCATGACGAATTCCAAAAGTTAGCTTTGAAGTATAAAAAGAATCTGGTTATTCCTTCTCTTGAATTCTGCGGTGATAATGCCGCAATGATAGCTTACCGCGGTTTGAAACTCCATCAAGCCGGAATTAAGTACGGGTATGATTTTAATGCTTATCCTAGTTTAAGCGATTACTCATTTATTAGTAGCTGATTCAAGCCGTATAAATTCACGCACCGCATAAGAAAAAAAATCTATATATTGGAATTGTTCTAATCAAAGAAACTGAATGACTAAACAGAAAATATCTGCAAAACGGTTTTTATCACGCACTCAATTTTATGTTGTTGCGCTTTTCTTTGTATTTGTTCTTGCCGTTCTTCTTTTTACTTTTTTTTCTCCGAATTATTATAAACACGAATCACCTTACCGGATTGATATCAAGCGTGGTGAATCATTAACGAATGTGATTGATAGTTTGTACGAGTACAAGATCATTCCAAGTAAATTGAAGATGAAGATCATCTCTTTCGTTTACGGAGTTGAGAAAAAAGTGAAAGCGGGGAGATATGATATTCCAAACGGATTGAGCTATGTAAAACTTATTGGACTTTTGGTAAATGGTTCTCCGGCAGAACAAGTTTCTGTAACTTTACCGGAAGGAATTTGGCAAAGCGAGATTGCACAGATCCTTAGAGAAAAATTAAATATTGATTCTTCACACGTAATCGGTTTGAGTACGAGTAGATCATTTATAAGTTCACTTGATTTGAATACAAAAAGTTTGGAAGGATATCTGTTGCCCGAAACTTATTATTTTTATCCCAACAGTACTGCAGAAGAATTATTGCGAAAGTTAAAATTACAGATGGATAAAATATTTACTCCGGAAATTGAAAAACGAATGGCTGAACTAAAAATGACGAAGCATCAAATCTTAACGCTTGCTTCGATAATTGACGGCGAATCGAATTTAGTTTCTGAGTTTAAAACAATATCTGGTGTTTATCACAACAGATTAAAAATCGGAATGGCACTTCAAGCTGATCCTACAATTCAATATCTAATTCGTGATACACATAAAAATAAAATTCTTAAGAAAGATTTGTTAATTGATTCTAAATTCAACACGTATAAATATACCGGACTTCCGCCAGCACCAATTAACAATCCCGGTAAAGACGCAATTATGGCGGCGCTCTATCCCGAAAAACATAATTATTTATTTTTTGTAGCTAACGGAAGCGGTGGACATTCATTTTCTCATTCCGCCGATGAACACGAAAAAAATGTAATGAAGTATAGACAATGGCGAAAAACTCAAAATCAATAATGAAAATTCTTGCTGTTGCATCTCTAATTATTTTTGCAAGATGTGCAAACCAGCTTCCGCCAGGCGGCGGGGAAGTTGATACTATTCCTCCGAAGATCATTGAAGTCTATCCGGAGAACGGAACTGTAAATTATCACGAAAATTATTCTGAAATTTCTTTCAGCAAATATGTTGACAAACGTTCTGTTCAAGATGCAATTTTTATTTCTCCGGCTTTACTGAAACCTCTTAAGTATGATTGGAGCGGAAAAACTCTAACAGTTTATTTCAACGATTCTCTTAAAGCAAATACAACTTACACTGTAAGTATCGGTACCGATGTGAAGGACATGAACAACGGCAACAAGATGGCTGAATCTTTAACGTTTGCTTTCTCTACCGGAAATAAAATTGATAAAGGGAAGATCAAAGGGAAAATTTATGATTCATCGCCTGATGGTGTAATGATCTTTGCTTATCAAACGAATGGCAAAGAAGCAGATCCAACAAAACAAAAACCGGATTATGTTTCTCAAGCCGGGAAGAACGGAAATTATTCTTTGCTCGGTCTTAGAGATGGTGATTATTCCGTTTTTGCAATCAGAGATAAATTCCGCGATCTGCTCTATCAAAAAAATGAAGATGGATTTGGTGTGCAGAATAGAAAAATTGAATTGATTGATAAGACGGTTGAATATGATAACGTTGATTTCTTCCTAACGATGGAAGATTCGGTTGCACCTAAGATCTCGAATGTTATTATGAAAGACCGGAATCATCTGCTGATCGAATTTAGTAAATCGGTAGACAGCACTAAAATCTTCGGTGATAATTTTATTTTTTATGATTCTACCTCGAACAAAAAAATAATTCCGAAATATTTTTTCAAAGGTGAGGGAAGATCAAATCAGTTTTATGCTGCGTTTACAGATTCACTTGAAAAGAAAGAAGGTTGGGTTCTGATCTCTAAGAATATTCCCGATATGAAAAACAATTTATCTTCCGAAGAAAAAAATTCTTTTGTGATCAAGAACGACCGCGACACACTTGCATTGAGAATAATTAAATCTGCCGGATTACTTCCCAGTGAAAAAGTTGATTTCGAAGAACCGGTATTAATGCTCAACTTTAATGATGCTGTTGAGCTTTCGACAATTAAAGAGAGATTAACAATTCTAGATGCGAAAGGGAAAAAGATTCCGCTTGAAGTTGAACGAGCTGATGATGCTTCTTTCTTAATTCGTTTGTCTGAAAAATTAAAGCAGAGTACGGATTACACCTTAAAGCTCGATCTGAAAAATTATTCCGATCTCTCCGGAAATAAAATTGATTCAGTATTTCAGAATAAATTTTCTACATCTAACGAACTTGATTTCAGCGGAGTTAGCGGTACGGTTGCTGTGAACGATACGACTCAAACTTTAGTTGTGATTGAATCTGCTGAAGCAGTGAAGAGAACTTACAAACAAAAAATTGATTCAAAGAAAAATTTTGATTTCAAAAAAGTTATACCCGGAAAATATTTGGCGTGGAGCTTTAAGGATAAGAACAAGAACGGCAAATATGATTTTGGCACTATCTTTCCCTTGAAGCTTTCCGAAGAATTTAAGTTTTACCCGGATACATTAAATCTCCGCGCACGCTGGCCTGTCGGCGGAGTGAATATAGATTTTCAAAAATAAAATTTCCTCTTCACCTTTTGCTAGAGCCTCTGAAATGAGTTGTAATTACTGGAATATTGATGTTATTCTATAGTGTAGATCAGGTGATTAATAAATCTGTTGACAATTAAAATTATAATAACATAATAACTAAGTAGAATCAGTTTTAATATCATAAACAATTTATTAGGAGGAAAAATGAAAAGAATTATTAAATCTCTTATCATCTTAGTCTTCATCCTTGCCAACATTCTAATCGCTCAAGAAAATATTATATTCAAAACATTAGCAGATATGAATGAAAAACGTTTGGGCTTTGGAAATACAACAGATGGAAAATATCTTTATGCTGTCTGCGGCGGTATAGCATTTTCTCCTTACTATTCGGATAACATTGAGAGATATGACGCTGAGAATAACAAATGGACGATTATTGCAAAAACTTCTACACTTAGAAGATATTGCAATGCGGAATATATTGAGTCCGGTAACAAAATTTATATTATGAATGGTGAATATCAAACTTCGTCATTTAACACACTTTCAAAAAGGGTGGAAGTGCTAGATCTAAATACAAACCTCATTTCTCTGTGCGCGGAAAATCCTAATCCTGTAAAAAACGCGGGATCTGCTGTTTGGAATAATAAGATTTACATTTTCGGCGGACAAAATCTGTATGGATATTCAGATGATTTTTATGAATACGATACCGCAAACGATACTTGGAAAAGACTGCCTGATTTGCCTGAACGAAAACAAACAAGCGGTAAAATAATTGACGGGGTTCTTTATACCTTCGGAGGAAATAACGGCAAAAGAAATTACGACGATGTTTATGCTTACAATTTCGAAGAATCTACCTGGACACAATTAGAAAATCTTCCTTTTGAAATTTCAGCAAATTCTTCCGCAGTTTCAGATGGACGGAAAATTTGGTTAGTAGGTTCATTTCTGGATACAGATTTATTAGCAGTTTACGATACTCAAACAAAAACAGTCTCAAAATTCGATTCGAACATGATTAGCAGACAGTATACAGGTGTTCAAATAATCGGAGAAAAACTTTACCTATTCGGCGGTAGTAAAAATACGAGTGCTATTTCTGCTTTGGCGAATACTGAATACACGGATATTACAAATCAGAAAAAATAAATTACCTCACCCTGTCTCCCTCTCCTTAACAAGGAGAGGGGTTGGGGTGAGGTCGTAGAGAGTAATAAACATTTTCTGTCATCAGAAACCTCTTCTTGAATGCAAAAAATCATAACCTTGAAATTGAACTAAACATGATAAGATTATTGTTCTTATACGTCCGCAATTTTCTGTTAGTTTTAACAAACAATAACATAAAACCATTTTAGGAGGTTTCAGATGTACAAAAATAGATTTGTTCTAGTCTTCACATTGTTGTTAGCTCTTGTTTTTGTTACACCATCCATAGCACAAGATGCTAAAAAGGGTGAAGCAAAAAAGATGGAAAAGAAGGAAATGGGAAGCGTCAAAGAAGTAAAGTGTGATCCGGCATGCGGCTTTTGCATTCAAAGCAAGGATGAAAAAGAAATTGTTTCAGTAGTTAAATTGCATGCTAAAACTCACCATCAAATGGTATTAACAGACGCAAAAGTAAAAGAAATGATAAAGGATGTAAAATAACCGTCAACAAATAGTGGCGGTTTTTTTTTATGACCGCCACTAATTATTTCAATTGTATAAATAGTATCTCCTGGAAAGTTTTCTGAACCAGTCAATATCTTTATGCAGAATTTTTTTTATATCATCAACTCTAAATCTCTTCGAGAATTTTAATCTCACTCTGTCGGTTCCCATTACAAGGTCAAACATCTTCATACGGTTGGTAGTTGCAAGAGTAAACGGGTTTGTATCGGGGTAAAGTTGATGGTAGACCTGCAGAAAATAAAATTGTAGTTCAAGCAAATTCACTTTTTCAAAATCGGTTATGTGTATCTGCACGCCGTTAAGTATTTGATCTTTCCAATCACCGTAAAGAACTTTATAAGAAATCGGGCGGAATAAAACTCCGGGTAAATCAAGAGCGTTCATTTTAACAGCAATAGTGTCGGCATCAATCCATTCAGCCGCAAATGTTTGAAAGGGAAGAGTGTAAGTAATTCCAATTCCGAAAACGACAAGTTCACCTAACACTCCGCTTGCAACAAGATAAGAAGGAGTTTCCATATAAGGAACGTTAGGAGATGTCGGAACCCAGATCAATCCCGTATCCTTAAAAAGCATGTTCCGATTCCAATCTTCCATCTTCACAACTTTGAGCTTGCACTTAATTTTATTACCAAGAGCGGCTTTTGTGTTGATAAGATTTGCCAGTTCTCCGCATGTTAATCCGTACACATAAGGAATTGCATAATTGCTAACGAAGGATCTGAAATCATCTTCAACAATATTTCCTTCAATGCGTAAACCTCCTAAGGGATTAGGACGATCTAAAACTATGAATTGAATTTTATTTTCTGCCGCCGCTTCCATTGCAAGTCCCAGTGTAGAAATGTATGTGTACGAACGAACGCCGATATCTTGGATATCATAAACGAGAGCATCAATTCCTTCTAACATTTCCTTTGTTGGTTTGGCAGTCTTGCCGTAGAGTGCAAAATATTTTATTCTGGTTAATGTATCTGTATAGCTTTCGAATGATTGTCCGGAAGCAACTAATCCTTTTAATCCATGTTCGGGAGAAAATACTGCAGTGAGTTTAAAATTATCTGCTCGTTTGAAAAGATCGAGAGTTGATTCTAATTTACTATTAACTCCGGTATGGTTTGTAATTAATCCGACACGCTTTCCTGTGAGTAGAGAAAAATTATTTTTTTGAAGAACGTCGATGCCTAATGAAATATTTTGTGCTGGAGTAATTGTTTGTAGGAGAATAATAATTGATGCAAGAGTTTGAAAGCTTCTGAGTGCCTGAGTGCCTAAGTGCCTGAGTAAGCAATTTTTAATTTGCTCAGGTACTAAGGGACTTAGGGACTTAGGAACTAAGACACTCATTTCGTCTGAACTGCTTTCACGACTTGTTCGAATAATCTATCGCATGTTCGAATTACTTCTTCTATTAAAATGTCTGCTGTCTTTTTCAATTCTCCGGCTATAGTTTGGTTATTTAATGAAGAGCAGTTAATCAACACATTTAAGTATGCACCGTTTGCGGCAGTTCTTACTAATGCAACAGCAACTCCGGCATCAGAAATTGAATTTCTATTTCCTTTATCAATTATAACTTCTAAAATCGGAAGAAGAGCTTTTGATGATTGAATTACTTCCATCGGAGCTGAAGTTGCGCCGATAGTTGCTTCTTCAATTGCTTTAGAGCGTATATTTTTTTCTTGTTCAGTTTCTTTGGGAAGTTTGAATGCATCCATTACTTTATCGAATGAAGCATTATCTTTTTGTCCGAGTTCAATAAATTTTTTCTGTATGTTTTCCAATTTCTCTTTTAATCTGATCATTTCAATTTCTACATCAGCATATTTCTTTTTCCCGATCGTAAGATTGCAGACCATTATTCCTAAACTTGAAGAAAGAGCTCCGCATAATGCCGCTACGTTTCCTCCACCGGGTGTTGGTGAACTAGACGAGAGTTCGTTGAAATATTCTTGTAAAGTTTTTGAGAGATTCATTTAATATCCTTTTTTTTGAACCACCCCCTTTTATTCCCCCTCCTTAGTACAAGGAGGGGGACACAGGGGGAGGTTAAATCATGTATTCTATTATTTTTTCTTCCGGTTTGAATTGATGAAGCGCGCTTAATCCTAATTTTTCGATAGCAATATTCACTAAACTTTTTTCGTTTTTTTCTTTTCCACCGGAATAGAATCTGCCGGCTTGCAGCATTGCCTCAAGCGGAACCAATCCGACAATCTCACTTCCATTAACTTCAACACCGAGTCGTGTAGCTTCTTTTCTAACTTCTTCGAATGCAATATATATTGGGGTAACGTTATAGTTGTTTAAGTTCATTGAGACTTGAGATATGTTATATTTTTCCAGCGCAACTCCCATTCCTTTTACTTCTTTCAATCGCCCGGGGACTTTTATTGACTTTCCATCAACTTTTATAACATTCCCATTCTCATCTCGTTTAGCGTAACCACTTTCTCTTAAAATCTCGCCAATCTCTTTTGAGTATTTAACTTCATTAGATTTCATGTTCACATTGTATGCAATTAAGAAGAAACGAGAACCGGTAACTATTGCACCAAGTTTAGGATTAAAAACTGGTTCGCCATAATCGGGAAGCCAATTTTTGTCTTTCAATTTTTCTTCAAGACCTTCGTACTCACCCTGGCGTATACTTGATAAACTTTTTCTGTCTGCTTTACGGGCGGCATTTTCATAAAGATAAACCGGAACTTTTAAATCTTGAGAAATAATTTTTGCAAACTCTTCCGAAATCTTAACGCATTCTTCCGTAGTTACATTTGCAACCGGAACAAATGGAACAACATCAATTGCACCGAGACGCGGATGTTCTCCTTTATGTGTGCGCATATCAATCAATGATGCAGCAGTTCTGCAAGCATTTAATGTTCCGTTTAATATTCCTTCTTCATTTCCTGCTAATGTTACAACAACACGATTATAATCTCCATCCGGTTCAAGACTTAATAATTTTACATCTTTAGTTTTAGCTACAGCTTCTTTTATAGCTTCAAATGTTTTTTGATTTTTCCCTTCACTGAAATTCGGGACGCACTCAATAATTTTCATAAAGTATCCGCTCTCTGAAAAATGATTTGACCTTTTTTAATTGTGTATTTATTCAAATTGATTCCAATGTTATAAATTATTTCTTGATAATCTTTAGTATCGAAAACTGCAAAATCCGCCTGCTTACCGATCTCAATGCTTCCCGACGTATCATTTAATCCGAGCGCTGCAGACGCATTTATGGTAACAGCAGAAATAATTTCTTCCGTACTCATTTTCATTTTAAGTGCGGCAAGCTGCATAATAAAATGAAGATTGGGAATATGTGATGAGCCAGGATTATAATCAGTCGCCAAAGCAACAATTGCATTGTGTTCTATCAACTTTCTTGCGGGCGCATAATCATAATCCAAAAAGAAAGATACACCTGGCAATAGAACTGAAACTGTTTCGCTCTTTGCTAATCTTGGAATATCATCTTCATTTATAACTTCAAGATGATCAACTGATAGTGCTTTGTGTTTCAATGCAACTTCTAAACCGCCGATATTATTAAACTGTTCTGTATGAAGTCGTAATTTGTAACCAAGTTTTTTTGCTTTGGCAAATATCTTATCAACTTCTTCGGAAGAGAATGCAGACTTCTCACAAAATGCATCAACAGAATCTGCAAGTTTATTCTTAATAATGTATGGAAGCAGTTCTTTAATTATCAAATCTAAATATTGTTTGTGATCGTTTTGATATTCTGGTGGATAAGTATGAGCACCTAAAAATGTCGGAATTATTTCTATTGATGAATGGGTTTTGAAATGATTTATAACTTGAAGAAGTTTTATCTCATCATAAAAACTTAATCCGTATCCGCTTTTTATTTCTAAAGTTGTAATCCCTTGTGTGATGAAATTATCAATTCTTGGTTTTAGAATTCGAACCAATTCTTCAAATGATGAATTACGGACAGCTTTAACTGTAGAAATAATTCCGCCGCCAGCTTTAGCTATTTCTTCATAAGTTGCACCATTAAGTCTCATCAAAAATTCGTTTGCACGTGAACCGGCAAAAGCAGAATGTGTGTGACATTCAACTAATCCCGGAAGTAGAATTAAGTCTTTTAGATCAACAGTTTTATCGGCAGATGTTTTTGAAGTAGACGAATTGGGGATCAGGTCCTTAATAATACCATTCTCAACTAATAAAGAATGATCAGAAATCGGATTAATATCACTTAATTCTGAACCTCGCTTTAAATTCTTACTATTTGTATCAACTGTAATTATCTGAGATGTGTTCTTAAAGAGTGTTTTCATGCTTTTTTAGTTATTAATAAAGGTAAACAACCATTAATCAAAGATGAACGGTTCAAAAATAGAGAATTCGAATCTTTATTTGCTAATAATTTTGTCAATGCCGACGTATTTTCGTAATTTTGCACGTTAAAAATCGAAGGGCTTAAAAAACATGTCTTCAGGCAAAAAATTAAAGATCCTTTTCGCAACTTCAGAAGTAGTTCCTTTCATTAAGACAGGCGGTTTAGCAGACGTATCATCTGCATTACCTCAGAAATTACAAGAGATGGGGCATATAGTAAGAATTATTGTTCCAAAATACGGTGCTATTGATGAGAGAAAATTTAAGATTCACGAAGTTGTTCGCCTGAAGGACTTAAAGATTAATATTGGTAATAAAGAAGTAGTCTTTTCTTTACGGTCTTCTTTTTTAATTGGACCCAAAACAAGAGTACAGATTTATTTTTTGGATAACCCTGAATACTACGGCAGCCGACATAGTCTTTACGCAGACCCAATCACAGGTGAAGATTATCCCGATAACGATGAAAGATTTATTCTTCTTTCACGTGCAGTTTTTGAATTGATCACAAAGTTAGGATGGACACCGGATATAATTCACTGCAATGATTGGCAGACCGGATTAATAC